>Ga0137397_10000339_pt1 | contig 31809 bp, 35 predicted proteins | sample czorhiz116metaG_FD_106658 | JGI IMG/M metagenome (GOLD analysis project Ga0137397, IMG submission 106658) | Vadose zone soil microbial communities from Angelo Coast Range Reserve, California, USA - czorhiz1.16 metaG | ecosystem: Environmental > Terrestrial > Soil > Vadose zone | place: USA... | reverse complement strand
GGCGGAGCGGGGTGCGGCTGCTGCTTTTGCTGCATCCTTTGGTTCTGCTCAGTGTGCTTTTGTATCAGTTGCTGCGTCTGCTGCTGGTGACGCTGTTCCACTTGCTGTCTTTTGGCCTCGTCGGCTTGTTGTTTTTCCAGTTTTTGGTGTTCTTGATTCTGTCTTTGCTGGAGCTTTTGTTGACCCCTGGCCTGTTGCTCTGCGAGCTTCTGCTGTTGTTGTTGATATTTCTGATCGAGCTTCGCGTTGCCCGTATTTGGCGCCGGAGGCCGATCAGCGGCTGGAATGTCTCTGGCGTGACTAGGATTTGGGCGCGCTACATTGTTGTTCTCGGGGCGCACGGCCGTGGGTCTGTTGCCATTCCCCGGCCGCGCGCTATTGTGGTGAAGGGCGCCTCCTTCTCTCGCTGGAACTATGCCATTGCCTTTAAAGTCGGCTGGTTTCGTCGTCGCGGCGATTGGCGGCCGACCCTGGTTAGTCATAGCGCGAAATTGAGGATTGGAACGCGCCTGCTGGATGTGCTGCGCTTGCGCGGGGACGGGAGGAATGTGGCGTTCGTGAATTGCGGCCTGTTCTTGCGGCGTGGGGCGTACGTTGACTCCGCCGTTTCCGCCGTTGTAGCTAACGCGCGTCACGTTCACCGTCTTGTTTACGACGGTCGTGTTGTACGTGTTGTGGACAATGTTGACGTTCACGTTGTTCACTTCGCGGTTATAGAAAAAGTGTCCTCGGTCCCAGCGCCCGCCTTCATAGCCGCGGCCGAAATATCCGTAGCCATAGTTAATGCCGCCGTAAAAGCCGACGACCGGGCCCCAATACCCTGCGGTAAATATGAACCCGCTGTCGCCCCAAGCCCAGTAACCAGGAGTCCAGAAGAAGCCCGGCTCGGGAGCCAAGACCCACGTGCCTGGGACCCAGTAATAGTCGTCACCGTCCCAATCCCAGTACCCTGGAGTCCAGATGTAATCCTCGCCCGGGCAAAGAGGTTGCTCATAGACGGGAAGATCCGGCGGGGCGAATCTAACGGATACTCCCATTGCCACCTGGGCCAATGAGGGAGTAGCGATGACACAAGCGGATAGCAGCACTAGGGCAACCGAAAGTATTCTCGCGATCGTAGTTTTTCTCATCTCTGTCCTTCTGCGGGACCATCCTAATTTTTGGTTGGGATTTTTGCTGCACACGGATGGTCCAGCGCATTTCTTAGGGAATGGGACGAAAGCGAGCCGTCCCATTCTCGTCTTTTTTAGCTTTTGGAGCCCCTTTTCTCCATCAGCCATATCTTGTAGAACTCGTGTCCGGTCTCCTGTAGTGAAATTTGCCTGGCATAGACAGAAAAAATCGTGACGAGCAAACAGCGCGCGAAATCACAGTCAAGCGTCTTTTGCGATCGCCAATCTTACTCAGCTCATCAATGGGGGGATTAATTCCGAACTATTTATCGGTGCGAAGAATATGTCGAGAGCAATTTCGGTTTGTATTCCTTGCTCCCTTCCTCTATTCAAGATGGTGTAGCTAGCGCCCAAGCGATGCGGCAGCCGAGGCGCGTGTCGTAAATGAAATAATCGCCAGGCTCACGCTCTGCCAATTTGCAGAGTTGCGACTTTGCTTCTTCGAGACCTTCCACGGCTTTAACCCAAAGCAATTGTCCGTTTGGGAGACTGCGGAAAATATCAAGCTTGTAGTTCATGCCCCCCATTCTTAAATTATTTTTCATGATATTCAGTGGGCAATTTGGCTTCCATGGCTCGAGGGAATTTGAGGCTGCGAAATTCCATATTTGTGGGGAAAAGTGAAACGTTGTGGATAGGCGCGAACTCCGATGTGAGTAAATTTTTCCCGGTACGCGAATAGGCGAAAAAATCTACACGTACTAGGACGTGGTGCTTCCTTTCTATGATTCGGAGCAAGCGCGGGAATAATCCGTCAGGCCTCCCACCAACAAACCTCAAGCATTCGTCGTATGGCGGCCAAAGTATGCAGCAACGATACTTCAAAAAATCGTGTGCGACCCAGCGCGGCACCAAACTGAGGAGGGAATTCTATGAAAGCAAGATTGACTCTGGGATTAGTAGCGCTTTGCGGCCTGTCATTCCTGCCTGCAATTGGAGCCTCGCAAAACGAGACAAAAGACAAGGATGCGAGTTTGCGAACACTCACCGGATGCCTTTCGAAGGGAGAAAAGGCCGGCGAATACAACCTTGTCACTCCCGAAGGAAACACTTGGGAAATTCACACGAAGACCGTGAAGCTCTCGGAGCACGTGGGACATACGGTGACGATCTCAGGTAAGGTGTGGCACCCCGACATGCACGGCGCAAAGGAAAAGACTAAAGAAGCCGTAGATTCAGATGCAAAGGAACACGGCCACCTGAACGCAACCGACGTTGCGATGGTGTCGGACTCCTGCAAGAAGTAACCCTCCAGAACAACCCCAAGACCGAGAGAGGACCGAACCCTCTCCCGGTCTTTTCCTTTCATATTCTGTTGGTTCACTGAAGTGGTTCCGAGGAACTGCCTACTGCCAGCTAGGCCACCGCATCCCGTGAATTTCTTACGACAACTGGACCGGTGAAGATGAGGGCGTTAGGGATGTTCACATCGGGAAACCGGACTTGGTTCTTGCGGGCGGATCAAACCTGCGCGTCTTGAATTTATCTTGTAGCAGAAAGTAACAGCCCGTCGCGATCGTCAATGTGCCGAGAAACCCGGGCACAAAATCCATCGCATGATGTTCCGCTGGAACTTCACCGGGGATCGCGCCAGTGCTGCTCATCGCTCCGGAGGGGAACAAGTGAAGGCTGTAAAGAATTTGAAACGCGAGCAGAAGAAAACCTAGAGCGAGAATCAGCAGACCTTGCGCTCGGCCAAATTGTATTCGTTTTCCTTCCATGGCAGCGGCGTCCTTTCCGTTGAAATGCAAAGAACGCTGGGTTCGGCTGGTGATCTATGAATAGGACGCGGGGCGGTCAGAGGCAATACACAGGATGCTGTAGCCTTGCACCGGCCACAAATCGGATGCATTTTGCGGTTGAAGTTTTCTCGCCTTCAAAGCTTTACTGACAAGGCTATTTTTCAGGGCGCGGACTATTCGCGATCGAATCCTCGACGTCTACCCCTGTGATGAGGCGTGCGCCGCGACTAAAGGTTAAGTATTCGAAGCCCCATTGGATGAAAACCACGACACGGCTCTGGAACTCAACGATGTATATCAAGTGAATGAAAAGCCAGATCAGCCAGGCAAGCAAACCGGAGACGTGGAAGCCAAAAATATTGGCAACCGCCGCCGCACGGCCAATAACGGCCATGTCTCCTTTGTTGAAGTAGTGAAAGGGTTTGAGTTCCGGCTTGCCTGCGATACGCGAGCGAATCGCCTTTGCGGCGTATACGCCCCCTTGCATTGCTACCTGCGCGACTCCGGGCAGGGGCTTCCCTTTTTCGTCCAGCGAATTAGCCAAATCGCCTACGACAAAAATGTCGGGATAATTTGGAATCGTTAGCTGCGGCGTGATTTTGATGCGGCCGCTGCGATCAGTCTCGGCTTTCGTGCGGGCGGCAAGAGCCTTCCCAAAGGCATTCGTGGTGACGCCGCCGGCCCAAAGGACCGTTTTCGCGGCAAGCTTTTCCAACGCGTCACCTTTCTTAAAGGTGACGCCATCCTCGTCCACGCACGTCACCATGACGCCCTTTTCGATTTGAACGCCGAGCCGCGCAACCAACCTTTCCGCTTTGAGCGAAAGTTCTTCAGGATACGCAGGAAGGACGCGGTTGCCGCCTTCCATGAGGATGATTCGGGCTGTCGCGGGATTGATTCTTCGGAAGTCGTGCTTGAGTGTTTGATTGGCGATTTCGGCGAGCGCGCCGGCAAGTTCCATGCCGGTAGCGCCAGCTCCAACGATGACAAATGTGAGCCACCGCCGCGCTTCTTCCTCGGTTTCGGCGCGCTCAGCCCGTTCGAATGCGTTAAAGAGCTTGTGACGGATAGTAGTGGCCTCCTCCACCGACTTTAGGCTGGGTGCCCAGGGGCGCCAGGAATCATTGCCGTAGTAGGAGGTTTGCGAGCCTGTGGCAACGATCAACGAGTCGTATTCGAAAACCGCGCCATCCTTGAGGGTGACACGTTTTGCTGCTGGGTCAATGTCCGCGGCTTCGCCGAGCAGAACCTGAGTGTTTTTTTGGCTGCTCAATACGCTTCTGAGCGGAGCTGCAATATCCCCAGGTGAAAGAGAACCGGTGGCCACCTGATACATCAGGGGCTGAAAAAGATGGAAGTTGCGCCGGTCAATCAGGGTAATTTGCGCCGGGGCGCGCTTGAGTTTTTGCGCCGCCAACAGGCCGCCGAAGCCACCACCCAAGATCAGTACCCGGTACGACGGACCCATAAGTAATGTGTCGAAAGTAGCCGTTGCAGAATCTAAAAAACATCATACTATTACAGCCTCCGCAGTGCACTTCAGGTCGGGGCCGGGTCGAGCACGAATGGCGAGTTTTGCTGCCCAAATTGGTTTTCTCCAGAAAAACTTGCGTAACTTGTCTCTAGGCACTGCGTTTGTAACAGCCGGCCTGCTCTGCTCGGCGAAACCCGTTGGGGCGCAGCATTTGCTTGCGGCGGTGCCGGCTACCGAAGCCGCTGGCTCTGCTCCATCTCGAGTGCCATCAACGATCGTGATCGGTTTCATGGGCGGCATGGTTCGGCGGGATGAGCCAAACCGCAACGAAGTGCAACTGGCCGCGAAGCTTCGCAAAGAGTATTCACACGTGGCGTACGTAGATACTTACGAGAACGCGCACTGGAAAGACGCGAGGAAGAAGATCCTGACGTTGCTGGGCGCGGACAAGGATGGAAAGCTCTCCGCGGAAGAGAAACAGAGAGCGCGAATCGTTCTTTTTGGTCACAGCTGGGGAGCGTCGGCAGCGGTGACGCTCGCACGTGACCTGGGAAATTTGGGCATACCCGTTCTGCTTACAGTGCAAGTGGACAGCGTGCAAAAGATGGGACAGAAAGACGACGTGATTCCGCCCAATGTAGCTGAGGCGATCAACTACTTTCAGCTGGATGGTGTGTTGCACGGGAGAAAGCTAATTCGCGCTGAGGACCCGAACAAGACAAAAATTCTTGGCAACGACCAGATGGATTACAAACATTCAACGCTAAGCTGCAAAGGTTATCCGTGGCATCAGCGCGTATTTGCAAAAGAGCACATGTACATCGAATGCGACCCGCAAGTGTGGACGCAGATTGAATCACTGATTCGCTCTAAACTACCGGAGATTCAGGCACAAAAGCAGACCCCGTCCTCGCTGGGGAATTAGAACATCGCAAGTTCTCTGTAATTCTCCTAATTCCAAACACCAGGCACCTTGTAACCGCATTCTGGACAGGAACAGTTGCAAAGCTGATTTGCTTCGACGGTATGCCACGAGCGACGAATGAGCACTGCGCCGCATCCGGGGCAGTTAGTGTTGGCGCCCTCACTGTAGATATTTCCCTCATATACATAGTGCAGGCCGGCTTCGAGGGCGATTTCGCGCGCGCGGTGAAGCGTTTCCGGCGGGGTGCGCGGCTTGTCCTGCAACTTGAAGTCAGGATGGAACGCTGTGAAATGGAGTGGGACATCCGGTCCCAGATGCTCGAGAATCCAATCAGCGAGCCTGCGCGTTTCGCTTGTGTCGTCATTCAGCGTCGGAATCATCAGGTTCGTAATTTCGAACCACACGTTTGTTTCGTTCTTGAGCCACTTTAATGTATCGAGCACGGGCTGCAGATGCGTGAGAGTAATTTTGCCGTAGAAATTCTCGGTGAATGCTTTCAGATCCACGTTGGCCGCGTCAATGTGATCGTAAATATCGTGGAAGGCTTCACGTGTGATGTAACCGTTGCTGACCATCACGGTCTTTAGTCCGTACACCTTCGCGGCACGGCAAATATCTATTACGTATTCGCCCCAAATTGTTGGCTCATTATAAGTGAACGCGATCGAGCGGCAGTCGTGTTTGCGCGCAAGTAGCGGTACTTCTTCCGGCGCGACGTGCTGCGAATGGACTTGATCGTGGCGTGATTTGGAAATGTCCCAGTTCTGGCAGAAAAAGCAGCCCATGTTGCAGCCGGCCGTGCCCATGCTGAAAACGCGCGAGCCGGGCAGGAAATGGTTCAGTGGCTTTTTCTCAATGGGATCAACCTGCAGCGCCGCGGGCGAGCCGTAGCCAAGACTATAGAGTTTGCCGCCACGATTGACGCGAATAAAGCAGAAGCCGGATTGTCCGTCGTGGATATGGCAATGCCGTGGGCAAAGATAACAATGAACGCGATTGCCGGGTTCGGACTCCCACCAGCGGCCTTCGTGGAGAGTTTCCGTGCCCTGAAGAATGGAGAGTTCCGCCATGGCGTCGCGCCTTCAGGGAAAGTATACGCTTCTCCTCTGCGGTGCGTGCCGTGCCTAAGCGAGGTGGCGGGCTTGGCGTTGAGCGCGGCGGCGGTGGGCCGCCCAGTTGACGAAGCTTTGTAGGCGATCGCGGTATTTCCAGGAGAGGCGGAAGAATTTGCCGGCGGTCATGTTGTCCGCTTCCCTGCCGAGGAACGTCTCAAATCTCCAGCGCAGGTAGGGGCTCTTCCATGGTTGGAAGCGATAGCCTCTTGCAACGATCCAGTAGTAGCGCAACGTTCTAAACATTGTCGTTCTGCGTTCAACTCCCGTTCACCGGGAGATCCTACTCTTTCAAGAGTGCTCGGCAAATGGTGCGCCAACTCCCTCAAACGTTTCAGACAAACTGCAACTAACCCATAGGCACAGAAAGATGCTCGTGAACTAGCACCCAGCTCGGGCCGCGTTTTTCCCAAATCCCCGTGTAGCGAACGTCGGTTTCGGTGGACTTGCCGTCCTTTGTTTTCATGGACAGGTGCATGGGGACGGTGGTCCAGGCGATCGTGCCACGGCGCGCGACTTTCAAATCTTTGCCAGCAGTCAGGGAAGCTGTGTTTTCGAAGAATTCCTTCTGCACGCCTTCGTGATATTCCTTCCAACTATGATATGAAAACGGCGCGAGGTCGTAGAAAACGACGCCTTGCTCTTTGGCGTAGAACTTCGCGGCCTTGTCCGGATTGCCGCTGCTCCAGGCGGCGCAGTAATCGTCGGTGAGCTTGCGGAAGGTCGCCGTATCCGTTGCCTGTTGCTGGGCGCGAGCGCCCACGTACGTGAGCAGCGCGCCGAAAAGGGCCAATCCAACGTAGAGCAGCCAACGCCAACGTTCCACCTTTACAGCGGAATACGATGCACCAGCAGGAGTCATCCCAAGCTCCTCCTAAAGAATAGCTGCCAAAACTCTCTTGCCCGCTTGAACCTGACAGGGCTGACTTGTGTGGGCATACCGTAGTGCGAAACGGGGAATTTTTCAAGGGATGATTCTGGAATTTGGCGACTCTCCCCGTCCCCCTGTTTTTGGGCAAGGCGGAGAATAAACGATTTGCGCGCAAAACCGGCAGTCGCGAGATCACTGTTGCAGCTTCAGAAATCTGCCAAGTTCTTCGTACTGATCTGAAGCAAGATAATCCACTCCGGCTTTTGCGGCTGCTTCCCAGCGCTTTCGAACGGCTTCTTTTGAGCCGAAGTTGTACGTACTGAACCAGCCGTAGCAGCTAAGCTCCTCCTTGCTGGCGCCGTCGAGAGTATAGAAACGAATCCAGAGATTCCGTCTATGCGCGTACTCGACCAACTGATTGAGGCGCGACTCTTTCTCCGCTGCCCACGGACCGGCTTTTGCCTGTCCCTCCGGCTCCACTACTCTCCAAGCGTTATTCCACCAACGGTGATAGTTGTCTGCCGGATTCGGTGCAAGCACTTCTGGTGCAGCGGACGGATTCCTCGTGTCTGTTTTTACCGCACCGAAAACCAGCAACCGGTCGCCGAGTTTAACCCGATCATAGAAAATTGCTTTCTGCGCGTCGGACTCTCCGGTCAAAACCAAAATAGGACGAACCTGAAGCGATTCCATCTTGTCCAAACTATCCGTTCGCATCGCGGTCGTCAGCCAGTCTTTGTACTCGGAAAGCAAACTCCAGATCGCTTGTAAGTGTTCGGGCTCTTCTGATTTCAAATCCAGATTCAATGTGATTAGGGGCCAGTCGCCATGATTTCTTTCACGTAACGCCTTCTCCACGATGGGCCGGACACGCTCGAAAAAATATTCACGCATTCCGGGCTCGGCCCCGGTTGACTGACCTCCATGACTCAGCACTGAGGCCATTTTCCCGGTCCGCGGGTTTATCGCCCAAAGGAGATCCTGTTCGATGGCGAGCGGCGTGCCTGCCGCGAGTGCGCGGTCAATGCGATCAAACCACCATTCGTAGTAGGGATAGCAATTGTGCGCGTCGAGAAGAACGCGCGTGCCGGGATGAAGTTGCGCCGTGGAAGAATCAGCAGCCGTCGCGCAGGTAAACAGGAAGGCAATCAAAACAAGAGCAAAAAGGGATAGCGAGCGAAGGCGCATAAAGAGAACTCCTCTAACGGATGAACGCATACTTGAAATTGATGTAAATCGGATTGCAAAGGAAGAGCAATTTGTCGCTCGGATCGTACACGCCGGGACTGCGCGAAGAAAAGCCCCAGAGAACTCGGCGGAGAGTGAACTCTGCCCTATCCGCCGGAACGACGGAACAATCGTTCGCATTGAGACGTACATTCTAAGACGGCCTTCTTTAATCGTGCTCGGAAATCCAGAAGGGACTAAGGCGCTCGAAGATTTGGGAAAAAACTGAGTAACGGAAGATTTATACGGTCATGCCAAATCCCACACCCGCAGGACTGCGCCCCATTCGTGCAATTGCCACATTTTTGCTGGGATACATCGCGGTGACGATTCTGGCCATCGCGCTGTCGGTCGCGCTGGAACAAATCATGCATCCGCCCCCTGTAAAAGAAATGGTGCGCAGCGAATCGTACGTTCTCTCGGAGAAATTCTATCCGTTGATCAATGTGCTCGTTTGGACAGCACTGAGCTGGGGTTATTTCAGAATTCGCCGGAATAGCACGAATCTTTTCAAAGAAGCTTTGTCTTTAGGGTCGATGTGGCTCATTTTGGCGATGCTCGTGGATTATGTAGGGTTCGTGTTGATCAAAAATCCGATTTCCCTTAGCGCGCATGATTTTTATATCGGCCAGTTTCCATGGATTTACCTGATCTATTTGGCCATTTTCGTTAGTCCATTGCTTTATGTCTTGCTGCGCCGAAAGAGCCAAGCAGCCGCGGCATAGACTCAGATTCAAAGAGCGAACGTGTGGGCCCTCCGTGTATTGCGATTTCCTCTGAATCCCGCTGCAACACGCACCAACCGCCTAGACTGTTGGATTGCAAACGAGAAGATTCGCTTTTCGCCGGTAACCAGGTCAAAACGTACTTTTGGATACCGTTCCTAGCCGCCATTCGCCGGTATTCGGGCTTCGTTGGCCGAATTGCCCGCGCGTTGATGTGCCTCAGAACCCTACTCTGGGCCTGCAAGAACGAAGTGGGTTGCAGGGAGGGGTTATGCAAGAGCAAGCGCGGAAGGGATTCGGGAGCAAGGCAAAGCTGGGGCGCTGGCTGCTTTGGCTAGGGTCGGCAGTGTTCGCTATCGAATCGTGGCTCTTGATTGCGCGTGTGGCGGAATTCTGGCAGGGGTCCGGCGCCGCAACGCTTGGCTGGATGGCTGCGCTTGGCGCGACTGCGCAAAGGATGTTGTCGCTCCTGGTATGGAATCACGGCTTGCTGCTCGCCGCCATGGCGAAGGTGCTGGTATTATGCTGCCCGTTGTTGGTGATTGCGATCGGGGTCGGCATGGTGCGGCAGGCAAATCTGATCGATGCAGGCAAATCCTCCGTGGACAGTTCAACAGCTGAGGAAGAGAGACGGTAATGCGACCGCGCAGACAACCTTTGAACTCCTACGGCTGGGGCTTCGCTTGGGGCGGCGTGATTTTGTTCATTGGCGTGGTGCTGCTGCTGGATCACATGGGCGTTATTTCCGCGGCAGGATTGTGGCGCTTCTGGCCGATGATTCTGGTGCTGGCCGGTATCGTCAACCTTCTGGACGATTGCCGCCGCATTTGGGGGGTGTGCCTGTTCGTGGCGGGAATTCTTCTACAACTTGGTCAGTTCGGGATTGTTCACGTTACGTGGGCTTTGCTTTGGCCGGTGATGGTCATTGGCATCGGAGTGTCCCTGATGTGGGGCTCCATCAAAGCGCGCAGGGCCGGAGTTGCCAGCGGTGAAGTGAGCACGGGTCCCGGCGCACTGAATGAGCTGGCCATATTCAGCGGCGTTGAAAAGCGCATCATGGGCAAGAATTTTCGTGGCGGACGGCTGGTGGCTCTCTTCGGCGGCATTGAGATTGATCTTTGGCAAGCGGAGATGGAAGGCGACGAAGCGGTTCTTCAGATTGATGCGATTTTTGGCGGCGTGGAAATTCGCGTGCCGGATACCTGGCTGGTCTCCTCCGAAGGCCAGGGAATTTTTGGCGGATACTCCGATTCCACTCACTTGCGGCCACCGACCGATCCTGCGCAGACGCGAAAGACGCTGGTGATTCGCGGGGCGGCCATTTTTGGCGGGGTAGAAATTCGCAACTGACGCGACTGAACCGCGATCATGGCAAACGAATCATTTCCGAGAAAATTGCCGCAACTTGTCTTCCGCATTCTATGGCTGCCGATGGGCGGCCTGCTTTTCGTTCTCCTGAACTCTACGGGAGGAATGCGGGCACTCGATGCGGCGGTCATCGCGTATCCGGTCTGCCTGTTCGGGCAGTTCACGCTGATTGCGGCCAAGTATTCTTGCAAGTCCTCCCCAATTGAACGCACAAAGACTGGACAGATGGTAGCCACGCACGCGATTGCATCGCTGATTATGGGGCTGCTCTGGTACAGCCTGGCGTGGACTCTTATCTACGCGGTTTCGTTCGGGCAGCAATTGCAAGGGCTCGACCAGCGGTTTTCCGGCAGAGGCCCTATCGTTTACGTTTCAGGCGTGGCGTTCTATTGGCTTTCCGTCGCGTATTACTACGTCGTTTTCGCAAGAGAAAATGCGATGAAGGCCGAAGCGCGGGTGATGGAAACAACGATGCTGGCGCGTGATGCCGAGTTGAAAGCGCTGAAGGCTCAGCTCAATCCGCATTTCTTGTTTAACAGCTTGAACTCGATAAGCGCACTGACCAGTATTGATCCGGGACGGGCGCGTGATATGTGTATCCTGCTCGCGGATTTTCTGCGCATCACGTTGCGCGCGGGTGAACATGCCGTAATTCCCTTTTCGGAAGAGCTCGGCTTGATGGAACGGTTTCTTTCGATCGAGAAGGTGCGCTTCGGAGCGCGGCTCAAGACCGAAGAGGACATCGAGGAGGATGCGAGAAAGTGCCTGCTGCCGCCGCTGCTGTTGCAACCCTTGATCGAAAACGCCGTGGCGCGTGGCATCGCCAATTTGCCGGAAGGGGGGACGGTGCGAGTGGCGGCACGCTGCGCGAATGGACGCATGTTCATCACGATTGAAAATTCGTTTGACCCTGATGCGCCACCGCGCCGCGGAAACGGTATGGGACTGCGCAACGTGCGCGAACGGCTCGAAGCGCGCTATGGAAAGGAAGCGAGTTTGCGGATTTCCTCCGAGGGTGAACGGTTTGAAGCAACAGTTACGCTTCCGGCCGAGACGGAGGTGCCTCGATGAGCGCGGCTGGCGGGAAGAGATTGAGAGCCTTGATCGTGGACGATGAAGAGTTGGCGCGGTTCGTTGTACGGGAGATGCTTGAAGCTCACAGCGAAATCGAAGTTGTCGCGGAATGCGTGAACGGTTTTGAAGCGGTGAAGGCCGTGGCCGAGCACAAGCCGGATCTGCTTTTTCTGGACGTGCAGATGCCGAAGCTCACCGGATTCGACGTGCTGGAGCTTATCGGCACGGACGTGCCCGTGATTTTTGTGACAGCGTATGACGAGCACGCGATGAAAGCATTTGAAGTGCACGCGGTGGATTACCTGCTGAAGCCTGTGGGAAAGGAACGATTTGAGGCGGCACTGGAACGCGCGAAGAGCAGAATCGCAACGCGGCAGCCGATGCCTGCGGAACTCGGCACGGCGGCGCGGGCGCCCGGCCAGTTTGCGGAACGCATTGTCGTGAAAGACGGGACGCGCGTGACGCTGATTCCCTGCAACAAACTCGACTACGCGGAATCACAAGATGACTACGTTGCGCTGGTCAGCGAAGGCAAGAAACATTTGAAACAGCAAACGATTGCGAGTCTTGAAGCGTCGCTCGACCCGGCGCTTTTTGTGCGGATTCACCGCTCGTATTTGGTGAACCTGGAGCGCGTGGTGCGCATTGAGCCGTACGGAAAAGAAAGCCGGATGGCGATTCTTGCCACAGGTGCGCGGTTGCCGGTCAGCAAGACGGGATATGCGCGGGTGAAGGCGCTGCTTGACGAGCGAGGCTAGACAAACTTCTAGCTGAAATGAAGGGATCAGGCGGCTAGGCGGCGCACCCAAATGCGGGACGTCGCTGGTTTGCCGAGATGAATCTTCTTGCCTGCTGCTTGCAGGGTCATAGTTTCGTCGTACTCGCGTTTTTCCACGCCGACTTTCGTTCCCGGACGGAGATGCAAGCCTTCCAGAAATTCCAGGAATTGTCCGTCCTTTTCATAGACGCAGACGATTTCTGCTTTGTCCTTCGCGCGCAAATCGGAGAGCAAAACCGCGCCTTGTTTGCGAAGCTGCGCAATTCCGCCACGAATGGGCACACCGTGCGGGCAACTGCTCTTGTCCCTAAAGCGTTTGAGCAGCAGCGCTTCGACTTCCGGCGAGATTGCGTGCTCGAGCCGCTCTGCTTCATCGTGAGCTTTCGACCAGGGGAGACCAATCACGTCCGTAAGCAACATTTCCGCAAGTTGATGGCGCAGCGCCATGTGCTCCGCGAACTGGCGGCCTTTGCGCGAGAGATCAATGCGGCCAGTCCGATCCACGCGAACCAAATCATCACGCGTGAGTCGCTTGAGCGCTGCCGTCACCGCTGGCGGTGTCACGCCAAGTTCTTCTGCAAGGCGCGCGCTGATTGGCGATCGGTCTTCTTCCAGCATCTCCCAGATCGCTTTCAGATAGTCTTCCCGAGACACGCTTGTTTTTTGCCGCTTCACCAGTCACTCTGCCTTTTCTAAATCTGTCGCCGCAACTTGCGCGGTGCCGGTTGAACGCAGGCGCTCCGCCAGTGCGGAGATTCTAGTCCGAATCTCATCGAAGATTCTCTGGTAAACCTCGGGATCTTCACCGAACGGATCTTCCACTTGCCAGTCTTCCACCTTTTCCGGCTCTTCGAAAACCTGGTCTTTTTGGAAGCCGCTCATGTTGATAATGAGGTCCACTTCTTGCCAGTGGGCATGCATGATTGGCTTGGAGACGAGACCCTCGGCCGAATAATTATTTTCCCCGATGGTTTCTTTCGTGAGCTGCGCAACGTAGCCGAGAGGCGTCAAGCCTCCGCTGGTCACTTCCCATAGGTCCGGGGCGTCCTGGCGTGCAATCGCTTCCGCCATCGGACTGCGGCAGGAATTACCCAAGCAAACGAAGAGTACGCGAAACTTTTTTTGAGATTTCATCCAGAAGGAAATTCTCTCACACTGCGGCGGGCTTGGCCTGGTTTGCCGTGGCCATTTGCAAGAAGTGAGCATGGACGGTGGTGTCCGCGGTGAGCTCCGGATGGAATGAGGCCGCGAGCAGATTCCCTTTCTGCACGAGGACGGGCTTGCCGGCGTGTTCGGCAAGAATTTCGAGGCCGGAGCCTACACGTTCGATGATAGGGGCGCGGATGAAGACCATTTCTAGCGGCTCGGTCTCTAATTTTGATGTCCCAAAGAAAACGTCGCTTGCGAGTTGGCGGCCGTAGGCGTTGCGAAGAACGGTCATGTCAAGGAGGCCGAGCGAATCCTGCGCAGGATTTTTCACTTCTGTAGCGAGAAGAATTGCGCCCGCGCAAGTGCCGAAGACTGCGCGGCCGTCCGACGCAAATCTGCGAACCGCTTCGTACAGGCCTTCTTCACGCAGGAATTGCAGTTGGGTAGTGCTTTCGCCGCCGGGCAGTATCAGGCCATCGCAATCTTCGAGGTCGGCGACCGTGCGTACTTCGGCTGTTTCCGCGCCGAGGCTTTGCAACATCGCAGCGTGCGCCTCGAAATCCCCCTGAACGGCCAAAATTCCAATCTTCAAGTCAATCTTCCTTATCCCTGAAATTCAGGGGCACAAAGAATCGTGCCCCTGGCAAAACTTTTCGAATCGCCTTACCACCCGCGTGTCGCGAGCAAATCCTTTTCCGGAATTTGACGAACGTCAAGACCGGGCATCGCTTCGCCGAGTTCTTCGCTCGCTTCGAGCACAGCTTTTGGATCTTCGAAGTGCGTTGTTGCCTTGACGATGGCCTTGGCGCGCGCATCGGGGTCGCTGGACTTGAAAATTCCTGAGCCGACGAACACGGCTTCGGCGCCGAGCGAACGTACGAGCGCTGCGTCCGCGGGAGTCGCAATGCCGCCCGCGGAAAAATTCGGAACGGGCAATTTACCCGTCTTCGCAATCTGGCGAATTAATTCGAGTGGCGCCGCGTGTTCCTTCGCTTCGCGCATCAATTCATCGTCGCGCATGGTGGTCAGGCGCTTCATCTGGCTGACTATCGTGCGCATGTGCCGTACAGCTTCCACTACGTTGCCCGAACCGGCTTCGCCCTTGGTGCGAATCATTGCCGCGCCTTCCGAGATGCGGCGCAGCGCTTCGCCCAGATTGCGCGCGCCGCAAACGAACGGGACGCGGAAATCGTGCTTCCAAACATGATTCTCCTCATCGGCGGGAGTGAGCACTTCGCTTTCGTCAATAAAGTCCACTTCCAGCGCTTGCAGAACCTCCGCTTCGGAAAAGTGGCCGATGCGCACTTTGGCCATTACGGGAATTGTGACAGTGGCCATGATTTCGCGAATGACCTTGATGGAGGCCATGCGCGCGACGCCGCCTTCCTTGCGAATATCCGAAGGCACGCGCTCTAGTGCCATCACGGCGCAGGCGCCGGCTTTCTCCGCGATACGCGCCTGATCGGCGTTCGTGACGTCCATGATCACGCCGCCTTTGAGCATTTCCGCGAGGCCGACCTTCACCCGCCATTCATTTGAAGTTCCATTGTTGCCACTGCCGTTTGCTTTCTTCGCGTCCATATTTCCTTCTCCTCAAAATCAAACTGCAAAGTTCTTACTCAAGATCTATGCCGTTGCCAGTGGTGCGCCAATCACCACGAAACGCCCGCGTCCTCGCGCCAGCAAATTCCCCGCCGCATCGCGAATTTCGCCAATGCGGAAACGATTCCTTCCCTTTTCGCTCTCCTGCCAGCCTTCGACGAAAATCTCTTCCGTCACTGGGACTGGCTTCTTGTACTCGACCGAAAGTTCAGCGGTGACGGCGCGCTCGTCGGTCAGCTTTGAGATCTTGCCCATCGCTTCGTCGAGCAAGACCGCGATGATTCCGCCGTGAGCGAATCCTGCACCGCCGCCGTAACGTGCGCCGAGTACGAATTTGCCGCGCGTTTTTCGCTCGTCCACGTGCAGATCAAACGTGAGCTTCATTCCCGCTCCGTTTGCGCCACCGCAGCCAAAACAGTTGTTCTCCGGTTTTGGCTCAAGCCGAATGATTTCGCCCATTCGCCCCGAACCTCAGACCAGCGCCACACGGCTGCGTTCGGCGCGCCGCACGCCGCGCTCGCGCTTGCGCATTTCCGCGCGCAGAGTGTCCGCAAGCGTGGCCACGCCACGGGCGATCTGCTTTTCGTCCAGGCTGGCGAATCCGAGCCGCAGTGTGTTCGGCTGTGGCCCTTGCACGTAGAAGTAGCGACCTGGCGCGAAGAGCACGCTGCGCTCTTTCGCGTGAATCAAAAGTTCGCTTGCGTCAAAACCAAGCGGAAGCTCGAGCCACGTGCACATGCCGCCTTCCGGCATGGTCCAGCGCGTGCCTTCCGGCATGTGCTTGCGCAACGCTTCGTCGAGTGCGTGCAGCCGCGACGCGTACACTTTTCTCATCTTTGCCAGATGCTTTGTGAAAAGTCCGCGACGCATGAATTCGGCGAGAGTCGCCTGCGCGAGTTGGTCCGTGTGCAGGTCCGTCGTTTGCTTCACGAGCCGCAGCCGCTCGACCGCGGTCGCAGGTGCAACGATCCATCCCACACGCAGTCCGGGAAACGCAACTTTCGCAAAACTATCTATGTGAATGACGATGTTGGATCGGTCGAGTTGTTTGAGCGAGGGAATGCGCTCATCGCGATTGTGCAGGCGCGCGTAAATATGATCCTCGACAATCGCCACCTGATAGCGCGAGGCCATTTCTAGTATTTTGCGGCGCGCGGCCAGCGGAATGGACGCGCCTGTTGGATTCTGGAAATCGGGCGTGAGGACCATGAGCTTGACGCGATTTGCGGCCAGCGTGGCTTCCAAAGCTTCGAGATCAATGCCAAGCGAACGACCGGGTTCTGCGTGCGTCTGCACAGGAACGCCAAGGCAACGTGCTCGGGCCCCGTTGAAAATCGCCATCGCACCCGGATATGTCGGGTTTTCCAGGATTACGGAATCACCCGGGCGAACGAATGCCTTACTGATCAAATCGAGCGATTGCTGGCAGCCGTCGGTGATTAGCAGATTCTCGTCGCGTACGGTCAAGCCTTCCTGGCGCAACATCTCAATCAAGGATTCTTTGAGCGGCGCGTACCCGTCCGAAGGACCAAGGTTCAGCACGTCGGTTGCTTCGCGACGCAGGACCGCGTTCACGCAAATTTGGAGCTCTTCGATCGGGAAAAACTCTGACGCGGGGCGTGCCATCACAAAGGAAAGTGAATCGACCGGTGCGCTTGCTGTGAGCCGGCTTAGAACTTCTTCGCCCCGTTCGTCCGCAAAAAGCAATTCCCATCGAATCCCATCGCCGCCATTAAGGACTGGAGGAGCAGGCGGCGTAATCTTCAGACCGTTACCGTTGCCCTTAATGAAAGTGCCGCGCCCGACGTGGCCCTGAATTAGACCCTCGGATTCGAGTTCGGCGTAGGCATTCGCGACGGTCGTGCGATGGACGCCGAGCATTGTGGCGAGCTCGCGGCTCGCGGGGATGCGGTCGCCCGGGCGTAAATCGCCTGCGTGAACAAGCGCCCGCAACTGATCGCGCAACTGGATATATAGGGGAACGTGGCTCTGTGGCTGGAGATGAACTGGCAGCATTGGCTCTCTCCTGGAGCCAATTCTAGCAGAAATTGGACTGGTACAAGAGCCAATTTGTCTTTCGGCTTGGTAGCTGCTTTTAGGCGTTTGCGGCTATTCCGGCGACACGGGATTTTCGGTCTTATTCCCTGCCGAGAGTGGGGCTGCGCAAAGGATGGTCCAATCTGAGTCACCGCACTGATAGATGGAAATGAGAGGCAGGTCTTCCGGCTGCACGACGTAGTCGCCGCTCGACATCGCTTCCGATTTATACGCGGTGTCTGTCACGACTGGGCTGCCGGGCCTTGCGCGCACGCGGAATTGGCCGGAGGAGGGCTCGTAATTTGAATAGCTGAAGCAGTGCCCAATGCAGGCGCGTTCTACGGAATGCGCGATGAATTGCACCCGCCAATCGTCCGGCGCAGACAGCACGGGCACGATGCGCGTGCCGTTGGGCATCTTGGCGATGAGAGCCTCGGCGTTCGTTTCTACCTGTGAAATCTTCCCGGTGTCTCGATTGCTGAAGTAGAAGAAGAACGCCGCGCATACCACGAAGCCGGCTATTTGCCACTTGCGAAGTGGGATCAAGCCGAGAACGCAGAGCCCGAAGATTGCCGTGACAGTCGTCAGCCTCGAAACAAGCAGACCAATCCATCCCTGAAACAAGTCGCTGTGGATGTTCTCTGGAACGAATGCGGCGGCCGTGAGCGCAACCAAATACAATTCCATCGGCAAGCGAAACGGCTTCGCTTGCTGCCCACCGGCGCGCAAGCTTTTCGCAAACGCTGGCAAGAAGCAAATCACTCCCCACGCAAGCGAGATGCGCGCCAAACCCAAATAACGATGGCCATACAGGATCAATTGGTCCGAGCCATTCATCCAGAAAAACAGATCGGGCCGCCAATCGGCCTCGAACCGCGTGCTGCCCGCCAAGAGGAAGCGCAAGGCAAAGTACGCAGCAAACGCAACGACGGGCAAAACCAAACGCCAATACTCTGGAATGAGCCGCCACAGCGAAACGTAAATAATTGTTCCCGCAAACCAGAAAAACCCAATCGGATGCGCGAGGAAAATTAGCGGTGACAGCAGTAGAACTGTGACCCAATTCCCTGCTCCGCCTTTCCAGAAAGTCGCTAGACCGATACAGACAAGTCCAATGGAAAGGTAATAATTCAAGAAGCCCATGCTGAAGGAATAGCCGTACGCCAACATCGCGATGCACGGCACGAGTGCCCATGGGGCTCGTTTGGTAACCGTAGCTACAAACGCGAACACCCCCCAAAAGAAAACCAGCACGCTGGCCGAAACGACGAGCAGTTCCGCTGCATGGAGCCCAAAAACCCTTGCCGTATGAAACAACGCAACGTCAAACAGCACGTTGTTCCATTGCCGGACGACGTATACACCCGGTGCTTGTCCCTGGTCAGCCAACTGCGCAAGCCAGGCGTTGTAAACGTGGCTGCCCAGATCGCCCGCTTGAATGTGTGGATGCCATACGCATGGAAAGAGCAAAACGAGGGAGAGAATTAGCACCCGCGCGGAATAGTCTCGAAGAAAATCCAGAGCCGCGCTGATGGCGAGCCGATGTTCAGAAAGACTTGGGTCGTCGGGTTGCATGAGGTTTGGCAGGAGCGCCGAACATTCTACACGCACCGGAACCCGCCATCGAAATATCCCGTTTGCCTCCGCTTGTGATAGAGTCACGCACGCTGAGTCCGGCTGCAAACCTCTCCCTATTTCGTCCGCAAGGAGCCAACGAGAAATGTTCGACCCAGCAAGAATGCCCGGCGCGGGCAGAGGCGCGCGTCTTTTGCTGCGCGTGTGCTTTTTCTCTGTTGTTTTGAATTTCGGTACAAACACGACATGTGCGCAGGAAGCATCTGCAAAATGCCCTCCAGCGACCGCGGTGAAAAATGTCCATGACACCTACGCATCCGCTGATGTAGTTGACCCCTATCGCTGGCTTGAGGATCAGAACAGCCAGGAGACGCGCGGGTGGATCGAGCAAGAGCAGAAATGCACCGAGGCTGCACTTTCTAAGCTTCCGGGCCGCGCAGCCATTGCCAGGCGCTTGGGCGAACTCCTGCGCACGGATTCTCTCGGCACTCCGCGCGAGCATGGTGGCCGGTATTTCTTTACCAAGCGCCTCGCCAACGAGGACCTTGCAAAAATTTACGTTCGCCGCGGACAAAACGCGCCAGACGAAGTGCTGCTCGATCCCCTGCCGTGGACGAAAGACCATTCCGCTAGCGCAACGATTGAAGCCGCTTCGAAAGACGGCAAGCTTCTCTTTTACGGACGGCGCGAAGGTGGCCAGGATGAAGTCACTGTTCACGTCCTCAACGTGGACACCAAGGCCGAACTCCCGGATGTCTTCCCTCATGCGGACTATTTCAGTGTCGAGGCCACACCAGACAACAAAGGCGTCTATTACGTCCGAACGGTCGAAGGTGCACCACGTGCTTACTACCACGCAATGGGAACGGATGTGGCTAAAGACAAAGTCATCTACGGCGAAAATCTAGGCAAAGACAGAATTTTAGTAGCGGGTCTCTCCGACGACGGCCATTACCTCGCCTATATCGTGGTTTATGGCTCCCGCTCGGAACGCTCCGATGTTTATTTGCAAGATGTGAAGATGCAGGGACCGGTCAAGCCCGTCGTGAATGATGTGGTCGCCCAGTTCTATCCGCAGTTCGGCGGCGACACGATCTACTTGCACACGAACTGGAAAGCGCCACTTTGGCATGTGTACGCCGTCAACCCGAACGATTTGGCGCGCGACCACTGGACCGAAGTCATTCCCGAAACGAAAGTAAAGCTGGAGTCCGTCAATCCGGCCGGGGGCAAGCTCGTCGCTATCTATACTAAGAACGCTTCCTCCGAGGCCAAAATATTCGATGCCAACGGCAAGAATGAAAAAGCTTTGGCACTTCCCTCGATCGGGAGCATCTTTTCTCTTTCGGGACGATGGGAGAGCCCCGAACTGTTTTACTCCTTCGATTCCTACAACGCAGCACAAACAACCTATCGCTACGACCTCAAGACCAACGAGCAAAGCATCTGGGCACAAAACAAGGTGCCCTTCGACGGCTCAAAGTTCTATATCGAGCAGGTCTGGTACGAATCCAAAGACAAAACACGCGTACCGATGTTCCTTTTTCATAAGAAAGGCTTGAAACAGGACGGCGCAACACCGGTTCTCCTCACTGGTTATGGTGGGTTCGACGCCAGCGAAACGCCGTACTACTCGCCGTTCTATCTTTTGTGGGCGGAGAGCGGCGGCATACTTGCTGTCCCGAGTTTGCGCGGTGGCGGCGAATTCGGTGAAGACTGGCATCGCGCCGGCATGATGGGAAAAAAGCAAAACGTTTTCGACGATTTCGTTTCCGCAGCCGAATATTTGATCGCAAATAAATACACAAATTCCTCAAAGCTCTCGATCTACGGCGTCAGCAACGGCGGTTTGCTCGTTGGCGCGGCACTGACGCAACGCCCCGATCTTTTCCAGGCGGTCGTGTGCGGCTATCCGCTGCTGGATATGCTGCGCTATCAAAAATTCATGGATGGCGCGTACTGGGTGCCGGAATACGGCAGTGCGGAAGTTCTGGCACAGTTCACTTACCTGAAAGCGTATTCGCCATATCACAATGTGGAGAAGGGCAAGAAATATCCGGCGGTGCTTTTCATCACAGGAGATGGCGACACGCGAGTGGCGCCGCTCCATGCGCGCAAAATGTCTGCGCTACTACAGGCAAACACCGGTTCGGATCGCCCTATTCTGCTTCTCTACGACACAAAATCCGGACACTCCGGCGGGCGCCCGGTCAACAAAATCATTGAGGAATACACGGACATCTTCAGCTTCCTGTTCTGGCAGTTGAATGTTCCGCAGGCTGGAAATTGACCGCGCTCAGGCGACGTGGGTCTCGCCGAGTCTTTTCAAGCGGTCGCGCAAACGCCGTTGCAGAGTCGTGGGCGTATTCGGATTGAACGCCACCAGATACCACAGCGGCTGGCTGCGGTCGCGGCTCAGATACGTCAGTGTGCTGGCGTCCGCATTGGGATGGCGCGCCACATTTTCACGAATCGCACCATAAGGATGCTTAGCCAACTTGTTCAAAGTTTTCGCATTCGCCCGCGGATGTTCGCTAATCAAGCGCAGCAAATAAAAGTCCGTCTCCGGAGCCTGCTTCACCAGCTTTTCCAGCATCTCCGGCTTTGCATCAGCACTCAGCACGAGCCCAATCTTTTCGTCCCACGCCGTATTGATCTGATTCAGCTCGCGGGTGCGCGCGTGAATCAATTCTTCCAGCGAGCGGCGTTCCTGCGTGCCGCGCGCGAGGGGCAGGTCCGTGCCTTCCAGGGAATCGAGAACGCGCAGCAGGTGCTGGCGTTCGCCAAAAACGATTTGCGAAGTGCGCGTCGTTTTGCCCTTTTCTTTTTCCTTGTGTTGCACCAGGTCCGAACGTCGCATGGTTTCCTTGCTCCACTGGCCCCGAGTAAACCCCAACCGGGTGCCGCGTCCCGCATTTTTTCCAGAGAGGGCTTGCGCAATCTTGCCCAGCTTTATGAGTACATCGGCGATTATCATCTCCAGCAAAGGTACGGTAAAGTTGCATGCGGGCGCGTTGTGCCCGATGTGCAACACCTGAAAGCCCGTGGAAGATTCCGCTTTACCGGAAAGAGTGGCCCGCATGTCCGCATTTGAGGAGCACAAGGAAGAACTCGAGCGCTACGAACAGATGTTCGGGCGCGACCGCGGGCGCTTGGCCGTTTCGCTGGACCGGTTGACGAACGCGCTGGTGCTCGTCGGCCAGCACGGCGTCTATTGCACGAGCCAGCGGAACCCGACTTTACCTGCGATGGACTTGCGGATGATTGTGCAGGAGCTCACGCACGCGAAGGAATTACTGCAATCGGTGATGGAAGAGATGCGCCGGGCGAAGCAGGCTTCGTAGTTCTCGCTATTTATGATGCAAGAATGGATTCGTTTGGCGTTCCTGGCCAATTGTAGTGTTCAGACCGTGGCCGGGATGCACGAGGGTCTCATCCGGGAGCGCCATCACTTTGTTCACGAGCGAATCCATGATTTGGTCGAACGAACCACCCCACAAATCGGTGCGGCCGATACTTCCAGCGAAGAGGGTATCGCCCGCAAACAATTGCGGCGCGGTGAGTTTCACGTCGCCTGCCCCTGCGGGCAAAAACAAACACGAGCTGCCAGGCGTATGCCCCGGAGTGTGCATCACCTGCGCCTGCAGATTTCCCCAATTCAGTGTGTCGCCGTCGCGCAGCATCTGGTGAATTTCCGTAATCGGCGGCGGCGCTACACCAAGAAATGCTGCTTGCTCTTCCATTGCGTGATAAAGCGGCAAATCCGCGCTGTGCATCAGGACCGGCGCGCCGGTGTACGAGTGCAGCTTCTGCAAGCCGCCGACGTGGTCAATATGCGCGTGCGTGCTGACGATCGCCTTCACCGTCAGCTTGTGACGACCGATCAAATCCATGATGCGCCCGACTTCATCGCCGGGATCAAGCACCAGCGCTTCGCGCGTAACCGGATCGCCGATGATCGAGCAATTGCACTGCAACATGCCGACTGGCAAAGAGAGATGAATTAGTCCTATGGAGGGGGTGCCGTTGCCCGCAGCCTGGTTGCTCATTTCTCGATGAGTATATCAATTCGTGACCGCCGCCGCAGCGCCTCCGTATGGGTCATTCTGCTAGACTAAATTCATGGCCATGGACGCCGCGCTCGGACGCTCGATCTTGCAAACACCCTTGCTTGACGCACATCGCGCCGCGGGCGCGAACATCGGCGAATGGTTCAACTGCGCGCTGCCTTCGGACTTTGGCGATTGGCGGGCGGAATATCGCTTCGCGCGGGAGTCCGTCGCACTGCTTGACAAAAATTACCGCGCGTATCTTTCGCTCACTGGCCCTGACCGCGTGCGTTACCTCAATGCGATCCTTACGAACAATATTAAGGACCTCAAAACTGGAGAAGGTGTCGTATCCCTTTTTCTAAATCCGCAGGGCCGCATTCAGGCTGAAATCGAGACCTATGCGGAAGAGTCGAGACTTTTCTGCGTTTCGTTCGCGATGGTTCGTGAAAAACTTATCCCCGCGCTTGATCATTTCATCATCATGGATGACGTGACGCTGACGGACGAGTCCACACGCTACGGAACGCTAGCTCTTGAAGGGCCACGTACCTTTGAAATCGTCAAGCAACTGGCCAACATTGATTTGGAAACGTTGCCGGAACTTGGCTGGAAAGATTCGGAAGTTGACTCAATTCCCTGCCGCGTCATTCGCCGTTCTCCGGACGGAAATCCCAGCGCCGAATTTCTCTGCGAACAATCGCACATTCCCGCGGTGTGGAATCTGCTACTCGAGGTCGTAAAGGCAAATGGCGGCGGGCCCGTAGGCTACGCGGCTCTCAGCGCTCTCCGCCTCGAAGCGGGCATCCCGTGGTTCGGCTACGACTTCGGTGAAAAACAGATCCCGCACGAAGCGGGCCTCGAAAATTCTCACATCAGCTACACCAAGGGCTGCTACACCGGCCAGGAAATCGTCGAACGCGTCCGCTCCCGCGGTCAAGTCAATCGCGTCCGCGCGTTGTTCCAGCTTTCTGCGTCCGATCTTCCCGCCGCGGATACTCCAATTGTTTTTGGTGACAAGGAAATTGGCTACGTGACCCGAGCAGCTTACTCGCCGGCTTTTCAGTCCAACATCGCCTTGGGATATGTTCGCCGCGAGCAGAGCACGCCTGGCGTCGAAGTGCAGATCGGTGGCTCGGCGGTCACCGTGATTTCCCCGCGTTAGCTAAAACTCGCGGCGAGGTGTTGCTTGCTCCATGCCGACGCGGCCCGCAACAATTTCCGCCTTGTGGTAGTTCTCACCCTTGATCTGGCAGCCGGCCATCCGGCGGAGCATGGCGATCTGCCCGATGTGCGTCAGCGAATCGGCAATCGGCCCCTGAAAAAGCCCCGCTGGTCCTTCATGCAACTCAGCATCCGACGCCAGATATTCGTCAAACTTTTTTAGTGACGCGAAAAACCGCTCGACTTCTTTTTCCCACGGCAGCGGCTGCGAATCGTGCCACGCCTGCTTGCCTGCCACGATACTCAACGCCCAATCGTAAAGGTCGCCCATGTGAGCGAGAATCTGCGCAGGGGGCCGGCCACGGTCCCCACTACTGAAATTCGCAAAGGATTCCGGCGCATCACGCAGCACCTTGCCGCCACGATAGGCAACCGTAGCGAGCGTGTGGCGCAGCAAAGTGCGTTCGGCAGAGGAAGACTGGTCATTCGAGGGCATGGGATGCGCACTCCTTCCGGCGGGGCTTTCTAATTGCAAATTCTACTTCGTGTACACGCGGACGTAATCCACGAGCATCTGCTGCGGGAATTGCGTTGTCGCGTCGGGCGAACCGGGCCAATCTCCGCCGACGGCAACATTCAAGAGAATGAAAAACGGATGATCGAAGGGCCAAGTTCCCGTGGACGCCCAATTCACCTTCTTGAATGTTGCGTAATTATTCGCGTCAACGTAGAAGCGAACCTCCGCCGGTTCCCATTCGACGGCATAAACGTGAAAGTCATCTGCAAAGTTTTGGCCGTTCGGCAACGCAACGGTAGAGGTGACGCTGGTCGTCGGCGCGACCGTACTCGGCCCGTGCAGCGAGCCGTGCACCATGCCGGGTTCCTTGCCGATATTTTCCATCACGTCAATTTCGCCGCACTTCGGCCAGTCAACAGTGCCAATGTCGTTGCCCATCATCCAGAACGCGGGCCACATTCCCTGCCCCGCGGGAATTTTGATACGCGCTTCGAAGCGCCCGTATGCTTGCGAAAAAAGCCCCAACGTTTTCAGCCGCGCAGAAGTGTAGTCGCGTGTGATTCCATCGGTTCCGGTAAACGTTTCTTTCTGCGCCGTGATGACAAGGCTGCCGCTCTTGATTTGTGCATTCGCTGCGCGGTTGGTGTACGTCTCAAGTTCGTGGTTGCCCCAGCCACCGCCGCCGAGGTCATACGTCCATTTGCTCGCGTCCGGCGTTGAGCCGTCCGCACCGCTGAACTCATCGCTCCAGGCAAGGGTGAATCCCGAGGAAGGCGGAATTGGCGGAGGCACCATCACGCCGCCTCCACCGCAACTCAGCGGAAGCGCCGCAAGGCATAGAAAGAGCAGAATCGAAGAGGGATGTAGGTTACGCAAGGTTCAGCGCGCGCTTGAAGGACCCTTTTTCGTTATCAATTTTCTTTTGCAGTTGGAGAATCGCGTAAAGAACTGCTTCCGGCCGCGGCGGGCACCCCGGAACGTACACGTCTACGGGAATCACCTGATTGCAGCCCTGCACGATGGCATAGTTATTGAAGACGCCGCCCGATGTCGCGCACGCGCCCATCGAAATCACCCATTTTGGCTCGGGCATTTGATCGTAAAGCTGGCGAATCACCGGCGCCATTTTTTGCGAAAGCCGGCCGGCTACGATCATCAAATCCGCTTGGCGCGGCGAGGGGCGAAACACTTCAGCGCCGAATCGCGCCACGTCAAACCGCGCCGCTGCCATGGACATCATCTCAATCGCGCAGCAGGCCAGACCAAAACCCAACGGCCAGATCGAACTGCGCCGCGCCCAGTTCACTGCCTTGTCCAGCGTCGTGAAAATGATGCCTTCGTCTTCCAACAGCTTGCCGAAGTCTTCCGGCTTAGCCAGCGTGATGTGTTTTCCCAGGGTTGCGCTCATCAAGTCCTCGTCTCCCTCATTTTTGCATACCGAAGCCGCGGAAACAATCTGGTCTCTAGAGCTGGCCTGACGTGCCGCCCCATTCCTCGGGTTTAACATCTGCGATGGACTGTGAGAAGGTCCAAGTGTGGCCGGCGAAATCTTCAACGGAGTACTGTCGCTCTCCGTAAGGATGATCCGCAGGTTCCCGAACAATGCGCGCCCCGCGTTGCCGCGCGCGCTCGCAGTGCTGATGTACGTCTTCAACTCGCACCATTGGGTACGCACGATCAATTGGAGAATCACTTGTGCCGCGTGATTCCATCACCACAATCGCTCCATCGCCGACGTTTAACTGTGCCCGGTGGTTTCCGATTGCAACGCGAACTGTAAAGCCAAACGCGTGGCACAGCCATTTCACCGCTTTTTCCACGTCCGGATAGGGCAATTGGGGAATTACAGTGCTCTTTGGTATGGAGCGATTTGTTTGCATCTTTGATCTCCTAAACTTTTAGAACAACTTTCCCAAATTGCGCGCCTGATTCCAGGTACTCGTGGGCGGCGCGGCACTCGGCCAGCGCAAGAATCTTGTCCACAACCGGCTTCAGCTTTCCCGAGGCCACCAGTTTGAGCACGGTCGCGAATTCGTCCTTCGTGCCCATGTACGATCCCAGAATCGAAAGCTGTCGGCTGAACAAGAAACGCAAATCAATCTTTGCATCGAAGCCCGTCGTAGCGCCGCAGGTTACCAGCCGGCCGCCTCGCGCAAGGCTCGCTACACTGTCATCCCAAGTGGCAGTCCCTACGTGCTCGAACACAACATCCACACCGCGCTTGCCCGTGAATTTACGGACGGCTTCGCGAATCTTTTCCCTGTGATGATGAATCGTCTCGTCCGCGCCGAGTTCTTTCGCTTTCGCCAGCTTTTCTTCCGAGCCCGCCGTCGCGATCACGCGGCATCCGAAAAACTTTGCAATTTGTATCGCCGCCGAGCCCACGCCGCTCCCCGCCCCTAGCACGAGCACTTCCTCCCCAGGCTGCAATTCCGCGCGGCCAATCAGCATATGCCACGCCGTCTGAAACACCAGCGGCACCGCCGCGGCTTCTTCAAAACTCAATTTCTCCGGATACGCAAAGCAATTCACTTCCGGGCAACGCACAAATTCCGCGCACCCACCGTCATGGATGTAGCCAAGATTCGAAAACTCCGGGCACTTGTTGTCCTCGCCGGCAAGGCACGCCGCGCACCTTCCGCAACTCACTCCGGGAGCCAACAAAACTTTTTGCCCAACGCTAACGCGCTTTACCTCCGCACCAACTTTGGCCACCTCGCCCGAAATATCGCTTCCCGGAATATGCGGCAATGGAATTGCCACCCCCGGCAGTCCGCCGCGCACCCACAAATCCAAATGATTCAGCGCGCACGCCCTAACTCGCACCAAAACATCCCGCGCCCCCAGTTGCGGTTCCGGCACTTCGGTGTATTTCAGCACTTCCGGCCCGCCATGCCTGTCAAAAACGATCGCTTTCATCCGTTATCCCTTGGAAATCGCGCCGTCATCGTAAAACGCCGCTAAACGCGTGTCCACCTGTCGTGACATTGACAGCAACCACCAGCCGCCGTAGTCTCAACTCAATGGACATCTTCGAAGAGATCGTCCGCATGCGGCGCGCCGGACAGCGTGGCGTCCTAGCCACGATTGTCCACACCAACGGCTCCATTCCCAGCTTCGAAAGCTCGCGTATGCTCGTCCGCGAAGACGGCGGCATCGTCGGCACCATCGGGGGCGGCTGCGTCGAAGCAGACGTCTGGGCCGCTGCGCGCGAAGTCATGGAACGCGAAGCCCCGCGCAAAATGGTTTTCAATTTGAATCACGAAGCCAGTTACGATAACGGCCTTATTTGCGGAGGCACGCTCGAAGTTTTCGTTGAGCCGATTCTTCCGCAGCCCGTTGCGTATCTCTTCGGAGGTGGCCACGTTTCCATGGCCGTCGCCAAATCCGCCAACGCGGCCGGTTTCGGAATCGTCGTTGTGGATGACCGCGATCAATTCGCCAATCGCGGCCGCTTCCCGATGGCCGATCAAATCATCACCAGCTTCGAAGATGCCTTCACGCACATCCAGCCCAACGCTTCGACGTATCTCATCATCGTCACCCGCGGGCACAAGCAGGACATGCGCGTTCTCTCCTGGGCCGTGCGCACCGACGCGCGCTACATCGGCATGATCGGCAGCCGGCGCAAGGTGCTCTCCACCTACAAAGCTCTCGAAGCTGAAGGCTACCGCGCCGAGGAATTCGAACGCGTCTTCGCGCCCATGGGCCTGGATATCGGCGCGCTTTCGCCGGAAGAGATTGCCGTCAGCATCACCGCAGAGCTTGTCGCCGTGCGCCGCGATGCTGCATCGGTCGCGCACAAGAAGCTCAAAGTCGAACGCCGCGAGGCCGCAGCCTCTCGCTAACCGATTTTTCTCTTTTCCGGGTTTTGTGAGAGGTCTGATGCATGCTCGCCGCAGTCATCCTCTCGGGCGGTGCTTCCCGCCGCATGGGCTCTCCAAAGGCTCTGCTTCCTTATCAGGGCCGTCCGTTCCTTGAGCATTTGTTGGACATCGCTAAACATCCCAGCATTGGGGTGCGCCGCGTCGTGCTCGGTCCCGATGCCGAAATTATTTCCGCACAAGTCGCGCTAGCGCCAGATGAAGTCGTCATCAACGCGGACTGGGAGCGCGGCCAGCTCAGCTCGATTCAAGCCGCGATTCGCAGCTTGCCCCCAGGTACCGACGGCTTACTTCTCTGCCCAGTGGATCACCCTCTCGTAAGCGCATCGCTCGTGCATGAATTGATTGATGCGTTTGAAAAAACGGGCTCCGCCGCAGTTCTTCCGCTCTATCGGGGCCGCCGCGGGCATCCCGTGATTTTCGCTGCACGCTTGTATGAGGAGTTGCTCAACGCGCCCGAGGAAAAAGGAGCACGCGCCGTGGTCTGGGCGCATCCCGAAGAAGTCAGCGAAGTTCCCACGAACGAAGAAGGCTGCGTCCTGAATCTCAACGACCCCGAAGCCTTCGACAAAATTTCCAACCGTTGATCGCTCTTCTGCCGAAGTTATGTAGAGGCCGTGCTTCAGCGCGGCCAGTCTTCAGATTTGTCGCAGCAGCCCCTTCACCGCATCCGCCGCCAAAATCGCCCCATGCCGAGTCTCTTCTGGCAACCCGCCCAGTCCCGCCGATATTGCTTCCGCATCAACACTGCGAGCATCAGCCACCGTTTTTCCCGTAATCCGTTCCGTCACCCACGAAGCGGAAGCAATCGCCGTCGTACAGCCCCGGCACAAAAACCGTACTTCGATAATCCGCCCATTTTCCACGAGCGCCGCTAGTTGCAGCACATCCCCACAAACCGGATTCGTAACTTCCACCCGATGCGTGGCCGATTCCAACTCCCCGGAATTTCGCGGATTCCGAAAATGCTCCAGTACCGCTTCAGAAAACGTCGCCATCACTGCTTCTTCGGGGGCAAATATTTCTTCTCAATGGACGCAATCACCACGTAGTTTGGATCCACCATCTCCGTAAGATGCAGCTTGCAAACTTTCGAGCACAATTCGTAGGCATCGAGTTCCGAAAGCCCGTAGTCCGCGTGCACCCAGTGAATCAGCTCCGTCACCGCAATCCGGACGGCGTCGTCCACCGGCCGGTAGATTCCCGCAGTCATCAAAGTCGTTTCGTTCTCCAACCGTGGCCAGTCAATTTTCTTTTTTTTCAGCACATCAATCCGCAACCGCGCCTTCATCGGCACTTCCACAGCGCTTCCCGCCACTTCGCCGTCACCCATGGCTGCGTGTCCATCACCAAAATAGAAGAGCGCACCCGCCACATTCACCGGCAAGTAGAGCGTGTTCCCTTTGCTTACTTCCGGCGCGTCCATGTTTCCACCAAACTCCGCTGGCACAATTGAACTTCTCGCTTCTCCATTTGCCGGAGCCACACCGATGCATCCCAGAAACGGATGCACCGGAAAACTCACTTTGAATTTTGAATCCTGCGCCTGAAACGTCGCCGTATTTTTCTCGTGATCAATCGGATAGTACCAAATGCGATCTTCGAGCGGTTTCACTTCGAGCACCGGCGTGTAGTGCGTGTTATTCACCGCGCCAAAGCCGGGCGAAAACGTTCCCACACCTTGATGGCCATCGACCTGCAAATCCAGAATCTTCACCACCAGGGTGTCGCCGGGCCCCGCGCCGTCAATAAAGAAGGGCCCCGTCAGCGGATTATCCCCTTTGATCATGGAAAACGTATCGCCTGGCTTCTGCAACGCATTTCCAAAGCAGTCCAAGGAATTGGCATCCAGAATATTTCCCGGCTTTAAGTGGGCGACCGGTGGCGCAACCCCAAACACATACTTCACATTGTCAATCGTTCCCTGAAAATGCACGACTTGCTCATCCTTCGCCGCACTCTCTTGCCCTGACGCGTTCGACCCAAACGTCACTGCCAACAAAATCAAAAGCATCACTCCGCGCATCGCACCCTCCCTTAAAGAAACGTGAGTGCAACACACTCGCGCAATTCCGTCAATCTGGATGGAAAAATTACAAATCGAGATGGAGTCTCAACGCAGGTACGAGAACCGGCCCGCGGTCGCGGTTGTACCCGGGATTGTTGATATGTTGAAGATCGAATGCACCAAAAATTCCTCGCCACAGATGTACGGTGTAGAAAGCCTCGAAGATCTTTTCCTTGCCGTAATTCAGTCGCCCATCGCCCAACAAAAATCCTTTGCCGCCCAACGCCAGATATTCTCGATGATCTCCGGATAGCGCGTTGAACGAAATCGCCATTCCCGCGTGATCCAAATCGCGCCGCCAACGCTTCCCCGTTGCTGCCGCGCCAAACACGACGGACTGGTTCACTTCCGTGTACGCAAACGATTCGTGCCGCCCTTCATTCCACCCGAATCGCCCAAAGGCCGTAACGTTCCAACCGACTGCTTGCTCCAAGTTCACTCCAAATCCGTATTTAAGCGAAGTCAGCAACCGGTGGTGCGTAATATCCGGCTCCGTCGTCTCTCCGGCTTCGAATTGATGAATCGCCTCGCGATAATCACCCATGTTCGCGTGATTGAAATACGTCAGCAGCCGCACCACGCCATCGCGCTTTGGCAGCACACCTTTTCGCAGCTCAAACTCAATATTCTCCGAGCGCGCCCGCTCGAGATTCCATTGCAAGTCAATATTGTTCGCCACGCGCGGCATCAACGCTTCTGCAAAGCGCACACCCCAGATGCGGTCTTCGTATTCCAGCATCGCGCCGACCGTGTAACCGCGCGTGTCGGCCGCATAGTCGTACGCGCCATTGTTATCTACAGTCAGGTTTAGAAATTGCAGATGGCTGTCGCTGCCAGCTGAATTCAAATCAAAAAAATCCACCAGTTGCATCTTTCCGGCGCGAAACTCAATCCTGCGTACCGGCAACTTTGTGTACAAGGACAGTGGATTACGCTCTGCTTGTACGCTCTCCGAAGAGAGGGGAATCACCAGGTGCACCATCGTTCGCCCGACGTAGGGAGTCGAGCCAAGCGAAGGGTTATGCACTACATCCAAATTCGTGAATCCCGCCAAACCAAATCCGTTTCCAATTCCTTTTCCGCCTGCGCTTTCTACCTGGCAAAGCACTTCCAGGTATTTCGTGATCTCCACTCCTGTAAACAGCGTCAGAACGCGCGATCCCGCTGTCTCCGCTTTTGGCGTCAGGCTCAAGGGCCCTTGGTACGGCGAATGAAAATCGGGATGCCACTGGAAGATGTAGTTGATCTGCCCCGAGACCCAGAATCGGCTCGTCTCCGAATGGGGGAAAATCGTCG
>Ga0137397_10000338_pt1 | contig 31816 bp, 27 predicted proteins | sample czorhiz116metaG_FD_106658 | JGI IMG/M metagenome (GOLD analysis project Ga0137397, IMG submission 106658) | Vadose zone soil microbial communities from Angelo Coast Range Reserve, California, USA - czorhiz1.16 metaG | ecosystem: Environmental > Terrestrial > Soil > Vadose zone | place: USA... | reverse complement strand
GGACTTACCAGTTCGCCTTCGACGTCCATTGTTCAGCCCAGAATGACGTTTCCTGTCTTCAGCATCCGGGACATGGTGAACAGTCAAAAGTTGCTGCTCGATAGAATCGGCATCAGCGAAATCAAGCTGGTGATCGGAGCCTCGATGGGAGGAATGCAGGCGCTGCAATGGGCCGTTTCCTTTCCCGAACTCGTGCACAACGTCGTCGCGTTGACACCGATGGCGAAAACGGCCGCCTGGGCGGGCGCGGTCAATCACGCGGCCCGTCTCGCCCTGCAAAGCCACGCCGACGACCCCGCTGACTGGCCTGACCAAATCGATCGACGGTGGACAAGCTGGAGTTCGATCATGCAACTGCTTTGCTCGCGAACTCCTGCGCATGTCGACAGCGAATTTGGCAGTCCCGCTGAAGTTCAACAGGCGTTGAAACTGCGTACCAGATCCTGGATCGAGCAAGGGTTTGATCCGCTTGACTGGATTTATCAGTCATGGGCTTATGACGGTCACGATGTGGGAAATTCTCCCGGTTTTCAGGGAGATACCATGGCCGCGCTAAAATCCATTCGGGCGCGAACCATGATAGCCACGCCGCCGCTGGATTTGTACAATCCCGTGGAGGCGGGCCGCTGGGCCTCCGAACAGATCGAAGGATGTGAGTTCGTAAGAATCGAGTCCTGCGCCGGCCATTCCATGGCGACGGCGTCCGATCCGGTTGCGGCCCGTGAACTCAACCGCCGGATCCGTGATTTTGTGGATTGATGTGATACGTCAAAAGATCATCTTTTCTCCTTCGAGCGAGTCGACCAGAAAATGCCGTCGCGCCGAGCAGTAAAATCCGACTCAGACGACGTCTCCGAGAAGGTGTCGATGCAGCAGAGCACTTTTTTGCTGCTGAAGGACATGATCAAGCAGGGTCAGATCCGACCGGGCGAGAAACTTCTCGAAGTTCAGGTCGCCAAGGCCTTTGGCATCAGTCGTTCTCCAGCGCGGCTTGCCTTGAGGGCGCTTTGCGATGCCAAAATTGTTTCGGAACTGGATGGGCGCGGCTACCAGATCGTCGGACGCCCGAAGCCGGAGCACATGGGCCGGGTTGCCAAACTGCAGGAATTGCGGATTTCACCTCGACGTCAGTGGGAGCGGGTGTTCGAGAAAGTTGAGCATGAAATTCGCGTCAGGGTGCTGTTTGGCTCGCTGAGAATTATCGAAGCGCCACTCGCCGAACACTTCCATGTAAGCAGGACGGTCGCCCGCGATGTTCTCGGTCGCATGCAAAGTATCGGGCTGGTCGGCAAACATGGCGGCCATTGGATAGCAGAACGGGTATCGACCGACAGGATCCGCCATCTTTTCGAGATGCGAATGATTTTGGAGCCTGAGGCGATGCGACTGGCTGCGCGGTTCATCAGCAAGGACGAACTGGAGCGTGCGCAGGCGACACTCCGGCAAATCCTGTCAGGCACGCAAATCGAAATCGAGGCAATTGGCCGCGCCGAGACCGAGTTGCACATCGATCTCCTCAATCATTGTCCAAATCGTGAAATCGTCCATGCGCTGAGCAGAACACATCTTCTGTTCGTCCCCAGTCTGTATCTTCTGGATTCCGATTTGATTGTGCCTCAAAAGACGACGGAAACGGCATTCCAGGAACATAAGGAAATCATCGGGTTTCTGCTCGACGATAAACTCAAAAGGGCAACCGCCTGCCTGCGTGAGCATCTGCAGGCCGCCATGTCGCGGTGGTTGGATCGTTTTGAGCTTCTGGCAAAGAGCCGTCGCCCCGATTTGCCGTCCTATCTGACGGATCATGAGAAGGCCAGGTAGGAAAGGGCAGTCGTCTCTCGATCGATCGGCCTGGCCTGGAAAACGTTATTTGTTCACTTCAGCCGCCTAACGGGGTGGGGTGCAATTTCGAATCCTCGACAGACGCCGGCACAACAGCATTTTTCGTCCGGTCGATCTTCGTCTCGGACAGCAGCCAGTCGCGGAAAGCGGCAACTTCCGGACGACCGGAATCCGCTTCGCGGCCGACCAGGCGGTAGTTGTCCGCCGTTCGCACCACCAGCGGATAGACCGCAACCAGACGTCCCGCATTGAGATCATCCTGAATCAGTTCGACATGGGCCATGGCGACGCCAAGCCCATCGATCGCTGCCTGATAGGCAAGTGAGGAATTTCCGAACGACAATCCCTCGCGAAGGCTAGAGGGGGCGACGTTCGCCGCGTCGAACCAGATCCGCCAGTCATGTGGCCGTTTCATCGAATGCAGAAGGGTGCGGTCGAGCAGGTCGCGCGGGTCTTGCACGGCCAGAGCCCTGCTGAGTTCGGACGGGCTGCAAACCGGAAGCAATTCGATCGGAAACAGGGTGTCGTAACGAATGCCGCGTTTCGGGATGGCCGGGATCTGGATGGTAAAGTCGATCTCTTCGGCACTCACGTCCACGAGATCGTTGGCGATCGTGACCTGGACGTTGACGGTGGGATGAAGGGCATGAAAACGGGTGAGCCGCCCGACCAGCCATTTCATCGCGACGGTTGGAAACAACCGTATTCGGACCACACGATTTTTTGTTTCCAGGCGTTTGGCCTGGGTTGCAAATTCAATACGGTCGAAAGCCTCGCGGATGACCTGTGCGTATTCCTGGCCTTGCGGAGTGAGTTTGACGTCGCGCTGGCTACGGACAAACAGGCGCAGGCCCAGAAAGGCCTCGAGCTGGGCAATGTGCCGGCTCACCGCGCCTTGCGAGACGTTCAGGCTTTTCGCTGCCTGGGTGAAGTTTCCGGACCGGGCGGCGACTTCGAAAGCGCGAAGGGCGTTGAGCGGAGGTAGCTTCCGGCTCATCAGCACCTCCAGCCTTGATCTGAAGGCCTGCACCGCACGTCCACGCCTTTGCTCTCAGGATAAGTCATCATGACGATGAGTAAATTAGCATACTCGGCTCGGGCTGTTCGGCCTATTTTAACCGCAGAACACGGCCTTCGATGCCGGAACTTATGGGAGAAACGCCTTCAATGACGACGTCAGTTAATGCCGCGGGCCGGCTGGACCGCCTGCCGATGGGGTCATTTCAGTGGCGAATCCTCAGCCTTATCGGGCTCGGGATGTTCTTCGACGGTTTTGACAACCAGATGGCGGCTGGCGTGTTGGGTGCCCTCGTGAAAGAGGGCTGGTCGACGATGGAGATGAACGCCCACTACATTTCCATCACTTTCGCAGGGCTCGCCGTCGGTGCGCTGATGACCGGACTGGTCGGCGATCGATTTGGCCGGCGGTTTGCCTATCAGTTCAACCTGCTGATCTTCGGCAGCATGTGCCTATTCTCGATGCTTGCGCCGTCGATGGCATGGCTGACCGCGATGCGCTTTATCATGGGCATTGGAATCGGCGCGGAATATGTCTGCGGTTATGGGATGGTCAGCGAATTCGTGCCGCCGCAACGGCGTGGCTGGGCGCTGGGGCTGATCAGCGTGGTGTCGATGGCATCGACATTTGCCGTCAATTTCACCGGCCTGTTCGTTATTCCCGCGTTCGGATGGCGGCCGATGTATCTGGTCGGCGGCCTTGGCGCATTGTGGGTCTGGTTCTTGCGCCGCAAGCTGCCGGAATCGCCGCGCTGGCTGGAATCGCGCGGGCGTTACGAGGAAGCCGAGAAGATCATGCAGGAAATCGAGGCCGAGGCCTCGAAGACGGGACCGCTTCCAGCGGTGACTGCGGTCGCGGCGTCGTCCCCGGTTTGGGTACCGATCTCTGTGTTGTTCTCGCGTGGAGTGATAGCCCGCACCTTGCTCGCGATGGCAGTTTGCATCACGTGCCTGGTTGGCTCCTATAGCTTCTCGTATTGGGTGCCGACCTTCTTCGTCAAGCAAGGCATGAGCGTCACCAAATCGCTTGGCTTCGCGACCGTCATGGCGCTCGGGAGCTCGCTGGGACCGCTGGTCGGCATGCTGACCTCCGACTGGATCGGACGGCGACGGGGCACGTTGTTCGCGGCATTATGGTGCGGCGTGTTTGCGCTTGCCTATTCGCAGCAAACCGATCCGACCTGGGTTCTGGTATTCGGCTTCCTGCTCCAGGGCGGCATGAGCCTGATGATCGGCTTCGGTCTCGGCGGCTATACGCCGGAATTGTTCGCGACGGAGTATCGTTTCCGCGGCTCCGGCATCGCGCAGATGACGGGACGGATCGCGGTCATCGGTTCACCCTATATCGTCGTGTCGCTTTACGACGCGTATGGTCTGCCGTCGGTGCTTTACGCGATCTCGTCGCTTTATCTCCTGCTGGCGCTTGGCGTTCTCTTGTTCGGAATCGAAACCAACCAGCGTTCGCTGGAGTCGATCGCGCCGGTACGCGAGGGCGAAATGGCGGCAGCGGCGCCGCGTTCCGCCGAAAGCGCCGCATGACCTTCAGCTCCACCTCAACTTCAAAGGCAACATTGCAAAAGGAACAGCACATGGATCAAACGCTTCTTATCCTGGGCGACACCAACATCCAGAACCGGCCGGATCCCTATAGTGCATTCGCCAATGTGCGCGAGATGTTGTCTTCGGCAGATGTCGTGTTTGGCCAACTGGAAGGACCTCTTGCGGAGCCATCGGCGAATCCCGCGCAGCCGGACATTCCGCACAAAGCCGGTTGGCGCCACTCGGGAGCCAAGGTGGGTCCCGCGCTCAAGAAGGCAGGCTATGCCGGCGTGAGCTGTGCCAGCAACGTGGCCTATCCGGCGAGCGCGGCGGTTGCCAGCGTCAAGGCACTGGACGCAGTCGGGATCCTTCATTGCGGCGTCGGCGAAACGCTCGCCGAGGCAAGGCGGCCGGTGATCATCGAGAAGAACGGCGTTCGTTTCGGCTTCCTGAGCTACACGTCGGTGTTCTGGCCGAGCAATCACGCGGCTTCGGCAAACAGTCCCGGATGCGCGACAATCAAGGCGCATGCGGCTTACGAGCCAGGTCCGCGGGCACTCGAAATGCCCGGTGCCGAGCCGATCACGCACACATTCGCAGACCCAGCCGAGCTCGAAGCCATGCGCGAGGATGTTCGCGCGTTGCGAACAAAGGTCGATCTTGTGACCCTGTCCTGCCATTGGGGCGTATCGTCCAAGGACGAACCGGTTGCGTATCAGAGGGAAATCGCTCGCGCCGCGATCGATGTTGGGGCAGACATGGTGTTTGGCCATCATCCGCATGTGGTCCAGGCCGGCGAAATCTATCAGGGCAAACCGATATTCTACAGCCTCGGAAATTTCGTGTTCGATTGGGACGTCATGCGCGGTCGCCATCTGGACGGACTGGCGTTACGCTGCTCGATTGCCGGCAAGAAAATCTCCCGGATCGAACTGGTGCCGGTTCGCCGCAACGAGCACAACGATATCTGCGCTCATGGCGAAGATACGGCAGTGGGCAGGGAGATACTGAATCGCTTTGAGCGACTGAGCAAGAAGCTCGGAGACACGATTGGGTTGTCGGCCGGTAGCCGTTTGGAGCTGGAAGCTGGTGAAAAGTCGAACGAAGCTGCGGGCAAGTTATTGGCGACCGCTTAACGCGACGCAACCCGTTATGAGGGCCACGCTGCGTGTGAGGTCTGGCCACGATGGCGATCCCTGAAAAGGCTCCTCGCGGCCAGCGGCAAGCCGCTCCAACAAGGCATTGAGCCGCATGTGCCGATGTTCGACAAATCCTAAGAGTCTGACTCAAAAAGCAGCCAATGGAATCGGTACCTAAGGCGAAACGCGTCATGCCCGGGCTTGTCCCGGGCATCCACGTCTTACAGCGTAGCAGCAAGAAAGACGTGGATGGCCGGGACATCTAGCGCGAAGACGCGCTTCGCGCTTCTGCCCGGCCATGACGAAAAAACGAGCCCTTTTCAATTTGTTGGAGAGCATTGAAAATGCTCGCTGCATTTTCAGTCAGGCTCTAACGAACCGACGGACCTTCTCGCCAAACGAGTCGTGCTGGGCGAGGGCCGGTCTCCGCTTTTCACCGACCCAGCGCGGACATTAGCCATGGTCCGCTTTGCGCCAAGCGGACGTAGGTCAATGCTGCTGACCAAGCTGCCAAACCCAGACTTTTGATCATCCGAAAATGGCGGTCTGATTGCGCCAAGTCGGATCGTCGTTGCAGAACGTCGCCACGTATGCGACGCTCTGTAGCGTTACGAAAGGCAAAACTCGCAAGGGAACAAGAATGGATGAGAGCCTGCCCGAACTGGGTGACCTCGAACGAGAGGTAATGCAATTGGTCTGGGCCGATGGTCCAGTAACGGCCGAGGCCGTGCGTGAACGGCTTTCTCGTCCTCTCAAGGAATCGACCGTTCGGACCGTGCTGCGGAGGCTGGAAGACAAGGGCTACACGGCACACACGGTGGATGGGCGAACCTATGTCTACCATGCGGCCGAGCCGCGCGGTCGGGTTGCGGCGAAAGCTGTCCAGCGCATCGTCGATTGGTTCTGCAACGGTTCCATCGAAGAGGTATTGGTTGGCATGGTGGATACAGCCATGCTCGACCAACGGCAGTTGCGCATGCTTGCCGACCGCGTTGCAAAGGCAAAAGCGAAGGGAGGGAAAAAATAATGCTGGCGATTCTGGCGGAGTCGGCGCTGCGCTCCCTGTTGCTCGGAAGCGTCGTGTGGGTTGGCTTGAATCTTCTTCGTATACGAAATCCGCACATGCATATGACATCCTGGGTCATGGTGCTGGTTGCGTCGTTGTCGATGCCGCTTCTGATGCATTGGACTACGATGACCATTACCTTGGACCCTTTGCCGGTGCCGACACCGGAAAACCTGTGGTCCGCCAAGAGTCCGTTGCCGGAGCTGCCGGAGCCCCTGCGCTCGTCGCTCCCATCGGAGCTCGGCATGCCCGTCGTAGCCCACGGTGAAAATCACGAGGCTGTCAATTGGTGGGCGCTCGCGACGGCAATCTACGCATTTGTTGCCGGGATGCTGTTGCTGAGATTGGCCGTCGGCATCTATCTCACGTGGCGTCTGGTTCGCGCCGCAAGACCGATGAGTGAATCCTGGACTGTCAACTCGATCGTGCGCGTGAGTAATCTCGTCGGCGGGCCAGTCACCTTCGGATCAACCATTCTGCTTCCTCCCCAATGCATCGATTGGGATTTGCCGAAGCGCCAGGCTGTGCTTGCCCACGAGGGTGCGCACGTCGCCAACCGCGATTTCTATGTCCTGCTGCTGGCCTCGCTCAATCGCGCGGTGTTCTGGTTCAGCCCTTTCGCATGGTGGCAGCTTATCCGGCTGGCCGAACTTGCCGAAATCATAAGCGACGCCCGGGCGCTTGAAGTTCTTGAAGACAAACTGTCTTACGCAGAGATTCTCCTCGACCTCGTGCAGAATGGTCAGCGGGCGCCCGCGGGTTTGGAAATGGCCAGGGCATGCACGGTCAGAGCGCGCGTTGAGCGCATTCTCGCTGCAACCACAGCCCCTGCAAAAGTGGGGTGGCGGAAGCGGATCTGGACAGCGGCAGCCATCCTGCCGGTCGTGGTCGTGTCCGCCGGCAGCATCGCCTACACCACGAAGCCGGTGGCGACGCCGGCCATCGACGACGCAGGCGCACAAGCGGCCGCGGTGCGCACGCCCGAGCGCATCACCTTCTATTCATTCGGTCGAGCTTCGATCTTCACCGTTTCAAGGGAAGGCGACGATCTCTTCGGGCAATTGAGCGGGCAGCGCAAAATCCGATTGGCCGCCGCGGAGGATGGAACGTTTTCCTACCCCGCAGCGGCGGGACGGATCACCCTGGCCGTGAGCAATGAACGAGCGTCGTCCGAACCGGTGCTGAACCAGAACGGCCGCGACGTCCGCGCCGCCCGGATCGCCGACATATCGTGGCAGGGCCTCGCGAGCGATGCGGGGCAGCTCGATTCCTATGTCGGCTGGTACCAGTTGACGCCGGGCCGCGTACTCGCCGTCGGCCGCGATGGTGATCGGCTTTACGTCAGGGAAACCGGGCGATCGCGATCCGAGGTCACGGCGCGTGGCGCCGATGCGTTTTCCGGCGGCCGTGATGACCTCGTCATCTTCCTGCGCGACGACAAGGCAAAGGTGACACAGGTCCTGCTGCAGGAGCCGCTCGCCGGAGCCCGGCTCGCGCCACGGGTCGGCGATGCCAAGGCGAAAGCGATCGAAGAAGAATTTTCGCGGCGCATTGCCGAAGTTCCGGATCGATTCAGGGAACAGGCGCCGCTGCCGGGAAGCCGGGAGGCGGTCCTGCGAGGGATCGAGGACATGCAGCGCGGCGCTCCCAATTATGATCGCATGAGCGTGCCGCTGGCGGCGAAAATCCGCCGCCAGGCTTCCGAGATGCAGGCCTTGTTCAAGGCCCTCGGCGCGACCGAGTCGATCTTCTTCCGCGGCGTCGGCCCCGGGGGTTACGACATCTATGGCGTGAAGTTCGCCAATGGCGTTGCGGAGTTCCGGATCCTGCTGGCGTCGGACGGCAAGGTCGACGATGCCCTGTTCCGGGCCGACGGCAACGACGCGCCCGGCGGGATGGCCGCCTGTTCAAGCGAACAGGCTTTGAGAGGGCGGTCCGATACCTCGCCGGTTCATTTGTTCTTCTACGACGCGACTGGTGCGGACATCCAATTGCACAGGCTGAACGCGGAGGGAAAACGCGCGGCTGAGGTCACGATCGGCGAGAACATGTCGTCCTCCGTCCTGACCTCCGTCGACAGCCCATGGGTTGTCACAGACGCTTCCGGGAAATGCCTGGAGATTGTGCTGCCCGGACAGCGCACGCGCTATCTTACGGTCGAGGCCGGCGCGGATGGTCAGTCGGAGCCAGCGGCGTTGCGGCGTACCGCGCCCTTGGCTGCTAGCGAAGCGACGCTACGCCAATACATCGAGGCGCTGGCGCGCGGCGAGCCGAATTACGATCGCATGACCTCCGAAGTGGCGACGCAGACGCGTCAGCAGCTCCCCTTCAATCAAGCCATCCTGAGCCGGCTCGGCGCACTGCGCGCCGTGTCGTTTCGCGGCGTGACCAGCATGGGCAGCGACATCTACATGGTCCACTTCGCCAACGGCACGGCAGAATGGCGGATCGGCCTCGTCAAGGACGGCACCATCGGACGAATCGCGCTGGGTCCACAGTAGGGTAAGGCGTGCACTTATAAATTCAGGGTGCTCAACGGATGTCCGCTTTGGTGCGCACTCCAGACACATGGACCTCGCGTGAGCTCCGAAAGCTACCAAGTAGCGACATCAAAAAGCACGCCACCACACCGTTAGAGATCAACGAATATTCAGGGAAGTAGCGCGGGCGCGAGCCACTAGGTTAGCGGATGGATCACAAGTTGCGCATTGAATAGAAAATGGGCCAGCCAACCCGGCGTGAGGGAGCGGCGCCATAGGCGAAGCCCAAACAGCATGGCGCCGAACAAGACCATGACTGTGCTCCGTCGCCGGCACGGGACGAGCCGCCCACTCCAGACCCGTCCTGCCCGCCGCCGCGATCGTCACTCAATCGGTACTTGCAACATCGATTTTCAAATGCTACAGTTCGTAGCACTACGTGATGTAACCGATTTTCCGGTTATCCGCAACAGGGTCCCGCTGCGCGCCGTAGCCTGTTTTCTTTCGGGGCATTGCCATGAGCAGTTCCGCAAAGGCTGAAGCAACGCTGACCCTCCATCGGTTCGGGATGGGGCCGCGCCCGGGATCGATTGCAGCGATCGAGGCTGACCCGCGTGGGGCGTTGATCGCCGAACTCGAACGACCGTCCGTCAGCGATATCGCGGCTTCCGGTCTGCCTTCGAGTGCCAAGGCCTTTCGCACGGTGACCGATGCATACGCGAAGCGGCAAGCCAAAGCGATCGTCGCCAAGAAGGAACAGGAAGCGAAGCGCCAGCAGATGGCGGAGGCGTCCTCCATGACGGAGGGGTCCGCGCAAGGTGCCGGCGAGATGGCGGCAAAGATGGCCGCCGAAGCCGTCCCTGATCCGGGACGGCCGATCTATCTCGAAGAGGCACGGATTCGCATCGCGGCAGCGCTCGGCGCCGAAATCGGATTTGTCGAGCGGCTGGTCTGGTTCTGGTCCAATCATTTCTGCATCTCGGCCGACAAGATCAGGAGCATGTCCGGCGCCTATGAGCGCGAGGCCATCCGCCCTCACATGCTTGGCCGCTTCACCGATCTATTGCTGGCCGCCGAGGGCCATCCGGCGATGCTGTTCTATCTCGACCAGACCGTTTCGATGGGTGCGAATTCGGTCGCCGGCATCAACCGTACCCGTGGCCTCAACGAAAATCTCGCGCGCGAGATTCTGGAGCTGCATACGCTGGGCGTGCGAACCGGCTATACCCAGGATGACGTCATCAGCTTTGCCAATGTGCTGACCGGATGGACCCTGGTGCCGCCCGGCGACAATCCCGAACATGGCGGCGAATTCACGTTCAATCCGCGTTTGCACGAACCCGGCGCGCAGAAGGTGTTGGGCAAGGTCTACGACGACGAAACCGTGGAGCAGGGACGTGCCGTGCTCCGCGATCTCGCCGCGCACCCCGCGACGGCGACGCATGTGGCCACCAAGCTGGCTCGCTATTTCATTGCCGACACGCCTCCGCCGTCGCTGGTGGAAAGGATGGCGAAGACCTTCCTCGATACCAACGGCGATCTCAAGGAGGTCGCCAGGACGATGGTGTTGTCCGACGAAGCCTGGACGCAGCCGCCCAGCAAACTCAAGCGCCCGAGCGAGTGGGTCGTCGGCATGGTGCGCGCAACCGGGCTCACGCAAGCCGACCCTGCGCGGTTCACGGATGGGCAAGCCCTGCTTGGCGAACCGCTATGGCGCCCGCCGTCGCCCAAAGGCTTCCCTGACGATGAAGGATCCTGGATCGACGGCACGGGGCGGCGGTTGGACGTCGCCAACAATTTTGCGGAGCGCGTGGCCGGCAGGGTCGATCCCCAGGATGTCATCGAGACCGTGCTCGGATCCTTGGTGTCATCCGAGGTGAAGGATGCGGTGGGCCGCGCCGAGAGTCGTCAGCAGGCGCTCGCGCTGCTGTTCATGTCAGCCGAATTCCAGAGGAGGTGAACATGACCTTCCATTTGCCCAGCCGCCGTGAGGCGCTACTCGGCGCCGGTGCTCTCTTCGCATGGAGCCAGATGCCGAAGCTCGCCCGGGCGGAGGGCCGCGATCCGCGCCTGCTCGTCATCGTGTTGCGAGGCGCGCTCGACGGCCTGGGCGCGGTCGCGCCGGTCGGCGATCCCGACTGGATCAGCCTGCGCGGAGACCGCGCGCTAATCCTCGACGGCAAGACGCCGGCGTTGCCGCTCGACAGCTTCTTCGCGCTCAATCCCGCAATGCCGAACCTGCACCGGCTCTACAAGGCGCAGCAGGCGACCATCGTGCACGCCACGGCGACACCCTATCGCGAGCGCTCGCATTTCGATGGTCAGGACGTTCTCGAGAGCGGGATCGCGCGGCCTGGCGCGGTCGATACCGGCTGGCTCAATCGGGCGCTGGCCGAATTGGCATCGGCCGGCCGGGTGGATCCGCGCGGTAGCCGCGTGCTTGGCGTTGGGTCGGTGACCCCGCTGGTCGTCCGCGGCCGCGCGCCGGTCCTGTCGTGGGTGCCGCAAAAATTGCTTCCCGCCAGCGATGACACGCAGGCCCGCTTGCTGGATTTGTATCAGCACACCGATCCGCGGTTGGCGGTCGCGCTCGAGGCGCGGATGCGCCTGGCTGCGCTCGGACCCACCGTAGCATCGGACGCTTCAATGGCCGACGGCGCTCCGCTTACAGCTCCGGGCATTGCGGGCGTGCGCGCCTATTTCGCCGAGGCCGCCGGCACGGCCGCGCGCTTTCTCGCCAAGGCGGACGGCCCGCGCGTCGGGGCGGTGGGCTTTGTTGGGTGGGATACGCATATCAACGAGGGGGCGGCCTCCGGCCAGCTCGCCAATCTGCTAGGCGCGCTCGACGGCGCGTTGGCAGCCATCGAGACAAATATGGGCGAAGCCTGGCGCGAGACCGTGGTCGCAATCATCACGGAGTTCGGACGCACCGCGCGCATCAACGGCACTAACGGAACAGACCACGGTACGGGCACCGTTGCTCTTCTTGCGGGAGGCGCCCTCCGGGGTGGGCGCATAGTCGCTGATTGGCCAGGACTGAAGCCCGCCCAACTCTATGAGGAACGCGACCTCAAACCAACAACCGATCTCCGCTCCGTGCTCAAGGGGTTGCTCAGGGATCACTTGAGAGTTGAAGAGAGCGTGCTCGCAAACACCGTGTTTCCCGACAGTACCGGCGTCGTGCCGACCGCCGGTCTTGTTGGCTAATAAGGAGGTCTACCATGAAGCCACTGGCCATTATCTTGTCGCTCGCAATTTCCGGCATCGCCCTATCGTCCGAATTCACAACCGCGTCAGCCATTAAAATGAACGGCAAGTGCTGCATGTCGTCTGATGGAGGGCGCTCTTATAGATACAGGCTGGCAATGAGCAGGGCTGCAATCCCTCACACCTGCAGCGCATATGCAGCCTCCTGCATGCGCGATTCCAGCGCGCAGGCAGACAGGCTCCAGATGTGCCTGGCAGCGAAAGCGCAATGTATGCTGACGGGCGTCCATGTTGGCCCCTACAGCGGCAGGCAATACGCTGGAATGCAAAAGATGTAGTGACCTGGTCTTGGTCGCTACCGCCGGTGCCATCCATCGGCTCTATGAACTCTCCTGTCCCGAGGCTTGGGCCTGGAGACGAGTCGAGGTTCGCAATTTCTGCTGATGATGCGGAATACGTTCGAAGACTCTGGGGTCGGCTCGAACCGTTGACGACGATGAGGCGAAAGACTCGATTCAGTTCGAGCTGACCCGAGCGAGGCCTCGACGTCGGACGATCCCTCGCCCGGCCATGCGCAAATACGCGGTGTTTTGGCGCAAAACCCCACAAGCAATCCAAAGCGTTCTTATGTCGATTTTCACGGGCCGCGAACTCGAATTTCTCGCCAGCTTGAGGACAGGCTGGAGGAGGCTCTATTGGAATGAGCTCGCGCGTCTCCTGAAAGAGGATGACAACCCATGCGACGCCCCGACACGAAGCCCGTTCCATCGCCCCGCAATCCAGATGCTCGATAGGCTTCATTCCGAGCGAGGCGGCCAAATCTAGGCGTTTGCGCCTGAACACCGCAAATACGACAGAGACCTAAATGTCGGGACGCCGCTAATCCCGCGCCAGCCACTGTTCGATAATCCGACCTTCTTCGGCGCTAACGCGTCCCGCGCTTGACAATTCGAAACGCTAATGATCACATGATCAATAAGAAAGCGGGCGTCCGACAGCCGCTTCGTGGGGGAGAGGGCTGGTGGCCAAAACGCGCAAGGTCGTCATTACGTGTGCAGTCACCGGGGCGATCCACACGCCATCGATGTCGCCGCACATTCCAATCACCCCCCGATCAGATTATCGCCGATGCCCTTGGCGCGGCCGAAGCCGGCGCCGATATGCCGGCGCCCGCCGACTGCCCGCGCCGCTCGTCCCGGACGGCGAGCGGTCTCGCAAAAACTCCACAACGGCAAAATGCCCGTTTCAGGGAATAGGAAAATGAAAATCAACGTTGGCAAGACCGCCATCGCCGAGGCCCACGAAAAGCTTTCGAATTGGAGCCGATGGGGCAAGGATGATCAGATCGGGACATTGAATTTTGTCTCGCCGGAGCATGTCGCCGCGGCAGCCAAGCTCGTCAGGAAAGGCAAAGTCTTCGGCATGGGCATTCCGCTCAATGGCAGCGGACCGCAGAGCGGCCTGTTCGGCGGGCGCTGGAACCCAATTCACACCATGCTGGCCACAGGCACCGATGCCATCGCCGGATGTCAGGATGAAACCAACAAGATGCGTTACGCCGACGACGCCATCAACATGCCGGTGCAGGCTGCGACCCACTGGGATTCGCTCGGCCACATCTTCTATCAGGACAAGATGTATAATGGTCACGACGCCAAGCATGTCGATAGCCGCGGTGTGCACCGGCTTGGCATCGAACACACCCGCGACCGGATGGTGGGGCGTGGCGTGCTGCTGGATATCGCCCGCCACAAAGGTGTGGAGTGGCTGGACGACGGTTACGGCGTTTCCAACGACGATCTCGACGCTGTCGCCAGGAAGCAGGGCGTGACCGTCGGCGAGGGCGATTTCGTCATCATCCGCACCGGCCACATGGAACGCTGCCTGAAAGAGAAGAAGTGGGGCGGCTATGCTGGCGGCGACGCACCCGGCGTCCGGTTCGAGAACTGCTACTGGTGTCATGAGAAATCGATCGCCGCGATCTGCTCCGACACTTGGGGCGTGGAAGTTCGTCCGAACGAAACCAGCGAAGTGTCTCAACCCTGGCACTGGGTCGTGATCCCGGCCATGGGCCTGACCATGGGCGAAATCTTTTTCGTCAAGGAACTTGCCGAGGACTGCGCCGCCGATGGCGTCTACGAATTCATGTTCGCAGGCCCGCCGCTGGTGATCTCCGGCGGTACCGGGTCGCCGATCAATCCATTGGCGATCAAGTAAGCCGCGCTCGCGCTAGTGCGGCGTTGCGCCGCTTTGCCGCGAGGGATGCGAACTGGAAAATTCCGGCATTGCAAAGCAATGCCTGCCGAGCTCTTCCACGATCGGAAACGCATTCATATCGACCTTGAAATTCGTCCCCATGACGATCTGTCCGGCGATGCAGATGTCGGCTATTGTCGGGGTCAAGCCGAGTGCGAACGGCGCGGGGCGCCGGCGCGACAACAGCCGTTCGTAGGTTGCGAGACCCTTCGAACTCCAGTGCTTTCCCCACTCGTTGACGGTTTCAGGGTCGGCGCCGAATGCCTCGGCCAAATGCTTGCGAACGCGCGGCACGATCAGCGGATGGGAGTCCGCAATCGCGACCAAGGCAAGGGCGCGGGCATCGGCGCGCTCATGCTTGTCCTTTGGCAGCAAAGCGGGATCGGGTTGAATATCGTCGAGATATTCCATGATCGACAGCGACTGGAAGACACTATGACCGTCGTGCACGAACGTCGGCACCACATGCTCCGTATTGACACGATCATAATCGGAATTGAATTGTTCGCCGGATAGAATATCGATCGAAACTTCCTCAAATGGGATGGACTTGAGCCGAAGCGCGACGCGCACCCGGAACGAAGCGATGGATCGCCAGAATCCGTAGAGCTTGGCCGTCATCGAATAACTCCGTCCAATGCTTCTGCCGCAGAACAGTATGGCTCCGACGGGGTTTGGCGGCTGTGAATTCCATTGAAGATTATCATGTGATAAATATAACGGCAATATGCGCCGTCTGCCTGATTTGGTAAAACCTTCTGCAGGAAGATGGCGTGGAGATAACTCGAGGGCGTCTCCGTCATTTCCCTTGGTCCCGCGGAACCTTGTGCCTATACTGAAGTACGCTTCGTATTTCCGAGTGGCTTGGACCAATGCTATTGGAAATACGGGAGTTCTCTCATATCGAAGCGCTGCGATGATCGATCGTGCGACACACCGGCGGTGGCATGATCATCAGTCCGCCCTTCCTGACGGATGCTTATGGGAACGAAATCTTCAATCTCGAAGCGACCGCTTCGCCCGAAACAGACGCGGCTCTCGCCCAAGGAGCGTCGGAAGAAATTCCTGCATGAGGCGACCGAATTCTTCTCGGAGGAGGGCTTCAACGCGAACACGAGGGAATTGGCGCGGAAGCTGGGCGTGACGCAACCGCTTCTGTACCGATATTTTCCAAGCAAGGAACACCTCATAAAGGAAGTGTATCGGACGGTGTATCTGGAGCGATGGGATCCGGAATGGGATCAGCTTTTGACCGACCGTTCTCGCCCGATTCGTGCGCGCCTCGAACAATTCTACCGCGCCTATACCGATGTTATCTTCACCAGAAAATGGATGCGCATCTATCTATTCTCGGGACTTAAGGGCCTCGATATCAATCGGTGGTATCTCAGCGTGGTCCAGAAGAAGATATTGACGCGCATCATCGAGGAATACCGGCACGAAGCGGGGTTGCCGCCGCAGAAGAAACCAACGGCGGCGGAGCTGGAATTGGCATGGGCCTTTCACAGCGGAATCTTCTACTACGGCATCCGTAAATTGATCTACGACGCGCCTGTCCTGGAGGACAAGGATCAAGTCATCGCCGTCACGTTGAACGTCTTCCTCGAAGGTATCGCAAAGGTGTTCGGAACCCGCGTCAATGTCGCCGCGGCGCCTGCCCGTGTTCGGGAAACCGCTCGGGCGACAAAGGCGGGCAGGACGTTGCAGGCATGACCTGCATTCCGGAGGTCACTCAGAAAGCGTTCGGATAGGTCTGCACCCGACGCGACCGGGTGCAGGCCTTGAAGGCCCGGGCAGCGCAAGCGCGTTCAGAGTCCCAAAATGCGCTTGGCATTCCCGCCGGCAATTTTCGCCAGCGTCGCTTCGTCCATGCCGTCGATGCCTGCCACATGCCCGACCGGATTGTACTCCGCCATGTCGAACGGATAATCGGTGCCCATCACGATCCTGTCGGGCCCGAACAGGTCCAGCATGTAGGCCAGTTGATGATACGTGAACACGACGGTGTCGAGATACACCTGTCGCAGATAGGTGGTGGGAGCCAGCGGCAACTCGCCATGTGAATCCTTGCGCGCGCCCCATGCATGGTCGATGCGGCCGGAATAGCCGGGGAGATAGCCGCCGCCGTGCACCGCCATCAGCTTCAATTCCGGAAAGCGGGCGAGCGTCCCGGAAAAGATCAGGTTGTGAAGCGCGAGCGTGGTCTCCAAAGGATTTCCGAGCACGTTGTTGAAATAGAAATGCGTCAGGCGGTCGCCATGGGTGAACCCGTTCGGATGCATCATGATGAACGCACCGAGCTGCTCGGCCCTGGCGAAAAATGGCCGGAATTTAGGGTCGGACAGCTCCTGGCCGTCGACATTGGTCAGGATCTCCACGCCCTTGAGCTTGAGACTGCCCATGACATATTCCAATTCGCGCACGGCGAGTTCGGGTTGCTGCAGCGTGACCACGCCGAGACCGACAAAGCGGTCCGGCTTGCGCGCGCAATACTCGGCGACCCCGTCATTGGCGAGGCGGTGCGCGGTCTCCGCGATCTTGGCATCGACAGTATAATAGCATTGTCCCGGGGCGGGCGCGACGACCTGGATATCGATTCCCATATTGTCGAGATCGGACAGACGGCGATCGATCGTCGTCATGACCGTGGCGACGTCCTTTTCCTGCTGCGCGTTGATTTCCTTGCTTGCTGCATCCGAGAAATGAGCCAGCGGGACGCGCGTCATATCGACGTGCGGCTGCGCGTGGGCGGCCGCCTGAGGCACCACGATATGCGCATGGATATCGATCGTGGTGGATAACGGGCGTCGCGCGCGCCCGTCGGCGTCGTTGATTCGGGCCGCGGTTCGGCCATAGCGGTTCTTGCTGTCGATCATGATGGTCACTCACTTCCTTCTGCTTGGGACTGTATGGCTTGGGCTCGGCTCGCCGCGGCAACCGCTTTTGCGGCAGCGGGAAACAGACCCGCGGTGGAAACTCGTTTCTGTCGCCGTTCATCTCGATCATGCGCAGTATCGAGATCATCGTGACATGTCGTCAGCGGTTGGCATTGCGCGTAGCCCAATGGACCGGAACGGTGCTGATGACATCCTGGTCGCCCAGGCCCGCCGCTTCGGCTTCCGCGAAACATGCTGCGGCGCTGGCGGCGACGGGAAGCTCTGTATCTAACGTCATGGCGTAGCTGACCGCCGTCGTCAGATCCTTCAATCCGCCACTCACGGAGAAATAGGTCGGGCTACGCTCGCCGCCGCCTAACAGCCGGGCAATATCGGGCCCGCGCATCTTCATTGCGTTCGGCGTCCCCGAGGTGTCGGAGAGAATGTCGATCAGCCGTTCAGCCGGCAGGTTGAGCGGTTTGCAGATCGCCAGCGCCTCACCGAGCGCCTGAAGGTAGACGAGGAGCGGCAGATTGACGGCAAGCTTCATCGTCGCGCCGGCTCCCCGGCCTCCGACGTGCTCGAGGCGGCGACACAATTGTTCGAGAACAGGCCGGGCGCGGGCGAAGTCCTCGGCGCTTCCGCCCGCGAGGCCGAGCAGCTTTCCCTCGCGGGCCGGGCCGACGGTGCCGCCGACAGGGCATTCGACGAAACCGCCGCCCGCGGCCACCACCGCATCTCCTATCGCGCTCATGGTTTCCGGAAGCACGGTGCTCATATCGATGATTTGCTTGCCGTCGAGACCGGCCATGAGCAACCCACCCGGCCCCCGGTAGATGGACTCGAGAGCCTCATCATTGAGAAGCATGACAATGACGGTATCGCATCCGGCCACGAGTTCGGCCGGAGAGATCGCGTGCTTTGCGCCAGCCTGGACCAACGGCCTGGTCTTGGCTGCGTCTCGATTCCAGACCGTCACCTCGCGTCCGACGCTGAGAAGCCGCTGTGCCAGCGCGCTGCCCATCCGACCCGTTCCGCAGACTCCGATTTTCATTGGCTTCATCCTAGCTCGAGTAAGAATTGATGGCGGCTTCCACGCGTTCGGCCGTCAGCGGCAGGTCGCGCGCACGCACGCCAAGCGCATGTGCGATCGCGTTTCCGATTGCTGCCGCGACGGGGCCGGCCGCGCATTCGCCGGCGCCCAAGGCGGTCTCGCCCGGAGGTTCGATGATGGTGGTGTGAATGCGCGGAATCTCCGAGAATTTCATGATCGGATAATCTTCCCAGGAGCGGACCGCGAAGCCCCGGTTGGTCCAGCCAGCCTGCTCCATCAGCGTCCAGCTCGCGGTCTGGATGATGCCGCCTTCGATCTGGTTGAGGACGCCGTCGCGATGAATCACCTCGCCTGCATCGACCGCGCCGTAGACCTCCCTGAGGTGAATTCGATCGGTGATCTCCACGGTCGCAACGGTGGCGTAATACGCGCCGACGTTCTTGTAGCGGCTAAATCCGAAGCCGCGTCCGCGACCTTCTCCGCCTGGATCGGCGGCGTCCCAGTCCGAGAGCTTGGCAGCTTCCCGGACCACGGCAATGGCGCGAGGGTCGTCCAGATGACGGAGCCTGAATTCGACGGGATCGATCTCTGCGAGCGCCGCCAGTTCGTCCATGAACGACTCGATGGCGAAAATGTTGCAGTGGGCGCCGAGCGAGCGGAGCGCGGAACTCCGCAATGGACCCTGTGGCAGGAGATGATGCGTAATCCTGCGATTGCCAACTTTGTAGATCGGCACCGAATTGCGGTCTCCGCCGCCGTACGGCCGCGGTGCGTCGTCCGGTGGCCCCGGATCATGGGGCTCCGCCAGGCTTTGCGCCGCGAGCAACTTCACACCGGTGCCGAAGCTGGGGCGCGCAAGGTGAGGCGGGCTCCAGACCGCGTGCCGCCATTCGACGATTGTTCCGGCCTCGTCGAGCGCGCCCTCGAGCTCCACCCGCATGGCCGCGCCGAACGGGGACCAGCTCAATTCGTCGGCGCGCGTCCAGAGACACATCACGGGAGCACCTGCCTGGCGAGCCAGCAGCGCCGCGTCGAGCGCGACGTCGTCGGCGCCGTTGTGGCCGTAGCACCCGGAGCCCTGGACGTGAATGACCCGGACCTCGCCGCGATCCATGCGCAGCGCCGCCGCAAGCGCCCGCTGCAACGGATGAACGCCTTGCGAGTGCGACCACACCGTCAAATGACCCTTGTCCCAGGCCGCAACCGCACAGCAGGGTCCGATCGAGGCATGGGCGATGTAGGGGCGTGAATATTGCGCATGATGCCGCCGGCTCACCGGCGGAGTCGGTCCCGCGTCGTCCAGGAAAGTCGTGCTGCGCGGTATCATCGTTGCCATCCAGCCATTCGCTTCCGACATCGGCGGCAGTTCGGCCTGGCGGCGCCACTGCGCCGTTCTGGCTGCAATTTCGACCGCGTGCAGCGCCTGTTCATCCCGGCGCGCAACGACGCCCATGAAGCTGCCGTCGACAACGACATCGACGACGCCGGGCAACGCGCGGATCTCGTCGCGGTCGAAAGATATCAGGCGCTCGTTGGGATGAGGCGGCCGCAGCACGCGTCCATAGAGCATTCCAGGCAGATTCGTATCCTGGATAAAGGCCTTGCCGCTCAGCTTGGCACCGAGATCCAGCCGATGCATTCCAGGATAATCCACGGAGCCGCCGATCATCTCGGGTGCCGGCAGATCTGCGCTCGATCGGTCAAGATCGACATCTGCCGCGAGCTCCCAATAGCTGACGCCTTGATTGTGGTTCTGTCGCGCAAAGATCCCGGACTGAACGACGACCTTTCCGTCGCCCAGAACGGTCCGGGCTCTTTCCTCGAAGAGGGTGCGAACCAAGGCACAGGCCCAACGCATGGCGGATCCGCCATGTTCGATCGAGAAGCTTCCGGCGGTGTATCCCTCGTCGGGTGAGATGTCCGTATCGGCCGGTTGCATCCGGATTCGGTCCAGATCGACGCAAAGCTCCCTTGCGGCGATGGCGGCAATGGCCGTAACGGCGCCTTGACCCAGCTCGACCTTCCCGGTCCTGATCGTGATGAAGCCGGCAGTGTCGAACGACACCCAGCGATTGAGCCGCGGATTTGCGGCAAGATTGGCGGGAAGACCGATCATGGCTGCGATCCGGGCTGATCGGCGATGGCACGGTCGATGGCACGCAGGATGCGGCTGTGCGCGCCGCATCGGCAAAGGTGGCGCTCATCGAGGGTCTCGACGATCTCGCGGCGGCCGGCCGGCGGCGAACGATTCAGCAAGCCTGCGACCGTCATGATGATGCCATTGATGCAATAGCCGCATTGCGCGGCCTGTTCGTCGAGGAATGTCCGCTGCAGGGCGCCAGGAATACCATCGGTGAGAAGACCCTCGATGGTCTGGATCTCACGGTCCCTGATCGCATAAAGCGGTGTCGTGCAGGACTGCATCGGACGCCCGTCGACCAATACCGTGCAGGCGCCGCAATTGCCTTGCCCGCAGCCGACGCGGGTGCCCTTCAGGTCGAGATCCTGACGAAGCGCCATCAACAACGACATGTCTTCGGGCGCGCTGACACGGACGGCGTTTCCGTTGACCTTGAATGGCCATACCGGGTGCTCTTTGTCGGGCGCTTCACTCATGGCCATGTTCCGTGCGTCACCGGGCGTGGTAGACGCCGAGATGCTGGGCCACCAGGCTCTCGTCGTTACGCACATCGTCTGCCGTTCCCACGAAAGCGCAACGGCCGGTATTGAGGATCACCGCCTGATCGGACACGGCCAGCGCCAATTGGCGATTCTGCTCGACAAGGATGATGGATTGGCCGGCTGCCTTGAGCTTGCTGATGGTTCTGCCGACCTCCGCGACGATCAGGGGGGCAAGGCCTTCCGAAGGTTCATCAAGCAGAAGCACCGCGGGATTTCCCATGAGCGCCCGTCCGATCGCCAGCATCTGCTGTTCGCCGCCGGAAAGGGTGCCGGCATATTGCGCGTGACGCTCCCGCAGGCGCGGAAACATCTCGAAGATGCGTTCCAGCGTCCACGGCGCATCGGTTTCCTTGTCCCGCTGTCGTGCGACAATAAGATTATCCCGGACCGACAGGGATGGAAATATCCGGCGTCCTTGCGGCACAAGACCTATTCCCAGCCGCGAGATTTTCTCCGGGCTGAGCCCTGCGATCGATTTTCCGAACAGGCTGATCTCTCCCTCAGGCGGAGACAAGAATCCGACGATGGTGGAAATACAGGTGGTCTTGCCCGCGCCATTGCGTCCCAGCAGAGCGAGAACCTTGCCGGCCTGAAGCGTAAAGCTGATGTCGTGCAGGACATGGCTGTCGCCGTAAAACGCGTGAACGTTCGTCAGTGTGAGCGCGTCAGTTGCCAAGATACACCTCACGGGTCTTCTCGTCGGCAATGACGGCGTCTCGCTTGCCATCGACGATGACGCGGCCGTAGTTCAACAGCGTTACCGTCTCTGCGAGATCGAGCGCGGTGTCCATGTCGTGCTCGATCATGATCACGGCGGTTTCCCGCGGGATCGACGCGATCAGGGACTTGACGGTCGTTCGCTCCGAACTCGACAGTCCGGCGAGCGGTTCGTCCAACAGCAGCAGCCTCGGCTTCTGCGCAAGCGCCATCGCCAGTTCGACCCGACGTTTTTCGCCATAAGCGATTTCGGAGACTGGATGCGACGATAGTTTTTCGAGGCCGGCCAGTTCGAGGATGCGCCGGGATTCCTTCGCAAGGTCGCCATAGAAGGAGAGGGGGCGGACGGGATTCCAGCGTGCCGAGCGAAGGCCCATCAATCCGAGCGTGACGTTGTGTTCCAGCGTGTCCTGCGTGAACAGCGTGATGATCTGGTAGGTTCGCGACAGGCCGCAATGCGCGCGTTGATCGGGACGCAGCCGGGTGATGTCCTTGCCGAACAGCTTGATCTGACCCGAGGTCGGCAACAGGTCTCCGGTGATCTGGTTGAACAACGTCGTCTTGCCGGCGCCGTTCGGTCCGATGATCAGACGCCGCTCGCCTGCGCGTATTGTCAGGGATACGTCCTGGGTAACCGAGAGGCCTCCGAACGATTTGCAGAGGCTGGTGATTTCGAGGGCATATGCCGGGGGAGCCATCATTTCCGGGACTTTCCGGTCCGGGAGAAGAGCTTGCGAACTCCCGGGACAATACCGGTCGGCATCAAAAGCACGATCGCGAGGAACACCGCGCCGAGCAGCATGTTCCAGCGCTCGATATAGCCGGAAGCGTAGTTCTTCAGCAGGCTGACCAGCGTCGCGCCGACGATCGGCCCGCCCAGCGTCCCGGATCCGCCGGCGATCACGCCAAGCAGGCCTTCGGCGGAATTGGTGGTCGAAAGCGATGTGGGGTGGATGTACTTGCTGTAGTAGACATAGAGTAGTCCGGAAACGCCCGCCCAGAAGCCGGAATAGATGAAGGTGATCCAGCGGATCATCCAGGGATGGAAGCCGAGCGCCGCCATCCGGCGCGGCTGATCGCGGACGCCTTTCAACGAAGAGCCGAAGGCAGAAAGCACAAAGATCGTCATCGCGGCAAAGGCGAGGGCGGCGACGAGCAATGCGAACCAGTAGAAGGCAGCGGCGCTTTCGAGCGAAATGCCGAACGGCATCGGCCGCGTGATGCCGGTAATGCCATTGTCACCGTTGGTGACCGAGGCCATGCGATAGGCAAGGCCCCAGAGCACCTGGGAGATGGCGAGCGTAATCATGAGGAAACTGAGGCCGGTGGCGCGCAGCGCGATCAAACCGAAACCGGCCGCGGCCACCGTGGTGCCGGCGATCGAAACCACCGCCGAAATGCCATGTCCGATGCCGTACCGGGTGGTCAGGATAGCAACCATGTAAGCCGCGATTCCCGTATACGAGGCGTGGCCGAGCGATGTCATGCCGCCGTAGCCGACAAGCAGATTCAAGCTAAGGGCAAAAATGATCGCGATCAGAACCTGGCTGGCAAGATTGATATAGAATTCACCGGCGAACGAAGGGAGCGCGGCCAAAAGCGCAGCAAGGACGACGAGCGCGATCCACTTCATGTGCTGAGCCGTCCGAACAGTCCGCGGGGACGAAACGCGATGACGATGATCATCGGAAGGAAGAGGATGATATAAGCGAGGTCGGGAAACAGCGCGGTACCGAAGGTATAGATGAACCCTATGATGAAACTTCCGACAAAGGCACCAAGAAGGCTGCCAACGCCGCCCAGAATGACCACGATCAGTGCGAGAGGCAGCATGTCGGCATCGAGGCCGGGGTAGGCCGAGAGTACCGGGCCTCCGAGCACGCCGCCCGCGCCGGCAATGCCGGCGCCCAGGCAAAAGACACCCGTGAATAATTTTGAAACCGGAATTCCTATGGCTCGCGCCATCTGCCTGTCGTCGACGCCGGCGCGTATCATGGCCCCGATGCGGGTGTACTCCAACATCAGGTAGAGCGCGAAAGCGACAACGAGGGCGCAGACCACGACGACGAGCCGGTAGGTGGGGAAAGCGAAACCGAACACACGCGTCGGCGCCTGCAAATAAGAGGGGGTCGGCACCGGAATCGGGTCCCCACCCCACGTCACGAGGCAGGCGTCTGCGATGATGAACGACATTCCAAGCGTCACCAGGACTTGCCCGAGCGGATTCGTGGTCAATCGCCTCAGCACGAGGCGTTCGAACAGACCGCCGATCGCCGCGACAAGGATTCCAGAGCCGACCGCCGCGACCCAGAAGTTGAGGCCGTCAAAAGTCCGCAAAGCCACCGCGCCAAAATAAGCGCCGACCATGAAAAACGCGCCGTGGGTCAGGTTGGCCAGCCTCATCAAGCCGAAAATCAACGAAAAGCCCGACGCCAGAAGAAACAGCAATCCTCCGAGCGACAGACTGTTCAGGGTCTGCACGATCCAAAACTGCATCTTGACCTTTCCCGACCCCGGCAAGAGGCGACTGCCGTTGGCTGCCGGCGCTGCTTGGACGCGGTGATCAGTTTTCCAGGTTCCTTGCCGGAGGAAAGTCGCGCGAATAAACTGGATTTTTCAGAAATTCGGCTTTGTCATAGGTCCAGAACTGGCTGACATTCGGATATGTCTTGATCACGGAATTCACCAGCCGCCCCTCCTTTCGGGTCACCTTGCGAATGTAGCAGTCTCCGACGACGTCGCCATGATCGTCGAACGCGACCGGACCGCGGGCGGTATCGACCTTGATGCCGTGCAACGCATCCATCAGGGCTTTCTTGTCGTCCAGCTTTCCGTTGATGCTCTTGAGCGCAGCCTCGAGCACCTCAGCGCAGACATAGGTGCTCGCGGCATAATAACCGGGGTCGTATTTATATTCCTTGCGAAAGGCCGGAGCAAAAATCCGGTTCGATGGATTGTCGAGTTCGGCCGAATACCAACTGGTCGTAAGAATGCCCAAGGCTTCGTCGCCCATGTTCCGCAGCACGGATTCGTCGAGCGCGGTCATTCCTCCGATGACGGCCAACTTGTCCTTCAGGCCATATTCGATGAATTGACGCAGAAAGCGGAAGCCGTTCGAGCCCGCGGTCCCAAGGAAGATCGCATCGGCATTCTTTATCTGTGCGACGTAGCTTCCATAGTCCGGCGCGGTCAAGGGCGGGAACAGTTTCTGGATGATCTTGCCGCCATTGTCTTCGAACACGCGCTGAAACCCCGCGCACATTTCATGGCCATAGGCAAAATCGTCCGCCACGGTGACGATCTTCCCGTATTTCAATTCCTTGGCGACATATTCAGCCAGCGGGTAGGCGCACTGCGCCGATGTCGCGGTGGCGCGAACGAACCACGGGTTGATCTGCCGCTGGGTCATGTCTTCGGCGGCGGCAACCCCGATCGTGGGCGTCTGGCTTTGGGTTACGTAGTCGGCGATGGCGAGCGCCTCGAAGGCGGCGAGCGGTCCGATCAGGCAATGAATCTTGTTCTTCTCGATCAGTTCTTGCGCCTTCGTCCGGGCGGTCGCAGGAACGCCCGCGGTGTCCAGCGTCGTCAGTTCGATCGGGTGGCCGGCGATCATGTTGGCGCGGTCGCGCAGGAAGAGCTGCATCGCCCGTTCCATGTCGATGCCGCCCGATGCCAACGGTCCGGTCTTCGCAGCGAGCAAACCGATCCGGATCGGATCGCCGCCTTGCGCATTCGCAAGGAGGGGGGAGGCAGGACTTGAAAGCGCCGCCGCACTGACGCCTTTCACAAAAGTTCGACGCGATATCGCCATCCAATTTTACTCCCTGGGTTCTGATTGCGCTCTTTCTCGTTCTTGGTTTCCGGGCCGCAGCAGGTGGCGGCGCCGGAAGACGAGTTTGTAACTAATGTGATTATCGCAGCGGCAAGGCCGGCAGCTTCCAAACAGAAACGTTTGGCAGCGCGGCTTTGCTTCAGTTTCTTCCATCCCATCCGGCGTCAATGCACCGCAATGTTATCGTTGTCCGTCAGCGAGATTATCGTCAGGCATTCTTAATTTATCAAGTGAAAACTATGAGGCCAGGGCAACTACCGCTTCGACGAAGCGGCTGTCGCCGCCGCCTGCGTTTCCAGGACCCTGAAGACCGCGGCGGTATCTTCGCCACCGAGACCCATTTTCAGGGCATCGGCGTAAATCGCCTGGGTGGACGTAAACACCGGCGTCGGGCACTTCAGGTCTTCCGCGAATTCGGCGATGATGGCCATGTCCTTTTTCCAGGTCGATATGCGCATGGTTGGCGGCTCGTATACGCCCTCCACCATCATCGGCGCCCGCAACTGAAAGACCTTTGAGCCGCCGGCACCCGGTCCGACCAGGTCCACCACCTGCCGCAGGTCGAGACCGGCCCGCTCCGCAAGAACCATGGCTTCGGCTGTCGCCACGTTGTTGATCGCGACCAAATGGTTGGCAATGAATTTCATCCTGCTGCCGTTGCCGAATGCACCGAGATCGGCGCTCTGCTTTGCAAAGTCGGCAAACAGCGCCAGCGATTGCCCGATCGCCTCGCTGTCGCCGCTCGCGTACACGATGAGATCGCGAAGCTGCGCTTGCGAGCCGGTTCCGCTCAGCGGACAATCCAGCGCTATATGTCCGCCGGCGACAAGGATATCGCGGAAGCGGATCTTGTCCGCAATGGTCAGCGTGCTCAGTTCGATGACGATGCGCGAACTCTCTCCCGAGCGCGCGATCTCGTCGGCCACGGCATGCGCAGCGGCGGGACCGGGAAGACTGGTCATGATGGTGGGAGTCTTCCGCGCCACCTCCTGCACGCTGGCCGCGATCGTTACTCCGGTTGCGGCGAGCGCGTTCGTCCGCGCGGGGTCGATATCGTATCCGACCACCGTCCAGCCGCGTTCAACGAGGTTTGGCGCAATCGCGCCTCCCATGATTCCCAGTCCGATCATTCCGACGATTTTATCCATGCCGTCCAACTCCAGGTCAGGAAATCCGGGCGCGCCGGAGCGATCGCCGTCACGCACTTGAATATCTAATAATCAATCGATAAACAGATTTCGCGGCCACGGCAATCGTCGCGTCATTGCCGATGCCGGTGGTCCGCCGGAATTCGCGCGCTTGAGCCGGGACTTGATCGATCCGCGAATCTCGTCGTGAAACACCAGACACAGGGAATTGTTCGATGGCGCAGGTTCTCAAGAGCGGACGAAACGCGACGCTGCGCGCCGAGGACGAATCCAGGATTCGCGCGACCGTCGAGATCATCCTGGCCGACGTCGAAAAGCGCGGCGACCAGGCGGTTCGCGAACTGTCGATCAAATTCGATCATTGGGATCGAAAGGATTTTCGGCTGACCGATGCCGAGATCAAGGACTGCCTGTCGCAACTGTCGCAGCGCAATATCGACGACATCAAATTTGCGCAGGCCCAGGTGCGCAATTTCGCGCAACATCAACGGGCGTCCATGCTCGACATCGAGGTCGAGACGCTGCCGGGCGTGGTCCTCGGCCACAAACATATCCCGGTCAATTCGGTCGGTTGCTATGTACCGGGCGGAAAATATCCGTTGCTCGCCTCGGCCCATATGTCGGTGATAACGGCAAAGGTTGCCGGAGTGGGCCGTATCGTGACGTGCGCTCCGCCGTATCAGGGCAAGCCGGCTCCGGCCATCGTCGCGGCGCAGTATCTGGCGGGCGCCGATGTAATCTATTGCCTGGGCGGCATTCAAGCGGTCGGCGCGATGGCGCTCGGGACCGAAAGCATCGCGGCGGTCGACATGCTGGTTGGACCCGGCAACGCCTTTGTCGCGGAAGCGAAACGGCAGCTATTCGGGCGTGTCGGCATCGACCTTTTCGCGGGTCCGACCGAAACGCTGGTGATCGCCGATGAGACCGTCGACGGCGAAATATGTGCGACCGATCTTCTCGGGCAAGCGGAACACGGTCCCACCTCGCCGGCAATCCTTCTGACAAGCTCGATGAAGCTCGCACGCGAAACAATGGCGGAGATCGACCGCCTGCTGACGATCCTTCCGACAGCGCAGATCGCCGCGAAAGCGTGGGAGGACTATGGAGAGGTGATCGTCTGCGACAGCGAAGACGAAATGGTGCGGGAAGCCGACCGGATCGCTTCCGAGCACGTCCAGGTCATGACGCGCAACCCGGATTACTTCCTCGGCAAGATGACCAATTACGGAGCGCTATTTCTTGGGCCGCGAACCAACGTCGCCTACGGCGACAAGGTGATTGGCACCAACCACACGCTGCCGACAATGAAGGCCGCGCGCTACACCGGAGGGCTTTGGGTCGGCAAGTTCCTGAAGACAGTGACCTATCAGCGGGTGCTGACGGATGAGGCCTCGACCATGATCGGCGAATATTGCTCGCGGCTCTGCATCCTGGAGGGTTTTGCGGGTCATGCCGAGCAGGCGAATGTGCGGGTGCGGCGTTATGGCGGCCGCAACGTTCCCTATGCCGGAGCTGCCGAGTGAGTCCGATGACGTTGCCGCGTACGCCCTCCTTCCGTCTCGACGGGCGCCGCGCACTTGTGACGGGGGCAGGCCGCGGTATCGGGCTGGCCGCGGCATCGGCACTGGCGGAGCACGGCGCCCATGTCACGCTCTGCGCACGAACCCGCGACGAGATCGAGGCAGTCGCGGCCGAGATCCGCGGCCATGGCTTCTCGGCGGATTGCCTTGCGCTGGATGTCACGAAGCTGAGCGCGTTTGCCGACGCGGTCGCCGCCACGGCGCCCTACGACGTCTTCGTCAACAATGCCGGCACCAACAGGCCCAATCCCTTCACCGAGGTTACGGTCGAGGATTTCGATCTTGTCATGGGTCTGAACGTGCGCGCTGCCTTCTTCGCGGCGCAGGCGGTGACGCGCGGTCTTCTCGCCGCGAAAAATCCCGGTTCGATCATCAATATTTCCTCGCAGATGGGCCATGTCGGCGCCGCCAACAGGTCGCTGTACTGCGCATCCAAATGGGCGATGGAGGGGTTCTCGCGGGCGATGGCGATCGAACTTGCGCCGCACGGAATCAGGGTAAACACGCTTTGCCCGACCTTCATCGAGACGCCCATGACCAAGCCCTTTTTCGAGAATGCCGAATTCAGGAAAGGGGTGCTGTCGAAAATCAAGCTCGGCCGTCTCGGCAAAGTTGAAGACCTCATGGGAGCGATATTGTTTCTGGCAAGCGACGCTTCCGCGCTCATGACAGGCTCGTCCTTGATGGTGGATGGCGGCTGGACGGCAGAATAGCGCGCGCGGTTCGACAATCGAACGCTGCGTCAGGAGGATCTGTCTAACGCCAGGCCAGAAGCATGGCGACCAGAACGACAAGGCTTGCCGATAATATCTTCCAGAACGCCGGCGGATTGCTATCGTAGAGCGAGCGCGGTGTCGGGACCGCGGGCTTCATCGTCCGCTCACACGGCTCTGGTTCTCGAGCCCCAGCAGCTTATCCTGGGGCAAACGGGGTCTGCGCATTGGTGATCTCTTACTTCAGTTGCCCGTCGAACACCGCCCGGCAGTCCGCGCTGAGGCGAGGTTTGTTACGCACAAGACAGCTCGTGATTGCGGACGGATTTGGAATGAAATCCTTGCAAAGCCTGAATACGTCGGGCTCGCAGGCTCGGCGTTGCGTCGCCGTGTCCCCTTCGGCGTGAAGCAATTCGGTTGCCAGCAGCAATACGAACGCTGTTGAAGCAATTCGCACCATCAACGCGAGTGGTGATCTTCCTGAAAGCACATGGAGCTGCGCACTGGGTTGCTCAGGCTCCCGTGCGTGGCGCGCGGGCGGTTGAATCTCGCACTTGATCACCCCAGTTGCCCCTTGAGCTTTAACGCCACGACTATAAGGGTCACGCCGAACACGATCGCGTATGCACCAAGCCACCAAGTCAGCACCAAAGCTCCGGTAAGCGGGGCCACGACCAGCAGCACAGTTTCCTTGATTGAATTTGCGAGGGGACGCGGTTTGGGAGCCGCGATAACGCAGACTTGGCGCATCGGCGCGGCTGTCGCCTATTTCGCCAGCACGGCGTTTGCATCCTCGCGGGCCAGCCAGGCTTCAAGCGACGCCGCCTCGGCCTCGTCCAGCGCCGCGACCGCAACGTCGATCGCGGCTGCGGCATAACGCTCGGCCTTATCGGCGCGGCTCTGCAGCTTGCTCGTTTCCCGCTTGGCCTTCCATTCGGCGATTTTTGCGCTCGTCGACGTTTTCTTGTCCTCGACCCAGTTCTTGACTTCCGCTTCCGAGGCCGAGACCTTGGCGCGGCCTTGTTCGATACGCTTCTGCACCTTGTCCAAATGACTGCGCACATCCTGCTCGGCGCTCTGCGCCCTGCTGTCGATCTTGTGTTTCAAGCCGCTCAGCCCGCTGTCGATATTCGTAAGCTTCAGGCGGAGATCTTCGCAGAACTGGTCGATGTGCTGTCCCATAACGCGGTTCCTCTTTGCTGGTCATTCGCAGCATGAGGATTGCGCGATCGGTAACGGTGTAGAAGGTTAGCTCCGGCCAACAATGGGTTCGATTCGGACAATATGCATCCCCGGCAACCTCATCGCTTTGATGGGTTCCGTTTGGAACCGGATCAGGCCTTGTGCAATGCGTCCAGCGTGCGCCTGAATTCCTGGGGCGTTCTTCCTGTCCAACGGTGAAAAGCGTGCCGGAAATTGGCTGCTTCGCTGAAGCCCAGGGAATCGGCAATGTCTTCAATCGTCAATGCTGTGTCACGAAGATATTTGATCGCCACACGCATGCGCAATTCATCGATCAACTCGCGGTAGGATGTGTTCTCTTCCCGCAGCCTTCGCCGCAGCGTGCGAGGCGTCATATTCAGGTGTTTCGCAACCGCATCGAAGCTCGTGGGTTGCGCGAGATTGACCAGAAGGATTTCACGGACCTTGCCACCCAGGCCGACATGAAGCTGCAATTCCTGCAGCAGTTCATCGCAAAGCCGCGCAAGGGACGAATAGGTCGTTTTATTTCCGAGTTGCGGCGCGGCATCCAGCCAGGCGGCGTCGAAGAGGAGCCGGTTTTCGGACTGGCCGAACAGCACGTTGCAACCAAAAATCGCTGGGTACTTTTCCGCATCGGCCGGCGGGGCATAGGTGACATGGATCTCCTGTGGCGCGAATGACGGACCCATGACGTCGCGATGCAGCGAAACATGGCTGCCGAACTGCAGTTCTACCAGAAACCTGTAGAGTGTTGCGTCGACGCGCGGATGTGATACGGGAGCGATTGTCCAGATGCCGCTACCGTTATGTTCCCTAAATGAGATCTCGGTCGTTGGCGTTGCAAGGGTATGATAATTTACCGCGAAGCGTACGGTCTGGCGGAAGTTCACGCTGCTGAGGAGCGCGAACCCGTACATGCCATAGGTGGAAACGTGAAATCTCAAGCCAGCCTGGTAGGCGAAGCGTGGATCATGGTAGATCTTGTTGGCGTTCCGATAGCATTCAATGATTTGATTGAGCGAAACGCGCGTTTTGGGCGAAGAAATGTCGCTCTCGGATAAATCAACGCCACTGAGCGCATCCGCCAAGGGCACACCCTCGGTGACGAACGCGTCCACCGCTGTGGCGAGCTTGGCCGCCGGGAAAATTCTTTCATCCGGACCGGGTTTGATCATGGTCACGCACGCTCGGTCTTGTGCGAGACGCGTCCGCGCCAGTTCGTGGAGCCCGTTTTTTGCTTCGTCCGGACGTCGCCGTGTAGAACCTGGATCATGGCCGCTCTCGCTAGGCGTGATGATTTTCCGTATCAACACTCTGCAGGATTGAACGCCTGGAGCCGGTGCATACACGCGCTCGGGGCGGCCTTCAATGTCTCTAAATTGTCGAGCCGGGGCGTAGTTGTCAGTGATGTATTTCGCTAAGCACTCTAGTGCCGCTCGCCCGCGCGGCGGCTTTCCAGCCCGAT
>Ga0137397_10000337_pt1 | contig 31850 bp, 24 predicted proteins | sample czorhiz116metaG_FD_106658 | JGI IMG/M metagenome (GOLD analysis project Ga0137397, IMG submission 106658) | Vadose zone soil microbial communities from Angelo Coast Range Reserve, California, USA - czorhiz1.16 metaG | ecosystem: Environmental > Terrestrial > Soil > Vadose zone | place: USA... | reverse complement strand
TCGGAAGCTTCCTCGTCGAAAAATGAGCATCTCGCAATGAGCGGGGAACGTGTTATCGCGCTTCTCGGACGACCGTACGCGCCCACGGACGCAGTTGAAGAGTACTGCCGCTACATCGGCGAAGCTCTGACGGCGGAGGGCTTCGAATTGATTATTGAGCGAGTCGCGTGGCATGAACGGGGATGGACGCGGGCGGCAAGAGGGCTTCGACGAAGGGCAAAAGTATGGCGTGGAGCGTGGGTGCTGGTGCAGTACACGGCCCTGGCGTGGTCGGCGCGAGGTTTCCCACTGCAATTTCCACGAGTACTTAGGATGCTTAGAGCCGCCGGCGCGCGTGTGGGCGTGGTCTTTCACGACACTGAGCCGCGCAGTGGAACGCGAGTGATTGACGGATTGCGCCGCCGCGCGCAATTGCGCATTATGCGCCAGGCGCTAAGACTCTCCAACGCCGCTGTTTTCACAGTGCCGATGGAAAAGAGTTCCTGGGTCAAAAACCACTTTGGCAAAGGATGGTTTATTCCCGTTGGATCCAATTTACCGACGGACAGTGAAGCCAACTCGAGGATGGGCATTTCGACGGGCGGAAAATTAAGCGTAGCGGTCTTCGGCATTACCGGCGGAGAGCCGGGACGATGGGAAATTGAACAAATCGTCGAAGCCGTGCGATTTGCCGCTCCTCACGCCGGGAATCTACGGCTAATAGTCCTGGGCCGCAATGCGCAAAACGCCGAGGCGGAATTGAGGGAACGTTTTCAGGATAGTCCGATTGAACTTCATGTGCTGGGCGTTCTGCCCGGAGAAGACGTGGTGCGCAGTCTCTCCGTTTCCGACGTTCTGCTATTTGTGCGCGGGCCTATTTCCACGCGGCGGAGCAGCGCCATTGCGGGGATTGCTTGTGGCTTGCCGGTGGTTGCGTTCGCTGGTTCAGAGACGGCCGCGCCGATCACCGAAGCTGGCGTCGCGTTTTTTTCCCCGCAGAGGAAGGGCGACCTGGGGGACGTCCTGCTTCGCGTTTTGAAAGACGAGCACTATCGCGCTTCTCTGACACAACGAAGCTGGGTAGCACAGCGGCAGTATTTTTCATGGCCGGCGATAGCCGCGCGCTACGCCAAATTCATGCGGAGCGAAAAGTAGAGAACGAGAGCATGCAGCGTCAAGGCGGACCAAGAGAATCAGCGGCACAAAGCTTCGATCAAGCCTTCCTTTTTTTCCTCCGCGAGCTTTGTCAATGCGTCCAGAGAGGCAAAGTAACCTCCCACGGCGGCCGCAGCGAGAAGAACGAAAGCCTCAGCAGGGAGCCAGGGATTGCCAGTCCAATTCCCGGTGAAGAGAATCACGGCCGAAATGCCGCCCATCAAAATCTGTGAGGCAAACGCAACCAGCACGGCCATGCCGGACTGGCGTTGGCCGCGCATCTGGCCAAATTCCATTTTGCGCGGAAAGGTGATCGAGGACCAGTTGGCGACGGTGAGCTGGCCAACGATCGTGAAAATGATGGCGGCGCAGGTAGCCACCAGCATGTGCGCTGAAGGCAAGCCGACCCGCCACGCAAGCATTGCGATGGAAAGCGCGATTTCCACCGAGAGCACGGAGACCAGCATCAGATTTTTCCCGAGCAATACATCGCGGAAGCGCAGCGGGGCGGTGAAATAGGTTTGAATGCCGCGGCCTTCATAGGCAAAGCTGTTGTAGGCCGGCGCCATCAGAATCAGAATGAGGTAGGCCATCATGCCGGGGAAAAAGATGTCTGCCGAGACGCCCTTGCCGCCCACGGTCGGATGCCTCCCGGCAAAATTCATGCTGAAGATCATTATGAGCAGCGGGGGCATCAACAGCGTGAGGTACGCAAAACCGTTGCGAGTGAGATAGCGGAACTCTTTGCGAACGACCGCGGCTACAGGGGGCGAAAGCAAACTCAGGCGATCAGGACCATGGTCTTTCCCGGCAATCGGACGGACCGCGGTACGCGCCGGAGCCGCCGTTTCGCTGACTTCTTCGCCGCGATATTGCGCGGCAAAACGGCACCACAGCAGAGCGCTGAACAAAACCAGGTAGAGCAGAAGAAGAGCGGAATTCAACAGAAACCCCGCAGGTTGAAGACGAATGATCGCGGCCAGAGCGCGGCCCGCAAGTGAAGGGGGAAACCAAGCGAAGTACGGCAGGACTCGCAAGAATACCGGCCGCGCCGACGCGCCGTAACGCTGCATCAGGGGCGAAAGAAAATTCAGCGAAACCATCGAAAGAACAAATAGGCCGAGAAAAAGTTCCCGCGTCCTGCGCCGGGCGAGCAATCGCTCCAGCCAGGAACCAATGAGCCGCTCAAGCGTTGCGTTGAGCAGTATGAACGCGGCAACGATCACCAACATGGCCGGCAACACGCCCGGTTTGGCGACGGCGGCTCCGGCGGTCATGGCCAGCAGCCAGCAAATCGAGGCGAGCGCCGAGAAATCGGCGAATCCATAGGCCAATCCAATGATGTAGAACGCGCGAAGGTTCAGCGGGAATCGCAGCAGCGTGCGAAACTCAAAACTCGCTCCGAAGCCCGCGACGAACACGGGAAAAAGCTGCCAGAAAAGAAAAATGCCCCAGAAGAGCGAGGCCATCCACTCCAGGCGGCCCCGGGAAAGAAAAGCATAGGCACCCGCGTAAAAGGCGAAGCACAATCCGATCACGACGATGCCGCTGAAAATGCCGGTAAAGATCAGACCGATCAGGTCGAGGCGATTGTTTTTCTTCCGCAGACTGTTCCGAAGGATTCGCCAGCGCAACCCGGCGACGAGGCGAATCTGCTCGAAGACATTAACGGATTGCGTCACATCAGCCATGAAAGCTCCTCGAGCTGCGGGCGCTCGGTGCCATCCTGGCCAACGATGGAAAGGAAAATCTGCTCGAGAGTGGTCTTGCTTCCAGCTTCGCTCGAAATCCCCACGCGCAATTCTTCCAGCGAACCCTGTGCGACAAGCCGGCCCTTGTGAATGATGGCCACGTGGCTGCACAGCCGTTCGACGATTTCCAGGACGTGGGAGGTCAGAAAAATCGTCGTGCCACGTTCCGTCATGCGCGCCAGCAGCGCCTTCAGAGCGCCCGCTGCGAGCGCATCCACACCTTCGAAAGGCTCGTCGAGAAACAGAATGCGCGGTCCATGAATCACGGCGGCTGCGAGAGCAAGCTTTTTCTGCATCCCGTGCGAGTAGTCCGCAATCATGCTCTTGGGCCGATCGGCGAGTTGCATGAATTCAAGCAATTCCTCGGAGCGGCGCTGGGTTGTCGCGCGGTCCAAGCCATACATTCTGCCGACAAACTTTAGATACTCGGGGCCCGTCAGGCGTTCGAAGAGGCCCATGCCTTCAGGTACCACGCCGATCTGCCGTTTTACTTCGACAGGATTCTCGGCAAAATCCACGCCCAAGAGCCGCATGCTGCCGGAAGTCGGCGCGAGCAGGCCCGTCAGGATCTTGATCGTCGTCGATTTTCCCGCGCCATTCGGTCCCAGAAATCCGAAGAATTGTCCGGCTGCCACCTGGAGATCAATGCCGTCGACCGCAGTGAGGTTCCCGAATCTCCTGGTCAGCTTTTGCGTTTGAATGGCCATTTCCGGCATGGTGACTCCCTCTCTGCTGGCTCAAGGGTAGAATGCAAAACTCTAGCACGAGTCGTGTTGGTTCTCGGACAATGGGCGGACAGGGGCGAGAGCGCTGAAGTGGTTTCAAGAAGGCTTTTGACGCGTGGTCGAAGCGGCGCTGAGCTGTAATTCCTTCGCCGGCAAAACCGCAAGGACCGCAGGCAATTCCACGCGGAAGACGGCTCCACCTTCCTGCCGGTTGTAGGAGAGAATTTTTCCGCCGTGCTCCTGAACGATGCCAAAGCAAATGCTCAGGCCCAGACCCGTGCCCTTGCCAACCGGCTTCGTCGTATAGAACGGATCGAAAACGCGCTGTGGGTCCCTGAGGCCGGGACCGGTGTCGGAGAACAGAATGACCACGTTGGCGCGGTCGCGGATCGTTTTAATGGTCAGAACACCGCCGCTGGCGGATTCCATGGCCTCCAAAGCATTGCTGATAATGTTGAAGAAAACCTGCATCAATTGATTTCCATCTCCGCGAACGCCAGGAAGGACGGATTCAAGCTGCAACTCGATGCGTGTCGTGCCCGAGCGCAGGTCAAGAGCGCGAAGCTGCACGGCGTTGTTCACGACGGTGTTGATGTCGAGGAGCGTGCGTTCAGACGGCACCTGGCGCGCGAAACTCAGCAGATTGCCAACCAGCGTCTTTGTGCGCCGCGCCTGATCGCGGATTTTTGAAGCGGTGGTGCGCGCTTTCTCCGGAATTGTCGGATCGTCGGCAAGCAGGTCGGAAAAGCCGAGAATGGCCGCGAGCGGATTGTTGATTTCGTGGGCCGCGCCGGCGGCGAGCTGGCCTAGAGAGACGAGCTTCTCCGATTGCACAATCTGCGCTTGCAGCCGTTTCAGATTCTCGATGGACTGCTCCGACTGAGCAAGCAGCCGAGAACGGTCCCGGTCCGCCAAATGGGTACGCACGAAGATCAACAAAGCAAGGGGGACCGAAGCAATCAAGGTGGCCATCAGACGAAAATCACGAACCGCTGGATCATCGTGGCTAAACCGCAGCGTATAGATCGCGAATCCTGGCAGCGAAATCACCGCCGCCATCGCCAGCCGGGCCGGCCAGATATTCTCTTCCCGGCTTGCGTCTCCGTCCGTGTCAGGGGCGTTTTCGAGGGGAGCGTCCAACCTGTTCTGATTCTGATAGGCGAGCACCCCAGCCAGGGCGAGCCAGAGAAAGGCCGAAAGCAGCGAGAGGTCGTACAAACTTCCTGTGTAGTACGTGTGTTTGTCGATGGCCACGTTGATGGTCAATGAGGAGAGCATATAAATTGCTGAGGCGCCGAAAAGATTGCCGTAGACAATCCGCCATGCCCCGCTCGATTGCAGCCACAAGATGGCCCATCCGGCGACGATCACCATGTTCTGGATATCGGTGACTAGATTGAAGGTGTGATTGTACTGGCCGAGAGCCGGAGTTGCGTACAACCATGGCAAGACCACATAGGCATAGAGAAACGTCCACCAGATCAAAAGCAATACAAAATCCAGATAGCCAAAACGCAGCCGAATTTCCCCCCGTTTGAGGTGAGGACGCAGGGCGAGCGCCGCCATCATGGGAATTCCGCGCAGAAAAAACAGGATGTCTCCTGCATACATCTCAGGGAGTGGCTTGTGAAGGTAGACCTCATAGTAGGTCCACTCAAACTGGCCGATCATCCAAAGCGTGCAGCTCATAGCCAGAAGCATCCAGAAGATATTTCTCCGCCAGTGAGGCGTTCCCGCGTTCAGAAGGAGGCCGGCGTTGGCCAAGAGCGGCATGATGCACTGCACGAGATTGCCGAAAGTGTTCAGCGACTCCGAGCCGCGCTTCAGCGACAGCGATACGGCGGAGTAAACGACGAGGACGAAGATCCAAGTCCCCACCATCCAGGCGATTCTGCGGGAAGAAGACATGCTCTAAGTGTTTCCAGTTTAGCTGCGTAGGCAGAGATGCGGGTGGGCAATCACTCCGGCTTGGCCTAAAGATAAACGAATGATAACCGCAACCACTCGCGGTCGGGACCTGAAATCGCTGGCGGAGGAGGAGGGATTCGAACCCCCGAGACCCTTTCGAGTCTAACGGTTTTCAAGACGGGTGATTGCGCCTCGGCTCGCTCCTAAACCATTGATAAGTATAGACCACATTCGGCAAGCTCTGGACGGTTTGGGCACGGATTGCAGCGTATTGGGATAAATTGGGATAAAGCCTTTAGTGCACTAGGTGCGGGCTCAGCCACACGTGTCTTTGACACGCATTCTCTTGGGGGTAAGCACATATTTTGTTTGCTCGGCGGGACCGACTGCCTTGATGCAGGAGGTCGCGGGTTCGAGTACCTTCGGTCCCCCTCACATTTGTTATGTCGCTAGGAGAGTTTGAGTTGACCTGGCGCGGAAAGCTTTCGGTTAACAGCCGAAAGGATCAAAAATCTAAATGCCCTATCTGGTGTCGCTTACAAGCAATCGGGGGCCATTTTTCCTTCTGGAGGTGCACTTACACCTGGACCCACGGTCTGTTAAGCGAATACGAGAATTACCGACATGCTGTCGGTACTGTCGGCGAAGGATTTCAACAGCGGCCTGATCGAAGCCTGCACGGGGAAAATTCCGGCTGAGATGGAGGAATTGTAGCCATCGTTGGTGAAAGGGAGGCCATGAGCCGGTGAGCGTTGGTATGTCTCTTGTTTCAACGCGCCGCTTAGGTTTGAAAATCTAGGCAGTCTTGGCGCGGCCTTCGAAGGCGTTCAAATCGACTCTCAGTAGTAGTAGCACAACTAGCGGCAAGCGATTCGCCTTGCCGGCAGCCTGTCAGTAGGGACTCCGTCAAAAACCGGAGACCGACGACGCCGGAGGCGTCTCGCTAACAGCTGGTACGGCGGAGTAGGCAAGGTCCCAAAACCCTCGACGCAATGCCGTCATATTGCGAAAAAGCCATCCAGCTTGAAAAAATTACGACGGGACAAAATGCAGGGGATGGTCCATAACAGCAATATCATTCAGAATGGGCCAACTTCCGATGTCAGGCCGATTTCGAAGCCACAAACCGCGACAAAGTTTCTTCGGAGATAACTTTGTCGCGATAGAGCTTTTCGACAGATTGTTGGAAGCTAGTTCCTGCATTCCATTTCACTACTGCCTCGGAGATTGTCGGAGTGCGCTCAGGATCGAGGACTAATTCCTGAAGTTCAGACCGCCACTCGAGCACCTCGGCAGCGATGGCGGTACCCGCTCCGGACTTTTCTGGCAGCCTCTTGAGAGAGATGATTCCGGTGAGGTTTTGAGCAAGGCGCTCGCGTATCCTGTTTTGCTCGGGACCTGCGAACATACCCACGATGTTCCCTACGGCTTCTCCCGGCGATGCCGCAAAGACTCTTCCGAATATCAGATTGCGCTCGGACGCCTCTAGCGCTGTAGAAAAAGTCTGCGGATCATTGACATCGCTCAGAACGATGACATCCGGGGCGTTACCCAAAACAAGCTTGAGCGCAGACGCAAAGTCTGGAACATCGACAGCCACCTGTTTTTGCTCAAGAAATGACTGACCTTGAGGATAAAAATAGTGAACAGGCTCTTCGATCGTGGCGATGTGTTCTTTTTGCTCAGTATTAATGCTGTTTATAAGTGCGGCCATGGTAGCGCTACGTCCGCTCCTTGCAATACCGGTGACCAAAATCAGACCAGATCTTTTGGAAGGCAGCTCCCGGGCAAGACCGGGAAGGCGCAGATCATCTGGCGTAGGGATGCGAGTTGCCAATTGAGAGAGTTTAATTGTAGGCTTCCCGCTCTCCATCTCTACTTGCAGATGAACTGGGCCTTGACCAGCCAATTCATAGGAACCCGCTGTCCATCCCTGTCTTTCAAGACGCGTCTGCTGCCAAGGTGTCAAAATCAGTTTAAGGACTTGTAGGATTTCGGTGACGCTGAGGGTTATCACATCCGGCAGAGGAGTTACGACGCGGCCCACTTGGGCAGTGACGGGCTCCGATGGGCGGGCTACCAGAAGTGCTCCCTGCATCAGAGCTTCACTAAAGGACGATTTGAGAGACTTGATCCAGGACCCAACGCTAACTTCTGGTAGTTTGATTTCTGCGACGGCCACAGTGGGCTCCGCGGCAGCCAACGAAATCACAGGATCTTGCAAACTAAACTTTCCAGAGAGCAGCGCCTTCAACTTGCGACCTTCGGCCAGGTTTCGGGTTGCGAGCTGGCGCATCCCTTGTTCTGTTAGGGAGTATCGGTTAGAAGGCTTTCCAACTCCCGAAGGAGGTAGCCTTTCCGCTTTAAAGACCCCGGGGATATCCTTGCCAAGCTTAAAGATAAACTGCTCGATTCTAGCGCGATCGACCTCTGCCAACGTAGACAGCTCGGTGACCGTAAACTGCTCAAGTTGCAGCACCAGCTGACGCAAGCGATACGCAAGAAATTGATCTCTCTCACTCACAACTCGATCATTATAGTTAATTAGTTTGTTTAAGTCAAGGAAATTAAATAAGCGCCCTATTCCGCATCCATCAGTTCCTGTAAATCATTGATACTATAGGTGTTAGCTTTATCTAATTGAATTCTATCAGGGTCGAAGTCTTCCATAATCCGCATGGCCGCATTTGCAAGTTGGTCGTCATCTCCGTCTCCCATCATTTCACCAGTAAGGCTCCAAAATGTGTTGGGATTCAGGATGTAAATAAAGTTCGCTGTGTCCTTAACTAATAGACCTCCGAGCGAAGGGCTTTTGAGGGTGTCTGGATCGATTTTATCGATCTCCCGCTCGACGTGGCTCTCTAATCGCTTTCGATAAAAAGCCCAAAGATGACGCTGCGAAATCGGTTCCGAACTCGTGTTCACAACCGCACGGTTCAGAGCGACGACCAGCCATTGTTCACTGAATGAAACGTCCATTGAAGGATTTGTTGGCACTAAGTGCGACAGATATTCATGGGCGAACACGTAGTCCAAGCACATCAGTCCGTAGAGGCAATGCTCGAACTTCGGTTGGAAGGCCCAACGAATGGATTGCCTGTACGGACTGGCCGCCGCACAGAATTCCTTGCCCTCCGAGTCGTAAACCAATTCGACCGGCACCGCAGAGCCAGGCGGCTTTTGCTTGATCCCCTTGGATTTCAGCAGCGCTTTGACTCGTTCGTATCCAACTTTGTTTGCTTTGTCCAGTACGGATAGAGCGTTTAGCTTGCTTAGGGCGAGTGATCGGTCCCGGACGGCGCCCAGGAACTTTCGGTATCTTCGAGGCATGCTCTGGACGTCCTTGGACGCCAAAAATGACACCCAAAAGTTGTTGAGGTCAGCCGCCTTGTCAAATTTAGGTACTTGCTTAGCCGCGGCTTTCGCTAAAATCTCGACAGCGCTGATCCACGTGAACTTCTGATCCCTCTTTTCGTCTGAGAAGTCAGTCGTCTCGAGCATGTTGCGAAGCGCCGTCGCGACACGCACCATAGCCTCAAACTGAGCTAAGAGATTCGAAGACAGGAAGTCAGAGCTGGTTTTGATCGTGAGCTCAGACATGACTGGAAAGGATCCGTCATTGATTGGAGGAGGGCTTGTCGCTTTTCTTTTCCGTCTCGGTTTTCCCGCCGTTTTTCACCTCGGCTGTTGAGACTTCTGGCTCACTCGGTCGGATATTCCGTTTCCGCAGCTCATCCGCAAAAACTTTGAACAGCTGTTTTCCCGCTTCGGTTGCGGCTCCCGTTGCGACCCAAGCGCCAGCTGCGTGGATGTACGGCCAAGCAAGGTGGAGGATATAGACGACTTCAGCGCCGAACCCGAGTAGTCCGCCGGGCGTTTCAACTGCAGCCTTTTTAGGCTTCGAGCCGGAGAACTGACGCAATGCTTGCCCACGAGCATCATTAATGATCTTTTGCAAACGCCTCTTGTCCGGGCGCGGTCCAATTGCTTCGATCGTGAAACGAAAGGACTGCATCAACTGCGGAGATTGCTTTTGACGTTTAGTTCGAGATTTGGTCTTCGCCTTGGAGGTCTTTCTTGTTCTGGTTTTTTTGGAAGCCATGGCACGGTCTCCTGGGCAACGTTCCACAAAACAAGGCGCGACTTCGGGCGGCCAGCATATTAGGCTAAACGCAGGTACGTGTCCATGGCATTACCGCTCGGCGGAGGGCCCCACTGCATTTGTCATGGTTGATTGGGACAGACCTCAAAGGCCTTGATCGGCGAAATTAGCATTCGCTCCATGAGGTCTACTTCAACAGCGATACAAGAATAGCATTGATGCTCTAACCGCCTGCCGTCAACTCGGATCCTCGGACTAACAGGACCCTTGACATTCGGTAGCGAACCGAATGTTCTCTTGCGACTCAACTCGCTGAGAAACAAGAGGTTGGCTCCCCGGGTAGGATTCGAACCTACAGCCTCTCGGTTAACAGCCGAATGCAGTCAAAAATCTAAGTGCCCTATCTGGTGTCGCTTACCCGAATTTCGGAGCCATTCTTACCTCTTTAGTTGCACCCAATCCCGCACCCAAAAGCCATTAGCCAAAGGGAACGAGTCGTGTAACCGTTCGGCTCACAATCGAGTGCCCTTGCCCTCCCACGACGACCGCCCAAACCGCAGTGGTAAGTTCAAAAGCTCGAAAACGACGGCTTGACTGTTGTCTTCGGGAGCAATCTAATATGTTTCGCCGCATCAGCGGGAATTTGAATTTTCGGCTCGCGCTCTTGCGGCGATATGGAAGACGACGGAGCCGCCATGGATTCAGATCGTGTCGATTTTCTCGTCGCCACGGCGCTGCGCGACGAGTACGATGCGTTTGTCGCTGAGCTTCCTGGGTGTCGGCTCGACGGCTTGGACACAATCGCGTCCATCCCACGGGTGGATTCCACTGACTCCTACCGAATTGCCGTCATTGTTACAGGCCAAACCAATGCTGTGGCCCAGCAAGCCGTGAGCAATGCAATCGCGCGCCGCGATCCAGGCGCTGTCATTCTAATAGGCATAGCGGCCGGTTTCCCAGAAAGTGGCGTTGCCTTAGGTGACGTCCTAGTGCCATTCCACATAGCGCCCTACGAGTACGCTAAGATTTCTGAACAGCCTGTCAGAGCTGATGCGCGGAGGCGAAACTCAGCCACCACGCCGGCGTCGATCGCACACGAGCATCGGAACCTGCCTTTCGATGTTTCACATCCCTTATGGGAGCAAGCTGAGGCACTCAGCCGCAACCCCCTTCGTCCTTGGCTGAAACGTCTCCACGTTTCGAGGCCCCCCTCTTCAAAGCCGGAGCCAGCCATTCATGCGGACCGACGATTTGTTTTGGGAAGCGGCGATAAGCTTGTTGCTTCCGATCTCGCAGAAGCGCGCCGATGGCTGATTCAAACGTTCGGAGATAAGGCGAAGGGACTTGAAATGGAAGCGTATGGCGTGCTGATGGCATGTCGCAGCCGCAACGTCCCATTTCTCGTTGTGAAGGCAGCGCAAGATCCAGGTCTTGCCACAAAGGACGATCCAGCTACCAAAGACGAGTGGCGAGCTTATGCGGCGCGGATATCGGCCGCATTCGTCCTCTCCCTCATCGAGAGCTTCCCGTCACCGGGGCTCGTCAGGAAAGAGCGGGAGCTAAGAAGTGCAATTCCTTCCTGTTTCGTAAACGCAACTGAGGAATTTACGGCAGCTATTTCACGCAATTTTTTATTCGAGTTTGACGGCAAGGATTCTGACTATGTGCAGTTACTCTCGCCAGACCTTCGACGTGTGTTTTTTCATGAGTTCAATGAGAAGCTCCGATCAGGAATCATAAACCGAATAGTTTTCTCGGGTCGGGAAGGTTCTGGGAAGACCTTCAATGCCCTTCTTCTCTCCCTTCAACTATCTCGCGAATCCTACAGAGTTTATTACTGCGACGACATCACCGCAGGCAATTTGAGAAAGAATGACCTCAAAGAAATCTCGAGGAGCCGCCAGGCACATACGCTGTTCCTGATCGACAATATACAGGATGATCTCCTTAAGGCGGCAGATCTTGTGGCTGCAATCTCTCATCAAGGTTCGTACAAGGATCAGCCGCTCTTTCTGTTTTTGAATCAACCTATTGATCAACAGACTTTCCTCGATACATTTGGGCTTAATACTCCAATCGTTACGATGGTAGACAAATTTGTAGATTTCGAGCGCCTAGTGACACTGTTTTTCAATGTATATGGCAGACCTGACGCCGCCAAAGTCCTTCTGAAAAACGAGGATGCGGTCCGCCTATCGGGAGTCGCATGGACGTACCGGAACATGGCCTTCTGGAACGAGATACTCCGCTCTCTTTTGGAGGATGAGTCTCTAATCCTGACCGAGGAACGGATTCTAGCGCGTGCCCACTCCTTTCTTCGCAAAAGGGAACCTGAGCTCTTCACTTCTCGGGAAGCACTGTCGCGGCTATTACCGCTGTTTAGCCAGGGAATCCGTGTCCACGTCGACTATGTTCAGGAGCTTCTTGGATACAACGCAGATTCTTTGGTAGGCGAGCTTGAGCAACAGGGCATTATCCGGATCCTTGAGCAGGACTGGTCCAAGGAACCTGACCAATATGGTTACACGAGTGTTCTTGTCGTCGCTCCCCGCCTTCACGTTACCAAGGCAAAGCTCTTGGCTCGTATCCTCGGTAGGTATTATGGGTACACCGCCGACCAACTGGAGGCGACGATCAAGTATTCCGAGCGATTTCCTGTTAATCTTCATTACACTCTCGCAACCTTCCATAACCCCGACGACTTCCGGCTTGCTTTCACAAGCTCACGAATTCAGTCCATTACTCGACAGTACCTTCTGAATCGCCACGTGGGGCGCCAATTAGACTTTATGATTCGGCGCATCGCGGTGCTCGATGAGACGACCCGCAACATAGTCCTCAACGGAGACGTTTTGGATGAGCTGGCGAGAAAAATTGGTGATCAGCACGTCTACCTGGTTAGCAAAGTGTACCTACTGAGGACGCTCTATCGATTGGAGCCTGAGAAGGCTTTCCGCGTCTTCCAGAAGCTGAAGCCCGATGCGCTAACGGCTTCCTTTATCGCTGATTCAGCTCCGAGAAGTATAGTTCCGCTTGCGAAGGCATTCGAGATTCTGAAGAACATCTATTTGGCCGTGACCATAGATGCCCGAGCATCGGTCCAACTGTTCGCACGTCAGGTGATCGATGAATGCCGCTCCGAGTTCATGAAGCGATTGACGAAATACGATCCTTACTTCACCCAACTGCATTGGATCTTGAAAAGGCTCAAGGGTCTTCGCTTAGATTCCTACTTTTTGGAAGGCGTTGCGCCGGATTTGCTGGTTGAGTTGATTCGCACGAAAGATACGAGTATTGGGGAGCTTTCTAGGCTTCTTTTTAGTTCAGCTAGCACATTACAGGTTGCCGCGGACGGGCTGCAGCGCAGCTACTGCGAAATCTTGAAAGAGAAGCTGACTTATGATGATTTGAAGAAAATCTGTGACAACAAACGGTCCAACTTATCAGGTCTCTCGATAAGCGCTACTCGCGACGAGTTTGTGGCGAAGGCACTCATGAAATACGTGGATGAGCCAAACTTCAAGCGAAAGGTTAGCGCTAAGAAACAGCGCAGTTACCATCGAAGCGCTGAACTTATCGGCTCGAGTCGGTTTCTAAAAGAAACAGAGAAGCGGCACATCTTGCGTGCGTTGGAGGCCGCATTCGCAGCCACCTCTGGCCGATGATTTTCTTGCTCTTCCTGCGGTCCCAAGGGTGATGTAGATTCTTTATATTCTTGCCACACCGCTGCGGCGCAACCTTGGTCTTACGCGGCCCTCGGATTGAGCCCTGTTCCGGGGCCTTCGATTAAATCTCTGGTAATCCTTCTGGGACTTCTGGACGGCATTTCGGCAGCGAACCGAATGTTCTTTCGAGATTCAACCTGCTGACAAATAAGAGGTTGGCTCCCCCGGGGAGGATTCGAACCTACAGCCTTTCGGTTAACAGCCGAAATGATTGAAAATCTAAGTGCCCTATCTGGTGTCGCTTACGAGAAATTGGGAGTCATTTTTCCTTCTTTAGTTGCACCCACACCTGCGCCCACGGCCCGTTGTGGGGTCCAAGACTCTTGGCTTCGAAACAAATCACCACTTTCAAACATTCTGGAGGTCGATGGTGACGTCGCGCCCGTGCCATAGATGACAGGCCATGAGACAAATGCTCAACAAGAGGTTACCAACAACCACCGATGTCGTAGAATTGTTTCGCCGGTGTCCAATGGGAAGTGACCAATGCAGGTAAAACCGCCCCACCATCTGTTTTAAGCCACGGAATAGGTAATCAGAGGTTCGTTAGAGCAACCACGTTTTACATTTTTCCCCGTGCAACGGCCGTCTAGGCTACAGGGCTACCTATCGATGCCTGGCTGGGTCATGCCAGGAGTGCGCTCCGACGATTGGTTGCAGGCTGTGGACAACGAATATCAACGTGTAGAACGAGCAAGGCAGTACTGCACTCAATGCCCGTTCTGAGAATAGTTTCGTGCAGACCAGTAAAAGTATCCTTTGGAAGATCTGTTCGAGTATCCGGTCGAGTATGGGCAGCGATGGTGTCTTCCTGGTCGACCTAGACGACGAGTTCTGTTACGGCTTGGATGCACTGGGTGCGCAGACCTGGATAACAATTGAGACTAGCCCTTCGGGGATTGCGTTCGACGATATTCTTGATGCACTCGAAACGCATTTCGATTCTCCGCGAAACCAGCTCGCTGATGCTCTGCGCTTCCAATTACAACGGTTGCATGCCCTAGGCTTCATCGAAAAACTACGTAAAACCTAAACGCAATGGTTTTGTAACCATCACCAACCGGAGACAACTTTTTTGACCTCTTCTCTTTCTTTGGATATCGACGGGAGGAATCTCTCGCTTGCGCGACGGTGAGGATGAAAATGAGCCTGCAGGAGACTATTCCAGAGATCTGACCGGTCCTTGTTGAATTTGAATCGAAATCGCCGGTCAACAGATTCGGCACCATTTTCCTCGATAATAGCAATCGGCCTAGGCCTGGTGCGTCGAACGCCACGAGGACTTCATCGGGAAAGGTCTCGTTGATGCCATTCGTTCCAAGTTTGGTTCTCCCGTAACGCTATGCCAATTTGTGACGAGTCGTAGCGATTGCCGACATCCCGTGACCAGCATTCTCCTCCGCTTTGTATAACAACCGTGTTTGTTCCCATGTGTACTCTTTGTATGGTATTGGCGGGAGCTTTTCTGATTAGCTTCGGGATGGATATGAAGCGACAAGTCAGCGAATTATCCATAAGAATGAAGGGAATGTTGTCCTCGCTTTGCCCTGGAAGACGGCTCGGACAATTTGCCAGAGGTTGATGCGATTGCTCAAACAACTAATTAAAGATTTTTGAGCCGCACTAATCGCTTTCGGCACAAGCTCGCGAACAGCCCACCGAATAGGGATCCGGGGGAACAGTTTCCCGGCCAGCCAGTCTTAAAGATGACTCCGTCTGAGGTGCCCTGATGCATGCCATTTGAATTTCAGCAGACCCAGAATGGTTCTCAACTCGAATGTCACATGGGGACCACAGTGGACGACAACAAGAATGGAGTCTATTGGGCGGTTTCACCTCACGCCCGCGCAACTATTGGCGTGGATGGTGGTGTGCTTCTCGACATCGAAAAAGGCTTGTGCTACAGCCTGAACCTAGTGGGAGCAAAAGCATGGCTGGCGCTTGAATCTGGGGGTGGTCAAGCGACCTTCGACAATATCGTCACTACCCTAGGGTCGCAATTCACTGTCCCTCGTGAGCAACTCGTGCGGGACATCGATGAGTATCTGCGAGACCTGGAGAAAAAGGGATTGATCAAAGCTGCCGGTCGAGTCTAGCCGCCGAAAAAGATCTTAAGGAAGTGATTGACATGAGTTCCCCCGCGCATTCATTGCACGTCGCTGTCGCCACCCCTGCAACAACACCGTTGGTTCGGGAGCATCCAGATTTGCGTCGAGATGCACCCCAATTGGCGAGTTCAGTTTCTTGCTGCGTTACCCGCAATGTCGCGATCAACACCTCTCGCAGTCGCAGCAAAGATACTTGGGCGACTGGTTTCACCTTTCTCTGCTCCCCTACTTCTGCTGCGACATTCCACTTGGAAACAACAAGCGAGAGAAGTACAGGAAGGCGAGGAACTTGCCTACTTGCCTTTCCTCATCAATTGGATGGGGAATTGCCGCTGGCTGTTCCATAGGATTTGCCCTGGCCGAAGACCTAGTTGAGGAAGCAATCTTGCATGGAACCTAACCCAATTCCCCTGGCCCTATTTATCAGGAGACGCCCACTTAGATGTCTCAATGTCTAGAAACAGTGGCTGCTGTAGAGGGAGGGACTCCGTGGTCTACGAATCACCTGCAGTGCAATACCAAGGTGCTTTCAATGATGTTCTCCGACGCCTATTTCCGCACCCGCGCAAAGAGCGACCTAGTGTGGACCGAAGGATTATGAAGCTATTGCACTTCATCGACAGCCACGAGGGCAGCATCGGTTGGGATCTTGACCATGCTTGCCGAGAGCTCAGCCTCGATATTTCCGGGGCGTATGCCGCCCGACTCTTCAAGCGCTGCACCGGATTGGGAGTGAGGGAGTATTCGAAACAAAAGCGGTTATTGATGGCAGCTGAGCGGCTAACAACCACCGATATTCCCATAAAAGCGATCGCTGCAGAATTCGGATACCAGTCTCTTCCGCATTTCACTCGAAGATTTAAGGAGCAGTTCCGCTTAAGCCCCACTGACTTTCGAAAGGGGCGAGCAGCCTGAGCAGTGGCAATGATGCGCGTCCACGAACTGAAGAGGTACGGTCTAAAGGTGACGGTCTCTTCTCAGAGGAGTGGTCGAGGCCTCGTTGAAATTGCTCTCGGTTCTGAAGTCCGCACTCTCTCGTTGAACGAATTCACAAGCTTCTGGCTCGATATGGTCGAAATCTCTCGGCAGGGAGCAACTGCCGAACTGAACTTCCTAATGGAGCCATTTGCCAGGGACGGGAGGCAATCCCCACAAGGGCAGTCACCCACCCGCCAGAAGTCACGGACACCATCCACTGGGTGAGGTGATTTCTTCGGTAGACGCAATCGATCTTGACTGGAGCACTCTCGCGTTATGACGAAGCGCCATACCCCCCAACTGAAGTGGTTTTTCTTCCAACTCCGCCCGCTCCTGCAAGCTCATCTATTGAGCGTTCTGTTGATTGTCCTTGCCAGTCTAACCTTTCTTCTGGATCCCCTTATTCTCAAATGGCTGATCGACATCGTCCTTCCAAAGAGAGACGCGAGGCTGTTGATGGTGGCTGTTGCCTGCATCGCAGGCATATATATTTGCCAATTGAGCTGCTATGCTGCAGGCGGTGTACTAAGCTTCCAGACGGTTCAGAAACTTGTCTTCTCCATTCGTCTCAAGCTCCTGGAACAAATTAATCGACTCTCAGCGGACTTCCATGAAAGGGTCCCGCTTGGAGAAAAGCTCTACCGAATTGAACAGGATGTTGACCAGGTCGCTGAGCTTGGCTCCACCATCGTTCCCTCGATCCTCCAGACGGCTTTCACTGCCATTTTTGTTCTGAGTACAATGTTCGTCCTCAACCTTCGCCTTACCGGTGTGCTCCTTCCTCTGATGCCCCTCTTCGTCTTTCTAAAGCGGCAGTATGAAACTCGCCTTCGGCGGGCGGCGGACTCTGCTCAGGAAGAATCCAGCAAGGAAAACAACTTTCTCCAGGAACACCTGTCATCAGTTGTTCAGATCCAACTCCTGTGCCAGGAGGAAACGCAAACTCGCGCCTTCATAAGCCGAGCTCGTGCAAAGATGGAGGCGCTGCATCGTAGGAACATACAGGAAATCTTATTTCGAACTTGGTTTCTGGGCGTTGTCGCAATTGGAATGATCGCCATTCTCAGCTATGGCGGTTACCAGGTTTTCTTAGGTGCACTTACGGTTGGTGGGTTTGTTGCTTTCTATAGTTATTTGGCAAGGTTGTTCGCACCCCTCAGCTCGGCTGTTGACATTTATTCTCGGCTGAACCGCTTGAATTCGAGCCTTCGACGAGTCCTCAACATCGTCGACGAAAAACCCACTGTATGTGAGAGCCCTACGGCTGTGGAATTACCATGGAGGACTGAAGCGGGAATCATCCTCGAAGGAGTCTTCTTTGGATATCCTGACAATCCACATGTATTGACTGGACTAAACCTCGAGATTCGAACAGGAGAAAAGATTGCCTTGGTGGGCTGCAGCGGGAGTGGCAAGAGTACTGTCACCAAGCTCATCGCTAGGTTGTACGACGTGAACAAAGGCGTCGTACGCATTAATGGAATGGACGTACGGGACGCAACTCTGGCCAGTCTTCGGTCCAGGCTCTGCTACGTTCCGCAAGAAGCCATCTTGTTTGACCGGTCGATCAAGGAAAACCTATTGCTAGGCAAGGCCGACGCTTCAATAGAGGAGCTCTGGGAGGCAGTAGAAGTTGCAGGGTTAACGGCCCTCATTCACTCCTTGCCAAGAGGATGGGAGACTCAAATTGGCGCCCGAGGTATGTTTCTTTCGGGAGGTGAAAGGCAACGTTTATCCCTCGCTAGGGCAGTGCTCCGGAAGCCCTCGGTCTTTCTTTTCGATGAATCCACTTCGGCTCTCGACGTCCCATCAGAGCGACAGGTCTACATCAATCTCACACAGCACTTTGCCGCACAAACAATTCTGTTCGTCTCACACCGGGTGTCCGCCCTAACGTGGACAGACCGAATCGTGGTTCTCAACCATGGCGTAATCGAAGAGGAAGGAACGCATGACCAGTTGATTAAGACCGGCCGCCTCTATCCGAACCTAGTCAAGTCGGCCCCCTCTTCAGATGGAAGTGCTCCCTTCTATTCCGTGTCCAACAAAAGAAGTTCTCCCCTTCCCATAGCAGCCGACACTGAAAAATGCAGAAAAGGGTAAGCGTTTCGCAGAAAAGGGCAACTGTTTCTCGTTGACCGCTCCTTGCGCGGAGCGCACCATCGCCGACATGGTGGCAGCGATACATCCGATTCAAGGCGGGGAAGTCACAAAGACAGATGCCTACCGCCTGATCGTGTTTAATCGGGCAGGAACAGCAGTCCTATTAGAATCACGACCATCGGGGTATGACCTGCCACTCGTTGACATTCCCAAGTTCACTCGATCGGCAAAAGAGATTACAACCGTCCTTCGAGATCGCTGGTATATACCTTCCGTTCTCCTATTTTCTGGCTTGCTGGAGCAAAATCCTGTTCCCGTCTACTTTGCGGCCCTTGAGGCTCAGGTCCGGACCTGCAGATCACCAGGAGGGATGAACTGGTTCCCTGTTGATCACGCATTGTCGCACCTTCTGAAAAACAACAAACAAAGTGTCCTCGAATCCAGCTACTTGAGATTCACGAATCGGATGGCTGGAGAAGATCCAGAACCGTTTAGCAGACTCGGCTGGCTGAGCCATCTCCAGGATTGGGTAACTACCATAATTCGCCCACGTGGAATGGAGTTGAAAGACTTCGAGCAACTGAACGGCGGCGAGACCTTCTCGCTCATCCGTTTCGAGACAACGCAGCATCCCGTCTGGTTCAAAGCCGTTGGCAAACCGAATCTGCATGAATTCCCAATCACTGTAGCACTGGCGGAATTGTTTCCTGAATATCTACCACCCCTGCTCGCAACTCGACCCGCCTGTCACGGCTGGCTGATGACGGACGCTGACGGGCGTCCACTCAATGAGGTGGAAGAGTCATCTACCTGGAAAGGCGCCGCGACCACACTGGCTAGTCTTCAGACCGCCTCCATCGGCACCATTGGTGATCTCCTCGAGGCAGGCTGCAGGGATTTGCGCGCTCGGACGCTGCTCGAATTGGTTGACCCGTTTCTTGAAACGATGGCCGGGCTGATGAAACAGCAAAGGAAGGTGCCTCCGCCAGTTCTCTCTCGTCAGGAACTTTCTCGCCTCGGTGCGACCGTCAAGGATGCCTTGAATTGCCTGGAGGCCTTGCCGATCCCTGACACCCTGGGGCATAGCGATTTCAATCCGGGAAATATCATTGTTGGACCTGAGCGTTGCACCTTTATCGACTGGGCTGAAGGGCACGTCGGTCACCCTTTCTTGACGTTTGAATACCTCGTCTCGCATCTGCGGAAAGATTATCCCTCACTCGTCCGATTCGAAGACGGCATTCGGTCTTGTTACGCGCAGCGCTGGGAGTTGGTCTCTTCGTCAGAGCACATCTCCGAGGCGTTCTTGTTTTCACCGCTGGTGGCCGTTTTTGCTTATGCGGTCGCGGGGAACAGTTGGCGGCAGCCAGAACGCCTGGAGATTCCTCAAGTGCCCGGCTTTCTGCGGAGTCTCACCCGTCGAATGAAGCAGGAAGCGGATTCCGTTCAGCGAAGGAGGGTCGAATGCATCAATTAATTATGACTCCGCCCCATTCGACCCTCGAGCCAGTGACCGACGTTTTCCATGGTGTTCCCGTCACCGACCCGTATCGCTGGCTTGAAGATCAGGATTCTCCGCGCACGCGCGCCTGGATCGGAGAGCAAACTCGCTATGCCCGCACTTATCTGGACAATATTCCAGGGCGTGACCGCATCCGCGAGCGTATCCGAGAATTCCTCGCCGTTGAAACCTATGACTCCCTGCAAAGCTCCCTTGGCCGCTATTTCTTCCGAAAGCGCTTGCCGAACCAAGAGCAGCCTTGCATCTACATGCGTGAAGGCGCAAACGGTGAGGACCATCTTCTGATCGACCCTTCCGAAAGGGGAAGCGGCAACTATACGGCGGTAAAGCCTCTGCAAGTTTCACCTGACGGTCGATTGCTCCTGTATGAGGTGAAGGAAGGGGGAGAGAGAACGGGGACATTTGAGTTGCTCGAAATCGAGACTCGGAAGCGCCTTCCCGACCTCCTCCTCCGTGGGTTTTTGCCTGGATTTGCCTTCGCGCCGGACGGAAAGAGCTTCTACTACGTCCACGATGCACCCAATGCGAAGCGGCTCTTCTATCGCGCGGCGTTTCAACACGTTCTCGGAACACCATCCAGCGAAGACCGTGAGGTTTTCTTCGCCGGTGAACACGAGAAACTGAGACTGGCCCTGATTTCCGACAAGAAGCGCCTTGGCTTCTTAGTATATCGCTTCCTCGACAAGACGTTCACGGACATCTATCTGAGACCTTTTGAAGAAGATGGCCCACCGGTCCTGACCTTCGCAGACCTCGACTATATGCTCGGCTTGTTGTTGATGGGCGATAAGATTCTCGGCATCACAGATCGCAACGCACCGAATCGCCGCATCGTAGAAATTCGCCTTCGGGAGAACAAGAAACATGAATGGATCGATATCGTCCCTGAAAGCGAAACCCCTATCAGTAATTGGCTTGTCGTAGGAGACTCCATCTTCGTCTCCTACATGAAAGATATGCAGCATCGCGTCTTCATATTCGATTTCTCCGGCGAGAAAACTGGGGAAATGCCCATTCGAAGTGACGAGACGCTTCGCATCATCGGCGGTTCGCCGGACTCTGATCAATTGTTTCTTGAAACGGAATCCTTCACGGAGCCCACTGGCATCTTTCGCTATTCCGCAAAGAGCAACGACCGCACCCTCTGGGCCAAGCGAAGCATCCCATTTGATTCTACCGATTTCAGCCATTCGCAAATCTGGTTCCCGTCAAAGGATGGCACAAGAATCCCGATGTTCCTGGTGGGCCGCCGCGATGTGCTCAAGAAAAGCGGCAACCCAACAATCATGACTTCTTACGGCGGCTACGGTGTATCCATGACGCCCCAGTTCAGCATCTTCGTCGCCTTTTTGATGGAACGTGGATGCTTGTTTGCCTTACCAAACATTCGTGGTGGTTCGGAGTTCGGCGTCGCGTGGCATAACGCCGCCAGGCGGCGTAACCGCCAGACGGCATACGACGATTTTCTCTGCGCGGCGGAATGGCTCTTCAAGACCGGAAGAACCGCTCCCGGAAAACTGGCCATCTTTGGCGGCTCAAACTCCGGCCTGCTGGTAGGCGCTGCCTTGACCCAGCGGCCGGACCTTTTCGGCGCGGTTGTCTGCATGGTTCCGATGCTCGACATGCTTCGGTATCACCTCTTCGACAACGCGCATGTCTGGAAAGATGAGTTTGGCACGGTAGACGACCCGGATGACTTCGCCGTTCTTGCGAAATACTCTCCTTACCATCAGGTTCGGGACGGCGTTGCCTACCCTGCCACGATGATTGTCTCTGGCGACGCCGACAGGAATTGCAATCCGCTGCACGCCCGGAAGATGACGGCGCGGTTGCAAACGGCGAATGTCTCTGAACATCGCATCTTTCTCGATTACAGCAAGTTTCGCGGGCATTCCCCGGTTCTTCCGCTCTGCGAGCGTATTGAAGCCCTGACGGATCGTATGGCATTTCTTTGCGACCAGTTGCAGTTGTAAGTTTGAAGAGTGAGGTCATTCGTCATGTTGTTTCTCATCCTGAAAGCGTACTTGAAACTGATTCATTTCGATCTGTACCTCGCACGGGGCAACTTCGCGGCCCTCTACCACAAGGTCCGCAAATATCCGATTGGAAACCAGACACCTGGTCCAGATGCAGTCGAGCACATTTGTTCGGCGATAGACATGGCCTGTATCTGGTATTGGAAGGAAGCCCTGTGCCTGCAACGGTCTGCCGCCACCGCTTGCCTTCTAAAAGAATATGGTGTGCCCGCACAAATGGTTATTGGTGCGCAGCAGATGCCGTTCAAAGCCCATGCTTGGGTCGAAGTCGGCGGCCGCGTGGTCAACGACAAGTCGTATACGCCGGAAATGTACGGAGTCCTCGATCGGTGCTGAAGAAGCTTATCCAGCGAAAGGGTCAGCAATGAGCGTCCAATTTGGAAGATGGAACTTCGATGGCAAGCCGGTCGGCAGCGACTATCTTGAAAAAGTGAAGCCCCTTCTTGCGCCGTACGGTCCAGACGATGCCGGCTCCTATTCGAAGCACAACATCAGCATCCTCTACCACGCTTTCCACACTACCAAAGAATCGCGCCGCGAAGCGCAACCTCACGTCACATCGTCCGGCGCCACCCTCACCTGGGACGGTCGCCTAGACAACCGTGCGGAATTGCTTCGGCAATTCCGCGGCGCTGTGACGGTTGGCTCGACCGATGTCGAGATCGTCGCGGCAGCCTACGAATACTGGGGGAGCGACTGTTTTGGAATGCTGATTGGCGACTGGGCCCTTTCCATCTGGGATTCGAACACACGCTCGTTGATCCTCGCCAAAGACCCCATCGGCACGCGCCATCTCTACTACTCCTTTGAAAAGGACCAAGTCACATGGAGCACCATTCTTGATCCACTTGTCCTGTTTGCGGGAAAAACCTTCGCGCTCTGCGAAGAATACATCGCCGGCTGGTTTTCGTTCTTTCCGGCCACGCATTTGACGCCTTACGTCGGGATTGATTCCGTTCCTCCGTCCTCGTCGGTGCTTATTAGAGGGGGTAAGTACACGGTCAGTAAATACTGGGATTTTGATCCTGACAAGCAGATTCGCTACCGTACAGACTGTGAATACGAAGAGCACTTCCGCGCCGTCTTCGCCGAAGCCGTCCGGCGTAAGCTCCGCTCGGACAATCCCATCCTGGCCGAACTTAGCGGTGGCATGGATTCTTCCTCCATCGTGTGCATGGCGGATGACATGATCGCCAGACGAGGGGCTGATACACCTCGCCTGGATACTCTCTCCTATTTCAACGACTCCGAACCAAACTGGAATGAGCGTCCATATTTCACAAAAGTGGAGGAGCGGCGTGGCCGAACGGGGTGCCACATAGATGTCGCGGCGAAAGAAACTTTCAGGTTTGAATCTGAAAGCGACTGTTTTGCAGCCACGCCCGGGAGCGGAGGTCGTCCAGACGAAGTGGCTAAGCTTGTCGCCGAATACATGACCGTCCATGGTAATCGTGTCGTACTGTCCGGCATCGGAGGAGATGAGGTCATGGGTGGCGTGCCAACTCCCGTACCAGAACTTGGCGACCTTTTGGCAACGGCGCGACTTAAAGTGCTCGCACACCAATTAAAAATCTGGGCTCTCAAAAAGAGAAAACCTTGGTTTTACTTACTCTTTGAAACCGCCAGAAGTTTTTTTCCTACGTTTCTGGTCGGCGTCCCGATGCATAAACGACCAGCACCTTGGCTCCTTCACGATTTTGTCAAACGAAACCGAGCGGCCTTGCATAGCTATGAAAGCAGAATAACGCTGTTCCCTTCTTTGCCAAGCTTCCAGGTGAATGTCGCGACCTTGGACACGTTGCGACGAGAACTGATGTGCGACTCACTGACTTTGCAGCCACTCTGCGAAAGGCGCTATCCGTATCTCGACCGCAATCTGCTCGAATTCATTTATTCGATTCCACGGGAGCAAATAGTCCGCCCCGGCCAGCGCCGTTCCTTGATGCGCCGCGCTCTCGGCGGCATTGTTCCGCATGAACTCCTGAACCGACAACGTAAGGCGTACGTATCTCGCGGTCCGCTGGCAGCTGTCTCCGCAGAGTGGGCGCGTTTGCTGCCCTTAACCCAGCATATGGTGAGTACCTCATTGGGAATCGTGGACGAGAAGGAGTTCGCTAAGGTGCTGCAAACGGCGCGCCACGGACAAGAGGCTCCGATAGTGCCTCTGATGCGCACTCTCAGCATAGAAAACTGGCTTCGGTACTCAAAACAGTGGGGTTTCTTGCGTATTTCGCCACGCAGCAGCTCATACCGTGGCTGCTATCAGCAAGCAACAGTCGAACTACAGAACAGATGAGATTACGAAGTGATGGTTACTTACATTATGAAAGCTATTCTGAAGTTACGATTTCGTCGTGAGCGAGTCTCCAACCCATAGCCGAGACGCGGAGATACAGTGCAATGACGACCGCGAACCAACACGCTGAACTACGCAACAAGGTCGAAGCGGACACCAAGCCATTGCAAGTGAGCCTGGCTCTGGATTCAACCATTTATCTCAAGCAAAGATGGCAGGCATCGCCCAGCAGCATTGGTCACCCCTTACGGTTCCGCGGGTGGCTGGAAGGCTCACCAAGTGAAGGTGAGCGGTGGCTTCGAAACCGCGCTCAAGACGGGGACTTGTACGCGATGGAGAAGCTCGGCCTTCGATTGCTGACTGGGGATGGCCTCCCGAAATCAATGGAAGAGGGATTAGGGTGGCTGAAAAAGTCAGCCGAGTTAGGCAATCCATCCGCCATGGAGAAGCTTGCAGAATATGTGCTCGATGAGAACCAAACACGGCATTCTCTTGCGGAAGGGGAACGTTGGCTCCACAAGGCCATCGAACACGGATATCGCCTCGCTATGGTCACCCTTGGCAGCAGACTCATCACAGCCGATGGTCTCGCTGCTAATCCTGAGCACGGTGAAAAACTACTGCGCGAGGCTGCTCGGCAGGGTAGCCAGATCGCGATGACGAAGCTAGGCACCTACTTAGTCTCTGGTTGGGGGCTGGAGCGCAACCGTGAAGAAGGCGTTCGCTGGCTACGGCGTGCTGGAGCCACGAGCGCAGATCAGATGTTAGAGCTCGGCCTTCAGTTGTACGAAAAGTCTCTCACGGCCATGGAAAAGCCGGCGCGCGGACTAGCTAAAGAGGCGAGCGTTCTGTTCCAAGAGGCATATCGCCAAGGCAACTGTAATGCTTCGTTGAACCTCGCCTATCTTTTGAGGCGCGGCGAGATCTCGGATGCCTCGTGTCCGCCGCTTGATGAACTACTTTCGGAGCATCTGAAACAAGGCGACTCTTTCGCTTTTGTGAACCAGGCCCTCCGACTAGCGAGAGGAATCCAATGCAACATCGATTGGAAAACAGCAGATATCCTGTTTGCACAATTGCGCAATAGTAGTGATGTTCTTGAATGGTGGTTCGCTCGGAGCCGAGAGGGCGATGCGGAAGGGCACCTCGTGACTGGGTGGCTTGGCCGTCACCAACTGGCGATAGATCCCGATGGTCTCCAACTCGCACACCGCATGGATTTGGCGCGAAACGGTGGGTGGCTAGTGCCTGAGTGGATGAACTATCCTGCGACAACCAAGGTGAAGTCTTAGCGTCAAGGGGGATTGTACTAATGGAATTCTTCCAGAAACTGGGGTCGCTTGTTACTCGCCGTTGGAAGGAACGAAACTACAAGGAAGAGGACTTCCCTGAAGTGGCAAGCTGGGCGCTTTCCGAACTACCGCCTGACCAGCATCTTACGTTTTGGGACGTCGTAAAGTGGGCCTTAACCTGTGAACGATTACCGGGGCAGGCAGATCTTAGCGCCACGTTTGGGCAACCACCGCTAACGGTGTATGGCGGCCGTGATTTTCGCATCGAGGTACTCTTTTGGGTGCAAGGCATTCCTGCAATACACCAACACTCCTTTTCCGGGGCGTTCCACGTCATGCATGGTTCCAGTCTTCAGAGCTTGTGGGAGTTCGAGCCAGAAGAACAACTATCGATTCGGTTGGCACTCGGCCGCGTCTCCCTCAAAAAGGCTGAGCTGTTGCGGAAGGGGGATTCGCGTCCCATTATCGCCGGAAAACAACTCATTCATTCCACGTTCCATCTTGACCGACCGAGTCTAACGGTTGTAGTTCGAACGTTGGGCGAGATAGATCAGCTGCCACAATACTCTTATCTTCCGCCGACAATCGCCTACGCCCAGGATCATGATGTTCCAATCGTCAAGCGTCGCGCTCAACTCTTGAGAATGCTCTTGATTGGTGGCAAACGGGCCGAATACCACGAAATCGCACATCACATACTCGGAACCGAAGATGCCTACTCCGTCTTCCAATTTCTCCTTTCGACCTTTGAGCTCATTGAAGACGAGGACGAACAACACAATCTACTCGTGGCCGCCCGATCGAGGCATCCGAGACTCATCAAAGCTTTGGAACCAGCTCTACTTCAGCTTGAAAGAAGAAACAAGATTGTGGCAATCCGCGAGAGGGTCTCGAACAGCGACTTGCAATTCTTCTTGGCACTACTGCTTAACATTCCCGAACGCCGATCGATCCTTAACCTAGTAGAGCAGCGTTATCCGTCACGAGACCCGATAGCAGCAATTGTGACCTGGGTTCGCGAACTCTCGGAACTGAGAGTTCTGGGAGTTCGCTTCCCTGAGCCTTGGTTTCTCATGTTGCAATGTTTGTTGCAAAATCTCTCGGGCCAAGAAATCGAGAAGACATTTCGGAATCACTATCCATCGGAACGCATCTCTAACCTGGAAGAAGATCTCGGCGAGCTTTCAGCTGCTTTCCGAGAATCCTGGCTTCTGGAACCTGCCTTCCAGGCTTACGCAGATTGAGGCTTAGGCATTATGTGCACATTGGCAGGACCGCACAACATTCAGCGAAGAAAGGAACTACGTCAGCAAATACTAATCAAATATGAGGTGGACATCATGAAATACAGCAAGCCGGCAGCAGCTATTGTTGGCTTTGCGTTGGATACCATAGGAAGCACAAATAAGCTAGCTCTCGGGTCCAATGACAATATCTTTCCCAAGCCAAATGGCGTCACTGTGACCGCATATGAAGCGGATGAGTAGTGGCTGCTAACCGAATCGACCACTGAGAAGCAGCGACGTCTTTTGACGGGGGCACTTCTCTTGATCTCGCAGCTCCATTAGGAGTGACGTCAACACGAAAGAGTTCAGCTAGCTAGCTGTGTATGCAAATCCTCATAAGAAAGGAGGTGAAAATCATGAAATATAACAAGCCAGAAGTTGCTATGGTTGGCTCTGCATTGGAGTCCGTAAAGCAGGCTAATAAGCCTAACAGCGGATTGAATGACAATTCCATTCCTAGGCCAAATAGCGTCACTGTGACCGCGTATGAAGCAGATGAGTAGTGGCTGCTGACCGGAGTGCCCGGGTCTTTCGGGCACTCCGGTTCAAAAATCAATGAAAGTGTTGGAACCTAAGGCCTCATCATGAAATAAAATCCAAGTTTGGACAGACTAGCAAAAATTCTAGCACTAAAAAAGAGCGCAAGTTCCCAACTTCGGTATCTCTATGCGTCTCCGGTTTTTTCTCCTCTGGGGTAATTGCGTAATCATTGCAGATTGGCTACAACTCTAAGTTTTAGAATCAGGAGTTCAACAAGGTCCGCTGGCAAAGTGGCGTCGCTAGGAAGCTGTAAGTGAAAAGTGAGACAAATAGGATCACTGTTGGCGCCAGCAGGGATAACGTTCCCTCGCGTCGATTTGCTTATGTCCCACATCGCACCACTACCCGACAGACCATTGGCCGCATTCAATATGGAAACAGTTCCGATCGAAGAGCCAACGTCCTTGGCCTCCAGGATGATTGGAACCGTCATAGTCCTATCCCCTCGATTTCCAAGGACCACGCAAGTCTCGAGCGTTGCCTTCTCTTTGTCAAGGAACTGCTTTCCGCCGTAAAGGATTACAGTTTTTTCTGTTACGTCCGAAGGGCCAGCGGCCTTTGACTCAGCACTCTCTTCAGAAAGTCCGGCATGGCTTACAGAACCAAGCAAGGCTGCGGATAAGCGCGCTCCATCTTCTCGTCCCGTCGGCCAGATCAGGAGCAACTTGTTACCCGCCATGATCGCACCGTTTGTTTTCCATATCTCGTTGAGGTCGCTACGGATTGTCAATGTGATTAAGTGTTCATACAGTTTAGATGGAGTGTTAATGTCTCCTTGCTGCCGCTCCCGTCGCGCGATCCAGGATAGAGAATCATTGCTTACTTCGAGCCTTTTCACGCCTGGCGACAATTCCATTGGCGGTTCAAGGAACTTGCCCTCCCGTATTACCGAAAACAACCATCGTCCAGAGGGCGGCAATCCTTCCTCCCAAAGAAGCCCTAGGAAACCGCTTAAACCAACAACGAGCGAAGGAGCCACGATCTCGCGCTCCCGATGGTGCGTGATGGTTACACTCTTTGCCCATGTCCTGCCCTCATCATCCGACCAAGTCAATCTCAACTCCCTTTTCTTGCATCCGTCCCCGTACAAGACAAACAGTCGATTGTGTTCGACGTCATAAGCTAGAGATCCGCTGTCGTAGCCGGAGCAATCGCTATCGAGAACCGTATGCGAAATGACCGTATTCAATAAAGATGGATGCGGTGATTGCTGGTCGGCGCGCACGAAGCCGAGATCTCCTCCCTCACCGTTCGAGGCCACACCATGATAGAGCGCAACCACACTGCCACTACTTAGACTGATTGCATCACGCGGATAAACGGCATGATAGTGGCGGTCTTTAATTGCAGAATTGAAGAACGGGCCGATCACCTCCTTCCCATCGGGTGCCAAGACCAGTAGACCTAAGTCTTGGCGAGCGTTGAAAAAAGTGTATAGTCTACCCGATGGAAAGCTAACGGCTGAGGTTGAGAAGTCCGCCCATCCAGTTCTGGTCGTTTCGGACCAATGTTGACCAGCGTCGGTTGAAACGTAAACGCGCGTTGTTCCCTTGGCATGATCAGTCTTTCCGTCAACGACGTTTGAGGCCTCGGAGATAAAGTAAGCCCGGTGGTTTGAGCCGAAAGCGCACGACTGTTCGGACACCCAAGAACTGTTTCTATCTTCCAGCGCAGGCAGCCAAGTCGCACCCATGTCCGATGATGCATAAACAAAGCCAAGCAGAGCATTCAGATGAGCATCCCACTTGGTGCCGCACACAATCAGGTTCTTTGGATTCTCGGGGTCCGCCTTGATTTCATACCACGGATGCCAGCCATCACTCACTAAACCTCTTTTTTCGACCTGAAATTCCTGTGCAGCGGTTGGCACAACGGCAACGTGAATGCAGACCAGAAAAGTAATCGCACTATGCAAAATACTTTGCTGCACTTTTCTCATCGCTCTAGAAGCTCAACTTCAATGCAAATTGAATGGAGCGCGGTCCGCCAATTTGATATAGAGGATTGAGGCCACCACTCCCTACGTTTCCCGCAAATTGAGCACCACTCAAGCTTTGTCCAAGCATCAATGACGAGACTCCGAACGAAGGGCCAACATTTTGCGGACTCTGAATATTTCCGCTCGGTTGGCCAAAGTTAGGATGATTCAGGACGTTGAACATTTCTGCTCGAAATTGCAGCTTTAGCTGTTCGCGGATCGCAAACTCACGGTGGACAGCGAAGTCCCATTGGGCAGCACCGAATCCTCTCAGTGCATTTCGACCCAAATTCCCTTGCCGGAGGGGAACACCATTTGCGTCGACAGGGGGAGAAGCAAACGCACCTGGGTTGAATCCCATTCCTCCCGGACATCCCTGGCCAGGAGCAAGCGCCCCCGAGGCTTGAAATGTCGCAGCGCATTGTGCGCCGAACAAATAGAGTGGCTGCCCCGGTATAAGGTCCGGCCGGACATATGCCTCGGCATTAGAAAGTTCGCCGAAATTGCTGTAAAACACGTCAATAGGTGGAGCAGAGAAGGCGATGATGAAATTCTGTAGGGACCACCTGCGCAGGACGGCATTGGTAAGCCGGTTTCCTTGCGGCGCAGGAATCTCATAAGTCACGCCCGCAGAAAAGGCATGGCGAATATCAAAATCGGATGGTCCCCGGTTTGCTTTTGCACCCAGTGCTGGAACGAATTCATTTCCGAAATCAGAGGACTTCGACCCTGCGGAGCCGTCATCAATCGAATGCGACCACGTATAAGAAGCGAGAGCCTGCAGACCGCGCGAAAGACGGCGCTGGAACTGAACCTGGAGCGCATTGTAGTCCGACGTGGCCGTGTTGCCAACCAGTGATGCCTCAGCAAAGCTTGGGTTCGGCGAGAAAACGGACGCTACCTGGAGCAGCCGCCTGCCTGAAGAGCCGACATAGGACGCGGAAAGGGACTGCTGGCTACCCAATTCTTGCTCAAGCGCAACATTCCACTGCAATGTGTATGGAAGTTTAAGGTGTGGGTCGATTGCAGTAAGCACATTTGGGGAATTCGCCAGGCTCGATGCAGTGATCGCTGGCGGTGCGGCTGTTGCAGAATCCAATGGAAAGGTGCCAAAGAAGTTCAGCTTCAACGCACCAAACGGAAAGCTCCCCAAGCCAACTAATGAGCCAAACTGTGAGCTTGCCAAGTCGTAGAAAACGCCAGCCCCCCCACGCAGCACAGTTTGCCTGCTCTGTCTCTGAGACACTTGGTACGCTAAGCCCAAACGAGGCGCTACGTTACCGTATGGCGTGCTGAAGGGAGGCGTTCCGGCCGGAGCTAGGGCCAAGTTCGCCAGATTACTCAAATTGTATCCGGTGACTGCTGGAACGTTGGGGCCGTTCAGGGTCGAAGGCGCAAAGTCAACATCCCACCTCAGACCATAAGTCAATGTCAAACGAGGTAACACACGCCACGTATCTTGGGCATACAGGGAAAAGTTACGGAATAGAAATGTCGAAGCAACACCTGACGATGTGCTGGTCTCGAAAGCGTTTCCGGATTGGGCAGACTTTAGGTTGAAGAAGAGTGCAAATTGATTGTATAAGACTGGATCATCCATCGGCGACAGACGCCTGAAGTCAACTCCGAACTTGAGACTATGCCCTCCTTCCTGCATCGAAAACCCATCGACGATGTTGTACTGTCGCTGTACAGTCCGTTGGTTCCTGCCAACCGACAGAATCGCCCCGCCCTTAAGAGCAAAAATTGCTACTATCAGACTTGAATCTTGAACAGTGAAAGGGCTAGGAAATCCGAGAGATCCTAGTGGCACGGCCCCGCGAAACGTATCTAGGTAAAAATAGCTTGAACTATTCGTTCGGCTGTAATTGAATCGCAAATCGTTTGTAATTGCGGGTGACATCATCCAAGTCGTTCCGAGGGTTGCCGTTTGAGTTGTGATACTGGTCGGCTCAACTACACTCAATGGCGCAACGCCTCCAGCTCCACGGGCGACAACTTTAGAAGGAGAATAGTTGTAGCGCCCGAAAAGATGCCACTTATCCGTCACCTTGTGGTCTATCCGAAGGCTGTACGCATCAAGCGTTGCTGCGTTCGAATAGGTGGAGTTGAATTCGGCGGTACCGGTCGGCCTCTGACCGGACGCCGGGCATCCGTTTACGTTTGGAGTGCACGGCGTGAATACTTCTGAGCCATTTGGCAGAGGGAACGCATTCAGATAGGGCTGCATTGTAGACACGGCCGTAGCGCGCGCATTCCCAAAGACTTGACAGGTACTATCGCAAGGGACGGTGCTCAGCTTGACTTGTGGCAGGCGAAGCCGAAGGCCCTCGTAGGAAAAGAAGAAAAACGTTTTGTCTTTGAGG
>Ga0137397_10000334_pt1 | contig 32002 bp, 25 predicted proteins | sample czorhiz116metaG_FD_106658 | JGI IMG/M metagenome (GOLD analysis project Ga0137397, IMG submission 106658) | Vadose zone soil microbial communities from Angelo Coast Range Reserve, California, USA - czorhiz1.16 metaG | ecosystem: Environmental > Terrestrial > Soil > Vadose zone | place: USA... | reverse complement strand
GCTGTCGCGGGAGAGCACCACGTCGCAGCGCTCGTGGCGACCGAGGATCAGGTGGGCGATCCCCGAGGCGGGAAGCCGCAGGTGCGAGTGGGCGTCGAAGAGGCCGTTTCCGTCGATGGCGGCGATCAGTACCCCTTCCGCAGCCTGCGCCTGGTATGCGGACCGCAGCGCGACGAAGTGCTTGCGGAAGACCGCCGCGAACGGATCGGTGACGAAGCCGGTGTGCCACAGCTGGCGGGAGAGCGGCTCGTCGTCGCTCGGCATCGGGAAACAGGATACCACGCGCCTGATCGAGCGAAAGTTTGGTAAGACAAGGCCTTTTGGAGGGCCGTCGTGGTGCTGCGGGAACTGGCGGATGGGCAGGACGCGGAGAAGGCGAAGGACACCGACCTGAAGGTCGGCTACCAGGGCGAGCTCGGGGCCTACGGCGAGGTGGCCGCGGCCGCGAACGGCGGGATTCCGCAGGGATTCGCCAGCTTCGAAAAGCTGCTGGAGGCGCTGCGGGACGGCGAGATCGACGAGGCGGTGCTGCCGATCGAAAACGCCGTGGTGGGCGCCATTACCGAGGCGCTCGAGCCGCTGGCCGACTTCGTCTGCACGGGGATGGAGCTGGCCGCCGTGAGCCTGACCAGCGTCCCGGTCCGGCTCTCGCTGGCCGCGCTCCCCGGCACGCCCATCGCCGCGGTCAAGCGGGCCTGGTCGCATCCCGCGGCGTTGCGGCAATGCACGCACCGGCTGGCGCAGATGGGGATCGAGCGCGTGGTCTGCTACGACACGGCGGGCGCGGCGCAGATCGTCGCGCACGACGCTTCGACCGATGCCGCCGTCTGCTCGCGCCGGGCGGCGGAGCGCAACGGGCTCGAGGTCCTGATCGATGACGTCTCCGACAAGGAGCAGAACGGCACCCGCTTCGTGCACCTGAGGATGGCGGACCACGCCCGCGCCCAGGTGTCCCTCGCTTTCTTGCGCACCAGCAACATGAGCGCCACCGGGCGCCTCGACGTGCTCACCGGCGCCACTCTGCTGCCGCTGGCCGGCAGCACGGAGCATCCCGTCCGGATCTGGGTGCTGGGCGCCGACGCCGCCCGCCTGCAGGCGCTGGCGCCGGTGCGCGACGTCCAGGTGATCTCGCTCGGGCAGCCGGCGGCGCACGCGGCGAAGGTCACGCCGCCGAAGCAGGGGACGGAGCCGGTGGTCAAGTCCTTGCCCCACGCCACGGCGCGCAAGGCGCCCACCGTGGTCGAAGTGGGCCCCTTCCGGGTCGGCGCGGGCGCGCGGGCGGTGATCGCGGGGCCGTGCTCGGTGGAAAGCGCCGAGCAGGTGATGCGCATCGCGCGCGAGGTCGCCTCCTGCGGCGCGACCGCCCTGCGCGGCGGCATCTTCAAGCCGCGCACCAATCCATATGCCTTCCAGGGACACGGCCTGGAGGCGCTGGATTGGCTGGTTGCGGCCGGCAAGGCGAACGGCTTGCCGGTGGTCACCGAGGTGATGGCGGTCGACCAGGTCAAGCCGGTCGCGGAGAAGGCGGACGTCCTGCAGATCGGCGCGCGGAACATGCAGAACTTCGACCTGCTGCGCGCGGTGGGACGCGCGGGAAGGCCGGTGCTGCTCAAGCGCGGCGCGGGCTCCACCGTGGACGAGTGGCTGGGGGCCGCCGAGTACGTAATGGCGGCCGGGGAGCCGCGGTTGATCCTCTGCGAGCGGGGGATCCGCACGTTCGAGACGGCCACCAGGAATACGCTCGACGTGGGCGGCATGCTGGCGGCGCGGCCGCTCACCCATCTGCCGATCATCGCGGACCCATCGCACGCGGCGGGGAGGGCGGACCTGGTGGAGGGCCTGGCGCGCGCCGCGTGGTCGGCGGGGGCGGACGGCCTGATCGTCGAGGTGCACGACGATCCGGCGCGGGCGCTGTCGGACGGGGAGCAGGCGCTGGTGCCGGCGCGCTTCGCGGAGCTGGCGAGGAATCTCGCGCTGCATCCCGACGCGCGGCTCCCGCTCGCCCAATTGCGCGCCTGGGTGGATGCGATCGATCACGACCTCGGGGTGCTGGTGCAGCGGCGGCTCGAGGTGGCGAAGGTGATCGGGGACTCGAAGCGGCAGACGGGAAGGGCCGTGCTCGACCCGAGGCGTGAGGCGGCGGTGCGGAGGACGTATCTGGAGGCGCTGCCGGGGAGCAAGGTGCTCGCGGACAAGCTCGTCGATCTGCTGCTGGAGGCGGCAAAGGCGCAGCAGAGCATCGACGAAGACTAAGTACAGTTTTTACAACCACATCACGTGACCAGCACAGTTGCCGGCGGATTCCAGGTCCGCCTGTGGCTGGATCGCCTGCGGGGGAGCTGCATCTGATGCGCTCATGAAGACGGAGCGCTCCCGAATCCTGATAGCACTCGGCTCGCTCTACGTGATCTGGGGCTCGACGTTCCTGGCCATCCGCATCGCGCTCGACGGCTATCCGCCGCTGCTGCTCGCGGGGATCCGGTACACGATCGCGGGGCTCGTCACCTACGCGTGGGCTCGGGCGCGCGGAGCGCCGTCTCCTTCGCGCACCGAGTGGCGCTCCTCCCTGATCGTCGGCACGCTGCTGGTGTCCGGAAACGCCTGCGTGGTGATCGCCGAGCAATGGGTGAGCTCGGGAGTCGCGGCGGTCGCCATCGCCTCGGTTCCGCTCTGGGTGGCGCTGGTCGCGGGACTGTTCGGCCGCTGGCCTTCGCGCGGCGAGTGGATCGGGCTGGCGGTCGGTCTCGCGGGAGTCGTCCTCTTGCAGACCGGAGGTGACCTGCGGGCGAATCCGGCCGGGGCCATCGTGCTCACCGCGAGCTGCGCGAGCTGGGCTTTCGGCTCCATCTACAGCCGCCGGCTGCCGACCCCGAAGAACGGTCTGATGGCGAGCGGGGCGCAGATGCTCGCCGGCGGGGCCGTGATCCTGGTGCTCGCGCTGCTCCGTGGAGAGCGTTTCGCGGCCGTGCCGTCGGGCCGGGCGACGCTCGCGCTCGGGTATCTGATCGTCGCCGGCTCAATCGTCGCGTACAGCGCATACCAGTTCCTGCTCTCGCGCCTGCGGCCGACGCTGGCAACCAGCTACGCGTACGTGAATCCCGTCGTGGCCGTCGGCCTGGGGGCGGCCGTGGCCGGAGAGAGCGTCGCGCCCCGGGCGGTCGGCGCCCTGGTGTTGATCCTCTCCGGGGTGGCCATGCTGGCGCTCCGCCGGCAGGCTGCGTAGTCGCCGGAGGGGGCCGTGCCTACCTTCCCAGGCATGGCCGTCCGGGTCGCGCACCTGATCTACGGCTTGGGGCTCGGGGGACTGGAGCAGCTGGTCGTCCACCTCGCCGCGCGCAGCCACGCCCGCGGGATCGAGTCGTCCATCGTCGCTCTCGGGCGCGACGGACCCACGCGCGAGCTCGCGGGCCGGCAAGGGATCGACGTCGAGCTCCTGCCGGTCGACGGCATGAGCCTGCCCGCCCTGATGGGCATCCGCCGCGCGCTGGAGAAGCGGGGCGCGGCCGTCCTGCACGCGCACGACCTCGGCCCCTGGCTGAACGGCGTGGCGGTTCGGGCCTTGCGGCCGAAGACGCGGGTGATGGCGACCTTCCACGAGCAGCGCAACCCGGAGGGGAAGAAGCGCCACGCGGCTGCGCTCGCCGCCCGGGCCACCGACGTGCTGGTGGCCTGTGGCGACAAGGTCCAAAAGGACATCCTCGGGTGGGCTCCGAGCGGCGCGCGGGTGCCGATCATCGCCAACGGCGTTCCGCTCGACAGGGCGGCCTTCGCGCCGCGCGAGGCCGCGCGGGCGGAGCTTGGAATTCCCGAGGGCGCGATCGCCGTGGGTTACGCGGGCGGCCTCCGGGAGATCAAGGGACCGGACAAGCTGCTGCAGGCGTTCCTCGACAGATTCGCCGATCGCGGCGACGTGCACCTGATCCTGATCGGCTCCGGTTCCATGGAAGAGTCCCTGCGCGCCGCCGCGAACGGCCATGCCAACGTTCACTTCAAGGGGTTGATCCCCGACGCCGCGCGCCTCCTCACCGGACTGGACGTCTACGCGCAGGCCTCGCTCAGCGAAGGGCGCTCGCTCAGCATGCTCGAGGCGATGGGCGCCGGGCTGCCGACGCTCGCGCACGACCTGGTGCCGGTGCGCGAGATCCACGGACACGAGGAGACGGCCCTCCTGGTCCCGCTCGGGGATCGCACGGCGCTCGGCGCCGCCCTCGAGCGCCTGGTGGCCGATGCGGATCTGCGGGCAAAGCTCGGCGCGCGCGCCCGGGAGCGCGCGCGGCAACACTCGATCGAGCCCATGGTGGACGCGTACGAGTCCCTCTACCGCGAGCTCGCCGCACGCGCGTGATCCCGATCCTCCACCTCCGCCAGGGAACGGCGCTCTACGGTGCCGACCGCGCCGTCTTGGCGCTCTCGGCCTCGACGCCGAAACCTTACCTGCCCATCGTGGGCGCGATCGCGCGTCCGGGCACTCGCGACGCCCTGGCGGAGGAAGCGCACCGCCGGGGGCTCGCGGCCGTCCGGTTCGACAGCGCGCGCCGGTTCGACCTGCGCTGCGCGCGCGCGGTGGCGCGGCTGTCGCGCGAGCGGGGCGTCCGGCTGCTGCATGCGCACGACTTCAAGGCCCTGTTCATCGCGGTGGTCGCGGGGCTGCTCGCGCGCGTTCCGGTGGTGGCGACCTTCCACGGCGACACGCGCAGCACCTCCGCGGTGCGGCTGTACGAGATCGTCGCGCGCGTGCTGGGCAATTTCACCCGGGGCGTCGCCGTGGTGTCACGCGCCCTGGAGCGGCGGCTCCGGCGCTGGATCCGCGTCGCGCCGGTCGCCTTCGTCCCCAACGGGCTGCCGCCTCTGGAGCGGATCTCGCCGGCCGAACGGGCTGCCGCGCGCGAGAGGCTCGGCGTGGCCGCCGGCGCCTACGTGATCGCGCAGATCGGGCGCCTCGCGCCGGAGAAGGGCCATCGCGTCCTGTTCGAGGCCGCCCGCGGTCTCGGGGCGACCCTGCTGATCGCGGGCGACGGCCCGCTCCGCGATTTCTTGCCGCAGTCCGCGCGCGATCTCGACGTTCGCTTTCTCGGCTACCTGGCCGATGCGCGCGACGTCTACGCGGCCGCGGACGTGGTCGCGTTGCCTTCGTTCACCGAAGGCCTCCCTCTCACGGCGCTGGAGGCCCTCGCCCTGGGACGCTGCCTGGTGGCGAGCGCGGTGGGCGAGCTTCCCGACTTGCTGGCCGACGGGGCTGGCGTGCTCGTCCCGCCCGGGGATGCGCAAGCTCTCGCCGATGCCCTGCGCCACCTGAATGCCGGATCCGCGCGTGCCGCGATCGAGCGCCGTGCCCTGGACCGCGCCCGCGCCTACGGAGCAGCCGCGATGGCGGGCGCGTATGCCTCGTTGTACCGGCGCGCGCTCTCGGGCTCGAGCAGCTCCCGATAGTGGCGCGCCACGCCTTCGGCGATCTTCTCGGCCGTGAACGGCTCTACGGTCGAGCGCCCCTCGCGCGCCAACTCGTCCGCGAGTTGCCGGTCGCGCCACAACCGCACCAGGGCCCGCGCGAACTCGCCGGGTTCCGCGGCGAGGATCAGATCCTTGCCATCGGTGTAGGGAAGGCCTTCGGCCGCGATGCGGCTCGCGACCACCGGGACGCCCGCCGCCCAGGCCTCGAGGATCTTGATGCGGGTCCCCGACCCGGCGCGCAGCGGAATCGCGGTCGCGAACGCGCGGTCCAGATAGGGCCGGACCGACGGCACGCTGCCCTCGATAAGCACGTCGTGCGACGCGAGCGCCTGGACGGCCAGCGGCGGATTGCGCCCGACGATCACCAGCCGCGCGCCCGGTAGCAGCGCCCGGCAGCGCGGCCAGATCTCCTTCGCCAGCAGGACAGCGGCATCCGCATTGGGACGCCAGTCGAGCGATCCCACGAACACCACGTCGTGCCGCTGCGCCACCAGGGGCGGAGAGAGCGGGGGAATGGAGTTCGGCACCACCCGCGTCCGCCGCGCCCCCATCTCGCTGAACGCGGCGGCATCCTTCTCGGAGCAGGTCAGCACCAGGTCGAGCGTTCGTGCCAGGTGCCGCTCGAGCTCGCGGATGCGGCCCGCCTGCCAGCGGATTCCCTTCCGCTGCCAGCGCGGAGCCGATTCGGCGAGCCGCTCCATGATCTCCGCCTCCAGGTTGTGGGCGTCGAGCACGAGGCGGGCCTGCGGCTGCATCCGCTTGATCTGCGGCCAGCTCAACGCCGTGTGGGGATGGTCGAAGTGGATGAAGTCGTACCGCTCCGCCTCCAGGAGTCGCCGCAGCAGGGAGGGAAACCAGCCGTACCGGCTGTAGCCCACGGGACAGCCGAGGACGAAGCCCATCCCCTCCGCGAACAGCGAGTCCACGGGACCCATCCGATCCACCACGTGGAGCCGGCCGTTCAGCAACCGGTCGAGGGCCTCGCGATCTTCTCCGGGGCGCGCCCAGGCGAGCACGGTCAGATCGAATGCCTGGTCGAGCGCGCGGACCATGGTGAGCGCCCGCAGCGCGCCGCCCGTGTTGGCGGGCAGCGGCACCCCCGGCAGCAAGGCGAGGACTCGGCTGCGGCGTTGCTGGATCGGGATGGTTCCGTTCACTCCATTCCTCACGGGAAGAACGGTACGCATGCCGAACGCTCAACACACCTCAAGGGCGCTCGCACGCCCGTCAGGGACCCACGTCTGCCGACCGCTCGACCCAAGCGGTGCCGCCGCGGCCGTCGCGCAGGACCACCCAGAATCGCACCGGATGAGTGGCGCTCTCCGGTGCGGTCCACTCCACCCAGGTGGGCGCGGGCTGGCCGGTGGCGGTGGTATCGGTCGAGCGGAGCGAGGAGATGCTGCCAGCGGTGGCGAAGAAGCTGAAGCCGTACGCCTTGGTGGGATCGTCTTTCGGGGGAGTGATCGGCTGCAGGCGGACGACCTGCTTCGGAGCGATCGGGCCCCCGTCGCCGACCTCCAGGTTAAACTCCGGCGGGTTCGTACCGGCGTCGCCGCGCGCCGGGGATCGAAGGATCAGCGTCGCGAAACCGTCCAGCTGCTGCGCCTCGGAGCGGGCGGTGAATCCGATCAAGAGCGGAATGCCTTGGTCGATGGACGCGTCGAGTCCCGCGTCGAAGGTTCCGGCGTCCGTCTGCGCAGCCAGGGCCGCGAGGCGCGGATCCGCGAGATCGAGGCGCGCGGAGAGAGGACCTGTCGCAGGCAGGTCGAGCCCCGCACTCCCAGGGCACGGCAGGCTGGCGTCGGGCGCGGAGGTGATCTCCAGGCAGAGCGCGAACCGCATGGAGATCCCGGCGTCGGTCGGCTCCACCGCCAGCGCCGTCAGGGTCGTCGCGGGGAGGCCGGCGTCGGGCTCGAGCATCAGCTCGGGCGGGTCCGCCCTGACGGCGAGCACCCGCAGCTTGCTCACGTGTGACTGCTCCTCGAGATTGGCGGGGCAGGCGGCGAGGAGAAGCGCCAGCGCGATCAGGGCGGGGGTTCGCATCAGAAAGAGGCTTTCAGCCCCAACGTCGGGACCACCGGCAGGCCTTCGAAGTACGCGTGCTGGGAGAAGTCGTAGCTGTAGGCGGAGCCCTCGATGGAGCGGTGGTTGTACATGTTGAGTACGTCCAGATAGACGTCGAGCATCCAGGAATCGTACGTCCAGACCTTGTCCACCCGGACGTCGAGCTGGTGGAAGATCGGCACCCGCAGCGAGTTCGTCGGCCCGTAGATGGGCAGGTACGCGTCGAAGTTCGCCAGGTAGCGCGCCCCAAGCACGGGCGTGTCGGGATTGCCGCTGATGATCCGCAGCCGGCCGCCGATCTGCCAGCCGCGGCCCAGCTTGTAGGAAGCGATGATCGTGAGGTTGTGCGTCTGGTCGAAGTCGAAGAGGCGTTGCGGCTGCCCGGGCCGATCGAACCGGTCGCTGCGCGAGAGGGTGTATGCGATCCAGCCGAAGAATCTCTCCGTCAGCTCCTTTCGGAAGAGCAACTCCAGGCCGAACACGCGCCCGTTGCCCGCGTTGTCGAGGATCTGCGCGCGGGTCACGCCATTGACGGTTTGTACCGCGTCGGTCCGGACGATCAGGTCGTACAGTCCCTTGTAAAAGCCTTCGACGCTGAGGAAGAGGCCGGGCAGGGGCCGCAGCTCGGTGCCCAGCGTGGCCTGCCATGCGCGCTCGGGGACCACGCCCGGGTTCCCAAACGGATACGCCGCGTCGCCGTTGCGGGCGCCCTCCGAGTAGAGGCCGATGCCTGCCTTCAGCGCCACCGTCTCCGAGAGCTCCCAGCGCGCGGTGAGTCGGGGGCTCAGGGTCCAGTTGGTGTGCGGCTCGGAGGCGCCGTAGTGGTAGAGGTCCGCCCGCAGGCCCGGAGTGAGGGACAGCCCGGGCAGCAGGCGGATTCGCGCCTCGCTCCACAGGCCGGGGCTGAACCGGAAGTAGGTCGCGCGGGGCGAATGGAACACTTCGTCGTCGGGCCGCGGGCCCTGCTGGTTGAATTCGCCTTCGCGGAAGAGGAATGACTGGCGGAAGACCGCGTCGACCTGCGCGCGCCGGTAGGCGAGGTCCAACCCGGCGCCGAAGGCGACGCGGTCCGAGGCGTCCCAGGCGGCGCTGGAGCGAAGGAAGAGGTTGTGGCCCATCAGGTGCAGGTTGTTGATGCCGACGTCGAAGCTCAGCACCAGCCGTTCGTACATGGCGATCGTCGAGACCGAAGCGGGGCCGTCGCGCCACTCGTGCTTGAAGCGGAGCTGCTGGAAGCCGGTCTCCGCGTCGATCGAGCCGGAGAGGTTCGGGTCGCTCTCCGCAGGCCGGTTCAGGACCAGGCCGAGCTTGTCGTCGGAGGTCAGGGCCAGAAAGGAGAACGAATGCCTGCTGTCCGGCGGCCTCCAGTCGAGCCGGAGCTGCGCGTCGTAGTAGCGTGGCGCCACGGTGAGGCTGAAGTCCTCGTTGCCGGACACCGCCGCGCGGATGATATAATCAATGTAACTGCGCCGCCCGGCGATCGCGAGGCTCAACCCCGGGACTCCGGGCACGGCGCCCTCGACCAGCGCGCTGGCCTCGAGCAGGTTGATGTTCGCGTAGCCGTGAAACTCGTCGCGCAGCTTGCGCGTGCGCACTTCCACCAGGCCGCCGGTCAGATCGCCGTAGCGGGCGCTGAAGTTCCCCGGGATGTAGTCGATGCCCTCGAGCAGGTCCGGGTTGACCGTGCTGGAGATGGCGGCGAAGTGGAAGAGCAGCGGAATCGGCTCGCTGTCGAGATAGACCAGCGAGTCGCCCGGCTTGCTGCCGCGGATGACCAGGAACCCGCCGCCGATCGGGCTCGTGCGCGCGACCCCCGGCAGGTCCTCCACCACCTTGAGGGGATCGCCTCCCGTGCCCGCCACGCGCTCGGTCTCCTCCCGGCTCACGGTGGTGCGCGAGATCTCCGTGCGTTCGCGCTCGCCTTCCACCGTCGCCTCGAACGGACTGACGAAGAGCGCCTGGAGGCGGTACTCGACCTCGAGCTTCTGTCCGGGAGGAACGGTCTCGCGCGTGGAGAATCGCTCGTAGCCCGGCACGGCGATCGCGATCTCGATCGGCTCTCCTTCCGGCAGGCCGCGGATCTCGAAGCGGCCCTCGGCGTCGGTGACGGCGCTGCGGTCGCCCGCGGTCACCTCGATCCCGGAGAGCTTGCGGCGCGTCCCCCGCTCCCGGATCTGGCCCGAGAGGTTCACCGGCAGGTCCTCGGGCCGCGGCGGTCCGGGCGCAGCGGGCGGGACGAAATTGAACGCGTACTGGATGCGCACCGCGACCGGCCGTTCGCCGCGGCGGGCGGGCTCGAAGCGAAGTTGCGCGGCGGCGGCAAGGGCGGCCTCGTCGAAGCCGGGCTGCGGATCGCCGAGCACGACCAGGTTGCCCGGGTTCCCGCGCTCGTCGATGTCCACCTGGAGCACGACGCGCGCGCCGCCTTTCGCTCCCTCCGGATAGGCCGGCGCCCCCTCGGCGATCAGCTTGGGCGGAGTGAAGACTTCGGGAGCCGCTGGAGGCGCCTCGCGCTGCGGATCGGGGACGGGCTGCGCGAGCGCGGCGCGGGCGAGGGACACGAGGCACAGGACCGCGGCCAGGCGCATCGGGGCCGTTTTGTAGAGCAGGAGCGCAAGCCGCCGCAACGACGGAGTTTCAGCGCGTGCGGCCCGGTTTCGGGGGCGCGGGAGGCGCCGGAAGGCGCATGCGCCGGCGTTCGTCGGCGACCGCGGCGAGTTGCTGCAGCGCCGCCTCGGGCCGCTGCTCCAGCTCCTGGGCGAGCGCGCGAAGCCGATCGGCCAGCGATCGCGCCGCCCCCGGCACGAAGCGGTTCAGCGCCGCCGCGCCGCTGACGGTGCCATCGCCCGCCAGCCGCGTCGTATCCCGGAACCCTCCCGCGGCCAGCTCGCGGGCGAGCTCCGCGTCCTTTCCCGACTCGATCAGCGCCTGGGCCACCGCGGCCGCGGCCAGGTAGGGCAGGTGCGACGCCACCGTGACCGCGCGATCGTGCGCGTCCGGGGCAACGTCGAGCAGCTTCTCTGCTCCGGCCGCGGTCCAGATCTCGCGGACGCGGCGGATCGCCTCCCGGCGCGCCGCAACATCCCCGGCTCCCACGGGAGGACAGAGCGCCACCGTGCAGCCAGTGAAGAGCCCCGGGTTTGCGGCCACGAATCCACGGAACTCGTTGCCCGCCATCGGGTGCCCGCCGACGAAGACCACCCGATCCTGCGCCGCTCCTTCCGCGCAGATCCGCTCCTTCGCGCCGCACACGTCGGTCAAGAGCGCGCCCGGCCGCATGCGCGAGACCACCTCGGGCAGGACTTCCAGCAAAGGCTGCGCCGGCGTGCAGAGCACCACCGCGTCGCAGTTGGCCAGCGCGGCATCCTCCAGGATCATCGCATGGTCGACGGCGCGCTCGTCGAGAGCGAGCTCCCGGGTCCTCGCGTCCGGGTCGATGCCCAGAATCTTCAGCTCCGGCCGGGAGCGCCTCAAGGCCAGCGCCAGCGACCCCCCGATCAACCCCAGCCCGACGATGGCAATTCGCTCCAACCCCGGCATCGCCGGCCATTGTAGCGATCTAGTGGGCGTCGATGAAGCCGCCGTGCTTTTCGAGGAAGGTCTCGTAGTCGCCCGCGAAGTTTTCGAGCCCGCCATGGTGGAAGGCGAGGATCCGCGTCGCGACCGTGTCGATCAGGTCCCGGTCGTGCGCCACGAAGATCACCGTGCCGGGATAGTTCGCGAGCCCCTCGCCCAGCGCCGAGATGGCCTCCAGGTCGAGGTGGTTGGTGGGCTCGTCGAGCACCAGGACGTTGGGCCTTACCAGCATCAGCTTGCAGAACAGCAGCCGCACCGCTTCGCCGCCGCTCAGCGCCTTGGTCGGCTTCATCCCTTCGTCGCCCCGGAACAGCATCCGCCCGAGCAGCCCCCGGATCTCCTCGTTCCCCGCGCTGGGGTCGATGTCGTGCAGGTAGTCGAAGCAGGTCGTGTTGGTGGGAATGATCGGCTTCACGTCCTGCGGCATGTACCCGATCTGCGCCTCGTGCCCCCAGGTCGCCTTGCCGGCGTCCGGCTCCAGCTCGCCGATCAGCGTCCGGATCAGCGTGGTCTTGCCCACGCCGTTGCGGCCCACGATCGCCACCCGCTCACCCCTGGTGATCAGCGCCGTGAAGTCCTTGAACAGCGTCCTGTCGAACCCCTTGGTCAGCCCTTCGATGGTCAGGGTCTGCTTCCCGCTGGGCCGCTTCTGCTCGAACTTGATGAAAGGACGCGCGATGTTCGACTTCTTCAGATCGCTCAGCGAAAGCTTCTCCAGCTGCTTGATCCGGCTCTGCACCTGCGACGCGCGCGTTCCGGCCGAGAACCGGGCAACGAATTCCTGCAGCTGTTCCCGCTTCTTCATCTTGTCGGCGTTCTCCGACTCGATGCGGCTGCGCACCTGCCCCTTGGCGCGCACCATGTCGTCGTAGTTGCCGCCGTAGGTGATGATCGTCTCGTAATCGATGTCCGCTACGTGCGTCGAGATCGCGTTCAGGAAGTGCCGGTCGTGCGAGATGACGATCAGCGTTCCTTCGTACTGGAGGAGGAAGTCCTCCAGCCAGTGGATCGAGTCGAGGTCCAGCGAGTTCGTGGGCTCGTCGAGCAGCAGCGCGGTGGGCTTCCCGAACAGCGCCTGCGCCAGAAGGACCCGCACCTTGTTGCCGCCGGTGATCTCCTTCATCAGCCGCTGCTGGTCCGCCTCGTAGACGCCGAGGCCTTCCAGGAGGGTCGCGGCCTGCGCCTCCGCGGAGTAGCCGTCCTCCTCCGCGATCACGCCCTCCAGCTCGCCGAGGCGGGCGCCGTCCTCGTCGGTCAGGTCCGGCTTCGCGAGCAGGTGCTCCTTCTCTTGCATGGCATCCCAGAGGGCGGCGTTCCCCATCAGCACCACGTCGAGCACCTTCTTGTCCTCGAACGCGTACTGGTCCTGCTTGAGCACCGAGAAGCGCTTCGGCCGGGAGATCGTCCCGGCGTCCGGCTCCAGCTCGCCGGCCAGGATCCTCATGAAGGTGGTCTTGCCCGCGCCGTTGGGTCCGGTCAGGCCATAGCGTCGCCCGGGCGGGAACGTCGTGCTGACGTTCTCGAACAGCTTCTTGCCCGCGAATGCCTTGGTGACGTCCTGGACCTGAATCATGGGGGGCGGGGGATAACACACCGGCCCGCCTCTTGCTATGCCGCGAATCACACCTTGGGCGGGTGTTTCTGCAGCTTCCGCTGCAGCGTGCGCCGATGCATCTTCAGCCGCCGCGCCGCCTCCGAGATGTTCCCGTTGCAGTCCGCGAGGATGCGGTTCAGGTACTCCCACTCCTGCCGATCGAGCGAGGGCACGTCGTCGGTGAGAGGCGGACGCTTGCCCTGCAGCGCGGCCTCGATCTCGTCCGCGTCCGCCGGCTTGTTGAGGTAGTTGATGGCGCCCAGACGGATGGCCTCCACCGCCGTCCCGATGGTTCCGTAGCCCGTGAGCACCACGATCTGCGGGGGCCGCGGCAAGGCGCGCAGCGAGCGGACCACGTCCAGTCCCGACCCGCCAGGCATCCGCAGGTCGACGACGGCGTACTGCGGGGGCGTCTCGCGCAGGGAAGCGTCGGCCTCCGCGGGCGAACCGGCCAGCGACACCTCGTACCCGCGGCGCAAGAAAGCGTTGCGCAGGGCCAGGCGGAACGGCTCGTCGTCGTCGACGATCAGGATGCGCATGACCATGTCCAGGGGACACGAATCGCGGCTCCGCCGCTCATCATGTCCCCTACTCGTTGTAACAGGTGATCACACCTCGGGCATGGTGAGCGTGACTCGCGTCCCCTGCCCCTCGTCGGAGTGGACGTGCATCTCGCCTCCCTCCCGCTCGACCACGTGCCGCGCGAGATAGAGGCCCAGGCCGGTGCCCAATCCGGGCTCCTTGGTGGTGAAGAAAGGCTCGCCGATCCGGCGGAGCAGCGGCTCCGGCACGCCCACGCCGTTGTCGGCCACGCTCAGGCGCAGCCCCTCGCTCGCGCGGTCCAGCGAGATGCGGACCTCGCGCGCCGCGCGCCCCGCCGTGGCCTCCGCCGCGTTGTCGAGCAGGTTCGCGATGGCCTGCTCGAAGGCGCGCACGGGCAGGCGCGTGCGGGCGCGGGCGATGGCCGGATCGACGGAGAGCTCCGGCAGCGGGCCCGGGCGTCCCTCCTGCCAGCGCCGCACCGCGGCTTCCAGCACCGGGGCCACCTCGAATTCCTTGGGCTCCTCCACGTCCGCCCCGCCGCGCGGCGCCAGCATGCTGCTGATGATCTCCTTGCAGCGCAGCACCTGCCGCCGGATCTCCTCCGCGTCCTTGCGCCGGTCGCCCTCGAGCTGGGCGGTGAGCTCGCCCGCCAGGATTTGGATGGTGCCGAGCGGCGTGTTCAGCTCGTGCGCCGTACCCGCCGCCAGCGTTCCCAGCGCGGCGAGCCGCTCGGCAGCCTCCGCGTCGGACCGGGCCCGATCCAGCTCCTCGCCGCGGCGCCGCAGCGACTGGCTCATGCGCAGCGAGAAGGTGGAGATGAACGCCGCCGCCACCGCGAAGGCGATCCAGCGGCCGCGCAGGTAGAGCGCGGGAACTTCGCCGCCCAGCGTCAGCTCCTGCGCCGGCAGGATCGAGAGCGAGCTGAAGGCGATCACGCTGGCCAGCGCCAGCGCGGCGCTCCACCGCGCGGGCAGGATGACCGCGCCGATGGTGATGTGGACCAGGTACAGCACCGCGAACGGGTTCTCCTGTCCGCCGGAGAGCCCGAGCAAGGCGGTGAGCGCGACGATGTCCCCCATCAGATTCAATGCGACGCCGCGGTCGCTGGCCCGCCCGCCGCGGTTCAGCCAGATCTGCACGGCGGCGTTGGCGACGGCGAGCGCGGCGCAAACCGCGAGCAGCGGCAGCACCGGGAGGGGCCGGCGCACCAGGTGCCGCGCGACCAGGATGGTGATCACCTGACCCGCCACGGCCCCCCAGCGCAGGCGCACGATCCAGCGGAGATTGATCCGCGCGGCCGACTCGACGCTGGTCGGCTTGGTCATGCGGATCTCCGTCGGTCGCGGCCGGGGTCCATGGCGCACATGCTACGTTGCACCCCCCGTGAATGCACTGGAGAGAGCGATCGGGGTGACGCGGGTCGCGCGCGTGACCGGCCTCGACCGCTCCGGCATCGAGGTCGCCTGCGCGGTGCGGCCGCTGGGGTACGTGCTGCAGGTCGCGAACGGAAAAGGGGAGAGCTGGGAAGAGGCGAGGGCCTCGGCCCTCTCGGAAGCCGCGGAGCTGTGGGCGGCCGAGCGCCCGCGCGAGCTCGTCTACGGCGCCGCGGACGAGCTCCCGAACGCATGGGAGCCGCGCGATCTCATCGCTCCGCGGCTCTGGTCGCGCAAGACGCGGGTGGCCTGGAGGCGTGCGCGCGAGCTGTCCAGCGGCCGCGAGGTGCTGGTTCCCGCGCAGGCCGTCCATTGTCCGCCGCGGGGAGCGCCGCCGCTCGGACCCGCGGCGATCCGCTGGAGCACGAACGGCATGGGAGCGCATCCGGTGCGCCGGCGGGCCGTCGAACACGCCCTCCTGGAGGTCCTGGAGCGCGACCAGCTGGCGCGGGCGTTGCCGCAAGGTTGGACGCCGCGCGCGATCGCCCGCTGCAAGCTCCAGGTCTCACACCTAATGATCTGGCGGCGGCTCCGCGACGTCGATCTCGAGGCGCACGTGTTCGACCTCTCCGGTCCGCTGCCGGTCGCCGGGGCGATCCTCATCGACCTCGAGGAAGGTCCCATCCCGGTGACCGCCGGGTACGCCTGCGCTCGCGACCCTGACGCGGCCGTCCGGGGCGCGATCCTCGAGGCCGCGCAATCGCGCCTCACCGACGTGCACGGGGCGCGCGAGGACGTGGAGGTGAGGCCCCCGGACCGCGCGTCGCTGCGGGCGCTGCGCGCGGCCTGCGAGCGCGCGAGTCCGCGGCGCAGGATCGATCGCATGCCTTCGGGGCAGGATCCGATGTCGGCGTTGCGCGGGCAGCGGATCGCGCTGGTGGAGCTGGCGCGCGAGCCCCTCCACGTGGTGAAGGTCTTCGCCCCTGATCTGCGCGTCTCGGAGCTGCTGTGATCGTCGCCTTCCTGGGGCCTTCGTTGCCGGCCGCGGAGGCGAAGGGCTTCCGCGTGCTCCCGCCGGCCCGCCAGGGCGACGTGTGGCGCGCGATCGCGCTGCGGCCGCGCGCGATCGCGCTGATCGACGGGGTCTTCGAGTCCCAGCCCAGCGTCTGGCACCACGAGATCCTCGACGCGCTCGACGCCGGCATCCCGGTGATCGGCGGCGCCAGCATGGGCGCGCTCCGCGCCGCGGAGCTGCACACCCTGGGAATGCGCGGCGCAGGCCGCATCTTCGGGTGGTACCGCGACGGCCAGGTGATCGACGATTCCGAGGTGGCCCTGTTGCACGCCGGCGCGGAGCACGGATTCAAGCCGCTCACGGTGCCTCAAGTAAACGTCCGCTGGTCCGCGCAGCGAAGCCTGCCAGGGCCACAAGCCGCTGCCCTGATCGAAGCCTCGGGCCGGATCTTCTACCAGGACCGCTCGCTGCTCCGCGTCCTGGACCTCGTCCCGCCGCGCTTTCGCAACCGCTTCCGGCTGCTCGATTTGAAGTCGGAGGATGCGCGCCAGGTGCTCCGGTCCGCGCGCCTCGCGCGGCCGCTCGCGGTGCGCCCCCGCGAACCGCCTCCGTCCTCGCTGGTGCGGCGGCGCAGGCTGGTGATCACGCTGGGTCAGCCGCCGGACGACGTGGGGGCTCGAGCCGGGCTGCGACGGGCGCTGCTCTCGGGATGGGCGCGCGAGCTGGGCTTGCGCGCGTCGCCCGCGGAGATCGGCGCGGCTCGCCGGACCCTGCGCGGCGCGGCGCCCCCGGACGAGCTCGAGCGGCTTGCGGAAGAGACCGCGCTGGAGCGACTGGTCCTTTCCTTCGCGCCGCGGATGCTGAACGACGGACCTTCGGCGCTGGAAGCCGCAGCCTCGGAGGTGCGCTTGCGACGGCGCTGACGTCGACAGCCGCGGTGAGGCGGCTTGCAAGCCACGCTCGACGCCTACGAAGGGTTGCGCGACGAGCTGCGCGCTGCTTAAAGGGCGCATGACCGCAGCTTCCCTTCTCTCCGGCTCGCGCGACGGCTTCGTGCGGGCTTCCAACCAGGACCTGTCGCGGGCCCGCGCCGCCGTCGAGCGTGTGAAGACGCTAGCCCCTTCGCTGCAGACGCTGCGCGCGTGGGACGAGGCGACCGCCGCCATCTCCGACGCGAGCGCGCGCGCCTCGCTGCTGCGCTCGGTGCATCCCGACCCCGCCATGCGCGAGGCCGGCGAGCGGTGCGAGCAGGAGTCGGAAGCGCTCTCCACCGGGCTGGCGCTCGACCCGGAGGTGTACGCGCCGCTCTCCCGGGTCGATGCCGCGGGGGAAGACGACGCGACCCGCTGGTATCTCTTCCGCGTCTTGCGCGACTTCCGGCGCGCCGGCGTCGACAAGGACGCCGCGACGCGCGCCCGGGTGCGGGCCCTCAACGAGGAGCTGGTGCGGATCGGTCAGGAGTTCCAGCGGAACATCCGGGACGACGTGCGCACCATCCAGGTCTCCCAGGCCGAGCTCGAGGGGCTCCCGGCCGACTACGTCCGCGCGCACGCCTCGGGCGTGATCACCACCGACTATCCCGACTACATCCCGTTCATGACCCATTCCCGCAGCAGCCCGGCGCGGGAGAGGCTCTGGAAGATCTACCGGCAGCGCGCGCATCCGAGGAATCTGGAGACGCTCGATCGGATGCTCGCGCGCCGCCACGAGCTGGCGCGGCTGCTCGGCTACCCGAGCTGGGCCGCGTACGTCACCGAGGACAAGATGATCGGCAGCGCCCGCGCCGCGGAGGACTTCATCGAGCGGATCGCCGGTGCGTCGGAGAGCCGGGCGCGCAAGGACTACGAGGCCTTGCTCGCGCGCAAGCGCCGGGACGACCCGGGCGCCGAGCGCGTCGACGCCTGGGACTCGGAAGCGCTGAAGGAGAGGGTTCGCGCCGAGCAGTTCGGTTTCGACTCGCAGTCGGTGCGGCCGTACTTCGAGCTCGGCCGGGTGCTGGACGGCGTTCTCGACACGACCGCGCTCATGTTCGGCGTCGAGTACCGCCGCTTGACCGGCGCGCCGGTCTGGCACTCCGACGTGACCGCGTGGGAGGTGGTCGAGCAGGGACGGACGCTGGGGCGCTTCTTCCTCGATCTCTTTCCACGCGAAGGAAAGTACAAGCACGCCGCCCAGTTCACGCTCGCTTCCGGCGTGCGCGAGGGTGCGCTGCCCGAGGGCGCGCTGGTCTGCAACTTCCCCGCGCCCGGGGATCAGCCGGCGCTGCTCGACCACAACGACGTGGTCACCTTCTTCCACGAGTTCGGCCACCTGTTGCATCACCTCTTCGGCGGCCACACGCGCTGGGCCGGGCTGTCCGGCGTGCGCACCGAATGGGACTTCGTCGAGGCGCCTTCCCAGATGCTCGAGGAGTGGTGCTGGGACGCCTCGGTGCTGCAGCGGTTCGCGCGCCACGGCGAGACCGGCGAGCCGATCCCCGCCGCGCTGGTCGAGCGGATGCGCGCCGCCGACGAGTTCGGGAAGGGCCTGCGCGTCCGGCAGCAGGTGTTCTACGCCGCGACCTCGCTGCGCCTGCACGACCGCGACCCTTCGGGCCTCGACACCACCGCGCTCTCAGCGCAGATGCAGGAGCGCTACACGCCGTTCCGGCACGTGGAAGGAACGTACTTCCACGAGAGCTTCGGGCACCTGGAGGGGTACTCGGCGATCTACTACACGTACCTGTGGTCGCTGGTGATCGCCAAGGACCTCTTCGGCGTGTTCCGCCGCGAGGGTCTCCTGGACCCGCGGCCGGCGGTCCGCTACCGCCGCGCAATCCTCGAGCCGGGCGGCGGCGCGCCCGCCGCGAAGCTGGTGCAGGAATTCCTCGGGCGCGAGGCTTCGTTCGACGCCTTCGCGGACTGGCTGAACGCCGCGTGATCCTCAGAACCGCTTCGACCCCGGCGGCGGCTGCGGCCACTGCTCGCTGAGGAACCGCGCGGCGTCTCGCTCGGGTTTCTCTGGAGCTCCCCACTGCAGCGCGGTGACGGCCGCCGCGATCGCGACCGCCACCAGGCTTCGCCGCAGCAGCAGGAACAGGGCGAAGCCCAGCGCGGCGAAGTAGGGGAGCGCGCTCCACAGTCCGGGAACGCCGAGCGCCTGCAGCGGATTGCGAGGGACGAACCCGTGGGCGAGCAGCGGCGCGACCACCTCGCGCAGCGGGTTCATCACCTCGGGCGGAAATCCTTGGCAGACGCTGGACGCGAGGCCGGTGGCGAGGATTCCAGCCGCTCCGAGCCCCTGCGCGACGGGGAGGAGCCGGGGCGCTTCGCGCAGGATCAGCGACAAGGAGATCGCGGCGAAGGGAACCACCGGCGTGATGTAGCGGGGACCGATCACCCATCCGCTCCGCCAGAGAGCGTGCGTGATCTGGAAGACCAGGTAGTAGCCCACGATCGCGAAGGGCACCAGGGAGAACCTGCGCAGCCACCCCGGAGCGAGCAGCGCGAGCACCGTCCAGGGGGCCCAGAAAAACAAGCCCAGCCAGGGCGACAGCAGCGAGCCGTACACGCGCTCCCAGCTCGGGCCCGAGATGCCCATGAACCCCGGCGCGATGTCGCGGACGAACTCCGGGTTCTCCAGGTGGCTGTACGGCGTGGACCAGGGCGCGCCGAACGCGCTCCGGTGGAACTGCGCCAGCACCAGGACCCAGGGGAGGGCGCCCAGGACGAGCCGTGCGGCACCCCGGCGATGGTAGAGCAGGGCGGCTCCCGCGACGATCGCCGCCGCCGGCGCCGACGGATATTCGAGCGCCACCGCGAGCGCGCAGAAGAAGCCGCACCAGGCCGGCTTGAACTCTCCCCAGAAGGCGCAAAGGAAGGCGGCGCCGAGCGCGAGCGCAGCCATCTGGTGCCCGGCGAACATCTGCCCGTAGGTCAGCGAGAGCGATCCTAGGGCTCCCGACAGCATGCAGGTGAGCGCGGCGGGCCCGGGAACGTTCTGGTCGATCATCCAGCGCCGCAGCAGGATCCAGAAGGCGACCGACGGCAGGATCACCAGCACCCAGCGCAGGACCAGGACCGCCGCGGTCTTCTGCACTGGCCCGAACAGGCGCAGGACCGCCAGCACCGGCGCGCCCAGCAGCGATGCCGCCGGGGCCTTTGCCGCGAACAGCCGTCCGGCGCAGGCCGGCGGGCGCGCGCGGGGATCGTCGCAGGTCAGCGCCTTGTCGTTGACGTAGCCCCATTCCGAGTCGATGGGACCCTCGTCGACGAAGCGGCCCCCGCGAAGCTCACGCCGGCCGATCAACCAGCTCCCGTGCTCCGCCAGGCTCCGGGCCGCGTAGACGCGGACCAGCTCGTTCGGGTTGTTGAGCCGCTCGAAATAGACGAACAACCACCCGTACGCGACCAGGAGCAGCAGCACGAGGGGGCCTTCGCCGCGGCGCAAGCGGATCAGAGGCCGATCTCCTCCGCGATGGGCTTGAGCGCCTCGATCAGGAAGGCGACGTGGTCTTCAAGACGACGTCCGATTGCCTCGGCGCCGCCATGGACGTAGGAGCGGTCCACGCTGCGCGCGAACGCCTTGTCCTTCAGCTTCTTCACCACCGACTCGGGCGGCAGGTCCGCGATCTTCTTCGTCGGCCGCACCTTCACGCAGGCGCCGATGAAGCCCACCAGCTCGTCGCAAGCGTAGATCGACTTCTTCAGCGGCGTGTCGCGGGGGATCTTCATGTAGTCGGCGTGCGAGGCGACCGCTTCGATGATCTCCTCCGGCCAACCGCGCTCGCGCATCACCTTCGTGCCGACGTGCAGGTGGGTCGCCTCGGTCTGGTTCTGCTCGTAGTCGAAGTCGTGGAGCAGGCCGACGATGCCCCACTTCTCGATCTCCGCGGGGTCGCTGACGCCGAACCAGCTCGCGTAGGCGCGCATGGCTTCTTCCACGCCGCGGGCGTGCTTGCGCAGGGCATCGCCCTTGGTGAACTCATGGAGCAGCGCAATGGCCTCGTCGCGCGTCTTCACCCCTTGGTCGCCTCCGCGATCTGCAGGCGCGCGGCGCGCGCGGCCGGCAGGAGGCCTCCGAGAAAGCCCATCGCGATCGCGAAGATCGTCGCTTTCACCGCGATGTCGGGAGCGAAGTGGAAGCGGAACTTGATCTCCGTGAACGACCCGAAGTTGGTGGTGGTGAACGTGGCCGCCGCCAGCATCGAGGCGAGGATGCAGCCGGACACCGAGCCGATCAGGGCGAGGATCAGGCTCTCCACCAGGAAGCTGCCCAGGACGGAACGCCGGCGGAAGCCGAGGGCGCGAAGCGTGCCGACCTCGCGCACGCGGGAGGCGACCTGCGCGTACATGGTGATCATCGCGCCGAGGGTGGCGCCGAAGGCGAAGAAGATGGCGATCACGGTCCCCAGCACCTGGATGAAGGTCGCCATCGGACCGGAGGCCTCCTCGTAGAAGCGGTCCTCTCGCTTGGCCTCCAGGTTCCAGCGCGGGTCGGCGTCCACGGTGGCCCGCAGGCCGTCGAACTCCGACGGATTGCGCAGCTTCACCGTCAGGCTGGAGTAGCCGGTGCGGCGCGCCGCGTCCGCGATCTGATCGGCGTCGGCCCAGATCTCGCTGTCGAATCCGCTCCCCCCGGCGTCGAAGACGCCCACCACCTGCCACTGGCGGCGCGCGATCGAGATCGACTGCCCCACCTGCGCGCCCTTGTAGCGGCCCACGGTCGATCGGCCGAGCATCACCTCGCTGGTCGCCCACTGCGGAAGGCGCCCTTCGACGATGCGGATGGACTTGGAGCGCAGGAGCTCCCAGCCGTCCCGGGTCACGCCGCGGAAGGCCACGTTCGCGGTCCCGCTGCCGTCGACGCGCGGCAGCTGGAAGATCACGAACAGCTCCGGAGAAGCGATCTGCCTGCCGCCTTCGATCGCCACCGTGGGATCGGCGGCGAATGTCTTGGCGCCGTCGCGCGGGAGGAAGCTGGTGAGCTCGGAGGTGCTTCCCTTGCGCAGGATGATGGCGTTCTCGCGCGAGCCGGTCGACTTCAACGTCTCCTGGACGCCGCGCGCCAGCATCAGGACGGCCGCGAACACGAAGACCACCAGCGCGAGCCCGCCCGCGGTGGCGACAGCCGAAAACCGGCGCCGCAGGATGGAGCGGACGTTGTACGCCAGCGGGATCATTCCTGCCTCCGCAGCGCGTTGACGATCTCCATCCGGGCCGCCTGGACGGCAGGAAGCGCGGCGGCGGCCGCGCCGAGGACGGTCGCCACGCCGACGGTCATGGCGGCGGTGGACGGCGTGTACGACACGTTGGACAAGAAGCCCACGCCCGCCGCGAACCGCCCGACGCCGTGGATGATCGGCTGCGCCAGCACGCATCCGATCAATCCGCCCAGCGCGCCGAGCATCGCGCCTTCCCGGTATGCGAGCCAGCGCACGTGCCCGGGAAGGAAACCGATGGCCCGCATGGCGCCCAGCTCCCCGGTGCGCTCCCGCAAGCCCATCGCCAGCGTGTTCCCGAGGATCAGGGCCATGATGATCAGGATGACCACGCTCACCAACTGCAGCGCGGTCAGGATCGCCGACGACCCGCTGACGAACTGCAGGCGGAAGGCCTTCTCCGTCTCGGTGTGCGTCTCGGCGTCGCTGTTGGCGAAGAGGTTGTCGATCTGGCGGATGACCGCGGGGGAGTCGTTGGCGTTGGCGACCTTCATGGTGAACACGCCGACGTTGTTCTTGATCCGGTCCGGCAGGCCCTCGTTGAGGCGCGCCCAGTGGAAGTACATGGTGTTGGCGATGCTGGCGTCGTCGGCGCCTTCCACCACGCCGGCGATCCGGAACTTCCAGTCTCCCGGATAGATCTCGCTGAAGAGCGGGACCATGTCGCCCAGCTTCCAGCCGAACTTGTCGGCCAGGCCCTTGCCGACGATGCAGCTGTTGCGGTCGGCGAGGAAGTCCTGCTTGTGCCCCTGGACGAAGCGGATGTCGAAGACCTCCAGGGCCGTCGGGGCGTCGATGGCGAACTGCGCGAAGAAGTTCTTCCGGTCCTTGTAGATGCCGCCGAACCAGTTGCTCCAGGTGACGCGGGTGACGCCGGGCACCTGGGCGATGCGGGCGGCATAGGAGAGCGGCAGCGGCTGCGTGATGGAGATGGCGTTGCGCGCCACCACCCGGTCGGCCGAGGACGCCTCGCTGCTCGCATACCAGGCGGTGAGCACGGTGCGAAGGAAGAGAAAGGCGACGGCCGTGATCACCACGCCCAGCACGGTGAGGAAGGTGCGCGTCTTGTTGCGCAGGAACGCGTTGCGCACCGACAGGCCGGCGAGCGTCACGTGAGTTGCCCCTTGTCGAGCCGCCTGTGGACCTTTGCCGCCTCGGCGGCGTGCGGATCGTGCGTCACCATCACCACCGTCTTGCCCAGCGTCTCGTTGAGCGTCCTGAGCAGCCCGAGCACCTCCTCGGCGCTCTTGCGATCCAGGTCGCCGGTCGGCTCGTCGGCCACGATGATGCGCGGGTCGGCCACGATCGCGCGGGCGATGGCCACGCGCTGCTGCTGGCCCCCGGAGAGCTGGCGCGGCGTATGATCGAGGCGGTCCTGCAGCCCCACCAGCTTGAGCGCCACCTCCACCCGCCGCACGCGCTCGGCCCGGCGCAGCCCGGTCAACAGCAGGGGCAGCTCGACATTCTCCGCCGCCGTCAGCACCGGCATCAGGTTGTAGAACTGGAAGATGAAGCCGATGTTGCGGGCGCGCCACTCGGCGCGCGCGGTCTCGGAGAGCTTGCCGATCTCCTCGCCGGCCACGCGGATGGACCCGCTGGTGGGAGAGTCGATCCCCGCGATCAGGTTCAGGAGCGTGGTCTTCCCGGAGCCCGACGGCCCCATCAGCGCCTCGAACGCGCCATCCGGGATGTCGAGATCGATGCCGTCCAGGACGACGAGCTGCTGGCGGTCGCGCTGGTACACCTTGCGCAGGCCGCGGATCTCGATGATGGGCTGGGCCAGGCGCGCTGCGGGAGCGGTCTCCGAAATCATTGCTTCTCCTTCACCTTCATGCCGTCCTTGAGGCCGGCCGGCGGCGAGCGGACCACGCGCGTCCCCGGAGCCGGCCCTTCGCGGAGCGAGACCAGGCTTCCCAGCGGCGCTCCGGTGACGACCGGCACGCTCCTCACCGTGGCATCCGGCTGCACCACGAACACTGCTTTGGTCTCGCCGCGGTCCACCACCGCGTCAGGCGCCACGGCCGGTGTCGGAGGCGCCTTTTGCGCCGCGTCGTCGAGCTGGCGGGAGAGGAACGTGACCTTGGCGCCCATGTCGGGCAATACGTCCTTCGGCTCGTCCATGAACGCGACCTTCACCGTGACCGTGGCCTTCGCCCGATCCACGCGGGGGCGGACTTCGGCGACCCTCGCCCGGTACCGGCGGTCGGGAAAGGCGTCCAGCACCGTCTCGGCTGGCGTCCCGATCACGAGCTTGGACACCTGGGACTCAGAGACGTCCGCCTCCACCTGCAGGCTGTTGAAGTCGGCCAGCGACGCGATGCCGCCGTTGCCGGCATTGCCCGCGCTGGTGAACCCGAAGACGATCTCGCCCACGTCGGTGAGCTTCTGCGTGATGCGTCCGTCGAACGGCGCCTTGACGTAGCAGTTGTCCAGGTTGACCCTCGCTACGTCAACCCGCGCGCGGGCGGCGCCCACGTCCGCTTCCGCGGCGGCCAGCGACGCCTTCGCGGTTCCCAACCGCGCGGTGGCGGTGTCGAACGCGGCAGCAGTGGAGACGCCCTGCGCGTGCAGCATCTCCTCGCGCTTGTATTGCCGCTGCGCGTCCTGCAGGTCGACTTCCGCGCGCATCACGCGTGCCTGCGCCGACTTGACGTCGGCCTTCGCCTGCGCGAGTTGGGCGCGGTAGTCGGCGTCCTCGAGCACGGCGATCACCTGGCCGGCTTTCACCACCGTGCCGTCCTCGACGAAGATCTTCGCTACCCTCCCGCCGATGCGCGGCGAGATGTTGGCCTTGCGCTGCGGGACCACGTAGCCGGTGGCCACCAGAAGCTGCGCCCCCTGCGCCGGCGTGATCAGCGCGACCGTCGCGGTCTCCACCTCGGGCGCGAAGAGGTGCCCGCCCAGCGTCTTCCACGCGATCAGCGCGACGGCGGCGAGGCCCGCGACCACCAGCAGCGGCAGTGCCCACGGCGGAAACGCCCGCCTGTCCGGAGCGCGGTCGATCCGCAGGCTCTTCAGCTCGTCCGCGAGCGACGGAGGAGGGGTGGCCATCTTTGCGGCTCTGTATCACAGGCGTATGTCGGCGGCGCACGGGTGTCTTGACCCGCCCTCAGTGCCGCGTCGCCTCCGGCTGCCCGATCTGGGCCAGCGGGAACACCCTCTGCGCCCGCAGCAACTCCTGGAACGCCTTCGCGTCCAGCGCCCGCGAGAACCAGAACCCCTGGGCGCAGTCGACCTGGAGCTCTTGCAGCTGCTGCGCCTGCGCCGCGTTCTCCACTCCCTCCGCCACCACCTCCATCTGCAAGGCGCGCGCAAGGCTGACGACGGTGCGCACGATCTCCGCCTGCTTCCCGGACTGCTCGAGCCGCGCGACGAAGCTGCGATCGATCTTCAGCGTATCGAAGCGGAAGTTGTGCAGGTAGCTGAGCGAGGAATACCCCGTCCCGAAGTCGTCGAGGAGCAACCCGACCGAGAGCGCCTTGAGCTGCCCGAGCAGCACCGCGGCAGGCCCGGCGTTCTCCATGATCACGCTCTCGGTCACTTCCAGCCGCAGCCGCCGCGCCGGAAGCCCGCTGCCCTCCAGGGCGCCGCGGACGTCCTCCAGGAGCCTGGGCACGAGCTGCTTGGCGGAGAGGTTCACGCTGACCGAGACGCCGGGTCCCTGGGGCAGGATGCCGTTCCAGGCCTTCGCGTCCGCGCAGGCCTGCGCCAGCGCCCAGCGGCCGATCGGAATGATCAGCCCCGTCTCCTCGGCCGTGGGGATGAAGTCCCCGGGAGGAATTTGTCCGCGGGTCGGATGCTCCCACACGATCAGCGCCTCGCACCCGGTGATCTGTCCGTTGAAGAGGGAGACCACCGGCTGGTAACGCAATCTCAGCTCGCCACGATCGATCGCGCGGCGCAGGTCGGTGTCGAGCTGGAGCAGCGCCTGCGCGCGGGCGTGCATGTCGGGATGGAAGACCGCATGCCGGGCGCGGCCCAGATCCTTGGCGCGGTACATGGCGGTGTCCGCGTCGCGCAGCAGCTCTTCGGGCCGGGAGTACTCCGGCGTCCCCACCGCGACGCCGATCGAGGCGGTCACGAACACCTCGGTGCCATCCAGGTCGTAGGGAGCGGAGAGCGCTTCCTGCGCGCGCCCGGCCGCCAGCTGCGGCTCCTCGGGGTCCGTGAAATCTCCCAGCAGCAGCGCGAACTCATCGCCGCCCAGGCGCGCCACCGTGTCGCCGGGCCGCGCCATCGCCCGCAGGCGCTGCGCGACCTGCACCAGCAGGACGTCGCCCTGCATGTGTCCCAGGCTCTCGTTCACCGTCTTGAACCGGTCCAGGTCCAGGAACAGGACCGCGAACCGGTAGTCCGATCGCCGCTGCTGGAACGCCAGCGCCTGCCCCAGGCGATCCATGAACAGAGACCGATTCGGCAGGCCGGTGAGCCCGTCGTGCAGCGCGTCGTGGAGCAGCTTCTCTTCGGCGAGCTTGCGCTCGGTGATGTCGGTTTGCGATCCGGCGAGCCGGTACGCCTTCCCCGCCTCGTCGCGCACCGCCGCGCCGCGCACCAGCATCCAGCGCCAGCTCCCGTCCAGGTGGCGCACCCGGTGCTCGGTCTCGAGGTGGGGCGTGCGGCCCTCCAGGTGCAGGCTCAGATCGCCGAAGAGCCGCTCGCGGTCGTCCGGGTGGACGCGGTCGAACCACTCGTCGGGCTCGTCCCCCATCTCCGACCCGGTCGCGCCCAGCTGCTGCTTCCAGCGAGCGGAGAGGAAGATCCGGTTCTCGCGCAGGTCCCAATCCCAGAGGCCGTCGTTGCTGCCCAGCGCGGCCAGCGCGTAGCGCTCCTCGCTCTCCCGCACCGCCTCTTCGGCGCGCCGCCGCTCGGTCACGTCGCGGGCAATGCCCTGCACGCCCACCGGCATCTGCCCGCGGTAGACCACCCGGCTCCTCATCTCCACCGGAATCCGCCGCCCGTCCTTCCCGACCACCTCTACGTCGAAGGTCTGCAGCTCGCCGGAGAGGTTCTTCTCCAACTCGGCCCGGTATTCGGGCGCGACCAGGTCCCAGATGCGCAGGCGCAGCGTCTCGTCGCGGGAATAGCCCGTGACGCGCTCGCACGCCCGGTTCACCCAGGTGAAGCGGCCCGAAAGGTCGTGCGCGTAGATGATGTCGCTGGCGTTCTCGACCAGCTCCCGGTAGTTCGCCTCCTCCACCCTACCGAATGTAGCCGCCGCCGGGCGCGCCGGAAAGCAAACGATGGTACACAGCGAAGGAACGTGAACAGCAGACGGCGGGTGCGCCAGCTCGGCAGGCCGGTGGGCTTGGAGACAAGCGCATGATCCAGGAGTGGTTCAGTTTCAGCCTGCTGTCGCTCTCGGCGATCTTCTTCGTGGTCGACCCCATGGGCGTCATCCCGATCTTCATGGCGATGACCCGCGACGACTCGCCGCAGAAGCGGCGGGAAATGGCCCGCCGCGCCTGCATCGTGGCCTTCTTCGTCCTCACGCTCTTCGCGGTGGCCGGGACGCTGATCTTCAAGGTGTTCGGGGTTACGCTGGGCGCCTTCAAGGTGGCGGGCGGCGTGCTGCTGCTGCTCACCTCCCTCGAGATGCTCCGGGCCCAGCCGCAGCGGACCCGGGTGACGCCGGAGGAGGCGAGAGAGAGCGCGGAGAAGGAGGACGTGGCCATCGTCCCGCTTGCGATCCCGCTGCTGGCCGGACCCGGCTCGATCGCCACCGTCACCGCCTTGATGGGCCGCGCGGGCCGCAAGGCGTTCGCGGTGCCCGTGATCCTGTCGATCGCGCTTACCTGCCTGGCCAGTTACCTCATGTTGGTGGCCGCCGACCGCATCTCGCAGTTCCTGGGAGTGACGGGCCTGAATGTGATGAACCGCGTGATCGGCCTGATCATCGGCGCGCTGGCGGTGCAATTCATGTTCGACGGCATTCGCGACACCTTTCCGGGACTCTCCGGTTGAACCGGGCGCTGCTGGCGGTCTTGTGCTCGGGCTGCGCCCTCCCGGTGGTCAGCGCCGGGACCTTCCTGCCGGCGGGCGATCTCGCGGCTGGCGACGTCCACGTCAGCCTCTCCCTGGAGACCGGCCGCGTCCTCGCCGGTCCCAGCGACCTCGGGGACATGAAGGCCACGCCGCCGCAGGCCCAGCAGTACGAGGTCTCCACCTGGGTGTCCTCCGACGTCTCCGTCCGCTGGCAAGCCACCGACCGCGTGGCGCTGGAGGGACAGCTCAAGCTGAGCAATCCGGTGGTGCCGTTCACGCCGATGGTGATCGGCGGAGCGGTGGGCGCCCGGATTCGCCTCCGGAACATCCCCCCGACGGGGGGGTTCGCGCTCGAGCTCGGCGCGCGGGTGGTGGGCGTCGGCGCCGAGCAGCAGATCCAGAGGACCAGCGGCGGCAATTCGCAGACCGACGTGTGGAACTACCGGTCGGTCGGGGTCGAGATGCCGCTGATCGCGACCTACCGGGTGAACCCCGTCTTCGCGGTCACCGCCTCGCCGTTCCTCCGTGCCTACTGGATCCGCGCCTGGCACGACGTGAAAGTGGGCTTCGACACCACGCAGACCGTCCTGCAGTGGACGCCGGTCCTCTCCGGCGGGCTGGGCCTGGCTGCCGCAGTCGACATCGGACCGGTGCAGATCTCGCCGGGAGCGGCGGTCGAGCTCGTCACCAAGCCGGGGCCCGACCACGCCACCCACTTCCTCTTCGAGCCCGGCATCGCCGTGGGGACACGGTTTTGACCTTCATCGCGGTCGCGGCGGAATACCTCGTCTTCTGGCTCCTGCTGCCGTTCCTCCTGCTCCATCCGCGGGTGCGCCAGGGCATCCGCTCGCGCCTCGGCTACTACGACGGGCTCGCGCTGCCGGAGAGTGGCCCGCGCGTCTGGCTCCACGGCGCCTCCGCGGGAGACGTGCTCGGGCTGGTCCCGATCGCGCGCGAGCTGAAGTCGCTGCGGCCCGACGCGCGCCTGATCGTCTCGGCCATCACCGACTCCGGCGCCTCGATGGCGCGACAGCGGCTGGTCCCGGAGGGGCTCGCCCAGCTCGTGACCTTCCTCCCGTACGATCTGCCGGGCGCCTGTCGACGCGCGATCGCGGCGCTCCGGCCGGACGTCCTGGTGCTGGAATACACCGAGCTCTGGCCGCAGCTCATCGAGGCCGCGACCGCCGCCGGCGTGAAGCTGGCGCTGACCAATGGGCGGCTCCGCCCGCGCAACGTTCCCCGGTACCGCGTGCTCTTCCGGCTGGCCGGGAACCTCCTGGCGCGATTCGACGTCCTGATGATGCGCGCGGACGAGGAGGCGGAGCGGGCGCTGCTGCTGGGCGCGCCACGGGAAAGGGTCCACGTGACCGGCAACACCAAGTTCGACGCGCTGGCGGTCAGCGTGCCGCCCGTGGAGGACCCCGCTCTGCGCAAGGCCCTCGCCCTCGGCGACGAGCGCCTCTGGGTGTGCGGATCGACGCACGAAGGCGAGGAGGGCGGCCTGTTGCGCGTCTTCTCCGTCCTGCGGCGCGAGCACGCGGACCTGCGCCTGTTGCTCGCGCCCCGGTACATCGAGCGCGCCCAGCGCGTGCTGGCGCTGGCGCGATCGGTGGGGCTCGCCGCGCGCCTGCGGTCGCAGCCCGGCGGCAAGGAGCCGGTGATCGTCCTCGACACCATCGGGGAGCTGGTCCGCGCCTACCAGCTCGCGACCGTGGTGTTCGTGGGAGGAAGCTTCGGCCGGCGCGGCGGCCAGAACATCCTGGAGCCCGCGGCCTGCGGCAAGCCGGTCCTGTTCGGGCCGCGCATGGAGAACTTCCAGGACAGCGTGCAGGTCCTGGTCGGCCGCGGAGGGTTGCAGGTCAAGGACCCGATGGCGCTCTTGCGCCTGCTGCGCGATCTGCTCGCCCGCCCCGGCGAGATCCTCAAGCTCGGCGAGCTGGCGCGCGAGGCGGTGTCTTCGGTGCGTGGTGCCTCCGCGCGCGACGCGCGCCTGATCGCGGAGCTGCTCCCGTGAACTTCTGGTGGCAGCCGGAGCCGCCCGTCTGGTCGGCCCCGCTGGGCGCGCTCTCCGCCCTCTATCGCGCCGGCGCGGCGGTCCACCGCGCGGTCTCGCGGCCGGCGAAGGTGCGCGTGCCGGTGATCTCGGTCGGGAACCTGACCGTGGGCGGCGCGGGCAAGACCCCGGTGACGCTCGAGTTGGCGCGGCGGCTCGTGGAGCGGGGCAGGCGGCCGGCGGTGCTCAGCCGCGGGTACGGACGCCGCTCGCGCGAGCCGCTGGAGGTGACGGCGGACGCCGCCGTGGAGAGAGCAGGCGACGAGCCCCTCTTGATGGCGCGGCGGGGATTCCGCGTCTACGTGGGCCCGCGCCGCGCCGCGCTCGCGGAGCTCGCCGTCGGCCGCGGGGCGGACGTGGTGCTGCTCGACGACGGCCTGCAGCACCACGGCATCGCCCGCGACCTGGACGTGATCGTCGTCGACGCGTCGAATCCCTTCGGCAACGGACGGCTGCTGCCCGCCGGCCCGCTGCGGGAGCCGGTCGCGGCGCTGGGCCGCGTCCGTCTTGGCCTGGTCTGGCTCACGCACTGCGACCGGCCGCGCGATCCGCGGACGGCGGCGCTGCGCGAGTTCCCGGCGGTGGAGAGCGACTACCGCGCGGGCGGCGAGCTGGCGGGAAAGCGCATCTTCCTCTTCGCCGGCATCGCCCGGCCGGAGGGCTTCGCGGAGACGGTGCGCGGGCTGGGCGCCGAAATCGCGGGAACGCGCTGGTTCCGCGACCATCATCTATATACGGCCCGCGAGCTGGCGGATCTGAAGGCGCAGGCCGCGGGCGCGCTCCTCGTCACCACCGAGAAGGATCTGGTCCGCATCGAGCGTCCGGACGGGATCGCCGCGGTCCGGGTGGACGTGCGCGTCCTGAGCGGCGAGGAGGCCCTCGAGCGCGCCCTGGGTGAAGTGCTTTGAGGCGCGTCTGGGTCCGGATGGGCGAGTGGCTGGGCGGGCTGGCGTGGATCCTGGGCGTGCGCCGTGCGATCGCGCTCGACGGGCTGAAGCGCGCGTTCCCGCACCTGGGCGAAGGCGAGCGGCGGCGGATCGGCCGCGCTTCCTACCGGCAGCTCGGCCGCAGCCTGTTCGAGATCCTGTTGCCGCTGGAGGACGCGGAAGTCGAGGATCTCGTCCGCTTCGAGAACTGGGATCTCATCGAGCGCGCGCCCCGCGGCCACGGCGCGGTGTTCGCGGTGGCCCACTTCGGGAACTTCGAGTTGCTCGCGCGCGCGGCCGCGCGCCGGGGATTGAAGCTGACCATCATCGTCCGCACGCTGGGGGACGCGTTCGGCCGCTGGCTCTTCCGCACCCGCGTCCGCACTGGCATCCGGAATCTCCCCGACCGCGGCTCCGGCAAGGAGGCTCTCGCGGCGCTGCGCCGCAACGAGGTCCTGGCGCTCGCCGTCGACCAGAACATGCGGCCGAGCCGAGGCATCTTCGTGGACTTCTTCGGCGACAAGGCGTGCACCACCCCCGCTCCGGCCGTGTTCGCCCTGCGCACCGGGGCGCCGCTGCTCGCCGTCTTTCCCATCCGTCAGCCGGACGGGAGGCACCTGGTGGTCATGCGCGGTCCCTTCACCTCGACCCTCTCCGGGCACGCCGCGGTCCAGGACCTGACCCAGCAGATCACCCGGGCCGTGGAGGACGAGGTGCGCGCGCGCCCGGACCACTGGTTCTGGGTGCACCGCCGCTGGAAGACGCGCCCGGAGTAGACTGCCGCGCCATGAACTCGGACCTCGCCCACCTCCTCGGCCGGTTCTCCAAGGCCCGGATCGCGGCCATTGGCGACCTGGTCGCCGACGAGTTCATCTACGGCGAGACCGACCGCATCAGCCGCGAGGCTCCCGTGCTGATCGTCCGCTACGAGTCGGCGGAGCTGAAGCCGGGCTGCGGGGCCAACGCCATCCTGAACCTCTGCGCGCTCGGAGTGCGTGTGCAAGCCATCGGGCTCGTGGGCGACGATCCCGTCGGGCGGCGCCTGCGCGAGCTCTTGCGCGAGGCCGGCACCGACGACTCCGCCGTCTTCACCGTGGAGGGGCCCACCTCGACCAAGACGCGCGTGCTGGCGGGCGGCAAGAACACGCGGCGCCAGCAGATGCTCCGCATCGATCGCGACGGCCCGAAGCCTCCCGGGCCCGCGCTGGCGCAGAAGCTGCTGAAGG
>Ga0137397_10000332_pt1 | contig 32064 bp, 23 predicted proteins | sample czorhiz116metaG_FD_106658 | JGI IMG/M metagenome (GOLD analysis project Ga0137397, IMG submission 106658) | Vadose zone soil microbial communities from Angelo Coast Range Reserve, California, USA - czorhiz1.16 metaG | ecosystem: Environmental > Terrestrial > Soil > Vadose zone | place: USA... | reverse complement strand
GCATTTGCTGATTTTTCAGAAATGAATTGGTGATAATTTTGGCAGAATTTACGGGTATGTGAACGGCCCATGAGAGATCGTTTAATGTGGCCGTGACCGCTCCCAAAAATGATTGCCCTAGATTGCACGACGTTCTCGTACTAGTCTTACGCCGCCCCCAGACATTTACAGAGCACAAGAACGAATAGCAGAACGCGCGGAAAAAGTGATGCCCACACCATGAACCGCCAGACTGGAATCTTAACTGCCTTCTTGACCGTTCTTTCTTTCATTTTTCTTTTTGCCTGCGATCTAGCTGCAGCTCAATGGTTGCCGCGAAACGCCGTTCGAGAGGCCGAGCGGGTGCGGGACGGCGCACTGGTGACAATGGAAACTGGATATTTGCGTTTCACGATCTGCTCAGAATCGATCGTCCATATCGTCTATTCGCTGGAGCGAGATGTCGCAAAGCATCCAGATTTTCTAGTGATCAATAATGTCTGGCCGAAAACTGAATTTTCGTTTCAGGACAGCGATTCCAAAACCGTGACGCTGAGTACATCCGCACTCAAAATCGAAATCGCGAAGGCGGACGGCTCCGTCATTTTCTACGATTCCGCACGCCACAAACTGACACAGGAAAATACAAGGACACTCACTCCCGTCGAGATAAATGGCGAGAAAGCGTTTCATGCGGAGCGCTTCACCAACATGTGGGATACCCAGGAGGCATTTTACGGCCTGGGCCAACACCAGGCAGGAGTGTGGAATTATCGCGGTGAGGACGTGGAGATTTCACAGGACAACACGAACATCTCCATTCCGCTTCTGCTTTCGAGCAATGGTTACGGCATTTTCTGGAACAACGGTTCGCGCAGCCGCGTCAACAACCGTTTCGTTCACGCTCTCTATTTAAGTTCGGAAGTCGCCGATGCCGTTGACTACTATTTTCTCTACGGGCCGGAGTTCGACAAGATCGTCGGCTCTTATCGCGAACTCACCGGTGCGGCCCCGCTTTTTGGCAAGTGGGCCTACGGATACTGGCAGTGCAAAAATCGTTACGATTCGCAGCAGGAGCTTCTTGCCATCGCGCAAAAATACCGTGACCTGCACATTCCGCTCGACAACATCGTTCAGGACTGGTTCTGGTGGAATACCATGGGCGAGCCTGTCTTCAACAAAAACTATCCTGACCCAAAGGGAATGATTGATGGGCTGCACGACAAACACGTTCACCTGATGATCTCCGTTTGGCCGTACTTTCGCCCCGGCTCGCCGGTTTACGATGATATGGACAAGCGCGGTTTCTTCATCGACCGCACCAAAGTCGAGGGGTTTCATCCGGCGCGTATGGCGTTGTATGACGCGTTCTATCCTGAAGCTCGTGAATACTACTGGAGCTTGATGCATAATGCCCTCTTCAAAATTGGCGCGGATGCCTGGTGGCTGGATACTACCGAACCCGAAACCGAGGGCCGCGAGACAAATCTTTTAGTCACCAACAGAGTGAACCTTGGCAACGGTGCGCGTTACGCCAACGAATTTCCCTTGCTCACCACCTCAGCCGTTTACGAGGGCCAGCGCGAAGCCTCTGATCAAAAGCGCGTCTTCATTCTTTCGCGCTCCGCTTATGCAGGCGCGCAGCGCAACGCGGTTGCGGCCTGGTCCGGGGACATTGACCCTAACTGGGAAACTTTTCGCAGGCAGATTCCAGCTGGTCTCAATTACTCAGTTTCTGGACTTCCCTACTGGACGACTGACATCGGCGGTTTCGTAGTCGCAAATCCCAATGACCCCGCGTATCGCGAATTGTATGTTCGATGGTTTCAGTTTGGTGCGTTTTGTCCCATCTTTCGCGCGCACGGCACGCGCACAACCAATCAGAACGAACTTTGGTCTTACGGCCCAGAAGCGCAGAGAATTCTCGTTGCGTATGACAAGTTGCGATACCGCCTGATGCCCTACATTTATTCGCTAGCCTGGAAGACAACGCATGAGAACTACACCATAATGCGGCCTCTTGTGATGGACTTCGGCCAGGATATTCGTGCGCAAAATATCGGTGACCAATTCCTTTTCGGTCCCGCGCTTCTCGTAAATCCTGTGACAGAGCCCGGTGCGACTGCGCGCCATCTCTATCTTCCGAACGCCAAATGGTACGACTTTTGGGCGGGAACATCGTTGCAGGGCGGGCGAACGATTGACGCGCCTGCACCGATGGAGCGGCTTCCTCTTTATGTGAGGGCCGGATCGATTCTGCCGCTCGGGCTCGACGTGGAATATGCCGCCGAAAAACCTTCCGATCCTCTCGAACTCCGTATTTACCCAGGCGCGAATGGTTCCTTTACTCTCTATGAGGATGAGAACGACTCCTACAATTATGAAAAAGGAATTTTTGCGACGATTCCAATTCAGTGGGAAGAGAAATCAAAGACCTTAACCATCGGAGACCGCAGCGGCAAATTCCCTGGCATGCTTGAAATGCGCACGTTTCGCATCGTCTATGTTCGAGATGGCCACGGCTTAGGTGGCGAATTGACGCCAACTGCGGACCGAGTTGTTACTTATTCCGGGAAAAGACTGGAAATCCATTTGAGCAGCGCGGAATAAGAAACTCTTGAGGGACGACACGTCCGGGTCTCATCGGTGTCGGAACCAATTTTGACCTTTCCTCCGACCAGGCGGAGAGGTACACTCCTCACCCCCGACCGAAACCATCTAGGAGTGAGCTTCAATGAATATCGAAATGAAAAAGCGGGCGCTAGCCGCACGGGACGCGCACTTGGCTCTTGCGGATCTCAAGAGAGTTGTGGACGAAGCGACGCAGACGACACATGCCGCGGAGCTGGAAGCCGTTCACCTGGCGTTTAGTCCTAGCCAAACCGGCGATGTCTCCACAGCTTTGCGGGTTGTTATAGAACGCCTGGGGTCTGCGAATCTCGAAGCGATGTTGAGCAAGGTGCGCGAAAATCTGGAAACGGCAGTTTCTTAAGCCAAGTCCTAAGGGCAATTGAGGGTTCAGTGGAGCCGATTCCGTTAGACAGCACCGTTAGACAAGCGTGAGATAGCTTGTAACTTGTTGAAAAGAAGCGGGCGAGCCTGTAAGCCGGAATCTTCGAACACATCTGTGTATTCAATAACCTCCGTAGAATCAATAAATGCGACCTGTCAAAGAAGTCAGTTTGGACAGCAAAAGCAGGTTTTGTGTCACAGTTATGGCACAGTTTTTTTGCGTGTACTCTCCCGGGCACTTCTCGGGAAAGCGCTTTTTGGGCCAAGTGGATTACTTCTGGATTGCCACAACCTATCCTGTTCCTATCCTGTTCGTTGACTTGCATCAGGTCGCAACCTAAGATTGCCGCACTATGGCGGAGACCGACCCGCTCATCGGCCAAACCATCTCGCACTACCAGATTACCGAAAAGCTCGGCGGCGGAGGCATGGGCGTGGTCTACAAGGCCGAGGACACCGAGCTGGGGCGCTTCGTCGCGCTGAAATTTTTGCCGGAAGAAACGCAGCGAGATGCGACAGCACTAGAGCGATTCCGGCGCGAGGCGAGGGCCACATCGGCATTAAATCATCCGAACATCTGCACAATCTATGAAATTGGGGAGCGCGACGGAAAGCCCTTTATAGCGATGGAGTTTCTGGAGGGAAAGACGCTGAAGCACGCGATTGCCGGCCAGCCCATGGAGTTGGAGCGGCTAGTGGAGTTGGCGATTGAGGTGGCGGACGCCCTGGATGCGGCGCACGCGAAAGGAATCATCCATCGGGATATCAAACCAGCGAATATTTTCGAGACCGTGCGCGGACACGCGAAGGTTCTGGATTTCGGGTTGGCAAAGGTGACCGGGGCATCTGGAAGTCAAAGCGCTACGACACTCGGGACCGAGGCTGTCGACCCTTCGCACTTGACGAGTCCCGGAAGCGCGTTGGGGACGGTATCGTATATGTCGCCCGAGCAGGTACTGGGCAAGACACTGGATGCGCGCACCGATTTATTTTCGTTCGGAATCGTAGTGTACGAGATGGCTACGGGGTTTTTGCCCTTCAAGGGAAATACATCGGGAGCGATTTTCAACTCGATATTGAATCAGGAGCCTGTGGCGCCGGTGCGATTGAATTCGAGCGTGCCGCTGGAACTGGAGCACGTGCTTCACAAGGCGATGGAGAAGGACCGAGAGCTGCGGTACCAGAGCGCGGCGGAAGTGCGGGCGGATTTGAAGAGGGTAAGGAAGAAGGGCGAGTTCGCCACCTCTGGTGCCGACTCTAATTTCGCGGCCACGGTGCAGTCACTGCCACACGCGAATCGCAAGAGAACCGCCATTGCAGCTGTCGTTATGTCTGCAATCTTGTTGGTGTTTGTCGTCTGGAAGTGGAGAAGTCGCGTTCAGCCAGCTAGTCACGGCCCGCGGATTCTTGCCGTTCTCCCCTTTAAGGCTTTGAGCACAGATTCTGCCACCGCCGCCCTTGGCGCGGGTATGACCGAGACGCTGACTGCGAAGTTGGCCCAATTTAGTAGTCGCGACTCGTTGCAAGTGGTATCCACCGGCGAGATCGAAGCGCAAGGCATCAAGAGTGCCGAGCAAGCCCGACGCGAGTTCGGCGTGGACCTCGTCCTCGAGGGAAGTCTGCAACAAGCTGGATCGCAACTGCGCATAAATTATAGCGTCGTAGACACTAAGACGCATCGGCAGCTTGATGGCCGCAGCATCACGGCTCGTGCGGACGACGTCTTCGGCCTTGAAGATCAGGTAGTGAACGAGGCACTGGATATCCTCTCAGTCAAAATGCCGTCACAGAAACGGAGCGAATTGCAAAGCCACCCGGAAACAAAGCCGGAATCCTATCTGCATTATTTACGTGCCCTCGGGTATTTGCAGGAGTTCCACAAGCCAGAAAACATTCAGAGCGCCATTGCCGAATTTGGACTGGCTCTGAAAATTGACCCAAACTACAGTCGAGCCTACGCCGGCACCGGAGAGGCCTACTGGCTGGGATTCCTCGAAAGCAACCGAACCAATGATTGGATCACGAAGGCGGCCGACAACTGTCGGAGGGCTCTCGCTATTGCCCCTGGCCTTGCCGAAGGCCACAGTTGCCTGGGAGACGTATACAACGGGCAAGGAGAATACCGAAAGGCGGTGGACGAGTTTAAACAGGCAGTTACTCTGGACAGTAGTAGGGATGACGCCCTTCGTGGGCTAGCGGATGCCTATGAGAAACTTGGTGATGTATCCGCTGCCGAGGCTGCTTACAAGCAAGCTATCGCACTTAGACCGCAATACTGGGCAGGGTACAACTCGCTGGGGGTTTTCTATTTCCGACAATCTCGTTATCCAGATGCAGTGAACCTGTTTCAGCGTGTAATCGAATTGACTCCTGAGAACTTCCAGGGCTATTCAAATCTAGGGGGCGTTCTGTCCACCCAGGGAGAATATGCGAAATCGATCCAGGTATTAGAACAGTCTATCCAAATCCGTCCGACGCTGGAGGCCTACAGCAATTTGGGAGGAGCATACTTTGCTTTAAGGCAGTTCTCTGACGCTGCTCAGGCGTATAAGCAGGGCTTGTCCCTCGACGATCGTGACTCCCTAATCTGGGGCAACCTGGGTGATGCTTTGTACTGGACTCCTGGCCGAAGCCACGAGGCTGAGTCCGCTTATCGGAGAGCGATTTCTATAGCAAGTTCCAAGCTACAAGTGAATCCGCGGGACGCAACACTATTGTCGTTTGTAGCCACATATCACGCCATGGTAGGAGACAAGATGGCGGCCACGAGTAATGTTCATCGTGCCCTGGACCTGGCCCCGAAAGACGCAGATGTAAAATTCCGGGCGGCACTGGTCTACAATCATTTTGGAGACGCGGAACGAACCTTGTCATTCCTAGAGAATGCGATCGCGGCAGGATACCCCGCAACCGCAATTAGGGACACCCCTGACTTCGATCATCTCCGTGACAACCCCCGTGTCGAGACCTTGCTAAAGAAATGAAGAGTGGCAAATTTCTATTTCACGTAAACGCCCGGATCGCTCGGTGGCTTGCAGAGCTTTTTGTTCGCGTCCTCTATACCATAGTCGTAGTAAGCAGGTCCGTTGGTCATATCGCCGCTTGAAACCTCGCCGCCCGCTGGAACAAGAAAAGTATCTTTACTGAAAGGGCTGCCGTTTTTTCCCAGCTTGAAATCGACAGTGTACGATGCACCATCGTCTGAGACCCACGTGGCCGTATGGTGTTTGCTTCTCCAGAGGGTTGCTTGCGGCCAGTCGACTAGACATTGACCCGGTGGGGTCGGATCGGCGTAGATGTAAATCCGGAAGGATCGCTTGTCGCCTTGACCGTAGTGGTTACCGGGTCCCGGTCCCGTCCTCTCTAGTGCGCTAGGGCCACAACCGGACATCAAGACAAGCGCGATGATGAGGCCAGTGAGAGCTGTGTTTTGCTTGACGCTCATCGATGTCCTCCTGAGGTATAGTAACCGCGCCGCGATGAGAAATTAACACATTTCTGCAAGACGCAACAAGCGTGTTTCGTGAATCAGGCATTGCGCGGTTGCGACTTTCTGCTTCATGCCCCTTGAGCACTTGCCCAAGGAAATAGATTTGAATTGCGCCAGCCCCGAACGCTCCAGAAACATCTTTAGCCGTTTTTGGTGAAGCAATGCATTGGTCTGTTACAGGGGGGAGAGATGAGACGACGGACAAGCCGCGACGCTCTTGTCGTAGGAGATCCGGAGAAGTCCAGTCTTTTTGTCAAATGCGAGCCCTGCCCTGACGGTATGCTGGTCTGCGGAGAATGGGTCCTGCGGAATCAAATGTCTTGCCAACCAAGTGCGGGGCAGGCTTTGCGCCAAATTGCCGAGGCACAGCGAGTATAAGATGACGGTATGTCCGCCCCACTGCCGCAAAAAGTCTGCTGACTGGCTGATCGAAACTAACTTATAGTCATGCTTGTTCTCGTGTTCTTGCACACGGAGGTTCATAAAGTGCATGATGCCTGTAAGCTATTGAATTTAGCGGGCGAGCCATATAAGCCGGATTCTGTGCGACGCCATCTTGCGATCGCATCGCGGCGATCATTCCTCTAAGTCACGATTCGCACCGTGACTCCAGCAGCCTACCCGAGGGTTTTCATCCGCACCAGCTTGCGCTGCAGCAGAGGGAGCTTGCGCTCATCGAGCCGGGCCGGCTCTCCCCTCCTATTTGGCCTTGCACCACGCGGGGTTTTCCGTGCCTCGTTTGTCTCCAAACGAGCGGTGGGCTCTTACCCCACCGTTTCACCCTTACCGCGGAATCAGCATTCCGAGACGTCTTGCAGGTTTCCCTGCGCGATGCCACCGTGCTCCATTCCACCGGCGGTTTGTTTTCTGTGGCACTTTCCGTGAACCGCATCGCACGCTTGCGCGCACGCTACAGCTCCCCTGGCGTTACCAGGCGCGTTGCCCATCGGTTACCGACCTTGCGACCGGAAACCTCGGTGTCCGGACTTTCCTCCCGTCCTCGGTCATTTCAACCGGAACCAGCGATCACCCGGCTCACCCGCTGGCTTTAATTATACCGCGTATTTTTACCTGCGATTTCGAAACATGCGAACGGAGCTCAAACGAGTTCACAAGAGCTGACGGTACATCACCAACACATCCACGAATCCGAGTTCGGGATGCTGGAAGGCGTGGGGCAGGCGACCGATGATTTCGAAACCGAGATTGGACCAGAGTTTCACAGCACGTTCGTTTGTGCTGACCACGAAGTTGAACTGCATGGCGCGAAAACCCCGCTGCTTTGCGCGTTCGAGTGAATGAAGGCACATCGCACGCGCAATGCCTCGGCCCTGTGCTGCGACGGAAGTAACGTAGCCGCAGTTTGCGACGTGCGCGCCTCCTCCCTGCTGGTTTGCCTTCAAGAAATATGTACCCAACACGGCGCCGTTCTCTTCCCACACGAACGTCTCTTTTCCCGGGGCGAACCAGTATTCGAGCGCTTGCTCTCTGCTCATATCGCGCGGAAGTGTGTACGTATCGCCGCGCCGGATCATTGGCTCGAGGATTTCCCAGATTGCATCGCGATCACTGCTCGTGGCGGGACGAATAGACACGCGCTCACTTCAACCCAACAAGTTTTTCAAAGCCAGCTTCGTCCAAAATAGGAACGCCGAGCTCCTTTGCCTTGTCGTACTTCGAACCCGGATCTGTACCGACGACGACATAATCCGTTTTCTTGCTGACCGAGCCAACGATTTTGCCCCCGTGCTGCTTCACGATTTCTCCAGCCTCTTCTCGCGAGCGATTCGCCAATCCACCGGTAAAAACAAACGCTTTTCCGCCAAGTTTGTTGCTTTTGATTTTCGGTTTTTCGGCCGTCGGACGAACGCCAGCCTTCTCCAGCTTCTTGATAAGTTGCCGGTTGGCCGGTTCGGAGAAAAAATCCACAATACTCGCCGCGACCTTTGGACCGACTTCGGGCACTTCCTCGAGTTGTTCTTGTTTCGCCGTGGCAAGTTCATCCATGGAAGAAAAATGTTCCGCCAAAATCTGCCCCGTGCGTTCGCCAACAAATTGAATGCCAAGCGCATAAATCAAACGCGCCAGCGGTTTCTTCTTGCTAGCCTCAATCTCATCCAGCAGATTCTGCGCGGACTTTTCCGCCATGCGCTCAAGGCCGGCAACTTCGTCCAGCTTCAATTTGTAAAGATCAGCGGGGTCTTTGACGATTCCCTTCTCCACAAGCTGGTCCACGATTTTTTCGCCGAGGCCATCAATATCCATGGCGTGCCGCCCGGCAAAATGCAGCAGAGATTCCTTGCGCTTCGCGGGACATGCCGCATTCACGCAGCGATACGCCACTTCCCCCTCCACCTTATGAATCTTGCTCCCGCATTCCGGGCACTCCTTCGGCATGCGGAACGGCTTGCGGTTCTTCCCTTCCTTCACAACTTTCAGCACGTGCGGAATCACTTCTCCCGCGCGTTCGATCAGCACCGTGTCACCGATGTACAGCCCCAGCCGCTCGATTTCATCCATGTTGTGAAGCGTGGAACGGCTGACAGTGACGCCTCCCACTTGCACCGGCTCAAGCACCGCGACCGGCGTCAACGTTCCTGTGCGCCCAACCTGCACAATGATGTCGTTCACCACCGTCGTTTCCTGACGCGCGGGATATTTGTACGCAATCGCCCAGCGCGGCGACTTTGAGGTAAATCCAAGCTCATTTTGAATGCCGATGGAGTTCACTTTCACCACGACGCCGTCAATTTCGTACGGCAGCTTCTCGCGCTTTGTATCCCAGGACTCGCAATACCTGATCACTTGCTCGATTCCATCGCACAGCTTCCAATCGTCGGAAGCGCGGAACCTTAATTGCTTTAGTGCTTGGAGGGATTCCGAATGTTTGGGAAACGCTGGTTTGTCGCCGGCAAGCAGGTAATAAGCGAAAAAGTCCAGCTTCCGTTGCGCGGTGATCGAAGGATCAAGCACACGCACCGACCCTGCCGCCGAATTCCGCGCATTCACAAAAATCTTCCCGCCGGCCTGTTCCTGCTGGCGGTTCATCGCCTCAAACGCCTTGCGCGTCATGATGACTTCCCCGCGCACTTCGAAGTCACCCTTAAGCTTGGCCTTCTTCAAAACGCTTTCCTCGATCCGCAACGGAATCGAACGGATCGTCTTGATATTGGGCGTCACGTCTTCGCCCGTGGTGCCATCACCACGAGTGACTCCGCGAACGAGCACGCCATCCTCATAGAGCAGCGAAATGCTCAGTCCATCAAATTTGTGTTCGGCAATGTATTCTATCTGCTCGCGCCCGATGCCTTCGCGCACGCGCCGGTCAAAATCGCGCAGCGCGTCAAAAGAGAATGCATTGTCCAGGCTAAGCATCGGCCGCGTGTGGCGAACGGCTTGAAATCCCTCGCGTGGCTGCGCGCCAACGCGAGCTGTCGGCGAATCGGGCGTGACAATCTCTGGATGTGCCGCTTCCAGCTCCTTCAGGCGCGCGAGCATGCGATCGTAAGCAGCGTCCGAAATCTCCGGATCGTCCAGCACATGATAGCGGTATTCGTGATACCGAAGCTTCTCGCGAAGCTCTTCCGCTTCGCGCTTGATGGTGGCAGGGGCAGCCTTGGCCATGAAATCCTCTACGGGTTGCGGGGCGGTTTGAATTTTCTTGATCGTGACAAGATAAGTGAGAAATTCAAACTACCCCGTAACCCCCTTTACAGAACTTCTGCGTGAATTCGCGTCATATTATATAGAATGAAGATTCGATTCGAGCCTACGGAAAGCACAAGACAGGAACCCGGCCCAATGGAAACAGCATCGGAACTGCGAAACGCCCTTTTGATCCACAACCCAAACGCCGGCGGCGGCGGCGATGCCCGCCGCAAAGAATTGGATGTGGCCCGCAAAATCCTAGCGCAAGCCGGTATTGAGGCGGAACTAGCTGAAACAACAGGACCCGGGGACGCAACAGATATCGCGCTGCGCGCGGGCAACGAAGGCCGCCAGCTTGTCATTGCCTGCGGCGGCGACGGCACGCTGAACGAAGTCGTGAATGGACTCGCGCGGCAAACAAATGGTCACCGAGTTCCGCTGGCGCTTCTGCCGGGAGGCACCGCGAACATCCTGGCGAAAGAGCTCACACTGCCATGGGACATTCCTCAGGCAGCCGAGCGCCTGGTGCGCGGAACGGTTCGCGAGATCGCCCTTGGCCTGGCAACGCCGCTCGACGAGCCGGAGAAGGCACGTTATTTCCTCAGTGTGGCGGGCGCGGGGCCGGACGGAAGAATCACCTATGCCGTGGACCTGGAACTAAAAGCAAAGATGGGAATTTTTGCCTACTGGTGGCAAGGCGCAATGGAAGTTCTGCAATACAAGTTTCCGATGTTTCGCGTGACCACGCAGGAACAAACGATTGAAGGTTCGCTCGTAATCGTCGGCCGCACAAAACATTACGGCGGCCCGTTCAAAATCACCACCGAAGCCGATCTTTACGAGGATCAATTCGAGCTCGCCGTGCTCACGACGCAAAGCGGACTGCGCTACCTCAGCTATCTTCCGACGCTCTGGTTTGGTGATTTGCGCAAAGCGGAAGGCGTACATTTCATGAAGGCGGATACGCTTGTCTGTGAACCGATCAACGGAGACCCTGTGTACGCACAAGTGGATGGTGAGCCTCTTTCCAGGCTCCCCGTGGAATTCAAAATTGTTCCGCGCGCGCTGAAGCTACTCGTGCCGGAAGAGCTGCCGGAAAAAGCTGCTATGACGGCGGCATAGAACTTCTCGTGGACCCAATCACACATGGACTAGCTTCATTCGCGCTCAAACGCGGCTCCTTTCCAAAAGTCCCCCGTCCTGTTTTAGTTTCGATGATTCTCGCGGGAACGCTCGCCGATCTCGATTGGTTCAGCGGTTTGTTTGGTCCCTCCGTGTATCTTTCCTGGAACGGAGGTACGCTGCATTCGTTAGCTGGCGCCGTGATCCTCGCGTTGATCGTAGGCCTTGCCATTCGTTTCTATGCAAAGAGCCGCGGAGTTTTGCTGAGCGGCGTTCTGTGGTGGCTTGCGCCGGTCTGCGCCGCGCTCTTGCACGTCGGTATGGATGCACTGCTTTCAAACGGCGTGAAACTCTTCTGGCCGGCTTCTTCTCAGCGCGTCGCCTTCGATTGGGCGCCAAGCTTTGATCTTTTCGTTTTGATTTTACTCACGGCTGGAATTTTTCTGCCGGAGCTGTTTCGCCTCGTCAGCGACGAAATTGGCGCAAAATCCAAAAAGCCTAGAGGCCAGGTTGGTGCGATTATCGCTTTGATCCTTGTCGCCGTGTACTTCGGCGCACGTGGAATAATGCATGCAAGCGCCGTCGCGATGCTTGCGGAACGCACCTACTCCGGCGAATTCGCGCGACGTGCTGGCGCGTTTCCCGATTCCACTTCGCCTTTCCTTTGGCACGGAGTCGTGGAAACGGAATCCGCCATTCATCTTTTGCCGGTCCCGACGGGCATGCGCGCGAATTTCGATCCCGAAGATGCCTTACACATTCACAAACCCGAACCTTCGTCGATTTTGGATGCGGCGCAGAAGTCGGAGGCCGCTCGGCGTTTTCTGTCCGTCGCGCGGTTTCCAAAAGCCACCGTCCAGCGCGAAACAGATGGATTTTCCGTCGAAATCCACGACTTGAAATATGACGCGCTCGGCCAGACTTCCCGCGTTGTGAATGCGGAGATTCACCTGAATGCTGCGGGGCAAGTGACGTCCGCCCAACTGGAATGGCAAGGCCAGCGGAGCAAGCACTAGTCGGTCAAAGCCTCAATTCCCTGCCGGCTGTTCCGCGTTGTCTCTCAAGATAAGGCGCGACGCACCATAACTCGCAGCGACAAAAAGAACAAGGCCGATCGCAATTCCCAGCTTGTGCTGCGCAATGAATGGCATGGCCTGATGGCCGTACCGCACGGCCAGATAACCCATACCGAAGTAGCGAATCACTCGCGCCAGCGCAATTGCGGAGGTGAAACTAAATAGCGGAATTTCAAAAACGCCCGCGGCAAAAACAAACACCTTGAACGGCGTCGGAGGCGGCAGCAAGGCGGCAATGAGCATCCCTCCGAATCCATTCTTTTCGACCCAGTGACGAATTACATTCGCGCGCGCACCCGCCTTGCGATGAAAGAACGCTTCCCCGCCCTTTCGCGCAATAAAATAGAGCAAAACGCATCCGGCAACGGAGCCAAAAGCGGCAAGAAACGCGTAAAGCGGCATGCGGGCCGGATGCTGAATCGAAAGGTCGATCAATAGTAGATCGTTGATGACAGGAAATGTCAGAACCGAAGAATCGAGAAAGGAAACAAGAAGAAGTCCCGGCCCGCCGAGAGCCGATGCGAAAAAGATGATCTTGTTCTTCCAGGTGCTCAGCCACGAAAACAAGCGAGATTCCTCCGTCCCCAAAAAACACTTCGAGTCTATCAAAGAGTGTTCATCAGAAAAGAGTCTGCGCTGCTTCGGTAATGACGTCGTACACGTGATGCAATTCGTCCGGCGCAATCACGTACGGAGGCAAGACATAGACAACGTTGCCAAGCGGGCGCAGCAGCACGCCCCGGTCCAGAAAAAACCGGTAAAGCTTCGGTCGCATCGCGGAAAGATAGCCGGCATCTTCGGCGCGCAACTCAATTGCGCCGATCGTTCCAATCTGCCGCGTCTCGCCGACTACAGCAAAATCCTTGAACTGCTTCAACCGCTCGCCGGTGATTTTGGCAATAGTTGCGATGCGATCGAAGACGGGTTCGTCCTCGAAAATTTGCAAACTGGCATTCGCCGCTGCGCAGGCCAGAGCGTTTCCGGTGTAGGAATGTCCGTGATAGAACGTATGCATCCGGTTTTCGCTCTGAAACGCGGACTCAACGCGGTCCGTGCACAACGTGACGCCCATCGGCAAAAAGCCGCCCGTAATTCCTTTCGAAAGGCACATCAGGTCCGGCACAATTCCCGCAAGATCGCATGCAAACATTTTCCCCGTGCGGCCGAATCCCGTCAGCACTTCGTCCGCAATCAGCAGCACGTCGTGGCGTGTGCAAAGCTCGCGCGCCTTGCGCAGGTATTCCGCAGGATAAACAATCATTCCGCCCGCAGCTTGCAGCAGCGGCTCCAGAATCATGCAGGCAATCGAATCCGATTTTTCTTCGAGTAGGCTGCCTACTTGTTGGACGCAGTGATCGAGATACTCTTCCGGCGTCGTTCCCGCGGGCCTCCGATACAAGTACGGCGAAGGCACGCGATGCACCGCATACCGCATCGAACGAAACGGATCGGTAAACGGCGAATCATCGCTGACGGACATTGCTCCCGCCGTGTCGCCGTGATAACCATGCTCCAGCGCGATAATTTCTGTTTTCTTCGGCTTGGCTTGATTGCTGAAATGCTGCACCGCGAGCTTTAGCGCAACTTCTACCGCAGTGGATCCGTCATCCGAGAAAAAAAGATGTGTCAGTTCAGGTGCAAGCCATTTGCGCAATCCAGCCGCGAGCTTTTCCGCTGGCTCATGTGTGAATCCCGCGAGGATGACGTGCTCCATCTTCCGCGCCTGCTCCCCAATGGCTGCGGCTATGCGTGGATTCGAATGCCCATGCAGATTCACCCACCACGAAGAAACCGCATCAATAATTTTCCGGCCGCCTCCGGTGTGCAGCCAAACTCCTTCCGCCCGCTCGACAAGAATCGGCGAAGGATCAAGCGCGGAATTTGTGAAGGGATGCCAGATGCGTAGCGGAGAGCCCATGAAATGGATTACTGCGCGAACGCTGCACGGTCAAAATGATTCATGAAGACCTGAATTAGCGCCGTGCGATGCAGATTCGGCAAGCGCGGCAGTTCGCCGATCACGCGCACATGGCCAAATCGCTCGATCGTTTCGCGGTTTTCCCGGTTTTGATCGCCGATTAGCACGACTCCATGCACCGGCAATTCTGCCGCGTGCAGCGCTGCGAGCGTAAGCAACGTGTGATTGATCGTGCCAAGCGTGCTTCGCGCCGCCAGAATCACCGGCAACTTCAGCTTCACCGCCATATCCAAAATAAATTGCTTTTGATTGATCGGTACCAGCACGCCGCCCGCGCCTTCCACAACCAACCAGTCGTTCGTAAGGTGATTGGGCAGCGCAATGCGCGCAAGGTCAATTTCTACGCCCGCCCAGCGCGCGGCAAGATCCGGCGCAACCGGCGGAACAAATTTATAGACTTCATCGAGCGTGCGGTCCGAACCGATCCCTGCAAGGCGCATCACGGTCAATCGATCCGAACCTTCGAGAGTGCCCGTCTGAATCGGCTTCCAATAAACCGCGTCCAGCGCCGCGCACAAAAGCGCAGAAAGGACTGTTTTTCCGACTCCCGTGTCCGTCCCCGTAATGAAGAAGTGATGCCTCACGCGCGCCCCGCCGCGGCGTGCACTTCCTTGCGCGCCCGCCATTCATTCAAAGAGGATTGCAAACGATTCAGCTCGTTTCGAGAAATCAATCTTGTCAGCGAAAACCGCAACCGCGCTTTTCCCTTCGGCACGGTGGGCGGCCGAATCGCCCGCACGGCAAATCCTTCACTTTGCAAGAACTCCGCCGCATCCAGGGCATCTTCATTCGAACCCACAATCGCTGGAACGATTTGCGAACTCGTGGAAGACGTGTCCCAACCCGCGTTTTGCAACGCACCTGAAAATTGTGCTGCCGACGCAAGCAGCTCACGTCGTTCCGCGTCCATGCCGCGCGCCAACCGAAGTGCCGCGTCAATTTGCGCGGCCATATAGGGAGGCATCGCGGTCGAAAAAATAAATGTCCGCGCGTGATTGATAAGATGCTCCTTCAGCACTTTGCTTCCGCAAACGAAAGCGCCCGCACTCGCCAGCGCTTTCCCGCAAGTATGCAGTACGGCTAAAACATTTTCCGTGCTGCCCGTAGCCGCCACAATTCCCCGCCCACCCGGCCCGTGCACCGCCGTTGCATGCGCTTCATCCACAATCACACTCGCGCCAAATCGTTCCGCCAGCGCAAGGATCGCGCCGACATCCGCAATATCGCCGTCCATGCTAAACACCGATTCGGTCACAATAATTTTCCGGCAATGTTCCGTCGCATGCTGGCGCAATGCAGTTTCTAACGCGTTCAGGTCACGGTGCGGATAAATCACCTTCCGCGCGCCAGCCAAACGGATCCCATCAATAATGCTCGCGTGATTCAGTGCATCGGAGAAAATCAAATCTTCTTTAGCAAGCAGAGAAGTAATCAACCCAAGATTCGCGGCGTAACCGCTGCCAAAATACAGCGCCGCTTCCATTCCCGCGAACGCCGCAAATTCACTCTCGATCTCTTCCCACGCCGCAAAATGCCCCGAAAGCAGCCGCGAACCTGTGCCGCCAACATGCTCAGCACGGCGAACAGCTTCCGCCGTCGCTTCCCGCAACTCCGCGCTTTGCGAAAGCCCCAAATAGTCATTCGAACAAAGGTTCACACCCGCAACCTGCAGCAGACTTCTGCGCTGGCTTTTGCTCTCCAGCCGCCGAAGCCCTCCCTCCAACTCGTTCAGCAATGAGTTTTGAAACTCAGACGGCATGCGACTCCAGCGGCTGCATTCCGAGTTTTTCAAGCAATTGTTGATCTTCATCCGGGCCAGGGTTGGGAGTCGTCAGAAGTTTTTCCCCAACAAAAATCGAATTCGCGCCGGCCAGGAAGCAAAGCGTCACAGCCTCCGGCGACAATTGCTTGCGCCCAGCCGCAAGTCGCACGCGCGAAGCCGGCATCAAAATTCGCGCCGTAGCGATTGCGCGCACCATTTCCATTGGGTCCAGGGCAGGCAACTTCGCCAGCGGCGTTCCCTCCACGCGCACCAACATATTAATAGGTACGCTTTCCGGATGCGGCCGCAGAGCCGCAAGCTGCTGCAGCAAACCGACGCGGTCCGCCTCACGTTCGCCCATGCCAAGAATTCCACCGCAACAAACCGTAATCCCCGCCCGGCGCACAGCGGCCAGCGTTTTCAACCGGTCCTCATACACACGCGTCGTGATGATCGAGCCGTAAAATTCCGGCGAAGTATCCAGATTGTGGTTGTAAGCCGACAGTCCTGCTTCCTTCAATTGCTGCGCCTGCTCATCCTTCAGCATTCCCAGCGTGCAGCAGACTTCCATTCCCAGCGAGGAAACTCCGCGCACCATCTCCAGAACTTTCTCGAATTCCCTGCCTTCGGGCGCCTGTCGCCAAGCTGCTCCCATGCAAAACCGCGTCACTCCCCGCGAAGCAGCCTCGCGCGCCACAGCCACCACATGCTCCGGGTCGAGCAGCCCTTGCCGGTCCACAGGCGCATCGTAATGGGCGCTCTGCGGGCAATACGCACAGTCTTCCGGGCAGCCACCCGTCTTTATGGAAATCAGCTGGCAGGTTTGCACACGGTCGGGCGAATGAAACCGCCGGTGAACCGACTGGGCGCGAAATACAAGGTCCGGCACCGGCGTGCGATAAATGGCTTCCACTTCGGCGCGAGTCCAGTCGTAACGCAATTCCGGCGAGGCAGGTTCAGCAATAGCCTGTGCGGCGAGCGGTTCGGTACTCATGGACCCCCGAAAATACAAAGCATTAGCGCCAAAGACTTCCTGCATGTTACCAGAGGTTTGCCGGTAAATGCGTCGCCGGTTTTGCGGCAGCACGGACGCACAGCGTAACCTTTTATAGGAGCCGGCCTGAATTTTGTGGATCATGACAATAGGACAAAATTCAAACTGACCCCCTTTCGAACGGCTCTCAAATTTGAAAATTTCCGCTCGAAATGTTATAAATTTGCGTTTTGTTGCGGCCCCAGTTTGGCTTATAGAGGCCTTCCAGCCGGCCAAATCAGGGTTCCGGGCAGGGGTTCCGGAAACGCTGCAAGACTTACCGAGTCCCGTCACAACCAGGGAGCCTTTCATCAACCGGCATGTGCTCCCGCGCCGCAGGAAAAATGGCGAAGTTTCCGAAAAGAGCCGGTAACGAGTGTGCGGGCACGAATGGGGGCCTTCGAGGGCCAGTGTGCCTAAAACGCCCAAGGACAAGAAAAGGATCTGGAGGATCGTACATGCAAACCTGGCCAAGCAATGCCTGGTCACACGCCAAGTCATACGGTTGTAGCGCCCTGCACAAGGCCCTGGCGGCCGCGGGGCTGTTGTTGCTCAGCGGGACCGCGGCTCTGGCAGAATCCCACGAAGCGGGCGGCGAAGCGAATTTGAAATTGCCCGATCTTTCGAAAGTTTCCTTTCTCGGCGTGAACGGTCACAAGCTGCTTCTTTTCGGCTTGGTAATTTGCTTCTTGGGACTGCTCTTCGGCCTCGCCATCTATCGCCGCCTGAAGAATCTGCCGGTGCATCGCTCCATGCGCGAAATTTCCGAGCTCATCTACGAAACCTGCAAAACCTATCTCTTCACACAAGGCAAGTTCCTGATGGTGCTCTGGATTTTCATCGCCGTCGTCATCGTTCTCTACTTCGGCTGGCTTTCGCCCGTCCCCGGCAAGTCTGTCGCGCTCACGTTGCCGATCATTTTGCTCTTTAGCCTTGTTGGTATCGCTGGCAGCTACGGCGTCGCGTGGTTCGGCATTCGCGTAAACACTTTCGCCAACTCCCGCACCGCCTTCGCAAGCCTCCGTGGCAAGCCTTATCCGATCTATCACACACCGCTCGAAGCCGGCATGAGCATCGGCATGATGCTCATCAGCGTCGAGCTGTTGATGATGCTTTTCATTTTGCTGTTCATTCCGGGCGACTACGCTGGTCCATGCTTCATCGGCTTCGCCATCGGTGAATCCCTCGGCGCCGCCGCTTTGCGCATCGCGGGCGGCATCTTCACCAAAATCGCCGACATCGGCTCCGACCTCATGAAAATCGTCTTCAAGATTAAGGAAGACGACGCGCGCAACCCGGGCGTCATCGCGGACTGCACCGGCGACAACGCTGGCGACTCTGTCGGCCCCAGCGCGGACGGTTTCGAAACCTACGGCGTAACCGGCGTAGCGCTTATCACTTTCATTCTTCTCGCCGTGAAAGATCCAACGCTGCAAGTTCAGTTGCTCGTCTGGATTTTCGTCATGCGCATTGTCATGCTCATTGCCAGCGCCGCGGCTTACTTCATCAACGGCGTCATCTCTAACGCGAAATACGGCAACGTGGACAAGATGAACTACGAAGCTCCGCTCACTTCGCTCGTTTGGATCACTTCGGTCGTTTCCATCGCGCTGACCTACATCATTTCCCGCCTCATCATTCCGACGCTGGGCACCGACGCATCGCAATGGTGGAAGCTGGCCACCATCATTTCCTGCGGCACGCTCGCTGGAGCAATCATTCCCGAGCTGGTGAAAGTCTTCACTTCGACTGAGTCCCGCCACGTCAAGGAAGTAGTTTCTTCGGCCCAAGAGGGCGGCGCCTCGCTCGGCATTCTTTCCGGCTTCGTCGCCGGCAACTTTTCCGCCTACTACATCGGCCTCGCAATGGTCGTCTTGATGGCGCTCGGTTATCTCATCAGCACCCTCGGCTTGGGCAATCTGATGATCGCGGAGCCGGTATTTGCGTTCGGCCTTGTTGCTTTCGGCTTCCTCGGTATGGGCCCGGTCACGATCGCCGTGGACTCCTACGGCCCCGTGACGGACAACGCGCAATCCGTGTATGAGCTTTCGCTGATTGAGCAAATACCCGGCATCAAGCAGGAGTTGAAGAAGGACTACAACATTGACGTGAATTTCGAGCGTGCCAAGGAAATGCTCGAAGCCAACGATGGAGCGGGTAACACCTTTAAAGCCACCGCGAAGCCGGTCCTAATCGGTACCGCCGTCGTCGGCGCGACCACGATGATTTTCTCCATCATCATGGCTCTGACGCACGGCCTAAAGGAAAACGTCAACAATCTTTCCCTGTTGCACGCGCCCTTCGTTCTCGGCCTCATCACCGGCGGCGCCATGATCTATTGGTTCACCGGCGCATCAACCCAAGCCGTCACCACTGGCGCCTATCGCGCTGTCGAATTCATCAAAGCCAACATCAAGCTGGACGGTGCTGCTTCCGCCAGCGTTGCCGACAGCAAAAAGGTCGTTGAGATCTGCACGCTCTACGCGCAAAAGGGCATGCTCAACATCTTCATCGCCGTCTTCTTCGCCACTCTGGCCTTCGCGTTCGTCGAGCCGTTTTTCTTCATCGGCTATCTCTTCTCCATCGCTATCTTCGGCCTCTATCAAGCCATCTTCATGGCCAACGCTGGCGGCGCATGGGACAACGCCAAGAAAATCGTCGAAGTCGAGCTAAAGCAAAAAGGCACACCGCTTCACGACGCAACCGTCGTAGGCGACACCGTAGGCGATCCCTTCAAGGACACCTCTTCCGTCGCCCTGAACCCGGTCATCAAGTTCACAACGCTCTTCGGCCTCCTAGCCGTAGAACTCGCCGTCCAATTAACCGCTTCTCAAGGCAGCACCCTGACGCACATCATGGCGGCCGTCTTCTTCGTCATTTCCTTTGCGTTCGTGTACCGCTCCTTTTACGGCATGCGCATCGGCTCCGACGCTTCCCACTAACAGACCGGCTTTCTCTTTCACGCAAAAGCGGCACCCTAATTTCGGGTGCCGCCTCGAGAACGCTACCAGGCGAGCCCGCGCATCTATCGGGAGCGGCCGCCGGAGTGGGAATATCCCAGCGGGAGCGACGTGCGGCGCGTAAATGTGAACGGCGCGATCGCCGAAGCCGGACGGCAATGGTTCGTCTGTGAAGCGCTGGGCGGACGACGGGTGCGCGTAGAACGCTTCGATGGAAAGCTGTTGGTCAGCTATCGGCACATGTACATTCGCGAAATCGATCTCTAGCGTGGCACAACACAGGCGCTGGTGGTGACGCGCCGCACCGCCACCGATGCACCTGCTCCGGCCGCCTTACGGGCGACCTCCGCAAGTGCATCGCACACCCAGAAAACGAAGAAACCCAAACTCTAAAGGTGTAAAGGATCTCCTGGCAACCGGTGTAAACCATGTCGCGGCACTTTTCACTTTAGTTCGTCCTGCGTGCACCCGTGGGCAGAAAAATTAAGACCGAATCAGCCCGGTAAACCTCCGAGGATTGTTGTCAAACCCTGGAAACACCGGCGCCAAATCTGGAACACCAACATGCTTCGTCAAAATCTCCCCCAGCACCGACCGAAAATCTGTCGTCAGCGCCAGGTCGCGCCCTTCGTTCAACTGGTGCTCCGCAAGCCCGGGCCACTTTCCGTACACGCGGCCGCCCTTCACGTCACCGCCCATCACGAACATGCAATTCGCATGGCCATGATCCGTCCCGCGATTCCCATTCTCTTTCGCTGTGCGCCCGAATTCGCTCATCGTCACGAAGACAATGTTCTCCATCCGGTCGCCCATGTCCCGATGAAACGCCGCCAGCCCCTGTCCCAAATCCTTTAACAAATTCGAGAGCTGCCCTTGCATGCCGCCTTCATTCACGTGATTGTCCCAGCCGCCGCAATCCACAAACAGCACTTCCACGCCGATATTCGACTTAATGAGCTGCCCAGCCTGCTGCAAACTCTGCCCCAGCCGGCTCTTCGGATAATCCGCGCCATTTTCCGGCTGATATTTCGAGGGATCAGCCTTCCGCAACAAATCAATCGCTTCAAAAGTTTCCGTGCCCGTCCCGCGCAGCGCCTGATCCACAGTCTGCGAGTACATCGCTTCAAATCCACCTTCCGCGATCTGCCCCGTCCCCGGCGTCTGCGCCATCACTCTGAATTGCTTCACATCCGGCAACGCAATTGCCGCTGCGCTCCCTCGTAACATCCGTGGCAAGTTCGGCCCCATCGCCACCGCGCGGAACGGCGAAGCATTTTCTTCCGGAACGCTTTCGATCGCACGGTTCAGCCAGCCATCTTCCGTAGCTTTCAAGCCCGGCGTTCCGGACTCCATGAAATCCTGCGCGTCAAAATGGGAGCGTGTTGGATCGGGCGAACCAGCCGCATGCACAATCGCCAATTGGTTCTTGTGAAAAAGCGGCTCCAGCGGAGCAAGACTCGGATGCAATCCAAAAAATCCATCTAGGTCCACCGCCCCATCCGTCGACCCGCTGCGCGGCTGCGGGATCGCAATCGTAGGACGCATGCGGTAATAATTAGGCTCGCCAAACGGCACAACGATGTTCAATCCATCCGCTGCGCCGCGCTGAAACAAAACCACAAGCTGTTTTTTTCCGCCGGAAGGAGTCGCTGCCGTCGCGCGCTGCAAAAACGATGGCATCGCGCTCAGGCCCACCAGCGCAACGCCGCCCTGCTTCAGAAAATATCGCCGCGAAAATTTCAGTCCGCGCACTCCCTCGCAACATTGAAAGTTCATGTCGTCCTCACCGCCTCTGAAATTCCGGCGCGCCCAGCACCAATCCAGTCACGACGCCCATGTCCACGCGCTTCACCGGATCATCCAGCTTCGCCTGCAAAATTTGCGGATCTTCAATCTGCTTCTCCAAAGTCTCCACCGTGCCTCGCGCCGCCTCACCACCCAAAAACAGGGCAACGCCCTTGTTCAGCGCGGTCTTCGGATCCGCGGAAGAATCGAGCCCCAGAAGCGTAGCCGCATCGGAATGAGATCCGCGCACTCGATTCCCAGCAAGCGCCAGCGAAAAATTCAACCGGTTCAGCAGCGCTCCCGTATTCACCCACGCGTCCGCTTTATCCGAATATCCGGTCGGAGGCTGGCATTCGTACAATGGCTCGCCAATTCGCCCCGTCCACTGCACCAGCGGCATCGGCGTGTCCACATCCGTTCCCAGCGCTCGCACCGCGGAAATCACCAATTCATACGGTGTTTTGATTTTTGCGCGAAACGCTTCGCGTGACCAAAACTCCGGCGAATAGATCATCGTGTGCAGCACAGCGCGAATATCTCCGTCGCTCGATTGAAATGTCTGGGCCATTTTCGCAATCAAAGATGGCGGCGGATTGTCCGAAACAAATCGCCGCGCCAGTTTCGTGGAAATAAATTTCGCAGTGCTAGGATGTTTCGCCAGCAAATCAATCACCGCTTTGCCGTCGCCCATCCCGCCGTTGCGAATCTTTTTTCCGAGCACGATCTTCGTATCGGGATCGTGCAAGCGTTCGTCAAATTTAAATTCCGGATTCTGACGCGGCTTATCAATCGTCCATCCGGTAAAACAGCGCGCGACTTCCGTCACATCTTTCTGCGTGTAACCGCCGTCCACGCCGAGCGTGTGTAGCTCCATCAATTCGCGTCCGTAATTCTCGTTCAAGCCGCGCTCTTGTTTTTTCTTTTGCTGTTGTTGCGGCATCGGCATAGACTGCGGCCATCTGCCATATCGCCCGCGGTTTGCCTGCCGCGCCGCGCGTTCTGCAGCCAGACGCTGTGCTGCACGCGGATCAGCGCTCAAAAAATTGTCAAGATAAAACAGCATCGCGGGACTCTTCGCCGTCGCCTCAACCAAATCCTTGAATTTTCCCATCGTGTGCGGCTGAATCACGTCGCGCTCGTACGAGGTCAAATACCATTTCACTTCGCCTTTTTGCGCATACACATTGAAGTGGTTGAACCAGAAATCGTCCATCACTTGTTGCAGTTGCCGCTCGCTGTAAATCGCTCGAGTCACTTTCGCCATAGCAAGTTCTTGCACCACACGCTGCGGCCTCTTGCTGTCGTCCGCAATCGCACGCGGCACCGCATTCGGATCAACGCTGAGCTGCCGACCACCACCGCCTGCGCCCGGCGTCGCCACGTTTCCGGATTCCTGTTTCATCGGCGAGGGAATATCTTTCATCGTCCCGCCGCCGTCGGCCGCATCGGAGTTCGTTTGTTGTGCGGCTTTTTCCGCAGCCATGTCTGCTCGCCGCTGCTGCGCCTGCTGTTCCTTGAATTCTTCCTTCGTCAGCCCCTCTTTTTTCGCCACCTGTTTCGGCTGAGGATATTCCTCAATCAATTTTGCGGAAGACATGTGCAGCGTTGGATAGAAATCCAGCCGCGCTTCCAAGGCCTTGTCGTCAATGCTGTTCGGATTGAGCTGCTGGTCAATCCACTTCGCCAATCCCATCTGTTTGACGCGTTCGACATCGCCGGGTCTCGGCCCATACGCCAAGCGATTCAACGCATGTTGAATTGCCTCTTCCGCACTCAACTCCGTAATCGGTAAATTTTTCAGCGAAGCATCTTGTTTGTTTTTTTTCTCAGGGCTGGCGGAAGCCAGCGCGGAAGGCAAATCAATCCCATAGCTACAAAGAAAACTTCCGGCTACAAGTAACGCAAGCGCGGACCGTGCAGACCAGCGAGCACCGCGCTTCGCTTGATTCAATTGTGACTTAGATTTTCTTGCCACGAGGAAATCACTCCAATGCTGCCTAACGTGCGAATAGGTCTCTCCCCGAGACTAACCCCATTTAAAAGCGCAAGTTGCGGCCGTCGCTCAAGACCGTCACGAACGCGGCACGGCATAAGCCGCTGATTAAGTTAGGGTTAGTAATTGCTCAATCGGAAATGTCGAAATCTATCGTGCGATTCGCCGCCTGCTGCCCAGACGCGTCAATGGCCATCAACACCAGCCGGTATTGCCCGGGTTTCAGCTCACCGACCTTTACCATAAGGCCAACTGGAATCACGGGATTCCCCTTGTGGATAAAATCATCGGTCGCGATGCTTCCCGTCGTCATAACTTGCGTGTTTGTAGCCCTGTCAATGATGTTGTATCCGAATACGACCTTCGGCGGATTGTCCGAAAGAAGCAGTGGTTCATAAATCTCCGAATACATGACCACATTTTCTTTTCGCTTGAAATGATTCGTCGCAATCGGCTTGATCTCCATGCCCTTCACCACCAGCGGCGTGTGATCCTCGAGCAAAACCGCGTCCAAATCCGCGTTGCTGGCAATTTCGTCCACGCGCTGGGCCGCGTTTGAAAGCACCACGCCTCCCAGACTGAGATGTTTTCCATCGTAGGTATCTATCTTCAACGGCCATTCCGTTTTGTTGTATGCGTCGCCGCCTGTGTTCAAAACTACCGTCATCTTGTAATCGCCCGGCACGGTATCGAACTGGTTCTGGTAGTGATAAGGATTTTTTGAAAACTCCTTCCAGTCGTCCTTTTCCAAATCGAGCTTCACCTGATCGCTGAAGCGCGCGCCGACTGTTCCGTCTGGCTTGTACGCGATGCCCAGAACGCTCAGGCTCGCGTGATATTTCCCCTTGTCCTTATCGAAATGAAAATTCTCACTGGGAATGTCCATAGCCAGATTGACGCGGGCCACATTCGCCCCGGTATAAAAATACGGGGACTGAAACATGCTTTTGGCAGCGCCCTGATTCAAATCCTGCGCGTGGAGTTCCAACTGCTTCTCCACCTGTGTTCCTTCCAAAACATTGGCGGGGCGCGCATTGCAATAGCCTGTCCGCGCCCGAACGTTCATGCCGCCGTGATTGAGTTTTACTTTCAGCGTGTGGCAACTGCCCTCCGCGGTCTCCGGTGGGACATATCCCAACAGGTAGAATTCGTTTTGTTCACTGGCGATTTTCTGCAAACCGCCGAGCAAATCGTTCGTGTTGAAAATCGTGAATCCGCCCGTTCCGTCAGCCAGTGCTGCAAGAATCTGCTGGTTCGGCACTCCCGAGGCCGGCAGCTGCGGAAGAATCATCCGGGGCTGGCTCAGCGGATTGTTCGGATTGTTGTACGGATTCGAACTTGTGGGTGGTCGCGTTCCCGTGCCTCCACCGCGAGTTCCACCGCCAGTTCCACCACTGCCGCCCCGCGTGCCTCCGCCTGTTCCGCCGCCCGTACCACCTTTGCCGCCTGTTCCGGTTCCGCCACCGGTGCCACCTTTGCCGCCTGTTCCGGTTCCGCCACCGGTGCCACCACGTCCACCCGTGCCGCCTCCGCCAGTTCCGCCGCCACCCGTTCCGCCTCCTCCGCCGCCGGGACGCTGCGGCTCTGGGTACGCCGCGAGAACGAGCCTGGGTGCTGAGCCCGAGTTTGACTTCGGCCGCGCCGATACTGCGCGCAATTGGGAATCTTTGCCTAGCCGCAGATTGCGATCCTGCTTTTGCAATGATCCGGAAATTAATCCTCTCGCATCGAGCGCATAAATTGCGACGTTCGATTTGGTGCACGCATCAATTGTTGCGGTCAGCTCGGATTGACGCTCTGGCGAAAATGGGAATCCCGCCGAAATCAGAACCACCGCTTTGCGCCCCGGAATCGATCGCAGATTTTTTGCCAGCGATCTCAACGCAAGCAGCATCGTGCGCGCACCATAGTCGGCTTCCGCCGCGGAGATGGAGGACATCGCGCCCGCATCGCTGGCAATTGTCGAACCGCCGGAGTCCATGTTCGAAGCCACTGCCGAAGCTTTGGAACCGGAAGACGCACGCTTTAGCAGTTCCGCATTTGCCGTGAAGTTCTGCAAAATCCGCAGAGACCCGCCAAATTCCACAACGGCCATCAGATTATTGGGGCCCGCATTCGCATCAATGAACTTCGTCGCCGCACTGCGTGCAGACATCTGGTCCGGCATCTCCATCGAGGAATTGTCGAAGAAGAGCACCAAGTAGTGCTTCTGGTCGCTCTTGGGGCCCGCGTCCTGCGACGTGCCGGTGGAGAAGCTTGTTAGCGCCTGTTCTTTGTTGTCTTCATAAACACGAAAATCGCTCTGCGCCAGATCCCGGACATACTTTCCCTTCTTGTCTGTAACCACGGCGTCAACCAGAACCAATCGTGATTCTTTCTTGATTACTGCGCCGGAAGCGACGACGTCGCCTCCAGACGGCGCAGTTGGCGGAGCCGGTTGCTGCTGCTGTGGCTGCTCCTGCGCAAACGCGACTGCCGCACACAATGTAGCCGCAATCCCGGCGCCGCAAATTCCGGCCGTCCACCTGATCAATTTTCCGCTTCGAATTTCCCTGTTCATAGACCCCTCCTGCCCACTGCCAACAACCTGATATGTGGCCCTAATTGGGAATGACGACCGCGCCATTCTTCGCGGCCATCTGTTCACCTTCCGCGTCACGCACCACCAGCCGGACCAGGTAAGACCCCGGTTTCACGTCAAAGCTTGATTTCACGTTGATTCCAGATCGTCCAAGACGATCGAGCGTGCCGTCGAGTAACTTCATCTGCACAATCTTTTCTCCCCCCGTTACAAAATTCCCGTTCTCATCGAAAATCGCCGTGGCCAAAGTAATGTCATTCAGATTTCTCCCCTCTGCCTTGCGAAAGCGCACGGACTTCAAATCCACATGCGCAACGACCGAAAGCTTCGCTTGGGAAGCGTCCGGCTTGAAGAACTGCGTTTGCAGATCAACGGGCAAATCGTGAATTTCATCTTGCGAGAGTATTGCTTCCTGAATCTCTTCCTTGGCCGTTTCGGCCGGATCCTTGGCTTTGCGCGGCGCATAATAGCCACGTCGCGCCTGAACGTTGAATTTCTGTTTTCCAGTGAGCGTCACCTTTAGCGTGTGATAGCTGCCGTTCAATTTCAGATTTTGCGGAGAAAATCCCAGCACATACGAAACAGGTGGTGCGGCAACGGCTTGCCGCAGGCCTTCGTCCAAATCATTTCGATTGTGAAAGTACGTTCCGCCTGTTCCAGCCGCAAACTCTGCCAGTATCTCCGATTGAGCCGATTGAGCTGAGACGCGGTACATGGACTTGATGCCTATCACGCGAGGCGAGCGTGATGGCGGATCGGCAATGTCTCCAAGGTCAGGCGTGTAAAGTCCTCGCGCATCAATCGTGTCAATCACGATATTCGTGCGCGTAGCACGGTCAATGATGTCGTGGGCTTCAATAAATAATTGCGCGAGAATGAAGCCCGGAGAAACAAAAACCATCACCCGCTGCCCGGGCATGGAAGCCAGCCGCCGCATCGCATCTTCTATGTGCCGGTAGGCATATTCCGATTCCGCATCGCCACTGCTTAGCTCTCTTTGCGCCGTTGATTCCGCCATCACCTGTGCTATCTGCGCTTTCGTCTGGTCCCCTTGGAAGGCGCAATCTATGGTTTCCGCGGTAGCCGCGGCCAGCGCTTGCGTATCTCTTTTGTTCTCGATTAGGTCCGCCTGGTAATAGCTGAGATCCGGACACTCAGCCACGCCTGCGATATGACCGGTGACCGATCTCGGGACAATTCCGTTCAATACCTTAGTCAGTGCATCCCGGTCGCTTGTGAAATCCTGCGTCGCCTGTCCGGATGTCGTGAAAATTCCAACTCGATCCGTGGGCGCAAGTGCGCCGAAAAGCCGTGTCGTTGCGTCGCGCACGGTCACAGTGTCCTGCATGTTCATGTGCACGTCGTCATACAAAACGCTTACGAACCTCTGCGGTATCGCAGGCAAAGCCGCCTTGGGAGAAGCGCCTCCGGCGACTTCCCCATTTGCGCCTTCCGCGGTCGTCACCGGTATTGCGTGTGACCCTGGCGTCTCCACGTTAAAAAAGGAAATCACTTGCGGGTTGCGCCCGTCCGCAAGAGCAAAATCTTCTCTGTGAAGGTTCTCCACGACTTTGCCTTGGGAATCGCGCACTACGACTCGCACAAGCACAAGGTTCACGCGCACTCTAAACATTGCTGGCGTATCAATCGTGGCAACTTCAGGTCCCTTCGTGGCTTGCGGCGGGTTTGGGGGGGCCGCGGGAGACGGCGCGGCTCCCTGTGCGGGAGCTGGTGCCTGCGTCGAATTGGTATTGGGTGAATCTTGAGCGAACAAGGGCCATGCGCACACATGCGCACAGGCAAATAACACAAATAACCAATTAGGGCGGGAATGCGGCTGGCTTCGCAGGACGTTCCTTCCTTTCACCGATTCTGGCGTTACCTCTACCATCCTCGATCAGGACCGGAATACGCCCCGGGTGGTTGAGCGCTTTAGCTCAGAATATACGCCTTCGAGCAGGGTGTTTCAACGACCGTTATTAACTCCGCCCCGGTAGGAGGCCAGCTCCGCATTCCATGCCGCGCCCAGAAAAACGACGATTGCGGACAGTTGCATCCAAACCAGTAACCCAATTACAGCAGCCAAGCCTCCATAAACAATCGAGTACGGAACTTTTCGCACGTACACACCGAACAGCACGTCCACGAACCACCACAGAATCGTCGCAACCAGCGCCCCAGGCAACACGTTGCGCAAACTTGTTTCCATGGGTCGGGCGACTCGATAGATCACCGCCAGCGCGCTCAGTGACAAAAGGATTGCTGCCAGCGGGAAAAAAATTGCCCAAATACCGTGAAACGGGTGATTTGGTCCCAGCTCTTTTGTGACCCACAGCCGCAACGGCCGGCCGAACACGCCCAGCACAGACGCAACGATCAAAGGCGCGATAGTCGCAAGCAACAACATCAGACCCCGCAGTTGCCTGTGCAGAAATCCCGGCTTCTCTTTATCGCCGTAGATCGTGTGAATTCCTTCCATGATTAATTTCATGACCTGCGATCCCGCTAGCAACGTCCCCGTCCAACCGATCGCAGCCCACTTCCACGCCAGCGGCGCTCGCTTGATCAAAAACTCGGAGACGATTTGCCGGCTCCCAGGGGGTAAGTAACGCGTAAAGTCGGTGATCAGGTTGAGCATGTCCGTTCGACTGCCAAGCGGACTTGTGGCAATCGCCACCACCAGGAGAAGCGTGGGAAAAAACGCGAGGAAAAGGTTGAACGCAATCGCCTGCGAAATCATGTTGCACTGCGGAAACACGCGGCGAAACATCTGCAGCGCGCGCTTCAAAAATCGGACGGTCACATTCATCGCGTGGCATTATACCTGCACTGCCTCTCGTTCAAAGCCTGCTCGCTTGCCGCGCTTCCTGGTGCATCGTAAACTTTGAATTGCGAATAACAATGAAACCGTTTCGCACAAAACGCCCAGCGATCGTAATCGCCGCTTTGCTTCTTTCGGTTTCCATGGCATCCGCTGCCATGCCGCAATCCCCGCCTAAGGCGAAGAACGTTTGGAAGCCCGTTCCTTTCGCCATCGTTCATTTCAATGAAGACGCGCCAAAATCCTGGAATCTCTATTTCTCTTCAAAGCGCGGTGTTCTGCTTCTCCGCCTCTGGAAACGCTACCTGCTAATTGACCGCAATACGCAGCAAGTCTTCGACATTGATCCCGACAAGATTGTCGCAAAGGGTGACGACGTGGAATTTTCTGCGGAAGACAATGCCGGTCAGCCCGCGGACATTAGCGACTGGCGGGAGCGCGACGTCGGTTATCTCCGTCGCCTTCGATTTCGTTTTGGAGAAAAGGGCAGCTACCTCGACATTCAAACGCCACTGAAAGCAAACGGAACTCCGCTCTATTGACGCGGCGGGCCTTTTCGATACACGCCGTAAACCCACGGAATTCCCGCAAAGCCCGGCTCAACTCCCACTTCGAGCGAATCTCCCACGCGAAAGCGGTCGAAATCGTCCGCATCAACCGCCAACCGCTCCAGTTTGTGTCCGGGTCTCCAGGACGGAACCACTAGCCGCCGGCTGCCTCTTACAATGCCCTTCATGTAGAACGTATCTCGAACCGTTGCCGGAATGTATTCAATGTTCTTCGTACTGTCGAACTTACCGTTCACAAACAAAATCACCGACAGAATCCACGGCAGTGGAACGAACCCGGTAAAAATTCTCTTCAACACTTCAATCTCCGCGTGCCTGCGTGCCAACCGATCCAAGAGCACTGCGAGTCCCAAGGCGATGAAAAAGAGCACGCCAAAAAAAACCAACATCAAGTCCAAATCCAGCGGCGGAAAAACCTGGCTCACGTAGGGAAAACAGAGCGAACCGGCAAGGAAGGCCAATGTGCGATAAATCAGTCTGCGCCGAAATACGAGTTCCGCCGCTGCGCTTGTAAGCCCGCACGCGGTGCACTGGTCTGCGAGGCGCTCCGCGCCACAATCGAGGCACCTAGTCATTCCGGAGAGCATACCGCGATGTCAGGGCTGATTCACGGAAAGCAAATTGATGAACTCTTGGTATTTCTGGCTGTTCGACTCTTCTTCCGCCAGCGCGATGGAAACGCCCATTCCGCGCCCGGGTTCGACTCTCTTCACAAAGCAATTCAGCCGGACCGGCCGGTCCAGCGTCAATTGCGCGGAAAAGCGGGCTCCCACCCAAAGCGGATCCGCCGACTCGATGAACATTCCGTTTGAGCTGACGTCTCGCGTGCGGGCGCGCAGCACTGTAGAACCCCATTCGATCTCGAGGTCGGCGTGAAAGCGAAATCGAGGCGCCCAGCGGCGCTCGAACCTGCGGATTCCCTGATCCCCATTGCCCATAAACCTGGCGAATCCCCCTGCCTGGGTTCCCAAGGCGCGGCGCACGGGCGATAACGCCGCTTCTTGTTACAAACAATACTCTCATTTCTCTCATTGCTATACGACGCCGTGACTCTTTGTTTTGTTCCCTCTATTGCCCGAAACGCTACCGGAAAGTACTACGCGTTCCTTTTGTGACGCTCATACTCCTTATTCTATTCCGTTTGCGGCTCCTTCCCTTTCCGCAATCGCCGCTGAATCTCCGCCTGCAAATAACGGCGGAAGTTTTCTGAAACGATACCTGGGGCTATCAGCTCTTTCAAATCGGAAACCGTAAGTTCCGGAAGATACGCCAACACTGTTGAGAGTGTCGTCGACGGTTGTCGCACTAACGCGAGCCGCACGTTGTATCTGTGCGACCACTTTGCGTGCCGCGAAACCGCCTCCACAACGCGTGGCGTTATCTTTGGCCGTGAAAGCGCTTTCAAAACGTGCGCTTCCGTTAAATTTGTGTTGTCCAGCACGATGCTCAGCACTTGCTCGTGTCCTTCGGCCAGCAGTGCACCCGCAACACGTCCAGGCCCGCGACGCGCCAGCGTAACTTTCTGGCCCAGGGGCAATTGAGGTAATCGCGCGATCAATTGTTCTTCCGCATTTCTCTTTAATTCCGCCAGTGCGCCCGGCGTCAGCGTCAACTGCACCAGATCCATCAAGTACAAATCGCGCAGCATTCGCAAACTCACGATCCGGGGCGTGTGCGGATGCAGCACCAACGCTTTCTTCACTGTGTAACTCCGCAGCAAAGGCTTGCGTTGCGCGATCTCTTCAATCAATTCACCAGGCAGATCCTTGCGCGCCAGCAACAAGATCAACTGCTCTTCATTCAGCGTGGGGCTCTGCGCTAACTCACGCAGCGAGTCCGGCGAGTCGTCGCGCAAGCGCTCGCTGAGTTTCGCGCTTTGCGGCTTCTGCTCTCTTGGCTCGTCCGTCGCGCTCATAGCTTCAATGCCCGCCGCGCTGCGACTTCTGCAAGCGGTGTCCGCAAAAATTCAAATTTGGCTTGTGGCGCAACCTGCCGCAGCTCCGTGTCCAGAATCTCTTCAAAAAAAGTGGAACTCAGGATCATCCCGCCCGTTTTCCCGAGCGCAAATTGCGTCCCGCTCAATTTCAATTCTTCTTGCACGCCCGCGACAAGCCCCGCCAAACTCTTTGCCGCGTCAGTCAATAATTTCCTTGCGATTTCATTTCCCTGATCCGCTGCATTCGCAATCACGGGAAACACACGCGGATACACCGCATCCGCTTCCTCCCCCGCGAGTCCCACAACGCTATCGAGTG
>Ga0137397_10000329_pt1 | contig 32180 bp, 38 predicted proteins | sample czorhiz116metaG_FD_106658 | JGI IMG/M metagenome (GOLD analysis project Ga0137397, IMG submission 106658) | Vadose zone soil microbial communities from Angelo Coast Range Reserve, California, USA - czorhiz1.16 metaG | ecosystem: Environmental > Terrestrial > Soil > Vadose zone | place: USA... | reverse complement strand
CCCCTCAAAACGTTTTACCCACCTGTTTTGACCCACAGGCACAGAGTAACCTCGGCAAGGCAAAACGCTACTGGCACAATATATCTTTCCCTTTAGCAACCATGCACCCACCTAGTATCTTCCCGCCGTTGGACCTTACGAGGACGACCAATAGAATTTGGGAGTTTGAATGATTGCTAGAAACCAGTTGACGGTCGTCTGTTATTCGGCGTGTTCCGCTAGGCCTGGCTTGGATCCACCAGCAGTACGTAGGCAAAACACAGGCAAAACATAGCAGTTGTACGAAGTCAATTGGTTAACGCAACATATCCATCACGATTTCTGCGAGGTTCGCCTACTCGAAGAATCGCCGAACTTTGCGAATTGCGGGCACGCGGTAACCGTGCGAAGACTTCGGTTCGGAGGTGCCCATTTGCAAGCAGGTATGTAGACAGAAACCATCGTGCTTTCTGCACGTCATACCGACTATTATTTTGCCATGCAGTCCCCAATTCATCCCTCGCCTAGGGTATCTCGGACATCTAGGCCACCTTCTCGTTCGCCACCACGGGGACCCGTGGACGTGCATGGCACTGGCGTTTCTGGTTCCTGCCTTTTCATCATGGTTATGGCTGTACCAGTTTTACACGTTGAATTGAAGTGGCATGTCGACCGACCGTATAGGTCTTGATCCGTTCTTGTCTTTCTTTCTTTCGAAAGCGCGGCAGTGAGAACTCAGTGGGATCGTACGCCCCATCATGGATGCAGCGGTTGCTTTCACACACGGACGTGTGGTACACCCCTTTCCCACCTGCCATCACCTTCACCCCGAACGACACATACATCATGGCATGCCCCCTTAATTCTGAGAATCACCTCTAACAGTATAAAACTTTGCATCCCAGATCTACCTCGAGGTTTCTGCTTTTTCCCAGGACACTTCGCAAGGTCCCCGAACTTTCAAAGCCTTGGTTAATATGTACTTCTTCCCCGCCTTCATTCTCGCCACACTACCTTACCTCACGGCAGCAGTCCCGCTGACTGACTCTCCTTCTCGCGGTGTCGCAGTCCCTATTCACAAGCGCAGCAGCCTGCTTAATGGTGTCGTTGACACCTCTGATTTGCAGAGCGGTATTAGACGCGCCGTCATGTAAGCTCTTCGTCGTTTCGCCGGTCGCTCCAGTAAACTACTTATTGATTACACTCACAAGAAAATCGAAAGAGGTTTGGCCGCTTACGAAAGGAATACTGGTGTGACACACCCTCTTTCGGGGAGCATCCACAATCCACGCAGGCGCGACACTGGTGCCGTGTCGTTGATCGACGATAACGCTCAGTTATGGTATGGTACCATCTCCGTCGGCACACCACCCAGGTCTTTCACTCGTACGTCTCTCACACGATGGTCAGAGCCCTCTACCTGACTCTTGGCACGATACAGTGGATTTTGATACTGGCAGTAGCGATCTATTCCTGCCTTAGTCAAGTTGTGGACAGAGCTGCTCGGGGCACAAGATATACGTCCCGAATGCAAGTTCGACCGCGCAAGATCTGGGGCAGACGTTCTCGCTTGCTTTTGGGGATGACTCCTCTGTCCTCGGAGACAAATATATTGACGTCGTCAACGTTGCAGACCTGACGGTATGTAGGAACGCGTTTCTTGTTTCCCTAGCGCTTACATGGGGCACCAAGGCTAATATACAGACGCTGGGAGCTGGGAGCCTCTATTCTTTGGGCTTAGAAAGTAGTCAGTACCCGGCCGATGGCCTGATGGGAATGGCCTTCCAGTTCATATCAGTCTACGACGCACCCCCGCCGTTCCAGACTCTCATCTCCCCAAGGCGTCGTGACGTCTCCGGTCTTCGGTTTCAAGTTCGCTGCTTCCGGTTCTTCTGAGCTCTTCCTCGGAGGAACAAACAGCATCCTCTATACAGGCGATTTCACCTGGGTTCCTTTGATCTATGGGGTCTGTGGTGACCCCTAAGCATTGACCCTCCGCAAACGCTCATGGCATCCTTTCGTTGATCAGGGTTACTGGCTGGCGCCTTTCGATAGTATCTCTGTAAACGGACAAACCATAGTAGGAAACACTGCAGCTATCTTCGACACTGGAAGTACGATGATGTTGGTGACCCTACCGGCATCGCAAACCTTTTTAAGCCAATCATTGGTGTCACGTGGGCACCACAGGTTGGTCGTGGCATTTTTATCTTCTATCTTAGTACCTTGCGACTTCAACACTCCAATCTCTTTTGACGTTGGTGGAAAGACCATCAGCATTTCGCCCGCTTCATTCAATCTCGGACCTATCTTCCCGGGTTCTGATACTTGCATCGCTGGCGCGGCCTCAGAACCAAATCTGACTGGTGGTTAATTGATTCCCTATTTTCAGTGTAAACAAAACTGATCCATAACACAGCGGTCTGGGTTCTCGGAGACGTCTTCCTCCAGAACGTCTACACTGCTTGGGATGTCGGGAATGGTCGCATCGGGTTTGCCACCCTCGCTTGAATATCGGAACTTGTATTCGGTTTACACCTGTAGAAGATTTAAATACCTCTATTTGACACCGATTTTATTCACTGGCGAACACATACAGTGATTCAAGTTGGTCGAGAATGACTGAATGATTCCACGATATAGCTGGCGCAAGCAAGTGGACATCGGTAACAGCAGCGTCTTCGCTTTTTGACGGCCTCTTCGAGTCATAGTATGGGTCGACATGCTAGAAACAGGTGTCTAACACGTATGATACGTGTGCCAGTCCAGTCTGACCTGGCGGTGCTCGCGGTAACGCTCTTGCCTTCTTGCGAGCGACATACCCAGCCTTTCTCCCCTAGTCGCAAGGTGTCGCCATGCTGTATGGTATAGGTTCGCACATGAACTGCCATTGAGTATATTGGGTACTTGAGTACTTGGGCTTTTAGATCGATATGCCAGTGTTCCTGCCATACAACGATAAATCCATATCCATAAATTTCCGCCATTGCGAATTCTTATTATGCTTACATCCTCCGTGTTCAGTTTCAAGTCAAACTTGCGTACTTTCTGCCTCGAGCCTTGCAATGGCGGTCGTTGGGTAGGTGGTAGGCACCTTGTGCTCTTCGTGCACCCAAGGTCCATCTAGATCATCGTTTCCGCACACGTTCACTCACTGCCTTTGTATCCCGCTAATTATACCGCTAATCATAGATAGCTATGCATCGTGGTCATGATCAGCAGGTACTGACATGCATGTGTGTCCAATTCCTGTCTCGCTGCACGGGACATTCTACAACATCGCTATGATATTCTGTCCCTCCCTTGCAATATTGCTCGCGGAGTACTAAAGCTAAACCATATTGATGACGCAAGGTTTAATAAAAGCTTGATAAGGATAAGCGCTCCATCTATCACGCAAGCCGAGTGGCCATCATCATCTTTTCGAAATCGTCAAGGCTCATAGTCTTGTCCGGTGAGGTCGAGAAAGCTTCGAGCATCTCAATCATCTGCAGACAATCATCCTTGACTATCGAACCGGACCGACGGTCAGCGGACGAACCTCTTCCGTCTTTATTTTCTCGTTCAATAGGGTAGCAGCAGCATTCACCTCGCGCACACCGAGACGCTTGCGCTTGGCCACCTCTTCGGGCACGGAGGGAAAGAAGAGCAAGAACGTGCGCAAGCACTCATGTTTCTGTCGGGGGGTGATGTCCGCACCTGTGCCTGGGGACGGGGGTGACCGTCGTCGCGCAGTTTCCGACTGAGTCTTCCTCGCACGAGTTCTCCGAGTCGTTCCGGAAACTCCAGCTGGGGCAGACTTGCGTGACCGCTTTCGGGATCTGGCGTCGGTTACACGGTACTCATCTGAGGATCCGTCGGAAGACTCGTCCGGTTCGGACGATGGATATTCGCCTGCGACGTCCAGATCCTCGCCGTCAACGTCATTACCTTCCGCGTTACCCTCATCATCTCCACCATCGTCCATAAGAGCTGTACATACGGCTCTCCAGTCCTTCAAACTGACAAGTTTTTCGGCCATGTCATTCTCGTCACCTGTGGTCGTAGAATCGCGCTTGCGTCCATGTGCAGTCAGCCGGAAAGAAAGGTGGTCTTCACCCCAGCCGGTTGCTGCGTTGCGAAAGACGTCAAGGACTTCCTCGTCGTCTGGCGGGAGATCCAGGAGCTGAAGGGCATATGGAATATGCGAAAGGGGGATATGGGAAGGTTGATCGTCACTCTCGAGCGCGACGGCAGGAGGGGAAGGAGGCAAGAAACCGCCAGGGAGATCGGCGTCGCCATCTAAAAGGAATCCTCCTGGGGCATCGTTTGTTCGAGATGAATGGTTTGAAAGAGCGCGGTGAAAGGCGTCGTCGATGTGCGATTGAAGAGTCGACATCTGACCGTGGGAATTAACACCCGAAAGACCCATTAATAAGGAGACTGACCTTCTGTTTGTGGACTCAATGGCTCGTTCAAAGGTTCGTAAAAAATACGTTCATTTGAACCAATAACTCACCCTGTTCCAAAGAAAGAATTCAATAAGAGAGGCAGAAAGGGCAGTCCGAGGGCCACCAATCCTGACGATGACAAACGCGACGACCTCCTCCAGAAATCGGACATGAACAACCAGAAATTCGAGGCGTACTACAGCAAGCAGCTCGCAATGGACGATGATGAGTGGTCTGCATTCTTAGACACTTGCAGGGAACCACTCCCATCAACTTTCCGAATCTGTGGCAGTCGCGAGTGCGTCTGCTTGCTCTTTTTGTCCACCCATGTTCACCGCTCTCTATCAGGACGGCGTCTGTGCTCACCTCTGTGGTAGAGAAAACCTACATCCCACATCTCACTGGTGTCATCTTCGAAGATCAACCTATTCCGCCGCCTCTGGCTCTACCATGGTAAGCACGAGCTCAGGCTACAGCAAATTCTTCACGTCGACTACTTGCCGATGAGGTACCCCAATGGCCTCGCCTGGCAGCTCAACGTACCCAAGAAGACCCTGCGTAGATCACCCGAATTCAAAAAGTTCCATTCCTTCTTGGTCTTCGAGACAGAAGTGGTACATCTCATCAGCCAAACCATAACAGCTGCAGCCTTGATGCGTTCTTATAGGGAAACATCACTCGCCAAGAAGCTGTGTCTATGCTCCCTCCACTTTTCCTTGACGTTGAACCACACCACGTCGTTTTGGACATGTGCGCCGCACCAGGATCGAAAGTACGCTAGACTCGCCTGTGGCCCCTAAATCTAAGTACGAATTATGACATCCCACGCAGACGTCCCAGCTCCTCGAGTCACTACACTCTTCTCCTTCCCTGCTCGAGTCGTGCATCCCTCCCGGCTTGCTGATAGCAAACGATAGCGACTACAAGCGCACCCATTTACTTATACACCAAACTGCACGCCTTCCAAGCCCGGCATTCGTGGTCACCAACGTCGATGCAGCTATCTTCCCATCACTCACCCTCCCGCCCGACAACACTACGGGTGCATCTGGACGAAAAAACACACTCCTTTTTGACCGCATCTTATGCGATGTACCCTGTAGCGGAGATGGAACCATTCGAAAGAACGTCGGTATCTGGAAGAAGTGGAATCCTATGGACGCGAATGGTTTGCATAGGTGCGTTTTAACGTTGGGTCATATATGGGACACTCAAGGCACACCGCTCCTCTAGTCTTCAGCTCCGTATCCTGCACCGTGCCATGTGCATGTTGCGTCAGGGTGGCAAGATAGTATATTCGACTTGTTCCCTAAATCCAGTGGAGAACGAAGCTGTAATCGCAGAGGCGCTCAGGACTGTCCCCGGTATGTCTGCACCTTCGTCTTCTCCCAGTATTCAATATGTCCATTTAGGATTCGAGTTGGTCGAGGTATCCGAATCGCTGCCGTCTCTCATCCGCCGCCCTGGCCTGACCAAATGGCTCCCGACCATCGGCCGTGACCTACACTTCTTCGAGACATACGAACACTACCTCGCTTCGCTTCCTGGTGGAAAGGGCACAGCGCGTCTCGCAAGAAGCCACTGGCCACCAGCGGAAGAACTCGAATTAGATCGGTGGTAAGCTTCATTCGGCTTGGCAATTGAATTTTCGGTCGATCATGGAAGACAGCATACGCATATATCCACACCTCCAGGACACAGGAGGGTTCTTCATTGCCGTGTTGCAACATAAGCGATTGACGACTGCACCAAAGTATACTCACATCTCTTTCGGCTCGCATACGCTCAATATTTTGTACCAGAGAAGGAAAACGCACTGCCGAGGAGGCATCAGAAGCACCAGATAACAAAAAGGCACGCCGTGGTGGTGATGAGGGTGCTTTGATGGTCTCTGCAACTGAGTTGACGCCTAAATGTAACACTCGTCTCACGTAGACGTGGCATTGGCACTGACTTTCCTGCCCATAGCTGCAGTCCCTATACCAGCCAGCACGGCTTCGGTCAAAACCAGTTCAGCAGTACAAGATGAGACTCAAAGACAAAAACAGCAGCAGACGGACACCGAAAACTATGTCTTCAAAGAAATGCCATATACTTTCGTATCACCGAACGACCCAATAGTTGAAGGATGCAAGCAAGTCTCTTCTTTAGTACCTCTTTGAAGATACGCTCAACTTTTCGCAGACAACAATTTTCTCTAGCACCCGACTTTCCCTCCTCGAACTTGCTTGTGCGCAACCCGGCGGGCGAGCCAGCTCGATCGCTTTACCTCACGAACGAACTCGTGCGCGCTGTCCTGACTGCGAACAACTATAAGCGCATACGAATCATGACAGCAGGAACGAAGATATTCATGAGGCAGGAAGGCGGATTTGGTCGCGGCGGCGGCGGCGGAGGAGATGGCGATGAAAAGATACCCCGGTTTCGACTGTTGAGCGACGGCCTACCAGTTGTGCTCCCATACATCGAGCCCAAGACTATCCTCGACACGGGTATACCGGCCCTCCGCCGACTACTGGAGACGTACTACCCGTTGCTGAGTGCATTTGACGAAGCGCTTCAGCGAGACGTCGGTAGCAGGCGTGCGTGTTCACCTTTCTCTCGCTTCGTGCATGACGTTTTCTGGGGTCGCTGACTTGTCGGGGCTACGTGTTAGCGCTGGGGAGCCACGTTGTCCGATTCAAAGCCGGTGGCACTGATGGGGAGGCATCGTGCGTCTTGCCCTGGGTTTTCTACCTATCAAGCTCTCTGATAAGGAATGTTTCACACAGCCTGACACATGACCTCGTCCTGCCCATCTGGAAGTCCATCTCGTCCATTTCACTCATGATCGATAAAAAGGCCAAGAGGTAGGCTTAGCACTTCTCTACGGCGCTTACGGATGGGGTAAAGTATTGATGCTCGGATACCCTTAGTGCATTGAGTTTGCGTGTATTCGGCGAGGATTTTACGGTCGCTGGGCGTCAAGCGGGCATGAAAGAGAAGGGGAAGGTCCAGTCAAATGAGGATGTGGGTCCAGTAACGCCAGTTCCGGAAACTGAGACAGACCCTGAAGGCGCTGAGGGTACACCTGATTAGAAAAATGGGGTGGCCCAGGCATGGAATTGCGTAGCTTTGGTAAGTGCGATCTGATGCGGGTTTGCCAAACCCAATGTGGACATCGAGCCGCATTCAGAACGATAAAATTTGACTTTGCAGGCACATACGTATGATATCGCGAGCCGACGGTGTGTATGTACTGGTACAGGCTACAGAATTCAGAATAGAACGGGTTAGCTTGCTCCTCTCAGCGTCCCCCAGCCGTGGCACCATAACTTTGTTGGTAGGGTGACTGGGCAGCGATGGGCAGGGCATAGGGACCAGGTTCGAAGGTACCATTGCCGACATCTGAGAGAATAAACACCATTGGTTAGCAGTTGTAAGGAGAGGAGAGAAAGTGGGGCAAGGAGATTTTATGACGTACAGATGTATCCGTGAGTGCCGTAAAGTTCCTGGGCTTTCATGCGGCGATAGATCAGCCAGAAAGCGTGCTATGTAGTCCGAGACAAAACAAGTCAAGGCTAGAACAAAAACTGACAAGAAAAGGAGCTACGAACGACATGACCGGGGATGTACCCGAGACTGTATACGACGAGCGCGTCAGAGCAAATTCGATTCGTAAAATCCAAAACAAGTTTTAAAAAAAGGGTCCGTGTCTTACATGGTGAGACAGATGTTGATCAGGAGGTCGCAACTGCACCCGGTGACGATGGCAGCTGCTGCGGGCGGAAAGATGATGGCGACCTGCAGTGTGCGAGTGTTTTTTTGTGTCGAAACAATTGATCATTAAATTTTTTTTGAGATGAAATTATGAAGTTTAGTGCGGCGCACGCACAAGGATGAGGCAGACGTCCGAAACTCGGAGAGACATTATGGTTTCAGAGATGAAAAGCAAAGTTGAGTTGCGCGGTCGTCGTGTGATGGAGTTGGAGCAAGAGCAAGAGTTAATTGCATGGCCCACGCACGCATGCCATCGAGTTGGAGCGCTGTGCTGCGCAGACGTCAAATGTTCTCACGCTGTATTAACTCATCCATATGCTGTCTCTCCTAACACTTTGCAGCAGCGCGCGCAAGTCAACGCACGAAATGATGGGTTAGAAGAGCGGTTAATTCCCCTCTTTCAGTATTCGGTTGAAGAAAAAAGAGTACCAGACGTGCGAACAAAATTAAACGGTAAGCAGTAACCTAACCACAACAGAGACCTAATCCTAACCCCAATCCTTTACATTACAACAGATTCGCCTTCTTGAAATTGTTGGTATAGATCACCTCGCGTACTGCATCAGCATCCCATTATGGTCAGCAAATTCACCTCAGAGAACATGTTCACGTACTCCTAGCAAGCACAATCGATGTCGAATTCGAGTCGGTAGCACAGGTGACATGCACATGCAAGTTGAGCATGTTTTCTGGGTCTTGCTGGTAAATGGCAGAGAATTTCGCCTTTAAATCTGTGAGTGAATCGAGTCAATTTACAGAACGCTCGACGTGAAGTGAAAAAAAGTCAGACTCACACTGCAGGACGGTCTCCGTTCTGTTTGGTCGGTCTTTGTAGGACGTCACAAACTGTCGGAATTGGATTCCAGACCGGAGCTTCGCATCCAGGAGGTCGTATTTGTTGAGCAGCAACACAAAAGTCGCCTTTTTCAAAAGCTTGTGCAGGCACAACGACTTCCACAACAGGAAAGAGTCCCACTGTGGATCCCCAAACCAAAACCTACGATGAACGATGCCCGCATAGAGACCAGAAACGCAACACGCACCAGCCGATTGACGTTCCGGTCTTCGGTCAGCGTCTGGTTGAACGCCGAAACAGGAACTATGAACAAAAGCATATTCACTTTTCACCAAAGAAGCACCATGGGTTAGTGCATTGTGTCACACGCCATTCAAGCAGAAACGCGTTTGAGCTCACCATCATCGAAATAAGATGTCCATGCCGCTGTCACAGAACACGTAGTGAGCTAGCGCGCATATCCAACGCATTTCTAGACCGCGCACCCCGCAAGGCTCGACTTCCGCCGACGTCGATGATACTCCATAATTGCCCATGTTCACTCGCTGAGCCACCTGTCATCACAAGCAATGAAAAAGGGGTTAACAACGCATGCAAGAGATCGTACGCACCCGTCTCCATTCTCAATGGATGTTCCTCAACGCCGAATGTCTGTATTCGTGCTTTGAGAACATCAGCTAAGAGCATATAGAATTGGCGGAGTCAGCGTCGGAGTGTGTACGTTGAGCACTTGACACGTCTCACCAGGGGAGGGTTGGTATCCCGGGGCCGCAATCCGATCGACCGCATCAAGGAAACTGCAGAAGAAAGAAGTAAAGACGTCAAAAAGGATACGCACACAAAACGTGAATTTGATATTGAAAATTAGAAGTGAGAAGAGCAAAAGAGAAAAAGAAGGATGTCGATCTAAAAGGGGAAACAGAAAAGAGGGTAGGTAGACGAAGGCCAGGAAGCGTCCCAGAGGAGTTAAGGAAGTATACGTACAATCCAGATTGAAACTCGAGCGCGACGCTCTGTTCGGCAAGGCTAGCCCGCACAGAAGGATGGTTCCAAAGCGCGACGATGTCCTCCCGACACGCCTCAATCACCCGCCTCGCGTTCGAGAGCTCCTCGTATCCCCGAGCGCTCGTCTTGGACATAGCAGCAGCCCCCGCGGCCCCGACGCCGCCCTTGAAGAGGGCCTTCCAGCGCGAGCCGGAGCGCACCCTGACCTCGAACGCTCGCTCCGTGGGCAGTGCGGTCGAGCGCCCGCCGCCACCTGCACCACTGCCGCTTGAATACCGCGGTGCGTCGGGCGAGATGATGCGCACGAGGGACTCCTCGATGGTGCGCAGCGGCGAGAGACTCATGCGCAGACGGCGCAGGTCGTCCGTCAGTCGCTGCAGGGGCACGAGCTTGGTGCCCGACGGAGATAGGGGTCTCGCGTCTTCGTCCTCGTCGTTCCCGCCCGCGAAGCCGACGCCGATGCCGTTATGGTTCTTGCTGCTGATGCTGCTGGCCCCGCTGACAGCGCCGGTGCTGCTTCCGGCGACGGGCGAACCGGGATCGCCAGCGGCAGCAGAGGACCCAGCGCTGTCTTCGTCGAGGAGTCGGAGCAGGAAGGTGACGGACCGCACGAGGTTCAGGTCGATGATGGTGCGCCACGCTTCCGCCTCGGCGTGGAAGGTGCTCGGCGCGTACTTGAGTTGGAAATTACGCAGGATCGTTGACTTGCCCGACTCGGCCTGACCTATTTAAGAGAGAGGGAGGAGAAACGATAATGAGAAAACGTGAACAAAGAAAGAAAGAAAAAAAGGCAAAGAACAACGAGAAAGGGGACATTCATACATGAAAAAAAAAAAAGTGAGGAGCGTGGGCGACTTACCAAGGAGGATGATCTTGATGTCTGGCCGACGTTTGCGACGTTCAGCCTTGTCGATCTCAATTTGAGCATCAATTTCGTCGTTGATCCGCTTCGCCTCGCCTTCGTGCGCGAGCCTCTCCTCGCGCTGTGCGGGAGTCTCAGTGGAAAAGTCCCCCAGCGGGGGCCATTGCGAGTCGATCTCCTCGAGGTCGATGGGGGGCGTGCCCTGAAAGATGGTATTAGACGGTTTTTGCTTTCGCTGTTGGTATTTTTGGGATTCTTGGGTGGGACGGTTGTGGAGTGCCATGGATGAGAAAAGAGTGGGGGGAAAGTAAGGTGGCCGAGGGGGATTGAGGGCGTTTGAGTATGAGTGAGCTCGAGGCCATGAGCGGCCGTTGCGGACGAGTCCAGATCACATTGGAAATACGAAAAAGAATTGTATTCAATACACTCACATCACTTGTGGCAACACTTGCAGACTTTTTACACGTAACATTGACTCGTGAAGCAGGGGAGACAGCGAAACTTGGCCTAGTAGGTATATGCAAATGGGGGGACTTTGCTAGAAAAACAGAAACAGAACGAAAGAAAAATACTGCTATGGATAATGATGCTTGTACAGGCGACGGGAGTAAGAGTCATCTGCGCCGTGAATTGTTCGCTTTCACCTTTTTGAATTTCGTGCTTTTCACGCGTCGTATTTCTGCGGTGCGCATATTTAAAAAGTCCTTGCTAGCCATATGCTTGCGATGAGAAGCTAAAAGGAGAAGACGTTGCGGGTTAGGCGGATGCGACGCAGGGAGATGCGAGAACGGACGAAGGATGGGTCAAGTCGGGGTCAGGATGACGACCGTGTCATCCACGGTTGTCCAATGACTTCTCGATCCATGACAATCTCAATCTCTTCCTCTTCCTCCTCTTCCTCCACGGCCCCCTCGTCTTCTCCATGTTCGCGGTCTTGGTCTTGACCCGCTTCACCTCCTCGTCCGCCCTCACCATCGCCAGCCTCCGCACTTGCTGTACCTTCAACGGTGCTCGCCGGTGCATCCGGAAGTACGAACTGTGCCCATTCTCCCCTGGCCATGCGCACGCAGTCATCCCACATTTCCAAAACTTGCGACAGCGCCAACACATCGCGCACTAGCTGAGGGTCCAACGTTAATTGACGAACTCGATTAAACGACGCAAGTAATGAAATTGGGATCCACCCGCGTGAGTCCATCTACCATCAGGATAAGAGGTGGTGAGCGAAATACAGCGATCCAAGAAGCGAACAGTGCCACTACCCTTTGTCTTAGGAAGATATCTGAAACCAAGTTTTGCGCACTCAGATAATACTCCAGTTGGCCGAGGAGGTAATATCGTGTAGGGTCCAGTGGAAACGTGAGATTGGACAGCGGTCTTGGTAATGGGTGCCCCGGGGCCGCGGCCGATACACTCGTTGCCGGAGGATACGAAAGTGGGATGGGCGTCTGATAGGCGTCGAATCCATGTGACATGTATGGTTGTTGAATCGTCGTTCCGTACTGACCCACGTCGGTTGGGGCCCGTGGTGGTGGCGTGGACGGCTGCAAGGGCTGGTACGGTTGAGCCGGTGGTGTCACAGTATAAGGTGGAGGCGGCTGTTGCACCTGCTGCTGCTGATGGTGTTGTTGTTGTTGCGGTGGTGGTGGTGGTGGCTGCTGCTGCTGCTGGTGTTGTTGTTGCTTCTGATGCTGTGACTGTTGGTGTTGCTGCTGGTGTTGCTGCTGGTGTTGGTGTTGGTGTTGGTTGAAATGGTGGTGCCTAAACCCACCCCGGCCAAATCCACGACCGGAAAGTCCGCGCCCAAACCCATTCGCGCCGCGTCCCCTACGCCCTACATACGCACCACGCTCGTGGTGCCCATGCCCGTTGTAGGAACCGCGGCCGCGCGGCCGCCAATTGTAGGGCTCCCGCTCTACCTCGCGATTCCGTTCCCATTCACGCTCTCGCGGAAGGCGCTCCTCGCGTGAAGACGACACCGAGTGACCCGCCCCACTTGCACGTCCAAAGCCGTATCCAAAGTCTTTAACCTCGAAACCATCAGCGCCTGAACTCGACAGAGGTTGTGACGGAGGTTGGTGGACCGGGTATGGCCCTGGGCCTGTTTGTACATGCAATTCCTCTTGTGGAGGAGGAAGCGGAGGGCCATGAAGGACATAAGGAATAGGATGGTGTGTAGGGGGATATGGGTGTTGCATCTCTGCCAGTGGTGGCTCTGCTGCAGTAACAGGTAGCGAGGAGCCCTGCAACGGGCCACTGAACAGTAGGCTGACATCGAGAGAAGATTTCAGTGGCGCTACCGAGGCAAGAGGTTGTGATGAAGACTCTGAGAGCTCCGGTCTATTTTCCTCGCCCTGTGTGGGCTCATCCTGTGGTCGATTCGCTGTTCCGAACTCCCACTTTGATGGATCAGCGACCTTAGCCTCGGTAGCCGTATGCGGCTCCGGCTCCTTCTCATCTGTTGTGTTCTCCGGGTGTGACAATCGCGGTTGGGACCGCGTCCTTGAACGCACATGCGATGGGCCAGCTTCCCCAGGGGCGACGCCAATAGAAAATGTCATGGCCACACGTTCTGGCTTTTCACTCCCTGATTGATCTTCCATCGACAGCGGCGATACCCCCGAGGGTGGCGGCGCCGGACTCGAGCTCTTGCTTCCCTCAGGTGCACCTATACTTCCAAATATCACATCGCGCCTGCCCCGCGTTGCCTCTTCCCAATGAGACCCAGAGTCCGGTACGGGTCCTACAACGCGATATCCGGCAACAGCATCCGACTCTTGCGGTGGGGGGGGGCGAGCGATCATCGTGGGTGGGGGTAGAGTAGGATGGGTAGCAGACTCTTCCCCCCTTGGTGGGTCGCCATCATCCTGTAATACGTGGGCCGGTGGTGCAACCTGCTGAGTTGGATGTACCGGTGGATACGAAGGATATATCGCGCGCCCGTCTTGTCTCAGATCCAAAGGCAGATTGCCATGCCAATACATGATCGGGTGTGTTTGCGCGTATGGCGGATACCCGTAAGGATAGACAAAATGTTCCGGGGCTGGCCAGCCTGGAGGAAGAGGTTGCGTAGGCGCAGGACCGTATCTATCTGGTGGAGTGTGGTGGGCATATGGTTGGGGATATGGAGAGACGGACGATGAGGCGTATGATTGCTGTGTATGAGTCGGATTGAGCTGTAATGCGGGAGGGAAATGAGGCGGTGGGGGCGGTGGGGGCTGTGAGACAAAGGATTGGGCATTTGTCGACTGGGTAGGCAAGTTGCCACCGTAACCGTAGACATCTCTGCTGATCTGGGCGTAAGGAACCGGAGCGGCCAGAGACAGGTCGGCGGGCGAGAGGGGTGAATTCCCTTGAGAGGATCGTTGCTGTTGTTCGGGAGCTTGTTCACCGCCGGAACTGACGGGAAGCTGCCCACCACGACCCGGATGTCGCGGACTAGAAGCCGTGCTCTTGGGGCTATGAACCCTGGAGTGGGCGGCCGACGTCCGACCCGAGGCTACCTTGCTGGGTGCTTGAGAGCCATGCGCAGATCCTGAAGCAGAGGCAGCGGTGCTACGCGCTTGGCTATTCCGTGCACTATGACTTCGGGACTGAGAGTACGGTCTTGGGGGATTCATGGCATCAGCAGCTGCTTGAAGCTCCTCCGGCGGTATCGCGATCCACTTTGTCTTCTCACCTATGAAGATGACCGATAGAACAAGAATAGAGGTTGAAAATTGTAAGCACCAATCATCGGAAATGACGAAACCCGCGCAGGAAGAGAGAGGAAATAGACCGGGAGATGTGGACGCAAAGAAAAGAACGCACTCTTTCTCGGCGTGCCCGGATGGCTTGACGAGGGTGCATCAGCATCCCTCTCCTCCGCATCGTGAGCTTCTGTCACGGCCGGGTGCCCATTGCTGACGCGCTGGGGTTTAGCGGCAGGCATGTGACTCTTCCCTACCTCTGGCCAACTTTCGGCATCAGCGACTACAGGAGGTGGATGTGGAGATAGGGGAAGGTCCTTCCGTGACGAAGGGGTTGTCCCGGCACTGGATGCAGATGTCGATGTCGAAGCGCCGTTGAGGACGGATGAGGAAGGAGACTGCGCGGATTGCGCGCTAGTGGAAATCGTGACGTCCGACTGCCGTGAACCTGAGGATGCGGCAGAGGAATCCCGAGGAGGGGACGGAGCACGGGGCACATAAGATGACGCCGTTTGCAGAACAGGCTGAGGAGGTCGAGGTTGCGATCGCGCTTGAGTTCGTTGCTGGATCATTCTCTGATTCCACACGTTCGGCACGGGCGCCGCCTTTGCGGGCGGAAGCTGAGACGTCGGGGTCGGCGGTACGACACCAACTGAGGATGAATCAATGCCAGCTTCTTCTCTTGCGTTCGAGATATGCGCTGTTGATTCACTGTTTGAGGGATGCGAGGGGAAGTTAGCGCCAGGGGCGCCAGGGGTGGATGCGTCGTGCAGAGAGGGATCAGCGAGAGATATCTGGGCAACCTCGACCGGGGAAGATGGCTTTCCAGACTTTTTTGGCTCTGGGGCGGGAGCGGAAGCGGGGGGCTGACGAGGTGGATTGGAGAGATGTTTCTGTGCATGCGGCAGAGATGCAGGTCTGGCCCCTTGGGCTTTCTTCGCACTTTCCGCGTAAGAGAGGACAGGAAGCTGGGCGGTTGTTGCGGGAGTGGGAGAGACCATAGAGATCTCTATCTCTATGTGTGAACGACGATTGGCAGACGACGAGCTGTGGAGCCCGCACCGATGACGGAGGGAGATTGAGGGAGCCGATCAATCTAGGTTCACGTCGTTAGTGGGGTGACCGGGCAGTTGAGACAGAAAGGACGACTCTTTTGGAGAAAAGAAGAAGAGGGGTCTGTGGAGGAAGTGCGGATGGGAGGAGGGACGGCAGAGAGGAAAGGAGGACACACTCACTCACTACAGTCGTGCTCACTTGGTCGCTCAACCAGAATCAGACTTTCGGCTCTTCCCGACGCCTCGACGCCCGAGTTCTGACTCACGAGCACGGTTTCGTCAACGACAAGATGGACCATCATCCATTCGTAGTTTGTTATTGAAACTGAAACGACATGCATGGACGTAGACACGTCCAACTCATCGCTTTCATGGCATTATATTGCGACCCTCGGCTTTCCTCGTAATGAGTATTACGTCGCATTTGTACCACTCTTTCACTCCTTGAAAGCCGGACGTACTTGCACTCCGGGACTCCGAGTCGGAGTACAATACTGCGAGCAGATTACTATGGTCAGTCCAATTCATCGCCACACCGCATGGTGGCTTCTCGCATAGCTTGAATATTCAGAATGGATACACGAATCCCTGATCGTTCGGTGCCAATCGAAGATTTCCGCAGCATTGTAGGGCCAGGTTTTTCTCGCCTCCCACAGTACTGGCGAGGAGCTGAGACAGAACCCTAAGCGAGACAACGGTGCTGACCCGCTTAACCGGTTCCCCCAACGCCTGTCTCGTCGCTCACTTGTCTAGAACCCTGCCAGTGAATGGCCCATTACAAGCACCAGTCACTAAAGACCGCAATCATCTACTGTCGACCCTACCCTGCATTCTCCATCGTCGCTTCTTAGGCACCAATTGAATATCCGAAGAAACCCCCTTGATTCGGCGTTCGTGGTGGCGAACGGGGCACAAAAAAAAATGCGAGGGAAGAAGCGAGTGAACCTTGCTCTTCGTGCCATAAAAACCGACTTTCCCTCATACCGGCATACGCTCTCGATCTAGGAAGCAGAGCGCGTGGATACGTTCTAAACACGATTAGATCTGCCTGGTGATCTGCGCAGCCAATTATCGTGATGGCACCAGTATGACAATGTGGTGCTGTACTCAGCCTTGCCATGAGCAGAGCTTGTCCCTGACCCGACCCAGCGCGATCAGAGAGTTATCATTATATCACAAGGTGTTATGACATGACTACGCCGCATAGAAGGTTGCAAGTCGGGGTCGTCATTCCTTCCCCGAAGTCGCCGTTTCACGGAATCAACTTAATCAACCCGCTACCTGCGACACCGTCTCCCCACTAGTACTCCAGGTCCAGTACTCTGAGAAGCTCACCTGGCCCCGAAATAACTCCGACAACAGGGTCCACTAGAGCACATTTCTGGGGCGCATCCTTACAGAGTTTTCATGCCGTGCGCCACTCATATGCCAGTGAGTCGGGGTACATATGGTCTTTTTTGTTCGGGCTGTGGCGTACCGTATGAATCCCGAGTAGAACCAGAGAGAATATGAGCTGCTGAGCAATTACGCAATAACACCACGAAAGGCGGTGTTTGTCCAAGGCGATGTCAGCCCCCGCTGGGGCTTCCCAATCTCCGGATACTATCAATTCTGACCTTCCATAGATGACGCCAATCCCACGCAAAAAAACGGTACTCCCATATCGTTTCAATTGGCGCGACAACAAACGGGGGGGGGGCAGTTACGCAGACACGCCGGGAGGAAGGGGGAAGGGTTTGGTAATTAATTGTGTGTTGTGTGTATTAGCACACATCCAAGAGTCGGGAGGGGCCGAACAATGTAACCATGTTCGTAGAATGAACGCTTCACGGTAATAGTCGAATCCGACGAAAGGTCGTTCTCACACCGGACATTCGAGGGGAGGTGGTGGCTCCTGAAGGCAGTGATGGCGAGACGCGAAGAAGTTGCAGAACGCATTTCCGTAGACCCAAAAAGGGAGTGCCCACCTGGTTCGGCAGTGATTGTCCTTCGGCGGCTCGAAAATAACTCAAGCCCAGGGCCTGTCCATTCTTCATGGCCAAGGTTTTTTTTCCCTCCCCCTTCGTTATTTCGAAAGAAAGGGGAACCCATCCCATCCCTCTAAAGTCCAACCCACCCGTGCATCGGCCTTTCCCTTCGATCGGTTGGGAGTGACGTTCCAAAAGAAAAAACGGCACCTGGTCGGGCGAGCAACTTCAGTTACAGCAGTCAATTTGGGACGACGGGGTCTGGAAAACGAAACCGGGTGATTATACGTCAGGGGTAATAAGCACCATTCTTTTTGGGACGTACTGTACGTGTTTTTTGGTCTCTAGAGCCTCGGAATAAAGCGTTGTATGTATGAGACGATTGATGGATGGAAAGTTTCTCAAAAGCTAACGCGGCCATCCGTCATTCGTTCCCCAATCTCCGACAACTGGAACCGACTCCGTCGGGTGGTCGGGTCTATGGCCAACCCTCGCCTTCAGTAACTCACGTGCACCCGCAGTCCACTCGGGGTCGGGGATTGTGGTGTGATGATGAATCAATGTATTCGTAGTGGTTTCCTGATGCGACCCAGATACAAAATTGTGAGCCACCAATCTCGTGATCGATCGCGCCTATTGTCAGGGATTAGGCGGAAGGGAAGGACACAGCATGCACATGACGACTCGCAACAGCACCATCGCGATCCACGACCGGTCACTGACTGGAGGGTGGCAGAATGACACCGGGTTATGGGAGCCTGAGGGTTACCAGCAAACATAAAAGGATGATAGAAACAAATGAGTCTTTCGGTTGTCGGCTGACCGTCGGCGGCAGCAATATCCTAACTATGCACTCCGACAAGCTTCCGTTAAGTGCTTCTCATCCTCGGATGCTGCGGCGTATCTCAGGTCCATTGGGGTCAAGAGACAAGGTGTTCGCCTACTAAAGTTCATAACTAAGAAAGAGAAGACCAAAGCAAAAGATTCGATCAAGAGAGAATGATCTTTGTGGATTCCGTTCCCATGGGAAGCTGGGTTATCGCGATATGAGGGGGTCGGTCAGCTTTCAGGCACAAGCGCCAGTCAACCAGCGTCATGAAACGATCGGTTCGAACCAGCCACGAAACGTTGGATCGAGACTGACCGACCAAAAGGCGCGCATCCAAGATGGTTTATTGCTTTATTGAGACACCGCGCGATGCAATGACAAAGGGCTCGTTGAGGCCCCCGTACAGGTCAATAATACAAGCGACAGTACACCCACCAATCAGCTGACTGCCTCCTCACCGTTCACAGATTGGCTTCACCCACAACGCCAAGGACGAGAGCGTTGAGACTCGCCCACGATCTACTACGCTGACAGAACGATATAAGTCCCGTCAAGTACGGCGGCGTTGAGGCCGTCCTGTGGCACCCCGCCTATTGAGGTCCAGATCCCGACAGCTAGTAGCGATAGTGATTCGCCTTATATGGCCCGTTCTGTGGGATGCCGAGATATTCCGACTGGGTCGGGGTCAATGTCGTGAGCTTGACATTCAGGCTGGCGAGGTGTGCGCGAGCCACTTCCTCGTCAAGCTCTTTAGGAAGCATGTGCACACCAAGCGGGAACTTCTCAGGAGTCGTCCAGAGGGCAATCTGAGCCAAAACCTGATTGGTGAAGGAGCACGACATAACGAACGAAGGATGGCCAGTAGCGCATCTACGTTCTCATTGAGCAGTACAAAAGGTCATTTTCAGAGAATACGCACCCGAGGTTGACGAGACGACCCTCTGCAAGGAGAATGATGTGACGACCAGAGGCCATTGTGAAACGGTCAACCTGAGGCTTGATATTGACCGCTTGCTTTGCATGTTGTTTCAGCCAGCCCACATCAATCTCGACGTCGAAATGACCAATGCTGCAGGGTGGCTGTCAAGAACGGTTTGTTTTCAATCATGTTAAGACGCACTTGCTAACAATGGCATCTTCGGGCATTACTTCGAAGTGCTTTGCGGTAATGATGTCCCTGTTTCCGGTGGTAGTCACGAAGATGTTCGCGCGAGGTGCCGCGTCTTCCATGGTCGTAATTTCGTAGCCAGCCATTGCTGCCTGAAGCGCGTTGATGGGATCAATTTCCGTAATCAAGACACGTGCCCCATAAGCGCGCAGAGATTCCGCACACTACACAACAGAAGGGAATAGGTCAGAATCCGCAGGGATCGCATCGGATAAGGGGGGGGAGAGAGACGTACGCCTTTACCAACGTCACCGAAACCAGCGACGACAGCAACTTTACCAGCGAGCATGACATCAGTCGCACGCTTGATACCATCTACAAGGGATTCGCGGCAACCGTAGTAGTTGTCGAACTTGGACTTTGTGACGGAGTCGTTGACATTTATGGCCGGAACTTTCAACCGCCCCTCGCGGTGCGCCTTGTATAAGTGGTGGACACCCGTCGTAGTTTCCTCAGACAGACCGCGAATACCTGATTCATCAGATGGGGACGGAAACGACATGACGATTGCGAATTGTCAGCTCACCTGCCAGGAATTGAGGATACTTCTCGTGAACAATTGATGTGAGGTCTCCTCCATCATCCAGGATCATGTTCAAAGGCTGATTTCCCGAGAAAGCAGTAAGCGTCTGTTCGATGCACCACCGGTACTCTTCCTCTGTCTCTCCTTTCCATGCGAAGACAGGAACACCAGTAGCAGCGATGCTATTTTCGGGGATTGAACACGAGCAGACTCTTCAGAGAATGATCTACGTACGCAGCTGCTGCATGGTCTTGAGTTGAGAAGATGTTCTGAACGAGTATGAGTGAAGCTGCCTTTCTGTCAGTCGGTGAGAACGTACACAGGATGACCAGGCCACCTCCGCCCCGAGGACAACAAGAGTCTCGATAAGGACGGCAGTCTGTATAGTCCTGTGAGGGTCGAGGTCGACAGTTTACCACATGTTCTGTTTACGTCATACATGCGGCTTACATATGAAGACACCCAACAATCCGGGTCCCTTTGAGAGGTTTGGACGGTCCATGCTATCAAGATGGACTGGTCAACCAATGGTCACTCTGGTACTGTGTTATGAGAGACTAACTTTCGCCCGCATGTACATGAGACCAGGCATCTCATGCTATCAAGAAAGTTTTAGACGCAATGATCATAGTTCATAATGACCAAACGAACCTCTGCGATCTCAATTTCCTTGCGACCAAATGCCGCCAGTGATATATCTAAGAGTGACCTATCAATTATCACCGTTGTCAGGGATGAATAAATATACATGCCAGCAACCTTGAAGCTCATCGGAAGGTGGTTAAGACTAGTGGACAACCTTTCGTTTACCGCGTGACAACGGCTAAGAGAAAGACGGTGAGAGAAAAAAAGATAAGAATTTTTTTTTAAAGGGATACCATCACGTGACGCCGGCAGCCGCTCAGCCGAAGACAGAGAGCTGGTTTCAAGTAACCATGGACCAGGCGAACACACCGTTAGATACGCCTGCTGCGTCTGGGGGATCGCGGCAAGGATGTCAGATTGCAGAGATTCTGCAATTCTCTTGTGAGATCCAACCAAAGGGACATGGGTCTCAACAGTTCCACTGCTTCCCTATCCCTCGACTGTTCATTTTGTAAGTGAAGAGTGTATCGATCATTGCTGGGCTAATTTGTTATGCCGAAAGATGCCAGGGGCAGCCTGCCATTGAGATCACCGGAGTAGTCAATATAGATCCTGGAACTGCCGAAGTTAACGTTCCAAAAGACATTGAGTGGGTGTGTTCGTACTTGCGCGAGAAGTAACCACTGACTACCAAATAACTCGCTCTCAGCCAGCGGCTTCCAAAAGCAAAACAGTGGAAAGACATTACCCGCTCTCGTTCGTGATCCGAATATGAGCTGGCCGGAGTGTGCACGATTCGACCGCAAACAGGATCGCGCTACCCTCTGCCAGGTGTCCCATGGACTGGGGTGGTTGGATCCGTTTCTCGATATACCGTTTGACGCTACGAGATCCGCAAGCACCCTTGTTGGAGCTAGAGCCAATCATAAGCTGCTTTTGGGCTGGATTGTTGGGATAGTGAACGCTTCTCGTACGACAAAACGAGCTGGTCATGCATATCACTGGCGGGTGCATCCACGGTCATGATGTGGGTAATGACTCCTTAGCTGTTCATCATGACACACGGTTCTTCATATTACAGGGAGCCAGTACCTCAGCCCGACAAGAGTATGTATGTGATAGTATTAGGGTGCAACTGACTGCGTCTTTGTGACACCTACTGCATGATAGCTGACGCGTGTCGTCAGCGCCACACATGATCCTCCGACGGAACAAAGACGGAGACCCCGTGTACCGTGTGTCCTAGGAAGTATGGGTTGATGATGGATATATGATCAGATGTTGGGTCTTACACTTGAAGGGTATGTTCGGAGCGATCGAGTCGAGAAGAAGGTTCGGTTGATATCATGACTAATCAGATCAAATCGGCGCGAGCACCGACGGATGCCCCCCTCCCCTCCCCATGGCTCACAGCAGCTAGCTATGTACGGCTGTCGGCCGCAGCCGAGCCACCAGTAAGTTTAGCGGAAAACCGGCAATCCGGATAGAAAAATATCGCCGCTGTTGATGGCACAATTATCTCAATTAATGAGAGAAACCCACATCAACGAAACATTTCCTTATTGTGTTAGACCAGGTCGGCGTGTCATATGCATCTCGAGATATGATCACACACCACACACACGACCTTCGGGCAAAGTGGCGCGCCATTGGCAGGATCTCTCGGAGTTCCGGTCATTATCTCATCAAGACACCTCTGGACTGTGGAGACGTAGATCATTTTCCAACGCCCGCGGCCTCGCTTAATATTGACCGCAGACCCGAGATAGTGATGTCGGGTCCCGCATAGCCTGTTGCGAATCTTTTTAAACATGTCGGTGGTCAGCGGACAGAATGTAGGATCTGAGTCCCTCGCGACACCTTTGATCAATTGTCTCAGGACGCCATCACCCAGGCCACGCACACGCACTAGCTCAAGGGCCGTGCCCCTAACTTCATTTTTCTGTAAAATATTGCACTATTTTGCAGATGCAAGAGCACTCTCCCGACTCTTTTAAATGGCCCGAGCGCCCCTCCTCTTCCGACAGCGCTCCCGAAGTAAAGTTGGAACAAGCATCCGACTCGAAAGCTTTTTACGTACCCTCGTCGTCCGCCATCACAGCCACCTTCACCTGCAAACCCGCCCCTTCGGCTTCGGCGGCTCCCCCATCTATTCGCCGCCACTCGTCCACTGGGGCGCAACTCAGGCGGTCCAAGCACCCTTATTCCCCCATTCTACACGAAGCAAGAATACGTAACAGATACGGTGGCGAGACGAAGATGTCTGGCAATAACTACCCTCAGCAGTGGGTCAAGACAGAAAATGGTGGGCGCTATATTTCTTATTTCCAAAAGCGGGACCTTACGTTCCACCGTAGAAGCTGAAAGGCAACAGGTGTACGCGTTCGCCACGTCTGGTGGTGCTCAGGTACGACGTTCTCCCTTTCCTGATAAACACACATGGAGGTAATAATATCTCCGCTTGAACAGCTTCCTATGCGGCGACCAACATTAAGTGAGGAGGGTCGACCCCAGTCCTCGGGTTCCAGCATAACCTCCTCGAGCCTCCGAGGAGCCATGGGAGATATTCTCCTCTCTTCTAATTCCGAAGGTTCTAATTCCCCTTCACCGGCGAGTGACGGTTCTCAGCACAGACAAGATTCCTACAATGTGGCATCCGGCATGGTCTGGTCTCAGACAAACGCCGATGTCACGGGACAGCCAACTATACAAACTGCGACGAACTTTGGTGATCACTCGAACCCCTTGTCCTTTCAGAATATGTCCTCCTCGTCTGGGTCCCTTAACTCAAACAGTCCCTCAACATCGTACTTGCATTATCCAGACTATAATCAATCTAACTATACTAATCCCAACGCATCGGGCGCCCACTCCCCCCCTGTTTTTCCATCGGCAGGGTACTCCGAGTCTTTCAATTCCTATCCTCCGACGCGTGGGTCCACCACACCGGCACTGCCCCTGATTATCCCGCAATTGGCACACATCCCTTCGGGTCGTGGCTCAATATCCATCACTCCCACAACCACAGCGCCCGCGGGTCATCGCTCACATCGCTCTACTGACGATGAGCTCCGATATTTGCGCAACAAAGTTCGGGATCTGGAACTCATCAATGAGTCTGCCCGATTACGGATCCGCGAGCTCGAAAATGAGCTTTCTAATCCAGGCTCGGGCCCCTTATACTCACCTTCGTCGATCAGTGGTCTGCCTACCCCTGCGACGCAACTTCCCACTTCTCCCTCTTTTGCTGCATCGTGGGAAGCGCGGACCGACGCACGCATCAAGCTTTTCTGCTCGCTCAACCGCGCGGGAAACGCTTTGTGTGCATGGCACGACTCGCGCCGAGAGCGCCGTGCCCACCCTCCTCGGATGGCTCCTCCTGGGCACCTTAATTGCGGCTGTACGTTCGAGGAGGCCCTGTTTGAGGAGAGCCTTTCGCGGCATGACGTGGGAAGTTACCACCCTGGAGAGAGCGTTCGGATGGACCCAGCGCTCCGCAATCCACTCCTGAAGTTGCTCCAGAAGCGCTACGGTTACAAAGATGGTGACTTTGAACGTGAGGCGATCACGGGCAACTGGATCGATGGTGAAGGGCCGGGGCCATGGGAGGCTCGCGCCCTTGCAGGAATATCGAGCCACCGCAAGCATCGTACAGAGGACCGTCGATGACTTTATATTTGCCCCACCATACACCCTGCTCTTACCCTAGTTTCAGACCTTGGATGTACATCGGATACCCTTTGTGATGATCTTTACTTTTGGATTTCTGTCGGCAACGGCTACCCCTCTTGTTTGCGTCCCCGTGCTAATTGCTGTAACCGTAGTTCGTTCTGTTGTTCTTCATTGTTCTTCATGTAGGCTGCACATTTTGTCACGTAGATTCATCGTAGGCAGTTACAAACGCAAGTTCAAGAGCTGGCTAATTCATATCTCGAATCCGACTGACCCTGATCAATACAATAAAGCACCCACGAGACGGAAAATGAGCGCCCTGAGAGGACACCGGACTCTCAATCCTGTCCCGAACTTAAGCCGGTCCCGAGGACGTGCTTCGGGAAGCTGGCTTGTCATTTATTATCAACTTGCTCCGAATTCCGTAATACACTCGGGTCAGTGCACCGTGATCCGTGATCCGCTTGACAGTGGATAATCTGTGGTTTGATGTCGAGGTTATTGCCTATTTCGGGTTGATGCACGTTCTCTTACATTGGGAGCTGCCATCCGAGTGTCGGATTGACCTAAACATATCTGATTGAGATGAGGTGAGACGCTTCCGATCAACATGAGCGTAGTTAGGATACGTGCTTGGCGAAGCAAGCTTCCCGCGGTCGGATTACATGGCTCTGTGTTTGACGGTGAAGACTTCGAGAAGGAAAAAGTAGCTTCTCGCGGAAACAAGCGATTCATCCTGCGAGAAGGACCACGAAAGCTTGTTGAGATAAGTAATCACGGCGCAACTATAGAAGATATTGATATTTCGATTGATCACAGACGACGTGGAAGAAACTCACGCGTTGCCATGCAAACATTTGTGAAAATAGCTCCATCGCTTCTGCACTTCCAAGCTATCAGCTTGATGCAACGTAACACAGACCGAGAACTGAGTTGAGATATTGGTGGTCTCTCGCTGCTAATAAGAAAAGTGATTTCCACGAAAGCAACGAGGGGTAGCCCTGAATGGAAGAACAGCACAATGGACCTTGGGGCATCTTGGGGCATCAGAGATCCAGAAGCAGGCAGGATTGAATCTAGAAATTCCGTTCCATTTTTTCTGAAGAAATATACTTTGAGGGTAACAATCAACACATCCCTTGATTGTATGCAGTAAGGTTCTGAAAGAAAAGTTTAATTGATACGGAAGCTCGACGACACGTGATGAGACTGCTCTACATTTCGGCTATCGTTTCGACACAAGTCGTCCATCTACTACCATGCGGCCGCTTACGGCATTAACGATTCTACCAATCATCAGTGTCCATACTCTCGCCTTTTCGTGGCGCAGACATGACTCCAAGTTACCCTCCGATGTGGAATATTCCGTTCTTCAGGACCTTGCTTTCCCAGGTCTGCTCTTCCCTCTCCGAAAACCTAGCATTTGTTCAGTGCCTCGCAGAAATTGGGCTTGACAAAGATGTGATTGACTCTTTGAATAGTGAGCCCTGCTTTTACCTTCGTTGGGCGCATTCGGAAATTCTTGGGCTCGCAGGTCCTTACAAGAGAAAGCCGGATTGTTTTCGCCATGCTGCTGGGCGTATACGCGTCCGGTGTGCGGAAATAGACATGGATGCTGATCAGAGGGTAAAAGGTACGCACATTTGTCCGCATATATGTCGTTCATCATAGACACTGTACGCAGCCGCAATCTCTATGACTTTGTGTGAGCTTCGAACTGCCGGAATTCATTCAATTCCCCTTGAATGCGAGGAGTTCTTAGAAGAGGGAGGGTCAGGCGACCGTGCGCCTCATGGGATCTGTGTAGAGTGGGCATCCCTTCTCGTGGTCTCCGACTTATTTACGCAGCTACTACAGGGCACTTTCCAGGAGTACTCAGTCTTGGGCCAGCTATTCTGGGTATCTGCGTGAAATCCGTACGCAAAATCCACCCAGAGCTGCTTTTCCTGTTGATCATTTTATCGACAACAAGCTCAACTGTGCTCCGCTTACCAGCGGAGTAACGAAATAGGTTCGAGCCTCGAGCTCACGGCTCCGCATGCGTGATTTACATATTATGCGAAGATCTCGCGTTCGAAATGTACAGGAATGCTACTATCGAGAAAGTCGCATATATTCGTCATCTGATGCGGCGTGCGGAGAAAGAAGACGAAGCGCGCACACTTTGGCAATCGTCACTCTCAGTGAGACCCAACCTCCCTCTGCTGCCTCTCCAGTAGTTCTAACTTCCGCAGGACCTTCAAAGCTCCATTGACCGTCTTCAGGCGACTCCGGCACTTGCTGACAAGATCTACGTCGATATCTCATCCAGAGTTCTTCATGAGCTACAGCAGGTCATTTCCGCTCCAGAGTGTTATTCTAGTAGCACGTGACATGGGACTTAACACAATCGTAGGTTATGCGTACTCAAAAGGAGGCTTTTGATGTACAGCTTCAGGACAGTAGGAAGCATTCGCTTGTGTTATCGGAGGTATGTGCTGGAGCAGCGCATGTTATCGTGCTGAAGTCTACATGGACAGAACTCTCGAACGTTAATGTCTTTATCGGCCGAGTTCGAGCGGTCATTTTCTGCGAGATTGAACTCAGGACTTCAACTCCTCGAAAATAGGCTAAGCGATTCTCTTGACACCTCCGTAGGCTACCTGCATCATGGGCATTGGCTCGGTCGGGGCTGATCATCTCTCCCAGGGCAAAATGTGGCAGCAATTTTCTCTCATAGAGGGAGGTCTCTTTTCTGCTATGACCGCAAGTCAACGCTTCATGTTCTTTGCGTTCCCTTAATAACCATCAGTTTTGTCCAGTCGATTACACAGCTTGGTGCAAGCATCAACCAACTGTCAGATGCACTAAATTCTAGCGCCCATGAGTTGGAGCTGATGAACATCGCCCAAGCAAACGCCATTCAGGCAACGGACGGGCTTGTCGGGAATATAAAACGAATGAATGAAACCGTGTTGAGCGCTCTGATTGATATCAACGCGACGGCCGTCAGGGTCAACCAGACAATAAGCTCATACACATTCTATTCGAATTTTTTATCCCTGGCAGGCGCTACTGTCATTGACTGTGAGGGCGATCGAGCATCTCCCCCTGTCACGTTCTGACTGACTCGTTGGTCAGGGAAACAAACATCCCTCCTGCGCCTAGTGGCATCCACGGCTGTCCGGCTACTGTGGTTCATTTTACAGCACTCACCTTCTTTCCTTGTCATGGTAGGCTGCCTCTTTCAGCCGTCTGTCTGTACTTGGGTGATACGTTGGCAGCCTTGGGTCGTTGCCATGCCAGTGATCTCTGTGCTTCGTTGGTTTCTCCGAAAGGTCCTCCCGAGGCCAGGGTTTGAGTATTCTCGTCCTTGTATATGGCCTCTGAAGCCAAGTTCGGAAAGCGGACCGACCTTAGCTGCTCCCACTGTAACTCTCACCGCTCGGGCAACACCTTGGTCTTCCAGTCGTCCTCTTGGGAGGTCGTCTAAATTCTCTCGTATCCCGGACAGACTCTGTGAGCGCCGCCTCGACGATTGAATGGTGTCCTCGTCGCTTTTCACCTGAGGTGCTATTCTAGAGTATCCTTGTAATGTCAAATAACCGTGTATGTACTTTTGGTAGACAGAACACGGGTGGTGTGTGATGACGTCATGGGTTCGTTGCCTGCGCCTCGTTTACTCCACGTTTAAAGCACGACGCGTGGTTCCAGCCTGCATCAAGCCACGCACTGAACCTTTCCCTCATTCCTTTGCCTTACTGTAACCGCCTGGTGAGGTCCTCTTTTACTGATAAAATGCCCGCATCTTCTCGTGGCTCATCCTCGTCTCAGCAACAAACACATTCCACTTGAACCACCCAAATTCACTCCAGACCATGGTCTCAACTCGAAGCAGCACTCGGATGAGCCAGAGCGTTTCTCCAGAGCGCCCCTCATCCGCCGCCGCCGCATCGCACGAATCACGCATCATCACGAAGAAGGAAGACCTCCCGCCTCCCAAGTCGAAGGAAGACAGGGGCGTCCGTTCCGACGTCAAGAATCCGCTCGAGCAAGTCCGGCTCACCACTTTCGTCCACGTCCTCATCTACTTTCTGCTCGTCATCCTGGCGTGGTACACCTACCGAACGACCCTCGTCGCCGTGGACGCGTTCCGATCCAGGAGCGGCACGTTCTCTTTCCCCTCGACCTCAGCCTCCTCCTTCTCTGCCTACGCGGATCCGATATGGCAATCCATCTCGAGACGAGTCAGCTGGGCCTCGCGAGGCTACTCTCAATTTCCGGGATTTTCGAGGCGTCCGTACGCCGACGTGGAACGCCGCGTCGAGGAACTAGCAGACGCATTGGGCGTGCGCCCACTCGATCTCGCTAACGCGATTGCAGATGCGGTGCACCAGCTCGTGCCCACTGAAACGTTGTCTTCGCTGGCCGGCGAGGCGAAGAAGACGGGCGGCGGCCGCATCATGGACGCGCTGCGAGGAGAATACACCCACGGTGTACACATCGCCGACGCCGTCCGAGGAAGGATGGGGTAATATTATACGTCCCAAAGATGGCCCCGGGAGGCGTATGATGATATTGTGAATACTGTACCTTAGCCCTCTTGAGCTGTATTATGGTTACGACGGCACTTTTCGCATGCTTTTGTTATGAATCGTTATTTCACCTAATCACATCATCGCGCGCCCGAGCTCCTTCTTAATTGCGCCAATACCGAATCCACGTCGGCAATATGGCGGTCTTGCAGCTTCTGAAACTGAGAATCATACCCAGTCACATTCCGGGGCGGGGGAAGCCTCCAGAAACCTACTCACTTCATCGTACGCGATAGAATGTCGGGCATATTTGCCCTTCTTCACGCTAGCCTGATGATGGCGGCGAATTTGGACGCGTGTCTCCTCGGCCTGCTTTGACGCGGTCGAATACGCGGCCAGACGCGCTTCTACGGTAGGCCTGGAGACATGGACATTAGGGAAAGAGCACGGAAGTCGCCAAAAGGAAAACGCGTACTTTGGTATCGGTATTCTCAAAGTGTGGTCATCGACCCGTTGGGGGATGACACCACGAATCTTGGCTTCGTATAGAGCATCTTGAACATGCTTCAAATTCTACTGAAACGCAAGCGTTCGCGCCCAATCAGCGGATATCCATCACCATAGAATCGGAAACGGGAGGGGGGGAGGTGGGTAGGAGCGGGGTACGCGACAACCAACAACCACAAACTCACCTGTGGATCAAACACGGTCACGATCAAGGTCGACCCGTCGCGCACTCCAACAGTGGCCACCTCTTCCAACTGCACCTTCTTCGCCCCTGCCCCCTGCCCCGAGCTTGAAGAAGACGACGACGAGGCCAACGACGCAGAAAGTGGTGCCACACCAGAGACGCGCACGGGGTCGAGCAACCGCGGCGTGACGCGACCGCTGGCGCGGGCCTCGAGCCGTGCGACCTCGCGACGGAACCACTCCACGCAAGTGGCCATCCTGGCATCTGCGCGCGCGCACTCGTCGCGCGCGGCGGGGTCCGTCAGCGCCTGCTGCGAGCCGGGCGTGAGGGATGCCGTCGAGACGGGCGCGCGTTTTGAACCGGGTGACGGAGAGGAGGACGAAGAGGATTGTGGGGATTCCGATTCCGCGTCTGGGTTGCGGCTGCCCTCGTGTTTTTGCTGCTGTTTCGTTTTTGGCTTTTTGGAGGCGTAGGCGCGCGTAAGAGGCGACGGTGGCGGCGCCGGCGTCGACAACGAGGTTGTGAGCACGGTCGGCCGAGAGATTATTATTGCTCGTGTGATGGGTAGACGTAGGCTGTGACAAAGGAGTGATGACATTTTAGGGCTGTCAAAGACAAAGAATCGAGAAATGCAGCAGACAGAAAGGTGGGAGTTGTTAGTTTGTGGCAAGCGTTCAGAAACTGAATTTGGCGCGCAGGACCCCGACTCGACCAGCACAATGGCGACTCGCGACCATGCCACTGCCATCCAGTACAGCATTTCGTACCATCACTGACACGCCCCTTTCACATTTCACCTCCAGGCCTACCCTGACTCTGACACAATCAACGTGCCAGTGCCTCAGGGTCAAATCAATAGTAGCCGCGGGTTTCTGCTAGCCCGAATTAAGCTCGACCAAGCGCGACAAATTCATCCTTACATCTGTCCTGTGTGGAACGTAAATGCTCGGCGTCAGGAACAGTGGTCGTGACTTTCCGATCTGGTGACATGGTGCTCGAGTGCGCTACTGTCATAGTCACCTATTCGGAAGGTCTATGACGCTGGCGAGTTGTCTAGAAGACAAATGCCCGACCTCCGTGCGACGGCCTCCACGACGAGCAGTACATGCAATTCACTGTCACCCGTCCCCATAACCAGTGCTTGTTTGCCACATCACATCTGTGACGACCACGATCACCCGTCCGCCACTCTTGCAGCAGAACTACGAGAAGGGCGCTAAGTAGGCGCTGGCCCGAGGCCCGAACCAACCACAGCAAGCGCGCGCCCCTTCATAACTGAAATACCCCTCCCAGAACTCCTAGAACTCTGATAAGGACACAAAAACATGCCACCTGACGAGAGAAATAGGGGCATCCACACTGCACTATCTAACTCCATCGATCGCTGGAAATGCTGAAACCGAAATCAGTTGGGGCCTAGCAACTGTAGGACCTATCACCGACCTATCATATCGTACTGCCTCGAGGTGGCGAGTCCCTGGAAGGCGCGCCATCGAACAAGGTTGACGATGAAATCGACCCGGTTCGCTTGTGACGATTGAACCAGAACAATTTTCAGGAATTTGCAGCTCTTGCCATGACCAGCGTCATATATCTACTACCGTTATACTGCTCAGGGTGCCGATGAACCTGATCCATCAATCGAGTATCGAATATAGGGCTTCAGCAACACATCGTCATTACGTTGGGATATACAGTGATATGATTGACCGATGTTTGGTGGATATTCTATATATGTGCAGGAAAGCAATGGGACATCATCAAACAAAAGCTGGGTGCAGGAGGGGAGACGAGGTGAAGGGAAAGAAATTCTATCCAAACCGCGCGCTCAACCCGTCGTATATCAAAAATATGAGGGCGCTGCTGGGCACCGATCGCGCGACTGTAATGCCACAACCGGCATATAGCCCCCTCAGCCCACCCGCACGATAGAGTTCCCTCGCGACAGACACAAACGATCTATGGCCCTGCCCGTTCCCCGCCTGAGATCCCGCAGACCCTGCCGACGCGGGGCGTAGCTCCGCCTCTGTCTGCATCGTGCTCTTGACGGTGTCTGCAGGGAAGAATGCGAGGTTATACGCTGCGCCCGCACACGCGCCGCTCAACGCGCTCTCCCAAGGGTGGAGCGGGCGCGCGGGCGCATCGCCGTCGCTGCCGCTGCCACCGCCGCGACGAAGGAGGAACTTGCAGACGAGCTCCTTGGTGCCGAACCACGCCGCGGAGCCCCCCGTCTCGCGGATGAGCGTGCCCGTTTGGCCCAGCCAGAGCCCGCGCACGCCGTCGACGCGGATCGCGTCGCGAATGATGGACCACGGTCCCGGGAGGTTTCGCAGAGCCGAAGACGCCGCGGCAGGAGGAACGCTCCCCACCACGGCGCCCGCCGTTGCCGACGGGGCGGCTACTACTGGTGCGGTGGCGACTAGCATCTGTACTTGCATCTTGCACTTGACGAGTTCTATCGGCGTCCTGCTCAAACGTCGAACAAACGAATCGTGAGTCAGTCACACCTGCGAAACGCGTTCAAGATGAGAGGAGGAGGGGGGGAAGGAGACAAAAGCGCAAAAAAAAAAAAGGGGGGGGGCAGGAGGAGGCGGGGGGGGGGGCCAGCCCCTGGCGCGGCGGGGGCGGGCGGCGGGGGGGGGGGGGGGGGAGTGGG
>Ga0137397_10000328_pt1 | contig 32202 bp, 31 predicted proteins | sample czorhiz116metaG_FD_106658 | JGI IMG/M metagenome (GOLD analysis project Ga0137397, IMG submission 106658) | Vadose zone soil microbial communities from Angelo Coast Range Reserve, California, USA - czorhiz1.16 metaG | ecosystem: Environmental > Terrestrial > Soil > Vadose zone | place: USA... | reverse complement strand
GGATCCAAATAGATGTACATGCGAGATATCAAGCGGTCGCGAAACTCGAATATGCTGCAGAATCTGCCGCCCGGTGTTTTACCGCCTTCCCATTGGGTTCCGTCGCGCGTCTCACCGCGGGTAGTGCCTTCCACAAAAACCGTGTGGCCCACCGCTATGCACTTAAGACCCGGCTTGTCGTGGGCAATCGACTTTAGGGACCCCAAGAGCCCTGTCGCCAGCTCCCCGAACGCCGCCTTGCCGCGCCGCACGCCGAACTTCGGAAAGAAGAGCTCGACGTCTTCGGTGAATAAATCCAGGACATCGGGTTGGCCCGCGTCCGCACGCCGATAGTATTCCTCGGCGAGCTGTATCAGAGCGCTTGTGGTGGCTGTCTCGCCCACGATCGTCTTCTCCGTGTTGCCAGGCCTGTCATCATGCACCGTGTTTGACGGTGTATTCTTACTTCAAGCGGTAGCCGACCGTTATCCCATAGGTTGCAGGCATGCCGGCAATGCGTGCGACCGTATCAACTACATGCGTCACCGTTTGCGCATAGAACTTGTCAGTCACATTGTGACCCCACAGCTCGACGCGCCAGTTCCCCGAATTGATTCCGGCTCGCAGGTCCACCAGCGAGTAGGAGTGCAAGGTGTACAGAGGCACCTCACCAAAGGCGGCGAAGCTCGCGCCCTTGTAGGAGTCGCTGGCGCCGACATACGCCGCAATGCCGTTGCGCAAATGGAAGTCATATTCGACATCTCCGGTGAACAGCCACCGGGGGGTGTTCGGAAAAGCCTCGCCCTCGATGTCCACCTGATTGTTTAGAGGGTCGTTAGTCGTGAAATTATCGGTGACCCTAGAATCAACATAGGTGCCGCCAGCGGTTACGGTCAGGCTTGAAACGGGCTTCCAGGTCACATTCAATTCCCCGCCCACGACGCGCGATTTCGGGATGCTGACGAGACCTGGAAGATTGCCGAATGCCGTCGTGATGTAGCCGATGAGCTGCTTGTCCTTATAGTCATAGTAAAAGGCGGCGGCATCGACTTGCAGTGAGTGCGACAGCAGAGTCTGCTTCGTTCCTAGTTCGTAGGCCAGAACCGACTCCTGCTTGATCGGGTCAAACTGGTTCGGAAAGAGACCGGGAACGGTGGGGAAGCTGCCCGCCTTAAAGCCTTTGGTGGCATTGACGTAGTACAGGCGCTCTTCTGAAGGTTTCCAATTCAAACCCGCCCGCCAGGACACATTGGATTCGTCTAGATTCTTCGAGACGATAGGGACGGCCGTGAAGGTGGTGGGGTCGAGTGTGACGCACGCTCCTGGTGCGATGGGTGCCGAGGCGATTTGGGAGAACGCCGCCGCGAGCTCTCCATCGCCGGGATCGAACAAACACCCGAGAAAGTGATTGTCGTATTTGGTGTACCGCACCGAGGATTGCGCCGACCAAGTGTCCGAAAGCTTGAAGTCGAGACTGCCAAAGGCCGCTTTGGTATCGATTTTCTGGTGATTGGCATTGATGAAGTCGTGGTAGCGCAAAGGGCCGATGCCGGAGTTGGACGCCGTGTAGGTGCCCTCCTGGTCGTCACGCGTCTTGTCATCCTGATAGCTGGCCCCGATCATCCACCGCATTCTCTTCTCGGGTGTCGCTCCTGCGAGCCGCAGTTCCTGAGAGAATGATTGAATCGCAGCACGGATGGTCAGGAGAAAATTATCAAGGTCGGTGCCGTCGGAGTCGACGGGCGCGTGCTGCTTGAAGTCAGACCACGCCGTGATGGAGGTCAGCGTGATGGCGCCAGACACATCCCAGTCACCGCGCAGCGAAAATTGATGGAAACTGTCATTGCGCCTGAAGTTCGTGTGCGGGTCCCAGTCTGCGATGCGCGCATCGTTTCGGGCGGGGACATACTTTGATAGCGCCGGAGCCAAGTCCTGATAGCCACCCGGCACCGTGGGCGCAAATTGGACAAACTGTGCGGCTTGCGTATCGCTCTTGTCGAGCCAACCATTCGCATTGAATTCGAAGCGAAGGTCTTGCCTCGGCTTCCAATCGAGAAGCAGTCGGCCGGTCGAGAAGTCGCGCACCCCAAGCTTGGCGTTGCGGGTTTCACTCATCTGCCAGGCATCTCGCTGCTCGGTTCGCACCGCCACTCGGGCCGACACGGTATCCGAGAGAGGACCGCTGAGAAATCCCTGCGCGTCCGCTTCATTGAATCGACCGTACGTGGCATCGGCTCCCGCTTCGAGGTGTTCGGTTGGTTTGGCGGCAATGAAGTTCATTGCTCCACCGGTCGAGTTCTGACCAAACAACGTGCCCTGCGGACCTTTCAGGACCTCAAGTCGGTCCAGGTCGAAGGCGGCGCCTGCTGTCATCGCGGAATAGGGCAGGGGGACTTGGTCCACATAAACGCTGACGGTCGGTGCTACTGCCACGGCGACATCCTTGAAGCCGATGCCGCGAATGGTATAGATCGGCGTGCCGTAGTCGCTCGGCTGGTAGGTAAAGCCGGGGACGAGTTTGGTCAGGTCAGACACCGCCACAACGCCCTGCTTCTCGAGTTGCTCGGCAGTGACCGCGGTGATCGACATCGGTACGTCGCGGGCCCTCTCGGAGCGCTTCTCCGCGGTGACGACGACTTCCTCAAGTTGAGTGCTCTCCTCCTCGGCACCGGCGCCTGAGTCTGCGGCGCGTATTGAAGCGCTGGCCAGCAGTTGAATTGCTATGAGGCTTGCGCCCGCCCAGTAGTGGCTTCGCATATTCGACTTCCCCCGTAACGTGATGGCTGTATCGCCATGTCTGCTCTCGCGGCCCCGATAATCCTTGAGCTTTGGCACGATGTCAATACTAAACTTTCCATTAGTGAAGTTTTAATTGTTCGCGAACAGAGTTGAGAAGCGAGCTCTCGGGCCGTGCTTTATGGCTCCAATCCGCGCCGGATTGGCGCGCTTGATGGGGTCCGCAGTCGGCGCTTTTCGACTACCGCAATGCGGCCGTAGAGCCTATGCAGGTACCTGATGGGTAATGAATTTATTGGATACTGAGCAGGTAACTAGGCGGCGTTCTGAAGGGATCAGCGAGCGGGCCGCCATACACCCGCCCAACAATTGAACTCAAGACCGTGCGCGTGCGAGTCTGCTTCGGCTTCAGCGTCCGAAAATGGTGGCGTCCACGAGCCGCCAGTAGGACTCCGTCACAGCCGGGTCCGTCACGTTGAGGCCCGAGGTGGCGCGCATTTCACTACGTAAAGACGAGAGCACGGACATGCAACCGATGAGCATGTAGTAGAACAAGATTGGATCGCCCGCGGGCAGGCCGCCGTCCTTCTGGGCCTCCGCGATTTGCGGCACCAGCCGATTCATTGTCGGTTGCAGCATATTCTTGACGAGCCATTTCAAGCGCGGGCTTCCTGGTATGTTCTCTCGCATCATGAACTGGTGGAAATCGACGTGCTGTATGGTGAACTGCAGAAATGCACGGAACTCCTCTCGCACCCGATCGACGGCGCTAAGGGATGAATCGGGCGGGATACGAATATCCCAGCTCTCGCGGATTTCGGCGAATGCATCCTCCGCCACGGCGCGCCATAAGATGTCCTTCGTTCGGTAGTGATAGGTGATCAAAGGATGCTGCATCCCCGCTCGCTCGGCGATGGTTCGGGTGCTCGTCCCGTCAAAGCCACGCTGCGCAAACTCTGTGAGCGCGGTTTCGAGAATGATCTTCCGAGTGTCGATCGCACGCTGCTGCTCACGACGTTTTCTCTTCGGTCGAGCACGGCTACTCGTGGGCGTCGTTCGCTTGCGAGCGGGCTTTGGATTTTCAGGGATCTGTTTGTCGTTCATGGTCATGGGATTATCGCCGAAAATTGACGGGAAGGAGGGACCAGGATCGCGGCGACCGACGCGGCGTGATCCGGCTCCCGAAACGGCCGGTACTGAGCCCGTCTAGCAGGAGCGACGACGAGCGAGCCGAGTCAGGCCGAGGACCCAGCGGCTCGCGGGCGCATGAGAAGTTTTCCCGTATGTTCGCCGCTATAGAGCCTTTTAACGGACTCGGGGGCCTTCTCGATGCCATCCAAAATGTCCTCCGCGTACCGAACCTGGCCCTGCCTCACCCATTCGGCAAGGGTACGGACCGCTTCCGGGAACCGTGGCGCGTAATCGGTCGCTAAAAAACCCGCGCATGCTAGCCCGCTTGACAATGAGGTGCCGTTCCGGACGGGGACCTGTATTCCAGGGATTCCAGCTCGCATACGCCGCGGTTCCACAAATCACGGCACGGGCGCCGATTCGACGCTGTCGCATCACCGCGTCACTAATAGGACCCGAGGTATTGTCGTAGTAGATATCGACTCCATTCGGGCAGGCGGCGTGAAGCTCAGCGTCAAGATTGACACTCGACTTGTGCTCATTTGTCCCCCGCCTTCACTGTGATCCAAAGGCTAGGCGCGGTCATTCCCGCTGTCAACATAAACTGTACAAACGGAAAGTTTACTATGGACAAGCGCCGAGATTTGTGGCATCAATTAGGCACAAGGCAGAGTGTGGCTGGACCGGCAAGAGGGGAGGGGGCGGCGCATGATCGATGTACCGGTGCTCGTTGTCGGAGGAGGGCCTGTCGGGCTCACGACGGCGTTTGCGTTACAAAAGCGGAACATTCGCGTAGTTGTCGTGGAGCGCAATCCAACGACGACGCGACACCCGAAGATGGACGTGACCAACGGCCGCAGCATGGAACACTTCCGTCGCTTAGGGATCGCGGACAGGATTCGCGACATTGCAGTTCCTCGGGACCATTGCATGGACGTGGCCTGGGTTACGCGGCTGTCGGAGTGGGAGCTCGCGCGCTTCGAATACGCCAACGTTCATGAGTGGCGCGATGACATCCGCGCGCGAAACGATGGCTCTCAAGCTCTCGAACCCAACATGCGCCTGAGTCAGGTCGTTCTCGAACCGGCGCTGCGTGACATCCTCGAAACCTGCCCACTGGTCGATCTTCGGTTTGGATGGGCTTTCGTGAGCCTGACGCAAGATGCAGAGGGGGTGACCGCGACGATTCGCAATACCGCCACCGGAACGACTGAAACCGTACGCTGCGCACTGCTGGCCGGATGTGACGGCGGTTCGAGCCAAGTTCGCGACTCTTTGGGCTTCTCGTGTACGGGTAAGTGGAACGTATTGCCCTTCTACATGGTTCACTTTCGCACGCCGTCCAAGGACCTGATGCAGCGACATGGCCAGGCGTGGCATTACCAGTCTCCTGTCGGGGGAACCCTCATCGCACAGGACGACGAGGAGATTTATACGCTGCACAATCTGATTCCGCCCGGCGTTGACCCGAAGAGCATCGAGCCCAAGCGATTTCTGTTCGACTCACTGGGTGTGGATTTCCCATGCGAAGTGATACAAGCCAATCCCTGGTGCCCCCATCTTGTCGTCGCCGACCATTTCGGTTCCGGACGTGTCTGGCTCGCCGGAGATTCCACCCACCAATTCATCCCGACGGGCGGTTATGGCATGAACACCGGGATTGGCGACGCCGTGGACGTCGCTTGGAAGTTTGCCGCCATCTTGCAAGGCTGGGGCGGGCCGACGCTTCTCGCGACCATCGAGTCCGAGCGGCGAGCGGTGGCACTGACCAACTGCGATGCGGCGGAAAAGAACATGGGTGTTCGGCTCAAGATTGCCGAGGCCTACTCCCCGGCCATCCATGCAGACACCGCTGAGGGCGCGGCCGCACGCGCCACCCTGGGGCACCTGATTCAGGAGCTGGGCAATCTCGAGAACGAGGCCCTCGGAATCGAGCTCGGCTCCCGCTATCGCAATTCTCCGATTGTGTGTGCAGAGCCAGACGAGCCGGAGTGGCGGATTGAGGATTACATACCGAGCACTTGGCCGGGAGTGCGCGCTCCGCACGTATTTCTGTCGACTGGAGAAGCGATATTCGACCTGTTGGGTCCGGATTTCACCCTGTTAGCGTTTTCCGACATTGACGTGACGGATTTTGTTGAGGCCGCCTCCGAGCGCGGCGTGCCACTGTCAGTGGTCCGCATTCGCGATCCGCACGTGCGGCAAATCTACGAACGAGATCTGGTCCTGGTGCGACCCGACCATCATGTCGCGTGGCGAGGCCAGACCCCGCCATCGGATCCGCTCGCCGTGATTGATCGCATACGGGGTGCCTGATGAGTGACGCTACCCAATCCTATGTTCGTATCGAGCGTCCCGAGCCCATCGTCCGTGCCGACTCGGTCGCGCATGTGGTTTTGATGGCTGAAATAAATCCACCCACTTTGCAGACTGCAACCAAGGAAACTGTATGGGAGTCATGATAGTTCGATTCGGCGAAGGTGCTGGTAGTCGATGGGGCCGAATTGTCGGGGATGCGCCCACAGCAGCGGAAGCATCGATCGACGTTGTCCCGCTGGATACGCGCGCCGAGACCACGGGCGATCTGATCGCGGCGGTTGAAGGCAACCGTTCGCTGTTGGACGCTGGAGTGTCCCGTCACATTTTAGGTAGCGCCCTGCGCTCGCCCATCACCACCGATGCCCGCTTGCTCTGCCAGGGTCTTAACTATCGCGATCATGCGGCCGAGGCGGGGCATCACGAACGAAAGCAAAATCTTCTTTTCACGAAGGCGAGTTCGTCACTGTCCGGTCCCTATGATTCCGTCCGTCGTCCTGCAAACACTCAGCTCCTCGACTACGAGGCAGAAATCGGCGTCGTGCTGCGAAGCGATCTGCGTCCGGCGCAGATCATCGGGAACGACACCATCGGCGAGGTGGTGGCCGGCGTCGTCTTGTGTAATGACGTCTCGGCTCGCGACACGATGTTCGGTGCGTCATTCTTTCAGTGGTTTGAGGGCAAAAGTGCATGGACCTTTTGCCCTGCGGGGCCCGTGCTGTATCTATTGGACCGCGGCGAGGTCGCCGCAACGCTTGAGCACTTGGAATTGAAGCTATGGCTGAACGGCGATGCCCGGCAGTCGGCGGTGTCGTCCAATCTGATTTACAAGCCGGCCGAGACGCTGACGCACGTCGCGAGCTTCATGTCATTGAGCCGCGGCGACGTGATTCTGACCGGGACGCCGGGAGGAGTCATCGCGCAGGGTTCCCCCAAGCTATTCGAGATCCTGAAGAACCAACTACACGCCGATATCCCGCGGCGTGATGCGATGCGTGCGGAATTGCTCGCCGGTGCAAGCTTCCTCAAGCCGGGCGACAGAATGACGCTCACTCTACGTGACGGTCATGCCAACCTGGATTTGGGTCGGCAGGATACGATCGTCACGCAGGCCCAATAGACAGTAGCCTGGTTTCTCACACAGACAATGCAGTCAGGGAACCCATAGGCATCGCCGGTGCCGGTATTGGCGGCCTGAGCGCCGCCATCGCGCTGGCTCGTCACGGGCTCGCAGTAAGGGTTTACGAGCGCGTCACACAGTTACGGGAGGCCGGTGCCTGCATCCAACTGGGTCCCAATGCTTTTCGCATGTTCGAGCGTTTAGGCGTTCAGCACCCGATGCAAGACATCGCCTTTGAGCCTCGCTGGCTTTGCCGATGCCTGCCCACGCGTGCGACGGTTGCTCAAGCGCCGAAATATATCGCATCTTACGGCGGCAGCGAAGCGTGGGCGCGCCTGAAAAAATGCAAGTAGAGCAAGCCGGGGATGCCCAAGAGCACTTCCCGGGCGCGTTTCGCGAGCGACAGTGCCAGGGCCGTATCGGGCGGTAAACCCGCCAGCGGAGCGAGCAGCAGGTAGCCGCCCTCCTGCACGCCGAGGGCTCCCGGGATTGCAAAGGCGGCGCCGCGAATGGCCTGACCCAGACTTTCGAGCAGTAGCGCATTGAACCAGGACACTGGATGGTTCACCATCCTCAGAATCAGAAACACTTCGCCGGTACCGACTAGCCAGCCGACCAGGCTCAGTGAAAGGCTTGCCACCACGGGACCCAGCCGGCCATAGGTGCCCTCGATTGCGAGGTCGATCGACTCGGCCTGGCTCAGCAATTCCGACCAGTCCCGCTTCCCGGAAAAGCGCGTCGCCACACGTGTCACCTTGACGAACAGGCCCCGCCTCTGCATCAAATAAAAGCCGCCCACCTGTACCACCAGGACGCCGCTCGCAATCAACGCCGAGGTGCGAAGCGCATGCTCCGACAGATGACTCGCCTGCGCGCCCAGCAAGCTCACCCCGAGAAGCGCGAAAGCAATCTGCGTGAACGTCTGCAGGGTGGTGCTGACGGTGATGGCGGCCGCCGCATCTTGCAGCAACATGCCTCGCGCCACCAAGTGACGAGTCATCAGCACGGGCCCGCCGATTTGCCCGGCCGGCATCAGGCTGTTGGCTGATTCGCCCGCCCATCGGGTCAAGAGTGCATCGCGTAGGGCAGCGTGCGGCGCGGCGCGCGTGAACAATACTCGGATAGCCAACGCATCGAGCACGAGCGGCACCATGTGGAACAGTGCGACCAGCAACAGTCCCCCGCCCGCCAACGACAGAGTCGCGACAATCGCCGGTAGGCCCTGGGAGACCAGCAGTCCGACGAAAAGCAAGACGCCGGCCGACAGCAGGAAGGTCGCCGCCCGCGTCATGCGCGCTCCGAGGGGCCTCCAATGACCCTGCCTTTGCGTACTCGGCTTTTGATGGACTTCCGGAACACCTGCCGCAGACCGAAATAGGCAATCGCATCTTTCATGTTGGAGATCAAACGCCACCCAGCGTGCATGCGCGGGTCGGTCACATACTCGAAGGTCAGGGACACGCGCATTTCCCCTTGTTTGAGCGGTGTGATGCGATGGCGCAATTTATCGCCGTCGAAAAAAACCAAACCGCCGGGTGGGCATCGCACCGAGCCGGCGACCTTCGCCACCTCAGGTTCGCGGGTGTGCAGTTCGTACTCCAGTTGGCACGATGACTCATCGATCACGCCCAAGAGCAGCGTGAAACGCCGGCCGCGGTAATACGAGGTATCGTAGTGCCAGCCGATGTGATCGCCCTCCCGCGTGTAGTAGTACAAGGCGTAAGCGTGCGGATCGCTGGCGGGGGACACCAGCAGGTGCTCGCCGCACAGGGATTCCAGCCAAGCGATCAAGGTCGGCGATCGGTACAACTCGGCGATGAAGGGTGCGGCGGCATCGATGGTATGACGGCTGACGCTGCCGCCTTGTTTATGGCCGGGCAGATAATTGCGGTTCACCGAGTCCACGCAGGCCGAGGCGGCGCCAACCAGCTCAGTGGTGATCTGGGCCGGCAGGAAATCCTTCAGATAGAGGAAAGCCCCGTGTTCCTCAAACTCGCGCTGCAGCACTTTGGTATTGAGCTGCTGCAGGCGGGCGGCTAGTGCGCTTGAAGTGACGGTGCTTATCGCGCTACTCCCCATGATTCGTCGACGCCCGTAGCCGGCGTACCACCCGACGATACTCGAATACCGTCCAGAGGGCGTACAGCGGCGCGCATGTCAAAGCCAACCACAGCATCGGCGCCAGTCCGTTGCTCAGCGTCACCAGAGGCATCAGGTACAAGACGTCCTCGGTTTCGAAGCCGGCGAGCGAAGCTTGGCGCGTCGCTGCCTTGCCGGCCATGCCCTCGATACGTACGCGCACATAAAAAATCAACGAAACAGAGATACCGGCAATGGCGCCCATTCCCGGATGGCCAATGCCTGCTCCGATCGCAAAGAATAGTAGGATGGTGACTAGGGCATCGCTGGCCATGTCATACATATGGCCGAAGCGGCTGCTCTTGCCGCTCAGGCGTGCCAGTTCCCCGTCGGCGTGATCGAGAAAGTTCGACACGACCAGCAGCAGCGCGGCGACGTTCGACCAGAAATACGTGCCAACGAAAAAAGCCGCCGCCGCGGCTAGCCCGAGCAATAGCCGGAGGGTTGTCAGGTGGTTCGGCCCGACCCACGTGTGCGCGAGAGGAGCAACCATCCAGCGCGCGAGCCGCGCGTCCCAGGGGCGTCGAACTCCAAGACCATGAGGGTCGATCTCTGGGAAGATCAGTGGATGCAAAGGTGGTACATCCCGGTCCGGCTTCGTTATGCGGTCCAATTAACTTGCTCCCGAGGGACGCCTAAAAAATCGCGGACGACGTCAACATCACGTCGGCGTTCTTCCAGGCCGCGCGGAATTCTCGCTCGACCGTGTTTGCGGCATCCGTTTTGTTCTGGGCGCGCAACGCCGCTTGCAACCCGAAGAGCGACCAGCCATTGGCCGGGTTCTGCGCCAAATCCTTGCGGTAAACCGCTTCGGCCTCAGGCGCGCGTCCCGCGGCCATCAACTCTGCGCCCAGCAACTGTCGCACGGGAAAGAACCAATCCTTGGGCTCGTCGTAGGCGAGGCTGTCCTCCTTTGCCACGGCTTCACTCAGGAGAGAAATGGCCTCATCGGGGTGATGTCCGGCCGATGCGATGCGCGCTTGGACGATTGTAGTGGCCACCGCGAACACATCTTTCGCGCTATTGAACCCCGCGGGCGTATCGGCCGGTAGGCTTGCCGCGAGCCGCTGTAATTGAGCCAGCGCAGCCTTTGCCTCGTCTATGCGGCCCTTTGATGCGAGCGCCATGCCCTTGCCGTAGAGATACCCGCCCGTCAATGCCGGCAGCTTCGGATTTGGCGCGGGCTTCGCGATCATGTCGTCCCACAGCCCGAATCGCACCGTCGCGGCGTACTCCTCCGCCAGGGGCCAGTCGAAGCCGGGCATTGCGAGCAGCATCTCGTCCGGAATCGTTTCGCGAGAGTTGCGCACGGCCTTGAGCGTCTCCGCTTTGCGCCCTTCCATTGCCGCGGAGTAAGCAAGGAATTGATAGTTGTGGCCTGTGTACATTGGGTAGTAGTCAGGAGGCTGAGTCCTTGCGAAATAGCTCTTATCTGCGGCGGCGCCCTTGCGATTCGCTTCCGCGGCGTCTTCATAACGACCCACCCGCTGCATGATGTGCGCGGGCATGTGCTCCAGGTGTCCTGCCGCCGGCATCATGCCGCGTAACCGCTCGGCGGCTGCTACTGCCTTTTCGGGGTGCGGTGAGGCTTCCAGCGTGTGAACGTAGTAGTGGTTCGCGCCGGGATGGCGTGGATCGCGTTTGAGAACGGAGTCGAGCGTTGCAACAATTTCCTCGGTGCCGGGGGCGGCCTTGCCCTCGGACGTCCAGAGCCTCCAGGCATTGAGGTTCATCATCGACTCGGCGTACAAGGTTTGCACATCGAGATCGCTCGGAAATTGCACGGCCACGGCTTTCATCGCTTGCGCGTAGGCGGTGAGAATCGGCGCCGAATTGCTCGGATCGAGGGGCTGCGCATTCGGATAGCGTTTCGCCAGCGCGCCAATCAGGGCGCGGTCGGCGGGAGAGGCGTGCGTGGCGGCCATTTGCGCCTTGGCGAGCGCATCGAACGCGACTTGCGCGCGCGGCGGCGCCATGAGCGGCAGGTTGTAGTTGGGACCTACGGTGAGCGCCACGCCCCAGTAGCACGCGGCGCAGTCCGGATCGAGCTGCGTGGCACGCGCAAACGAGCGTGTCGATTCATCGTGATTGAACGCCCACAAGAAGCGCATGCCTTGATCGAAGTACTGCTGAGCTTCCGGCGACTTCGTGGCGATCTTGCGGTGAAAATCTCCTAGGCCTTCGAACACGTGCGCGCCCTTTGCCCAATCGTCAATGGAGGCCGGAATGGCGGGCATCGACGACATCGCCGTTGCCGCAGTCGGCGTCGGTGCGGCAGGCGGCGGGCTCGCAAGAGTGGCCGGCGGTTTTGGCGAGGAACTGCAGGCGGCGAGCCAGACGACGAACACCGCAAGTCCGAGAATCTTGCCGTTTGGTGCCTTCATACGGATCTCTCCCCTCGCGAACGCTTATGGCAACCGAGGGAGGATTGTAACGCCTATCCCCTTGGCGGGCTCCCCCCAAAGAGCCCTGATATACAAATCCGGGGAGACTCATGCATTTTCGCATGTGGTGGTGTCCCCATGCTTCGGAGGAACTTTGTCGGTCAGTGCGATCGCTCGAGCGAAATCTGTGTTGCCTGAACGTCGGGCAGGAGCAGTGGTCCCCATCAGCTAGCGCGCTGGGTGTGAGTTTTCCTCAAAGTTGGGAGTGGAACGTATGTGGGGGCTGAGGCGTAAGATCGTCTCGCTTATGGCGACGGAGGGCCACCCCCATGAAATGGACAATTCGGGTTGAGCTGACGCCAGACGGTAACGAGCCAATCACCTGCGATATCGGCACAATCACGCGCCCGATTGTCGACTTGTCTCCGGAGCAGATCGGCCGTGTCCTTCCGGTGAGCGTGCATGACTGACGTTGGGCTAGGTTGATAGTGTGGCGCCCACACCGATTGACGGTGATTGGGGGCAAGCGATGACAAGAGCGGCGAGCGGGACGAGAGGACAAGCGCGAGACTTGGCGCGCATGCGGCAGCGGTTGGACGATTGGCGGGGTAGCCACAAGCGCGGGGTAGCGTTTCCGCCGAAGCGAGAGTGAACCAAACCGTGGGAGGCCGAATCATGCAGCCTGGCGCGCGTACGACGAGTTCGCGCCGGGCATCTTGGCCAATGCGGCAAGTCGCTGCACAGAGAGTTCCCCATTTAGATCAGCAACTCTGACCTGCGCCAGGCGGTGCGCCCCTTCATCGGTCCATCGCATTTGCTGCTTCTTCGCCATGCGATGACCTTGGGCGAGTTTGCTTTGCGTCGCGCATCCTCGTTCACCACATTCCTGCTGACAGGCGAGCTCGATCATGTGTTGGATCTTCGATCCGCCAAGTCACTTGGCGCTTTCGTAGACATTATAAGGCGCTTTGATATTTCGTCAGACACCAAAGCTGCTGTACGTAAGGCGGGTCTACCACCCCGCCCGATAATGAGATCGGTAAAGGAGTTATGGACACTATTGCTTGTTGCGCCGTCCGAATGGCGCTTGGAACCCCCAAGCATACGGAGTTCCTGCGGCATGCCAAATCTTTGGACGACTTGTTCAAGATGCTGGCTTTGAAGCTATCTTATTTCCGTCTCAACAAGGGCAGGGCTCTTGTCTAGCGGTATTCCCTGATAATTTCCGAGCAAGCACTGGGCGAATTGAGGTCGTAGGCGCAGTCCCTGAGGGTGCCACCCACACAGTCTTGGATAAGGATCATCTGCAATAGAACCGCAAGTGTTGCTTTGATTTGCCGGTACGGGATGCGACCAACGTGTTCAAATGGAAATGGATATTCGATAGACAAACTCTATTTTACAGATTACCCGTTCAGCGTAGTTCGATTGTAACAGCCAAGTTCAAATGTCCGCTCCTAGCCAAGCGGAGATGTCCGCATCTCGGACATGCAGGGAATTGTGAACGTTGTGAGTTCTCCTAGATGTCCTTTTTTTCGACCGATGACGGCTGGCATGCATCCGTAGGGGCCTCAATCGATCGGCAAGAGCCAATCGGCCGCTATTTGGGCAGTGGCATGGAATGAGCGCGATCGGCCGCGCGCTCGCCATACCAGAGTGTGTCGCCAGCAGGTTCGATCGCCGTGGGCGTGGCAAGTCCTTCCTGCAGCACCGTGACAGTCGCGGTGTCGCCGCTCACCGTCACGATGTCGATCTTGCCGGCAGCATTTTCGGCGAGAAACAGTCTTCCGTTGGCGGCGCGCATGCCGTCCGGCCCCTTGATCGGCTTGTCCAGCCAGATGTCTACCGGCTTGCCGGCCTTGCCGCTGGCGTCCATTGGTACGCGATACAGCTTGTTGAAGATGACGTTGTTTTCATACAGCATGTCGCCGATGAAGGTGATGCCGTCTATGCCGAGCAGCGTTTGATCATCGCTGAACAGCTCCGGAACGGTTGCGCCGGGCTTGAGGCGCCATATCTTCGCGCCGGCGGTGTCGCTTATGTATAGCGCCTTGTCAGGTCCGACCACGAAGTCGTTGCATAAATTCTTATTACCAGGCAGTTCCCAGCGAAACTTGCCGCCGCCGGTTTTGAGATCAAAGCCACGCAACGCGCTGTGGCGAGTGCTGCTAGGTGGAGATGAATAAATCTGGCAGGCCCATAGCGTGCTGGTAGGAGCGTCAGCCAGAACGCCGAGGAAGAAAACGGCGCCCTCGGCGCTCGCATCTACAAATACCTCGGGCTTATCGGATCCTTTCTTGGCGCGATAGATTTTCGCACTTCCCATACTGCCGAGAATCAAATCCCCGTTGGGTGCAATCGTAATGCTCTCTGGCGCCGATTTTTCTGGTACTACGATGGTAGCAGCCGTGGCGGCCGCCACGACTAGTGCCGACAGGCCCGTGGCAATTGCGAAGTTGCGGATCATATAGGAGGCCCCTTGATGCGGTTTCCGTGTAATTAGAGTCGAAGAAACGGCTGTCTAGCTCCATAGCGGCAACGGCTAGCGAGCTTGCGTTGCCATCAAGTCGCCCTGTGCCTCGAGAGAGACATCATTCCACTTCTCCCACGTCTCGATTCGCCTGGCATACTCGGCGCGCGTCATTGGTAAACCGCCGGAGCCGAAGAAGATGCGTAGCGGGGGATCCTTTGCGTCAACCACCTGGAGCATTGCCGGCCCTGTCGCTTCCGGGTCCCCGGGGACGTGTGGCTGCGGAACACCGCGATCGCGTCGCGGGTGGCCGCCACTCGATCTCCCCGCGCCAGCGCCGCCTCTGCCCAAACGCGGCCGAAGCCTTTGGACGTACCGGTGATGAACCAAACTTTGCTTACCATGTTGATCGTTCCTTGCGCCGCACGTGCGAGTTGTACGATCGGAGCGGGTACAGCCGTGATCGAGTTGCCGTTGATGATGAAGCCGATGATCCGATCGTGCCTAGTCGGGCCTCGCGCCGAGCAATCCGTGCGGATCGATGACGAATTTTCTTGCGACACCCCGATCGAAGTCGGCATACCCCTGTGGTGCCTGATCCAATGGGATCACCGTCGCGTTGACGGCCTTAGCGATGTGAATGCGGTCGTAAAGAACCGCCATCATCAGCGCGCGGTTATACTTCATGACGGGTGTTTGCCCGGTGGCGAACGAGAGGGACTTAGCCCAACCGAGACCGAACCGCAGACCGAGACTCCCGGTGCGCGCCGCGTCGTCTTTCGCGCCCGGATCCTCGGTCACGTAGAGGCCAGGAATTCCGATCGACCCGGCTGCGCGCGTCACGTCCATGAGCTGATTGAGGACGATCGCCGGCTGCTCGGCGCCGCCGTGGCCCTTGGCCTCGAAGCCAACGCAGTCCACGGCGCAATCCACCTCGCGGATACCTAAGATCTTTTCGATTTGGTCGGCCACCGTGCCACCCTCTGAAAGGTTGAATGTCTCGCATCCAAATGATCGGGCTTGCGCGAGGCGCTCTTTGCTGAAGTCCATCACGATCACCACCGCTGCACCCAGCAGCAGCGCCGACGCGGCCGCGGCCAGCCCGACGGGCCCGGCACCCGCAATCAGCACCGTAGAACCTGTCGTAACGCCGGCGGAAATGCAGCCGTGGTATCCGGTCGGAAGAATGTCGGTGAGGCAGGTGAGATCGCGAATCTTCTCCATCGCACGGTCCTTGTCAGGGAAGCGCAGCAGATTGAAGTCCGCATACGGCACCATCACGTATTCAGCCTGCCCGCCGATCCAACCTCCCATGTCCACGTAGCCGTACGCGCCGCCCGCACGCTCCGGATTCACATTCAGGCACACTCCCGTTGCGCGCTCCTTGCACGTCCGGCAGCGTCCACAGGCCACATTGAACGGGACTGAGACGAGATCGCCGACGCCGATAAACTGGACGTCGCGCCCGGCTTCGATGACCTCGCCGGTGATCTCGTGCCCGAGGACGAGGCCGGGCTGCGCTGTGGTTCGTCCTCGGACCATGTGCTGGTCGCTCCCGCAAATGTTGGTACTCACGACCTTGAGAATGACTCCGTGATCACACCGCTTGCCTCGTGGATCGACGAGCTTCGGAAAATCGATGCTGCGCACCTCTACCTTGCCGGGCCCCACGTAAACGACTCCGCGATTGCTTGCCATAGTTCGCTGCTCCCGGTGAAATTAGTTAAATGCCTTTGCGCCCGCTTCCGCGACGGCCTGGTCCTGCTCGCCTGAACCGCCGCTGACGCCGATGGCGCCGATGACTTTGCCGTCCCGAGTGAGTGGAACGCCGCCTGCGAAGATCATCACGCGTCCGTCGTTGGAGGCGTGGATGCCGAAGAACTCGCCACCAGACTGAGAATGCTCGGCAAGTTCCTGGGTGCTGATATCGAAGGCCCTCGATGTGAATGCCTTCTTGATCGAGATGTCGATGCTGCCCAGCCACGCGGCGTCCATGCGTACATGGGCGACGAGATGACCACCGCCATCCGCGACCGCGATATTCATCGGCTGCCCAAGTTCCTTCGCTTTCCTTTCCGCTGCGGCAATCACTCTGCGTGCATCTTCTAGTGTGACCATGAGATCTCCTTTCGATGAGCGGCACCCGCCGCGATTCGTGGTTCGACGATTGCGATAATCAACATATCCTCTACTGTGGTTACCGGGCGATTTCCGGAGCTCGTGCTTCGATCACAGTTGCAGCCTTCAACGAAGGGCAAGACGCCGCACTACTGCTGCGAAGGAGGAACCCCATACTTGTAGGCCGGATCACTGTCGTAACGGGAGCGGATGAAGGCGAGTATTTTCCAAAGATCATCCGAATTTTTGATGATTGGACCCATGGGTGGCATCGGCCCCGCCGTGGTAATCAGAGCCTGGTGCGTGTACCCTTTCTTCTGCAGTTCGATGCTGCCCAAAGTGACGAGCCGGAATAACGAGTCATCATCTCCGCCGTATATCCAATCACTGGTCGTCAGCGGAGGACACATGCCGCCGCCCGCGTTTCCGCCGTGACAGCCACTACAAGGATAGCTGCGGAACAGAGTTGCGCCTTGAGCAACTATGCTTGCCTGCGAATCCTTGTAAGGGTTATGAAGATTGCCCTTGGGGGTGCGGTTCACGAGATCGACTGCTGAAATATTGCTGTAATCGACCGGCGCCGGTAGCGAATCTGCCCAAGGTGCTCCCAGAGTAAGAACAGCAAACAGAAGTAAACCGAATCGCATGGCGACACGTTGAGTCTTCCGGCACGGAACCCGTGGGGCCGTCATGGAAGTGCAGATCGTGTGGCGAGGAGAATCCGGGAAATTTCGAGGAGTGCTGGAAATGTCTGGCGGCGAGAGAGGGACCGACGCAATAGACGTGGAGCGAGAGTGCAAGGGCTATTGCTGCCCAAAGCCGGATGCGTGGGGCCGCATCTATCGGGCGTTGATGAGAGCCTGGAAGCAGGAGCCGAGGGGTTTGGCGAAGCCGCCGAAACCGCATTTTTACGCTGGATGGATGCTCGTCAGTTTGAGTGAGGAGCGGTCGCATCAACGCTGGCACGAGACGGTCCAGTGGGCGCGCCATTGTGGCCTGCCGGCATCGGTCATCCATTTGGAGGAAGAAGAAAGGTGTCTGAGGGCGCTGGACGGCAATGATTATTGAGAGTACGAGCCGATAGTCGGGGACAATGCGGATGCGGCGGCGATAAGGGAAGGGTAAGAAGGCAACGGAGAATTCGATGCCCGTTACATTAGCGTACGATCCAAGCAACGCGGCGCTGTATCATCCGGAGCAGCGGGACACGATCTTTGAGAACGGCCAGACCTACTCGATACCGCAACTCGCAGTGGAGGCCGCTCGGCTGGCCTACTATCGGGCGGAGAAGTCTGCCGCTGAGCAAGCACGCCTGGTGGAGGCGCTGGGCCGGGCGGGATTCTCAGAACCTGCCCTGTTTGGCGATCCTGGGAGTGGCGTGGCGGCCTTTGCTGCGGTACGCGCCGACGGAGCGACCCTGCTTTCGTTTCGGGGGACGCAGCCGGATAACTACAAGAATTTGATCACGGACCTGCGCGCCAATCTCGTGGCGTGGCCTGAGTCTGCGGGACTCGTTCATGATGGGTTTGCGACTGCGGTTCGAGCATTGAAACCGCAGATTCTCGAATGGATCGGGCGCGCAAAACCGGACGGCTCGAAGCTCATTCTAACCGGGCACAGCTTGGGGGCGGCGATGGCGACGCTCGCGGCAACGATATGGCAGCCGGAGTGGCTGGTGACGATCGGCTCTCCACGAGTTGGAGATGCCGCCTTCGTTGCCACTGTGGTGGTGACGCATAAAGTGCGATTCGTTGACTGTTGTGACGCGGTGACCGAAGTCCCGCCGGAATTCGGCGGTTACCGGCATATCAATGACCCTACGTATCTGACTCGGGATGCGAGCGTCGTCGAGAATTCCGAGCCTTCGTTCGTGATGGCCGATCGACTGCACGCGCGAATCGAGTACGCGAGTGAATACGCGTGGCAAGTGACGAAAAATGTGCCGGTCCGGGATTTGGCGGATCATGCTCCGGTGAATTACGCGCGGGGGGTTTTCGGAGCAGGCCCGTGAGAGCAGCGAGCATCACGCTGCTATGATCCGGCCGGCGCAGTGCGAAGCGTGCGGAATGGCGCGCGCTCCACGGCGTCAAGAATTCGCTGGAGCCGTCGGGATGTCGTTCGTCGGCACCGCCAAACCCTACTTTCGGAGCCGGAGAAAGGCCAGCGAGCCATACAGACCCATGACGACGGCGTAAATAGTAAAGCCGAGAGCGATCCACGCACCCCAGTTTTTGTGCAGATCGGGGTAGAAGACGTCGGCGGCACGCGGTTGGCACGTATACCCACGTGCTTGACCAGTGGGGCATGTCTACGACCAACCCCTGCTCTTGGCAACCCGGCAGGCGGGCGCCGCGATCGAAGGCGCCCGCCAAGCGCGGCCGTCGCCCCGAGGAATTAATCGCCACGTCCGGCACCTTGACACTGCTCACCAACTGGAGAGCGAACCAAACCGTGGGAGGCGATTTCCCGGATTTGACGGCCGCATCGACGGCGTGACAGCACACAGTCGAGTTGAATTACAGACTCTGGACCCTGTGAATCTGCAGTGAACAAGCTGATCGCGGGACCCAGCGCCCAAGGCGCGGCGATTTCTCACTACAGGTGGCTTCAGCTAGGCTGGAGAACCTTGCCAACCGTTCGGAGTTGCCATGCGACTGATTATCGAAGCCCGCCTCGAGGGTGCGCAAACGGGCGCCACCGCAGCTGAAGCAACGAGAGCGCATGAAACTGCGGCGGGGGATGAAGGTATTGCGAAGGTGTCTAATAATGCAATACGGTTCCGCAACGCGCAAGTGCTTGTTTTCGTGAAAGTCGCCTCACGGTACGAATACGAAGGTTTGCGCAACACCACAAATCGGGAGGCTGCCATGCCCGCGAGCTTCCTGAGTACCGCGCAGCGCGAGAGCTACGGCCGATATGCCGGCGACCCCTCGACCGACGAGCTGGCTCGATACTTTCATCTGGACGACGCGGATCGCGTGGCCATCGCCGAGAAGCGCGGTGATCACAATCGCTTGGGCTTCGCGCTGCAGCTGACCACGGCGAGGTCTCTAGGAACGTTCCTCGAAAAACCAACTGACGTCCCGTCCACGGTCCTACACTCGCTGAGCAAGCAGTTGGCAATGGACGGAACTGACCTAGAATTCCGGCCACTGTCTACGATCGTCCCGTTTGGTTGACTTGGATTAATAGCGCTATCGAGGTGCCACATTCCATGGATATCCTGACCACACGCGAAGGCGGCATCTTTACAATCGAGTTGAATCGGCCACAGAAGAAGAACGCCATCACCGCTGATATGTACGGCGCGCTCACCGCCGCCTTGATTGAGGCGGGTGAGGCGCCCGCCGTCCGCGCCGTGATGATCGTCGGTAAGCGTGACGTGTTTACCGCTGGCAATGACTTGCAGGATTTTATGGACCACCCGCCTAGTAGCGATGACAGCCCGGTGTTTCGCTTTCTTAGGGAAATCAGTCGCGCTCCAAAGCCACTCGTTGCGGCCGTGTGCGGTCCAGCGGTCGGTGTGGGCACAACCATGCTGTTGCACTGCGACCTGGTGTACGCGGGAGACAACGCCCGGTTCAGTCTGCCGTTTGCACAATTGGGCCTAGTACCCGAGGCGGCCTCGAGCCTGCTGTTGCCGGAGCTTTTTGGCTACCAGCGCGCTGCTGAGCGCCTGTTGCTCGGCGAACCGTTTGGAGCCGACGAGGCACTCCAGATGGGACTTGTAAGCGCCGTACTGCCTGCTGATGCGGTGGTAGGGCATGCGCGGCTGCAAGCGGACAAACTGGTGGCCCTGCCGGCAGCGGCGGTGCGCGCAACCAAGCGCCTCATGAAGCAAAGCCGGATTGAAGCGATCGGGTCGCGCATGCTCCTCGAAGGCGAGGAATTCCGTGAGCGGCTGAAATCGCCCGAGGCGCGCGAAGCGTTCGCGGCGTTTTTTGAGCGACGCCGACCAGACTTTTCTCGGTTTGATTGAATTGCCGGTTGGCGGTAGTGTGCACACCAGGATTCCTTAGAGGATGCTCATGTCACTCCAAGACAAGACGCTGTTTATAAGCGGTGGCTCGCGGGGCATCGGGCTGGCGATTGCGCTACGGGCCGCCTCCGAGGGAGCCAAGGTGGTGATCGCGGCGAAAACCGAGCAGGAGAACCCGCGCCTGCCCGGCACGATTTACTCGGCGGCCAAGGAGATCGAGGCGGCCGGTGGCCAGTGCCTGCCGCTCAAGGTGGACATCCGTGACGAATCGCAAGTTGTCGAGGCGGTCGCAGCAGCGCGCGAGCGTTTCGGATCGATCGATGTGTTGATCAACAATGCGAGCGCCATTAGTCTGACGGGTACCGAAGCGACGCCCATGAAGCGCTTCGACCTGATGTTTGGCGTCAACGTGCGCGGCACTTTCCTGTGTACGCAGGTCTGCCTGCCTGCGCTGAAGAAGTCAGGCGAGCTCGGACGCAATCCCCACGTTCTGACGCTCGCGCCGCCTCTGAACATGGCGCCGCATTGGTTTGCGCAGCACACGGCCTACACCATGGCCAAGTACGGCATGTCGATGTGCGTGCTGGGGCACGCCGCGGAGTTCAAACCCTACGGCATCGCTGTCAATGCGCTTTGGCCGGCTACAGTGATCCAGACTGCCGCACTGCAAATGATTCCAGATGTCCGTCCGGAACATTGCCGCACGCCGGCGATAGTTGCAGACGCAGCCGCGCTGATTCTTACCAGCGACGCGCGCGTTGCGGCAAATACCGGCAACTTCTACATTGACGAGCAGGTGCTCGCCGCTCACGGAGTCAATAACTTCGAATCCTACTCGGTGGTCCCCGGAAGCACCCAACTTCAGCCCGACCTGTTCCTGTAGGGGATTCGCGGAGCGCTGCGGCGCTCGATCTAACTACTTGAGGCTCTGGACAGCACTTGGCGTCAGCAACCTCGCCGGGTTTAGACAGATCTTTGTAAGTGGTCCATCGTGGCGCGGATAGACGAATGCACTCCGATTGCACGCGATAAGGCGCGCGTTATCGTGGGGAGTGCCCCGAAGCGGCCAGCCATGACGTCCAAGATGTGTTCTAAAGCGGGGGGATAAAGGATTGACGTTAACAGCCGCTTCCCTGCCCGATTAACATCTACGAATCGTCAGACGCGTGTTCTTTTACCGAAACGAACCGCCCCAGCTTTGCACTCATCGTTACAAGATCTGGCAAAGAGCGGGCGCGCATCTTCGTCATCACGCGTCCGCGATACTTCTTCACCGTGATCTCGCTGATGCCAAGTTCCGCACCGACTTGCTTATTTAGAAGTCCAGAGACAACCCCGGCCATCACTTCGCGCTCACGGGAACTGAGGGTGGCGTAGCGCTTCCGAAGCACCTGCATCTCAGCGCGGCCAGCTAGCTTTGCGCTGCTACGTTCGAGTGCCGAGGCAATGGCACCGCGTAAGACCTCCTCCCCGAATGGTTTCGTCAGAAATTCAACGGCTCCAGCCTTCATTGCCTTCACCGACATAGGCACATCACCATGACCGCTAATGAAGATGATTGGCATGTCGCTTCGTTCAAGACCAACGAGTGACTGGAGGTCCAAACCATTCAGGCCGGGAAGGTTGACATCGAGAACGAGGCAATTGGGTCCCTCCGCAGGTGGCTCAACAAGGAACAAATCCGCCGATGCAAATGTCCGCGGAACCCAGCCCGACAGACGGATCAGCGTCTCGAGAGATTCACGAATGAACTCGTCGTCGTCCACAACAAAGACAGTTGCATCGCAGACCTGACGCGATGACATTAGCGCCTCCGACGATTTACGCGAGTGTTGCTTTTCATTCTAAATGCCCTTGCATCTCAAGAGCAGAGTTTACGGCCTCCAGTATCGCGGCGTCGCTGAAGGGTTTGGTGAGACAGGCGACCGTCCCGCTCGGGGGTACTTCCCATCCAAGACTGTCTGTATTGGCGGTAATAAACACTATCGGAATATTGATTTTCCGCTCGGCGAGCTCAATCTGCAAATCAGGACCGGACATTCCCGGCATGCTCACATCAAGGATGAGGCATCCTGTTCTGCCCAGGTGCTCCGAGGCCAGAAAGTCCTCCGCAGAGCCAAAAGGCAATGCCTCAAGGCCATATGACCGCAGCAGGTCCGGCAACGCCTCACGGACAAATTCGTCGTCATCGACCACTGATACTAGCTTACGCGTCCCCATTACACTTCCTTGGCATCCTCGGTGTTTGAGGCCGCCAAATCCCAAGGTATGGAGAACGTGAATGTCGCACCTGGCCCGTCGCCGTTAGGCGCTGCCCACAGGCGACCTGCATGGCCTTGAATGATCGAGCGGCTGATGGACAGCCCGATGCCCATGCCCTCGCTCTTGGTCGTGTAAAAGGCATCGAAGAGGCGCTCGACGTTACCCGACTCCACCCCGGTTCCCGAGTCGCGCACCGAAAGACTGACTTCACGCCGCCCGCCGCAGCTCGTGACGATCGTCAAATGCCGACGTCGGTCATTAACGGAGCGCATCGCGTCCGTCGCGTTCAGCACCAGATTGAGGATGACCTGTTGAAGCTGTACCCGATCACCCCGAATCTTGGGCAAGTCCTCAGCAAGACGCGCCCGAATCACTATTCGCGCACTTTGGAGAGTGCTGCCGGAGAGCGCGAGTACTTCTCGCGTGGCCTCGTTCAAATCGACCTCTTCGGTGGCGGCGCGCTTTCGCGAAAACATCGCTCGTAGGCGGCGAATCACATCGGACGCTCTGTTCGCGTCACGAATCGTGCGTTGCGCCATCGTCAGGGCCAGTTGCACGTCAGGCTCGGGGCCCTTTAGCACTCTTATACACGTGCCGGCATTGGTCACTAAGGACGTGAGCGGCTGATTGACCTCGTGTGCGATAGAGGCGGTGAGCACCCCAAGACTCATCGCCCGGGCCGCGTGCGCCAATTCGGATCGCACTCTGTCGAAAGCTTCTTCCGCCAGCGTGCGCTCGGTAATGTTTTGCACCGTTCCGAGGTAGCGTAGTTGTCTGGCCTCATCACGAAAAGAACGTGCGACGAAATGCAGATACCGCACTGAGCCGCCAGACAAGCAAATGCGATGGAAGTATTCGGAGTCTAGGCCTGCATGTGCCCGGCCGATCATTTCCTCCATGGCGGAACGGTCATCCGGGTGAACGCTCCCGGCAATACGTGCCAATGTAATCAGTGAATGCGGTTCAAACTCGAAGATTCGGTAGAGCTCGTCTGACCAACGGATGTCACCGCTCTCCAAATCCCAAAGAAAGCTACCGGTTTCACTGACAGCTTCCGCCTGTGTTAGAAGCGCTTCGCCTTGACGCAGCGCGTTTTCCGCCAATCGACTCTCTGTCACGTCCTGCACCGCGCCTACAAACATAGGACGATCCCCTGCGTGCTCAATACGGTGTCCTACCGCGCGAAGGTGCTTGATATGGCCATTCGTGACGATCCGGTAGGCAAAATCGATCGTCAAGCCTGCGGCGGCACCTTCCACCGCGGCCAGGTAAGCCGGCACATCCTCGGGATGCACCATGCCTTTCACCAGATCGAGGGTTATCGTGGTCGAGGGATCAAGCTCGAAGATGCGGTAGAGCTCTTCTGACCAATAAAGATCGTTCTTGCTAAAGTCTAATGTGAAACTTCCAGTATTGCTGAGCCGCTGCGCTTCGGCGATATGGCGGTAGGCGCGGAGAAGATCGTCATTGGCGCGCCGAAGTTCTGCCTCATTAGATCTCAGGGCCGCTTCGGCCAACTTCCATTGGGTGATGTCCTGCGTTGCACCGACGTAGACGAGCCGATCGGGAAGCTCGGTCAGGCGCTGACTAGATGAGCGCAGATGCTTCACGGCTCCGCTCGGCATCACCATTCGATAGGTCATATCGAAATCACTTCCGCTCGCTAGCGCCCGTCTTTGCATCTCCTTGAACATCTCCAAATCCTCAGGATGAATGCGGTTAAGCACCATCTCGTGGGTGACAGGCTCCTTCGGATCAAACTCACAGATTCGATACATCTCCTCTGACAGAGTTTGCTCGTCTGTCGCAACATCCCGCGAATAGCTTCCGGTGTGGCTTAGGCGCTGGGCGATGCTGAGGTATTGATTAGCACGTCTGAGCTCGGCTTCCCGCGCTATCAGAACGCTATCAGCTTGCGCGCGCTCCGCAGCAAGCCGATGTGCGCGCAAGTCCGCGTCAGCACGCTTTATATCCTCAATATTGGTATCGAGCCCACACTCATCAGCACGTGTTGCTGCGGTGGACCGATCGGGGATGAGCGAATGCAGTATGCAGAGACGGACGACAGCCCCCGTGGTATCGGTCAGTGGACAAAGACGAAGCAAGAAGCGGTGATACGTCCCATCATTGCGACGCATCCTCGCGCCGATCTCTCCTGGAGAGCCAGAATCGACTGTCGCTCTCCAGACGCCAAGCAAGGCACCGATATCGTCAGAATGCACGGCGCACCGCCAGCCATCACCGGCTGCCGCCTCGGGCGCTAATCCTGTGAAGTCCAACCAGCCAGCTCCCGCACATTCTGCGTGGCCGTTTGGCGAGGCGGTCCACACCATCCTTGGGAGGACATGGACAAGGCTAAGTTCGTGCTCCATCCTTGTCTCCCGAAAATATGCTGCGCTCAAACTGCGGCTTTGCCCATGGTACTTTGGTATCCCCGAAAAACCAGTGTACCCGCGGCGCATGCGCCGAGGCATCCCTGGAGCGTCCACTCCGGATTCACGCGTGGCGGCCGAGGAAAACGTCGAATTCTCACTCCAACGCTCTCCACGCATGCAGCGCCGGCGGTGATGTGCGGGACACCTTCGTGTACTAGAAGAACTCCGATTCCCTGGGCATTCTTACCGCGCAGTCCGAACAAGCAGTTCGGCACCGCGCGGCCACAACAGCGTCACGCCACAAAATGGGAAGGGAGATCGTTTATGAATAAAGGCCTGCTCTTGCGCGCCGTCGCTTTTGCGGTGCTGCGGCGGCAATCGCTGCGGCGAGCCCATTAGGTTTTTCCAATTTTCTGTTATCACCAAGGAGCACAGCCATGAATGCAGTTGCACAACCGAAGGGCGGCGATACAACAGCCATCCGCCCGTTTCATGTGAAGGTAGTCCCCGAATCCGAGCTGTCCGATATGCGAAAGCGCATTCAGGCGACAAAATGGCCGGACAAGGAAACAGTTTCGGATGCCACGCAGGGCATTCAACTTGCGTCAATCCAGGCGATCGCCGCTTATTGGGCGTCCGAGTACGACTGGCGGAAGGTCGAAGCCAGGCTGAATGCCTTGCCGAACTATGTCACCGAGATCGATGGTTTGGACATCCATTTCATCCACGTCCGATCGAAGCATGAGAATGCGCTGCCGATCATCGTGACGCATGGATGGCCGGGTTCGATCGTCGAGCAGATGAAAATCATCGAGCCACTCACGAATCCGACCGCGCACGGCGGAAATGCATCCGACGCATTCCATGTGGTTATTCCGTCCATTCCAGGGTACGGCTACTCGGCAAAGCCAACTGCTCCAGGTTGGGATGCTCCGCGCATCGCGCGCGCCTGGACGACGCTCATGCAGCGCCTCGGGTATACGAAGTACGTCGCACAGGGTGGGGACTGGGGCGCCGTCGTGACTGAGCAGATGGGCGTGCAGGCGGCACCCGGGCTCCTTGCCATTCATACCAACATGCCGGGAGCCATTCCCAACGACATTAATAATGCCGCATTTTCCGGCGCGCAGTCCCCGGTAAGTCTCTCAGCTGAAGAGAAAGCTTGCTACGACGAGCTTCTTTTCGTTTACTCAAAGGGCATTGGCTACGCGTTCCAGATGGGGCTGCGACCCCAGACCTTGTACGGCATTGCAGATTCACCGGTAGGCCTGGCGGCTTACCTGCTGGACCATGATGCACGTAGCTACAAACTGATTGCCGGAGCATTTGCCGGAAAGCCGAGCGGTATCAGCCGCGATGACTTCCTCGACAACATCACACTGACGTGGCTGACGAACACGGGCGTCTCCTCGGGGCGCCTGTACTGGGAGAACAAGCTTGGCTTCTTCAACCAGAAGGGTGTGAAGATTCCGGTGGCGGTGACCGTATTCCCTGACGAGTTGTACCCGACACCGCGCTCTTGGGCTGAACAGGCGTTCCCGAAGCTGATCCACTATAACAAGGTCGACCATGGTGGTCACTTCGCGGCCTGGGAGCAACCGAAGATTTTCACGGAAGAGCTGCGAGCGAGCTTCAAGTCACTGCGTAGCTAGCCAGGTCACGCGGCGGCTGGCACGCAGCGGTGCGTGCCAACCGCTGCCTTATCGAGGAGAAGGCGATGCCCAACTACCGCAAGAATTCCGACGCCATTTCCAAGCTCTCCCCGGAGCAGTATCGCGTTACACAGCTGGCCGCAACCGAGCGACCCGGTAGCGGTGAGTATCTGCACAATACCGAGCCCGGCATCTATGTCGACGTCGTGTCGGGTGAGCCGCTGTTTACGTCATCGGACAAGTTCGATTCTGGCAGCGGCTGGCCCAGCTTCACCAAACCTCTCGATGTCGTCAATGTGCGCGAACGTCCTGACCCAAGAGAAGGGGGTACCGAGGTGCGCTCCGCCCAGGCCAATAGCCATTTGGGTCACGTATTTCCAGACGGTCCTGAGGACTGCGGCGGACTACGTTATTGCATCAACTCAGCAGCGCTGCGATTCATTCATCGCGACGATATGCAGGCCCAAGGTTATGGGGCCTATCTCAACCTCGTCAAGGATACCAATGAATAGCGCAGGCGCAGCAGCGGGCAATTGCGAGCCCCAGGGGGGCAGGGAGGCACTACCGGTGGAACCGTATCGCGTGAATGTGCCTGATGATGTACTTGACGATCTGCAGGTGCGTCTGAAGCGCACTCGCTGGGTGGAGGACTTCGCCAACGACGGCTGGCAGTACGGCAGCAATATGAGCTACCTCAAGGAACTGTTGGCCTATTGGATAGAAGGCTACGACTGGCGCAAGCACGAGTGCGCAATGAATGCGTATCCGCAATTCCGCGCCGAACTGGACGGTGTGCCGATCCATTTCATCCATATTCGCGGCAAGGGTCCCAGCCCTAAGCCCCTGGTCCTCTCGCACGGCTGGCCATGGACATTTTGGGAGTATCGCAAAGTGATCGGGCCGTTGAGCGATCCCGGCTCGTACGGCGGAGATCCCGCCGATGCCTTCGACGTGGTGGTGCCCTCGTTGCCGGGGTATGGTTTTTCGACGCCGCTGGTCAGGGCCGGCGTTAACTTCTGGCGCACTTCCGGGCTGTGGGTGAAGTTAATGGAAAGGCTGGGCTATTCACGCTTTGCGGCTCACGGGGCCGATTGGGGCGCGCTGATCACGGCCGACTTGGGCCACCGGTATCCCGAGCGACTGATGGGTGTGCATTTGGCAATGACGGCGCCGTTGGACCTCTTCAGCGGTGGTATCCCGGCGCCCGAGGACTACGATGCCGACGAAGCGCCGATGGCGGTACGGCTGCAGAAATTCTTCGCCACTGAGTCGGCGTATTCGGCATTGCAAAGCACCAAGCCGCAGACCATTGCGGCAGCGCTTAACGACTCTCCGGTTGGCCTGGCGTCGTGGATAGTCGAAAAGCAGCGCAGCTGGAGCGATTGCCACGGCGACGTTGAAACCCGCTTCAATAAGGACGATCTCCTCACGACGATCATGATTTACTGGGTCACGCAGAGTTGTGGAACCTCGGCACGCTACTACTACGAGGCTGCCCACAACCCGTGGACTCCGGTGCACAACAGAATACCTGTGGTCGAGGCGCCGGTCGGTATTTCGGTGTTGCCAGAGGAATTCTGTAATGCCCCGCGCCGTTGGGCTGAACGCTACTACAACCTCAAGCAGAAAAGACATCACAAGAGTGGCGGGCACTTCGCAGCCTGGGAGGAACCGGAGGCGATCATCACAGATGTCCGCGATTTCTTCCGAACACTGCGATGAGGCCAATCTTGAAGATCCTTTGACGATCTCCGACGATGCCTTTGTCGACGCAAACATCTGCTCCGGCCTCTCCGTAGACGCCGAGCACCGAGAAAATCTGCACGAACTCATCGTGGGCGCGCAGGGGTCTCGGCGACAGGCGAGGAACTTTTTTCAACCCCCGGGCCGAGTTTTTCTCACTGCGCAGGCCGTCCATATCGGGTACTTTGACGCCCGCACCCCTGCCCCGATGGCAGATCGCGGAGAAGCCATGTCGATAGAGTCATTTGATGCCAATGAGTCGTCCGTCAAGATCGTGGACGCGCTTCGCCGGGACGGTGGCGTGATCGTCCGCAATCTGGCTCCCGCGGCACAGATCGATGCGGTTGCGGACGAGCTCGGCCCGCAGCTGGGCCGGTTCGCCGAAGGTAAACGAACTGATTTCTCAGGCAGAAAGACGCTCCGGTGCCACGGGGTGCTGCGCTACGCGCCGAGCGCGAGCGCCCTGATCGCTCACCGGATGGTGCTCGATGTCGCGGATGCCATCTTGCTGCCCTTCTGTGCGGATTACCAGGTGGGCAGCATGACGGGTATCGAGATTCTACCGGGCGAGAGCGACCAGCAACTGCACCGCGACGACACCCCCTATCCAATGTGCCTCGCGGGGTTGGAGCTGCAGATCGGCGTGATGTGGGCATTGACCGATTTCACCGCCGAGAATGGCGCGACGCGCGTCGTGCCGGGCAGCCATCGCTTTCTGCGGGCATGGCACAGGCCCGATCTCTCGCACGTGGTCCCGGCGGTCATGCCGAAGGGGTCGGCGCTGTTATATCTGGGATCGACCTGGCATGGCGGGGGCGCGAATCGCAGCCAGGCCGCTCGAACGGGGTTGATCAACACCTATAGCCTGGGATGGCTACGCCCTGAGAACAACAACACGCTCGAGGTACCGCCCGAGGTGGCAAAGCGCTACGACGAAACGGTGCGGCGCCTGCTGGGATACGCATCGCACGGGGATGGCCAGGATCGGCTCGGCGCCTTCCACGGGAGCGACCCCGTCTGGGTAGCGAAGGCACGAAAGGGTTCCGATGCCGTTGCACGCGGTCAGGTCCCGCCGACCGCTGATGCCCGCCAGCAGTCCTCCCCGTGAGAACGAATCTGCCGTGAGGCCCAACGTTCGCTGGCGAATCTTCGCCCTGTTGATCTCCTTTTCGCTGATTGCCTACGTACAGCAGAAGAGCGTGACCATCGCGGCCGCGCGGATGATGCCCGAGCTCGGCCTGAGCCAGGTGCAGATCGGCTGGCTCGAGCAGGCCTTCGTGCTGAGCTACACCCTCTTCCAGCTTCCCGGAGGCTTGCTGGGACAGCGGCTGGGCGCGCGCGTCGCCTACGCCCTCTTTGGGCTGCTGGCCTTTGTCGCTGCGGTCTCGACCTCGCTCGCACCCTTGAAATTCAGCGGAGGCACCTTGTTCGCTGCGCTCCTGGCCGCCCAGTTCGTGCTGGGGATCGGCCAGGCCGGGCGCTGGCCGGTCACCGCAGGCGTCTATGCCACATGGTTCCCGACCCGCCAGTGGTCCTTGGTACAAGGACTGGCGGCGGCCTCGACCAACTTGGGGGCCGCGCTCGCGGCGCCTTTGATTGTCTCTCTCACCGCGGCTTTCGGCTGGCAGCAGGCCATCGCGTGGTCGAGCTGCCCCGCGCTCCTCGTGCTCGTCATCTGGATCTGGTACGCGCGCAATACACCTGCGGAGCACCCTGACGTCTCCCGCGCGGAGCTCGCCGACATCGGCGAGCGTGCTGCCCCGGCCGCGAAGAGCAGGCTCGAGTGGGCGCAGGTGATGCGCGTCCTGGTCAACCGCAACACCCTGTTGTTGACCCTGTCGTACCTCATCATGAATTACTCGTTCTTCCTGCTGTCGAACTGGTCGTTCCTGTATCTGCTGCAACAAAGACACTTCTCCATGCTCGAGAGCGGTTGGCTCGCGGCCGCTCCTCCGCTCGCGGCGGCCGCCGGCGCAGCCGGTGGCGGCGCGCTCGCCGCATGGCTTTGCAGGCGGCTCGGCGTGGCTTGGGGATTTCGAATCGTGCCCCTCGCGGGACTCACCGCAACCGCCATATTGCTGTCGATGACGAGCTGGCTGTCCAACCCCTATGCCGCGGTCGTGACACTGACGCTCTGTTTCGGCTGCCTCGAGCTCACCGAGGGCTCGTTCTGGGGAGCGACGATGATCGTCGGACAGCGCGACACCATGGCGATCAGCGGCATCGTCAACACCGGCGGCTGCCTGGGGGGCATCATCGGAATCCCGATCGTCGCGCATTTGTCCGGCAACCATTCCTGGGACGTGGCCTTCGCCCTGGGGAGCCTGAGTGCCCTGGCGAGTGCCATCCTCTGGCTCGGCATCGATCCCGGTGCGCGGCCCCCGCAGGCCACCCGGGGCGCGGAGTGTCCGATCAGCTCGACCTGAACGGCGCCGTCTCGGCAAGCACCCAGTCGCGAAACGCAACGACCTTGGGAAGGTCGGCAATGGATTCGCTGCAAACGAGGTAATAGTGACGCGGCAGCTCCAGGCGGACATCGAAAGGCCGCACGAGCGCGCCCGAGGCGATCGCATCCGCCGTCAGACAGTCGCTCGCCAGCGCGGCGCCCTTGCCCGCCATCGCGAGCTGGAGCGCGTTGGTGGTGTGCGACAGCTGGAGGCCCGACAGCTTCACGCCCTGGGTCTCGACGCCTGCCCGTGCGAACCAGCTATGCCAGGTGAGGGTGCCGAATATCGTGTCCGGCTCGAGCCACGGCACGTGCAACAGGCGACCGCGCAGCAGATCCGCCGGCGACCGGATCGCCCCCACTGTCGAGGCCGCCAACGCATAGTTCGGCGCACAGACCGGACACAGGGACTCCGATGTGAGCCGGACCGACTCGTATTTCGGGAACCGTCCATAGCCGAAATGGATCGTCACATCGACGGTCCGCCAAGTGGGGTCGGGTCCCGGGTCCACCAGATCCATGCCGACCTCGATCTCGGGATGCACGTCGAGGAAGCGCGCCATTCTCGGGCCGAGCCACGACACCCCGAACGTGACGTCGCACCCAATGGTCAGCGAGTTCGGAGCACCGCCCAGCCGGAAACGGCGCACGCCACCGGAAATGAGGTTGAGGCCCTCGCGCACCTGCTCGGCGAGCTCGATCGCTGCGATGGTCGGCACCAGTCCGGCGGCGGAGCGCTCGAACAGGTGAAAACCGAGCTGCTCCTCGAGCGCTCTGATCTGGTGACTGATGGCGCCGGTACTGACGTGCAGCTCGTCGGCGGCCGCCGTCAAGCTGCGCAGACGGACGACCGACTCGAACGTCCGCAGCGCCTTCAGTGACGGCGAACGAAAGTGCATCGGAGCTCATGCAGGGACGATGGACGGCTGCGCGACCTGATCATCACGATAACTCTATGATGCGGCGGGTAATACAACAGGCTACGGGAGCAACTCCTTTACGTTCAACCCGCGCGGCCGAATGAGCAGCGCAACCGCGAGCGGCACGACCAACTATATCTGCAATCGGCATTGGGGAGGTCCTTTTCCAGTTGGTACCCGTAAAACGGATTCCTGTTGAGAGCCTGCGAATGGTCAAAATTTCCTATCCCAGGCCCCATCCGCAGGGCTGGATGGGTGAAAGAGACATGCACCAGGGACAGTCTTTCGCTCGGCTACTCGGTATCGAACTCAGTTGACCCTTCGATGCTCTTATCATTGCCCGTCATTTTCCACCGAGTACCTCGTGAACTCGTCGGTTGCGAATGCGATCCCGGTCCCTGCTCGAGATCGTGCGTGTTAAATTTGCACGGG
>Ga0137397_10000327_pt1 | contig 32204 bp, 33 predicted proteins | sample czorhiz116metaG_FD_106658 | JGI IMG/M metagenome (GOLD analysis project Ga0137397, IMG submission 106658) | Vadose zone soil microbial communities from Angelo Coast Range Reserve, California, USA - czorhiz1.16 metaG | ecosystem: Environmental > Terrestrial > Soil > Vadose zone | place: USA... | reverse complement strand
GTGGTGGGATGCACGCCGCGGGGTGTGAGAGGACAGGAGGATTTGTGTTATCTCTTCCGTTCGCTTGAGGCTGTGTGCTTTTTTTTTTGCCTTCTTCCCCTCTCGATTGCACGCTAGGGAAAATAGATCGTTGACATGTTGACGCCGCACCTAACCCCGTACCCTCCACCACTCCCCAATTGTTTTTGTAGGTGCGCGAATGGCGTCGGACCCTCGGACGGGACATCGCTGAATCTCATGGAAAAGAGAACGCCGGTGCAGCGGGGCTAGAAGAAGACGCGGAGACAATCGCCGCGTACTTTGAACTGCATGGCTTGTCCTCAACGACGGGCCTCATCGCCAGCGAGATCGAACACGTACGTACCACTTACGTCTTCCCCCCCGCCCCTCGCTTGCCTCGAGGGCGGATGAAAACAAATGGAGAAACTGACCATGCGCCCTCGCGATCCCCGTCCCTCCGTCCCGCCTCTTGACCTTTTCGGGTGTAACCTCGTGTTCTTTTCAATCGTTTTCACCCTTGTGGGCGCGCGCGCGCGGGAGCAGGTGGACGACGCGTGCCCGCTCGCCACGATGGCGGCGTTGAGCTTGGACGCGAAGCAGGCCCAAAAAGCAGAGTGGTACACCGCGTACCCGAAGGCGCGTCTCAGCGGCCTCCAGAAACGCGACGCCAACGCCAAGGCGCTGCCCCTGCCGCCGTCGCTTCCGCTTCATGGTGGCAAGGACGACGACTCCCGCGCGGGCGTGGGAGTGTTGAGACACTTGGATGCGCGGGAGTTTAGCGCGTTCGCTGCGATCACTTGCAGCGCCGTCGGAAGCGGCCGCGCGACGATGTCCATGATCGCCGATGTTGCGCGGCAAGAGCTCAGATGGCAGTTGCATGTCATGCAGCCCTTGTGCATCGGCTTTCCCATCCCCACCCCCATCGACGATGGCGACGAAGATGAAGCCGCGGCCGAATCCGAGCGCCCCCGTCGCGGCCTGCCGATGCCAGGAAGTCCCGTGAGCACACGCGCGCTGTCGCCAGAGTTGGCGGCGACGGCGGCGCATGTTCCTGCCTCCCAACTCGATGGCCTGCATGATCACATGTCGGGAAAGAAGAGGAAACGGAGCGCTGCGACGACGGAAGTGGCGGAGGCACCTGATCATGACTCCCCTCGCCCTCCGCCCGAAAAGAGGGCCAAGCGCGGTTCCGAGAATCCGCACCGTGACTCCTCCCACTCCCACATTTACCGCCGCAGCCGCAGCCGCAGCGACCGCGGGACAAGAGGCGCTATCGATGCATCATCACACGAGGGCTCGGAGAAGCCGCCGACTGGACCTGCGGCTGCTTTCTTGTACGCCTTGGGCATGCAGAGTGCCGCCAGGCAACGCACCGTGGTGGAACGAAGGCGAGGAGCGGGCAAGTGGCGCTGAGCTTTCGGAAGTTACCCTGCGGGCAGTCGGCTCACTGACGCCGTTCGCTCGCGGTTCAATTGTCAGTCGGGTTGAGCACGGGCTTGTCGGAATTCCGTGGACGGAAATATCGACGACTTATTGTTTTTTTTCACGGCGTCCGCCGTGGAGAAGAGCGGTTATGCCTAAGCGGACAGCAGATGTGTCGATGACGAAGTTGCTTCATCCGCAGCAGAAGTACCTACTACTAACTCATTATCACCCGCAGAACTCAATATCTTCCCTCCCCCACGCATTACCGTATTGTCTTAAACCACTTAGGTCTTAATGGTTATGGTTGTTCACCCCTCGAGAATTTTTCCCAATGCGAACGCCACAATTGGGGTCATTAAATTTCCGGCGCGACACGTTTTTCACTTCAAGTTGTTCCAACTGATCCCGAACCCCACAAGCGAAGGCGGTGCTTTTTCATTGTAACAGGCAGAGGATCATTTCCTTATTGACCAATCTGGCCCACTTGAGGTGCTTCTCCACTGAACTGTATAGTACTGCCAACTGTAAGTTCTACGCATATGGGCAAAATGCATTCTCTCCACCACTCAAGATCCGAAACGGGCAGCCAGCGGTTTCAACGGAAACGTCCGACAGTGGCAACGATGACCGAGGATGAAGAACGGCAATATGCGAGAGTAAAGCTCGCTTTTTGTCTGACAATACAGTTGGATTCGAGGAAGAGGCACCAGTACACGTGCGAGGCCGAGGAGCATTGGTGTCCGAAACATTGGATGCCCTGCTCCTCCCCCTTCACACGCGCAGCGCCACCCGCGTATTGGGATAGTCAAAAATGACCCATCGTGTTGGGCAACCCGTCCGTTCTTCTAACTCTGTTCCAGATACGGAACCGCGAGACGCCCGTAAAAAAGGAGCGGGTGGAGATAGCGCAGATTTCACTGCGAAGTGCCAACGTCTCTTCTTTTTCGGAAATTGAGAAACGGAGTCTTTTGTGTCTTTTTGAGGCCCAAGTCCGAGTCTACCCCCAGAATTACGCAGATTGAGCGGGGGGATTTTTGCTTTAGAAGTGGGTCAGGTCTGTCAACAGGGCGTAAAAGCCGCATCGGGATCGCCCCTATTTGGTGAGTGAGTTAAGCGTCTCATTCCTCTGCACCCGTTACACCGTGTTTCGAGTCGAAACACGACTCGACCCAAGCACAAAAGATTACTCCTCGGACGGTCTTCATTGCCGGTACACTCAGCTTCTTGACAGAGAGAATGTACGGTCACTTGGATCAAGGAACACGTCAAAAATGTCACAGGATCAGGATGTGGTTGCCACGAGCACGAGCCATGCAGACAGGGGTTAGAGGAACAAATTGCGCAAAAAAAAACCGAAAAGAAATCAAGCTGGGAAGCGGTCCATTTCTGCGCGACTGGAAGCTGTCCTTATTGTCGATGGACACGACAAAGCACATCCGAGTGGGCATCGTTTCTCACCACCTTGGGATTCATAACGCAGATAGTCTTGTCACGCGGAGTGTAATCTCCGTTGCCGCGCGAGAGATCGGGATCCGAGGGTCCCCAGAGGGCGTGACCGCTGTCCGAAGTCACTTGGCCCGAGCGGCGTGCGCGACGACGTAAGCATGCCAAAAGCCACGGGGTTGGGAAGGGCTGCGCCGCGGTCGCGCCAGCGAGTCTAGAGTAGTGCGTGTTGTGTGTTTGCGTGAGAACAGAGGATGTCGCTTCGATTCGCGACGTGCATCATTCATGGCTACCGCATTCTGCGACGCCAATTTTTTGTTTCTTGGGAAGATGAATGGGGCTGAGGGTTGGTGGGAAGGATGTGCGTCGCGGTTGTAGCTGCAACGGAAGAGGAAGTCACCGGAAGTGTCCGACAATGTCGGACGTTTCGCCAAATACGCGGCGAGCCATCCGACGTCAAAAGAGAGTGTGTGCCCGAAGCTAGAGGGTGAGATTGACCAGCCAGGACGAGTGACAATCTCTCCTCTGAATTAGCTCCGAGCCGTGGTCCTGAATTCGGGTAGAGGCCCATGAGAAACTGAGACAGATCAGTATTGGCTTGGAGACGAACGGGACGCGAGAACGGGGATCCAAGTTTGTTAGTTGATGCCCGGTATCGGCCAAACAAATTCTCCTCGAGCGGTGGATGCCGACGCATCGCAAAGGGGCACCGAGGACAACGTGCAGGACGTGCGGCAACCCTAGCAGCAAGGTCGGCGAAAATTGGACCCACAGTTAGGAGAGCAACTGCCGAGTTGAATGACCCAAGACTTTGGGAAGGTAAATATTTTTGAAAGTTCACTTGTGTCTTGACATTGACGGGGAACGGAAATACCTGAAGCTGTACTTTGGTTGTGGCAGGTGGGAAGAGGGCTGGCTGGTTGGTGGCTGGAGATTGCCCGGGTTAGTAACTCATCTCCGAGGAGGCTGTGCCGAGCGTTGACCAGCACGATATCCGCTCATTTGCCTGCTTACCGACAACACGCTGACTGTGTCTAGCTCCATCCCCCTCTGTTTCCAGCCCCTCGCTTTCGGAAGAGGCTTCAAGGTTCCCCTTTGGTCGTTCAACTGCCGTAGATAAGGCATGAGTGTCCGCCTAGACACTAAAAACCCCGAATGCTACCAAGAGCTTCTGGACAAGTATGACACTTGGATGTTCGATTGTGACGGTGTCCTGTGGCGCGGAGATGGTCTCATAGACGGCGCGGTGGAGGTCCTCCATATTCTACGCAGCCAGAGTACGTAACAGCGCAACAAGCTCTGCTGGGACGTGTTCGTGCTCATCCTATTCCCGTTCCCTCCCCCTGCGCTTCCCTCACCCGCTCGATCCGATCCTTTCGTTCGTCCTTTGCAGAGAAACGCGTCCTCTTCGTCACCAATAACGCGACCAAATCCCGGCGTAATTACAAGAAGAAGTTTGATGGACTGGGAATCGAGGCGCATGTTGTACGTATTTCTCCTCAATTCGATGTTCCCCCCCTCCTGCTGGCAAATATACCCATTTGTGCGTTGCACTGGCAGGACGAGGTCTTCGGATCAGCATATGCGGCTGCTGTTTACCTCTCTTCGGTCCTCAAGTTTCCCACCGATAAGAGGGTGTATGTGATCGGTATGTCAGGGCTTGAAGACGAGCTTCGCAGCGAAGGTATCTCTTTCATTGGTGGAACCGTGAGTGTCACCTTTTTGTCCGTCATATTTCCAACACGCACATCATTTGCCGTCATCGCAGGATCCTGCAGATAACACACTCTCCGTGCCCGGAGAAATACCACCAGATCCTTCGGTTGCCGCCGTGCTTGTCGGTCTCGATACGTCCATTAACTACACGAAGCTGTCGCGCGCGTTCCGTTACTTGCATTCTAACCCTGAATGCGCATTCCTCGCCACTAACGAGGATTCTACGTACATATCGGACAAGGGCTTGCTACCCGGCGCCGGCTCCATCCTTGCTCCCCTTCTCACCGCCTTGGGACCCAAACGGCCAGTCACCGCGATCGGTAAACCGAGTAGCATGATGTTAGATGCGATCAAAGCCAAGTACGTCCTGCGAATCTTTCCAGCCCATCAGCTTCACGCAACTTGGGGCGTGTCTTTCGGCAGATGCTGATTGATCCGCCTTTTTCGTGTGTGTGTGCGGTCGATTATAGGATTGATTTTGACCCCAAACGCGCGATCATGGTGGGCGACAGACTCGACACTGACATACAGTTCGGAAAAGGTGGTGGACTTGCAACGTTGCTCGTTCTGACAGGTGCGAGTGTCACGGTCTCCCGATCGTCTGCCCAGGCGTTCTCATAATCTTGTCGTCAGGTATCACTTCAGAGGAAAGCCTGACGAAGCCTAACCAATCAATAGTTCCTGACTATGTCACTACCTCGATCGGTGACCTCTGCGCAGCCGTAGCAAACTAATATTGAACGCAGATTGTGAAATAGAGTAGAAAGCTTAGACCGCCTTGTAAGTTAAATTGAGTGGCAGCGCCTTTTTTATATTTTATTCGGTTTGAATCATATTGCCGCAATCTTTGATACACGGGGGCCGTAATACGCCCCGATTGAGCGCCGTTTTCCGCAGAGTGCCAGTGGGAACTCCATGAGGATGCTAGCTCAAAAGAAGAGAGATTAAATGGGCCATCCGTGGAAAAGAAAAGAAAGTAAAACTTGTTCGAAGCGTTGGCTCCTATGATAAATCAGGATAAGGAGGCACAAGGCAGTGGATCGCCGACATTGCGCGCCCGGCCCCGTGACAGAGCAGTTTATGAGCGGCGCAGATTAAGTCCGGTTCGTGCTAAGACAAGTACAGCAAGTCACGAGCCTCTAAGCGTTCATCAATCTTCATGATAAGCGAAGCGATGAACGTTTGCTTGTCGAGCTCTATCAGTGAATAGAAGCCATCCGACCGGACCTACCCTTGCAATGCCCTTCATTCATTTCTCTTGTTCGTTGTTCGTACCTTTTCGGGTTGGGGCCTGCCAAGCGGCCTTGACGGAGATGACCACGCTCGCTCTAAGAATGCCAGGAGATGAACGGCGACAGTCTGAGGGCGATGACGACGATTCGGTTTAATACTTGGGGCTTCTGGAATATTCTCTGCTTTTTCACAACGAGGAGAAGAATACACGACGCGGTGCCATGCGGCGTGGGCTGCCCCAGTGGATGGGCACCTCTTCCCCCGACACAGTCGGAAGCAGCACTACGAGTGGCGTAGTATTACTGCGTCATTGACGCCGATCCAAACTCGAGGATCAAAGTTATTGCAAAACAAGAAAAAAAACAAGCAAGACAGCTGCTACTACTGCCCCCGAGATGAACCACTGAGATGGCCTGACGATTCTCGATACGAACCCCCCCCCCTTCGTTTTAATAATGCGCGAGAAGCGGAACCACCAGAAAAAATGGCACCACCTTCCCCAGTATGTCAATTGGAAGGACGGTCAGCCCCACTGGGCACTGGCACGCGGCCGCAAGTGATGTATCATACATGCCTCGTTACATCGTGCTGAAAAATCGTTCGGGATTATCCTGGACTCGTTCCTTGGCTTCTTTTTCAAGTTGATTTCGGCGCAGAGGCAAGCTGTAAGCGGTGCTGTAATCCTCTGCGCATGTGCTCACACTTCGTAGGCAGGTGGCGGAGCAACCCTGCATCCATGAGCGCATGAGCCCTGTACGCGGCGTCATTTTTTTTTTTCGAATTCACATGCTTTACCCTAGACCATCCACGGATATTAGGTCTGGCGGAACAAAGGGGATGATGGAGGGAAAACTCCCAGCGCACTGGCGCGCAAGGAATGGTTTGTGGTTTGCGCCTCGGTTATTCTCAGGGAGCGTGGGGCGCGGGAGGCACTCGGAAAATAGTTAAAAAAAAACAAAATTCTTTCTTCTCGATGGAGTCGCTCGATGGGGTGAAGGGGGTGGTGGAGGGCGGGCTTTCTTAGCACCTGAGTGAATTTATAGTATAGTCGAATTTCGGACGAGGAGCCAAGTCGGACGAGTTTTGCTGGCTCTGGGTGGGATGTGCCAGATTGCTGGACATTTGCGTTTCGCCACCGATTGACACAGCCATTTTTGTTTTGGCTGTGTGAAATTGGAGGGTCGACTCACGCACGCCTGTGCGGTGAGGGGGAGGGAAAATCCCCTGATGGGCCTTTTTTCACACTCAGCGAACAGATAGGTTAACGTCGGAAATCAATAGTGCCTATTGCGATATGGAGCGACACGGAAGATGGGAAAGAGTCTACCTGAACAAACTTTCATATCTCTCCTGTGGTGTTGATGGCCGTTCCCGAGTCCAGGAGGCTTTGCTTGCTATGGGCTCGACACGAGGTGGTGCTGAGCGGATGCGAATCTTACGCCGCCCTTTACACCATTGATGGAGCCGACGATGGGGGCTTATCAAGGGGCTGACATGGGCAAATTTTGGCTTTCGACCTGAGCACGTGCCGTTTCCGAAAAAGAGCATTTACGATAAGAGGAACTCTGCGTGGAGCGTGAAGGATATTCCGCCCCCGAACCGATAACGCACTCGGCTGAGAGAGAGCCGTCGACTGAATCGTAGAGCGTATACTCGGATGAGGCTGGAGGGGACTCGAGGGTCTCTGCCATGAACGAGGATTAACAAGGATAAGAATCACGAGAGGTAACAGACAACGACGGCGAATGCCCTCAACAGGTGCATTCGAAACGGACCTGAGAGAGAGAGATTTACTCGAGAGGTGGTAGAGGGCCTTGGGGATATTAGTATGGGGATGAAGGCTCCGAGTCAAGCTGCTGGAGTAGTCTTGGTCTCTTGGATGTCAACGCAACCATTTTCAGAGATAAATCAAGGCCCAACGGAAAAAAAAAGGAACAACACTGGATACAAAGCAGCAGCACGATATGATACAACCAGAGCGAAAAATAATAATCGACCTTTCAGCTCTCTGCGAGCACACCCCGCGCCCACGCGGCGTCGCCCACCAATCTTTCCGCGAAAAAGTCGCCGAGGATCTCGCGCAGGCGGTCTGCAATCTGCGCGCCGTCAGGGTGCCCGAGGTCGAGCGGCACAGGGTGTTCTGACGGTGGGTGCAGCACGGCGAGCGCCTCGAACACCGCGCTCGCGACACCCGGCTCGGCCCCGAGGGTCCTCGCCCCACCTGCGTCCAAGATGCCCTTCCGCACCGCTTCCTTTCCTACGCCGATGAGCCCCCGCAACGCCCCCAGTCGTGTGCCGGGGCCACGCTCTGGGGAAAGCAGCGCCAAGAGGAGCGTCTTCATTATGCGTGGTGCGAGCGAGGGATACGTCGCGGAATGCTGCGTGAGCATGCGGGCCAAGGCGGAGGCGGCGGACGCGCGCAAATGGGCCGCGTGCATGGGCGGTAGTGAGGAATGTAATAGGACGGAGAGCACCGGGGGAAGGATTTGGTGCAGCTGAAGAAGGCGACGGTCAGTGATTGTGATTCCGGATAAGTTCGCGGGTCTTTGTTCGACGCACATAAGGCTCGACGAATAGCGTCGCATTTTCGAGGAGGGCAGAGACGACGCCTAGTAGCACCTCTAGAGTGCGGCCAGAGGTATCGTCCTGGGTGCCGTCATGCAGCACGCTGACGACGTTCTCGCCGACCCAGCGCACAAGGTACGGTAGTAAAGGTTGTAACCCAGCATCGTGCCTGAAACTCGCCAACGCTGCCGTCCTTTTGGTTGGGTCCGTCGTCCCTGTGCCAGAGGGGAGTATCGACGACGTAAGGCGGTCGTAGTAGAGCTGGAGCTCGCGTGAGAGCACCTGCTTGACGAGGGCGGCCTGTTGCCCGGCGCGCTTATCGGAGGCCGCGGCCCCCGGTGCTGACGACGAGGGGTCGTCGCGGGGTACAGCTGGCGGGTTCTCGGGAATGAGTGGCTGCACGCCCTCGACGGCGAGCCAGTGTGCGGTCCAACGGACGCTGGGCGGGAGCACCAGTTTCTCCTCGCGGAGCACACGTTCAAAGTCGACCTCCTCGTCCTCGACGAAATAAACGGGGCCGACGGATGAAAGTTGCGGGAAGGGGGCCGCGCGGCGGAAGACCGGAGTCGAGTATGGGCTGTGGCCATAGATTGGTTCGATGTTGAGGACGCGTAAGGCGCGATCAATGTCCCCTGTGGTGAGAGTTGTACGCCGCGCATGGCGCATGAAGCGCGATGCTTCCTAGGGAGAGTGGTGAGGCAAGAGGGCAAGCGTGAAGGAAGACATGGCACACCTCGATGACCTGGTGTATTCGATACTCTACGTCACTGGCCAAGGCGGATGCGACGGTGTCGGGAAGGTTCGTGATCCCAAGGGATTCTGCAACATCCTTGGAAGGGTCGGAAAGAAATAATCTTGTGAGAAAGACAGCTTACACACCTTGACCGAGTCAGCCTTATACAATCCCGTCGATGACCCCGAGGTCTTTGCGGGCTTTTGTTGTTTTGCACTCATTATGGTTTCGATGCTTGACGCTGACTGAAGTGAGCGTCACCCGTGAGCGGGCGGTGCCGAGAATTCCTTCCGCGTCGGGCCGTAGTCGCACCGCCCCGCCCCTCTTGACTTGCTCTCAGTTCTTTGCAATCTCTTTCCTGTCTCTGGCATTCTGGCCTTCACATCAAGTTTTCTCAGATTTTTTATACTTTCGGTTCTCACACCCAGGGTCTGTGCGTCCAACATCACCACCTATCACTGCGAACTATTATGACGTCTCAGTACGTACCCCTGTTACCCTAGCCGACCAGCCCGAAGTCCAAAACCGAGCTTGGCCCTTCATACCGTTGTGTTTTCTTTCATCTTTCTTCGTCATCCGTCTTTGTCGGATTGTTTCGTCCTTAGGACGTCTCAAATTCGGCCTTTTCTTTTTAGGGTTCTAGTTTCATGTTCAAGCTTACTTAGGAAATCGTTGATGAAGGTGATTTCGGCCCTGGCGCCAGTAATATATCAGTGGACACAAATCACGATGATGGCCTATGCACACATCCGCAGCAGCAGCAGCAATACCGTATTACCAAGGAACGGGATCAGATTCGACGTCTCATCAATGCTGTTGATGGGTTTCTAGCTGCTCGCAGGCGATTAAAAGTTGCAGGGCGCTACAAGCAGAGCCTTGTGGAGCAGTTGTCTTCGCCGGTGACTTCTCTTTAGGACATTCCCTTCTCCCTGTGATCTCACAGTATGTCGTTGTGTGGTGTGGCTAAGCATCAACCAACTATTGATGCACCGCCAATGGTGACAACACCACGTATCGTCGTCTTTGAACATAATGCCAGCAATTCGACGCGACGTGCTCTTCGCCGTTGTTCTACTGTAGCGTCGTCACTGGCAAAATGCCCGATTTCCCCGGCTTGTCTCAGAATGGATACTGGTTACTCGGCGCTTAAAAGACCCCACTCATCACGCCCCGAATGCGTATCCCACGATCAATGGTCTGTTCCTTGTTACCATCGTTATGAACTGCTGAGGATCCACTTGAATTCAACCTCGAGGGTAACCCTAAACACCCTCGTTGTCATTGCCTACAGAGGTCATGATCTATTGATTTGCAGTGCAAGAGTGGGATATAAAACGTAGCTCAATGGCACTTGTTGACCTTTGACCATTCCCGGAGCAGGATCTCCAAGCTTGACGCTGCTGTCCGCATTCCTTCATTCCTTGTCCCTTTTATTAGGTTTTCTTTCATAATTCAGTCCGTAGCATTGCTGGTCATGGCAGCAAAACTCTTCTCCGTATATCTCCTCGCAGTGGCAGGTCTCGAGGTTGTCAGAGCCGGTACGCTTGCTAACACCGATCGACCGGCTTCGCTGGCACAACTGACCGCATATCGCGAACACAGCTCCTTTAACCCTCAATCAGCGTGGCGTGAAGCAATGCAGTGCAAGCCAAGAGAGCGTTGCCACTGGACTCCAGGATATGAGCGCCGCGCTCTCGCAACTGGCAGCGCAGATGCAGCTCGCGTGCGTCCGATTTCATTCTTTCCACATTTTTCTCTGCGACTCAAGGAAACATTCCAGGAATTGCACGGCTGTAGTGAGCAATGGCACCGTAGTGGCCGCCGCTGCAGTCAACAGCACCGCGGTGTGCGCATCTGCCCAAAACGCGACGGCGGGAGCCTGCACTGCGGACGCAGCCAAGGCAAAAGGCAAAAAGGGCAAGGGAAAACACAAGGGCAACGCTGCAAATCAGGCCAACGCGACGGCGGCTAACGCGACGGCCGTAGACTCTGCGGCGGCGGCGGCTAACGCGACGGCCGTGGGCTCTGCTGCTGCGGCCAACGCGACGGCCGTGGTCTGTGCCAACAACAACAACGCTACCGCGCCATGCGCTGCTTCAAATGTCACCAACGTTGCTGCGAATAATGCCACGGTGGTCTGCAACGCTACCGCGCCATGCGCTGCTTCAAATGTCACCAACGTTTCTGCGAATAATGCCACGGTGATCTGCAACGCTACCGCGCCATGCGCTGCTTCAAATGCCACCGGCGTTTCTGCGAACAATGCCACAGTGATCTGCAACGGCGCCGTGACCGTTTGCAATTCGACCGGCCTGGCCAACTCGACTGCGGTGGACAACTCTACAGCCTTGGCGAACCCCCCGTGTTTGGCGAATGCTACAGCGTTGGCCAACTCCACACTTGCGGCTAACGCCACCTGCTTGACGCAAAACGTCACGCTCGCCAACCAGACCGCGCTCGCAAATTGCACCGCCTTGAACAACACCGGGTCAGCCATTGGAAGCGCACAGTCCAACGTCCAGGACGCCATGGCTGCTCTCACATCAATGGGGTTGCAGAATGGCGGGACCGCAAATGAGGTCACCGGAAATCTCACGCTGGCAATGAATGCGTTGGCCGGTATGAATTCGTATGTGCTTTTCCATCCCGTCGCCGTCGTCTCGAAATACTAATTCGGCCTTTTCGGGCGCGCAGAACGAGCCCACAGGTCGAGTCGATGATGAACCAAACGGCGGCGATCATGAATGCCGTGATGAAGGCAGGAACCTCACTGGTGAAGAACTGTGCCGGTGCTTGAACATTTTCTTTTTCCATACGTTCTGCTGTATTAGACCAACCTTGCGCACGGTTACTGTAATGTAAGAAAACCTAAAGAGGCGACGGAAGGATTCGGACAAAACCCTTTCTAGCGTGTGCCCCGCAAACCTATCAGAATGTCGTTGGCGTCAAACCCTCTCAAGCGGCCGCCGCAGGGGTTTCTTTGATTCGTACGCTGAAAACCAAACCTTACAAGTGTCAGAGTAGTCGGAGGTGCCCACGTTCTGACTGTTGCCGCCCAGCCCGAGAGGTCTCGAACTCTCGCTCTTAGTGTCACCAGAGCCACTGCCCAGAGAAACTAGGCTTTGATTCGTTAACGGAACTGTTCCCATCAACCCTGACGACGAATTCCCGTGCCCAAGGGTCTGTGCCAAGAACAAGGCTGTAGTGAGGGCCCAGGCCTGATTTCGTGCTTCGCAAATAATTGACTCCGAACCTTGAGGCCCTTTCGAGGGGTGGCGACGGCGTTTCGGAAGGAGCACGGTACCGCATAAAGTATTGAGGGTTCTTCTGTTTTTTTGTTTTTGTTTTGTTTTTCACAGGCCCAAACTAGGAGACTTCTGTCGTACGCGGACAAAAATTGGCTTTTTTTAGAGGTGACATGCGATGCCATCGATCGCGATCATTGTTCGTAAAGACGGGTTTTGATCCGTGATCGCTGGAGGGGGTGATCCCGGTGAGGGATTGATCAACACGCATGCTGCGAGTGCCCAGGCCCACGCGGTGCGCAGCAGCGTGCCAGTGGGTGCTACGGCAACTGTGACTACTCCGAGGTCGCGTCGTTACCCTTATTACTCCGTCCGGGTGTTATCGTCGTTAACGCGTCTGTTTGCCTGCGCCGGTTTCACCCTCAGGCTGGCAGATCCTCGCGACGCACATGTGGGCAACATCGTCATCATGATCAAAGGTGCGTACGAGCGACAAGCTTGCCGACTGCTTGCCTGCTGATCAGTGACATGCATCCAGTTGTCGCTTTACATCCCTGCCAGATCCCGAGCTCGCCGAATCTCTCGCACTTGCAGTGTTATTACGAATGCTGTCCTTCATACGGCAAGCCCTTCACAAACTGCACGCCTCACGAACATCATGATCGTGAAATTTTTTTATTCTTGAGAAACTTGGAGAAGAATGGAAGATCGCTTCAAGTCGTACCTTCGCTCTTCGTTCACGTCGATTCCACCCAGCCGCAAGCCTTCGCTTACTTTGCCATCATCATTGACTTTGAGGCCGTGACGGACCATAGCAGCAACTTATACATCGCCGCGGGACGAGTGTCACATCTCTCGGACTTAACAAATGGATCATCCTCTCCTTCCTTAGAGACGCTCCCAGTGGACGTTCAGCCGCTTTAGAAGTCCCACACGACGACCTTTCCAGATTCCCCATGTGATACACGTGCCACCGGCTTGATACGGTTCTCTACCGATACAGCATCTAGGTGCGGCTTTGCCCAGTTTACGGTTGTCATCCTGCGATGCTGAAGGATACCCGCATGGCCGTGACTTGCAACCTACGCTCTCGGCCGCCTTGACGGCGCAGTTGTCCTGCTGATCTGTCTGGTGAAATTTTAGAGAGAGGATATGCGATTATGAAGATTACCGCCAAGTCTTCAGGCTGCGGCACCCATGACCCAGTTTTAACTGGAACCGTTGATGCACGTCAGATCCGAGCTACCCGCCCCTAGTAGACATCGGGATCAGTCTTCGATCCACAGTAGTAACACACTCCATTCAGGTCACCAGTTTCACTTGGGGTGTGATCCAAAAATATCAGAATCGAAACCGCAGCACATGGCAGCCTTGGAGAACCAAACAGTGTTTCCATCCGGGTATCATGCGAGTCTCATCACGGTGAGACATTTGCAAATCTCTTTGATCTATATACTTCATCGAAGCCCCAACGACTATGCTACAAAGCGACACCCAACCGTGGCAGCGCCCGTAGCTTCTGACAAGAATAACCTTGGGGGTGGAGGTGATGGGGTAACTTGAACAATGAGAACGAGCAGGATGCTGCGGTCTGCACTCGATGTTTGAACGTTTGAACTTTCAACGCGGACGTCATTGAACTGCGAGGCCACGAGCAGTTTTGCTTCACATTTAGATCTCAATCATTTCTATGTTTATTTTTCACCAAAAAAAACAACCAAAAAAAACAAAAAAACCACCAGAAATGCGAGCCATGGTTAGAAAAAATTACTAGGGGAATCACAACAACAGGTTATTAGTAATGGCACGGCACAAATGGCTAAAATGAAAAGGTGGCAACAGCAGCGACGAACATAACGCAAGGGGTTAGAAGGTCAGTTTCGAGTCCGGTCATGAAAGGTCGTCAGGATGAAGGATGAAGACGGGGGATAAGTATGACAAGGGCAGATACCAAGAAGAAAAAAAAGAAGATACCTATATATGCGTACAAATCATCACATCACGTCCGAGTCCGCATGACGCTCGGATACACACACACGCGAAATGCGCGAGCACAATGGTATCAAAGACTGTGGGCAAAACTCCAAAGTGAAAAAGAAAAAAGAGGGGGAGAGGGAGTTCCAATAGCGTTCTCAGTCGCCTCCTCAGCTCACCTCGGCTCAACATCAATTCTTGTCGAAATACGCGACAAGCTCTCCGACCGGCGCACGCGGTCTACCAGTGACGACCTTAGGCGGCGGCGGCACAGCCTTGGCGCGCGCCTGGCTCTCCTCGCGACGCATGGCGAGCGGATCGCGGAATCCCCCAGCGGACGTCGCGGAGCGTGGCATGCGCGGTGGGCGCGTCGAGCCGCCGCCGCCGGACGACTCCAGCGCACCGCGGCGGCCAGTGCTCATTGCGCGTCCATGCAGCCGCAGCGGATTCGTTCGCGTCGCTGCGGCCGCAACGCTCGGCGGACCGCCGCTACCGCTACCACCCGCGTTGGCGCTACTCGCGTCTGTCTGTGCGCGCGTGCGCATGCGCCGCGGGGGCAAGCGTAGCGGCGCCGAGTCCGCGCTCGTATCCGTGTCGTTACCGTTACCGTTACCGACGCCGTGCCCAAACCCGAGCCCGACTCCGTTCGTCGTCCGCGCGGCGCCGGTGGCATGTCGTCCCGCCGAGCGGCCGATCGTGTTGTCGACCACGTCGTCTTCCTCCGTGTTGTCGTCATCGTCATCGTCGTCGTCGACGGAGATCGGTGACGGAGATGATGACAAGCGCGGCTTCATGATCGGTTCGCCCAGCGCGACAGTGTAGCGCTTGCGTGGTGTCGGGCTGATGCTCGACGACCGTGCGCGTACAGGCTGTGGCGGCGCACCCAAAGTGCCTATTTGCCGAGGCAGGCCTGCAGGAGCGGATGCTGGAGGCGGGGAGGGCACTGGGAGGCCGGCGACCGATACGGGGCGGGAGCGCACGGCGGCGGCTGGTGACGCGGACGCCGAGTTGGTCGTTGGCGGTGATTGCGGTGGCGAGAGGGTGCTCTGGCCGAGAATTACGGAGCCTGGCGGGGACGTGTAGTCTCCTGTTGGGTACGGCAGGCGCGAGCGTGGCTGCTCCGCGCGGATGGCAGAGGGAGGAACAAACGGCGGGCTGACCGAGTCGCGCCGGCGGAGGTCGCTGAAGGAGGAGATGCGAGAGACTGAGGCTTGTGGTGTATTTGGTGGGAGGGAATGAGAGTGGACCGTGATGGAGGAGCTCGTCTGCGCGTGAATTGCGAAGGACGAGTTCGTCTGAGGGGCGGTAGACACAGCTTGTGCAGAAACACGCGAAGGCAAGGTGGATAGGACAGCAGGTGAGGTGGCGAACTTTGCAACCTCGCGTCCCAGCTCGCCGATGCGGCCTTGCATCTCCAAAAGTTCGTCCTGCATTTCGTTCACGGTACCTTCCAAGGCAGAAGACTCGTTTGACTTTGAGGTGTCTTCGCCTTGACCCTCTTTCTCGCCTTCCTTCTCGACAAGCCATCGCTCGACATCGCCCATGCGCTCCTCCAGTGCGCGAACGTGTCCGACGGTCCACTTTTCGAGCTTCTCGAAACGCCGGGCGATGACGAGGAGCGTGTTAGGGATGTCGAGCGTACCCTGATCGTTGAACTGTACATAGAGCGGAGGGGGTTCACGGGATGGCGAGCGAGACGGCGACGCAGTACGATTAAGATCTGGGGGACGCAGAGGGCTTGGTGCTAGACTAGGCGGGAGACTGGATGGAAGGCCTTGAGACGCGGGCGACGGGGATGATGGAGCAGAGTACGACGCGTGCTTTGGCGAGGGCTTGGGGGGTGTAGCAAGGCTGAGCAGAGTCGGATTGGAAAACTTGTTCTCCGGTGTGGTGGGCCAGTCGGAGGAGCGTTTCCTTTCCTTTTCTGCTTTCTTAGCTTCCTTCTTTTCGCGCTTTTCTTTCTCCTTGGTTTCTTGAATGACTTGCTGTGCCGCGGTGAGAGGTTCTTTTGTGGGAGTGAGACGGTTCTTGGTGGAGGACCACCACGAGGAGACGCCGCCCTCACGCTGGGAGAGCGTGGGGGACGGGTTCTCAAACGGAGGCACGGACTGCGACCTAGCGGGGGAGATGTGTTGGGGAGAGCTGCGAGTGGTGTGCAGCATTGCAAACACCCTCTCTTCCATGAGGCGACGTTCCTCGGCCTCCTGGGTGAGAATCCGTTCTGCCTCGCGCCGGGAACGCTCACGGTCACGCTCGGCTTCTTGTTCGTCCGTGGGAAGGCCGGGAGAGACGACGCTACCTACGCTGCTGACGAAAGAGCCCACGCGTTGAGCGAAGCTGGACGCGAACTGGGAAATGGAGGGATTTGGGGACTGAGAACGTCGACCCCATGTGGGATCGGGGTCATCACCGTCCTCGTCGTCGGAGCCATCCTGGGAATGTATTTCGCCAGTGTTGGGATCAATCTTGAAACCAGAGCGGAGAGGAGAAGGAGACCTCGGACGAGGGTAGTTATTACCGTACACGGGTTGTGGCTAATAGGATCATGAGGAATGTGGGCGAAGCCTCAGTTTAAACACGGTGTCACGTACGATGTCGATGGTTGAAGGCGGTGGTGGGAGAGCGGGCGGGGGGACACGGCGATGATGTTGTTGCTTATATTTTGAATCCGGAGGAGGGGGAGGGACGAGACCGTTTGAGAGGGACGTCGAGGGCTTGTGGGACATTGTTGAACTTGTTGAGCAGAGCAGCGCGGCTCGAAAGGCGCCTTTCCTTTCTTAATTTCGACCACAATGGACGCCGCTCCGTCTGCCCTCGAGCCTCTCTTCGCCTTTCTCTCTTATGCCCTCATCCAGGCAGAGTTCGCCTTTTTTAACATACCAGGTTCCCATGTCATAGCCCGCTATGTCAAATCCTCCCACCAGAACGATCCCGGTCGAACCGTCCTCGAAATCCTCCTCGCCCTTTTCGCCATTCGCACCCTCCTTCAATCCCGCACTCGCGCAGACAATGGCGAAAAGCACTTTATTCAGTTTTCAGACAAGGCACGTCTTATCGCGTTTTCATGTCCAGAAATATCCGACCCGAACACCGTCGTCTGACTCTGCAGGAAATTGACGAGCTGGTGGATGAATGGACTCCAGAGCCTCTAGGTGTTCCACTCACGCCGGAAGAGCAATCTGATCTTGCGTCGGTCCCAATGGTCTCTGGGCCTAATGGACCCAGGCCCAAACTCAACACTGGCAAGCAGGTCCTCAATCTCGCCAGTTTCAACTTTACAGGCCTTGCGGGCAACGAAACTATCAAAGAGCGTGCCATCGAGACCCTCCGGAAATACGGTGTAGGTAGCTGTGGCCCGCCTAGTTTTTACGGGACCGTCGGTATGTCTGTTGCCCTCAACAGGATACCCCGTCGTCGTAACGAGCATCCACAGACGTACACATGGACCTCGAGCGTGACATAGCCGACTTCCTTGGCACAGAGGCCGCCATTCTCTACTCGCAGGGCTTTGCCACAATTCCTTCCGTCATCGCTGCCTTTGCGAAACGTGGCGATATCATCGTGGCCGATCGAGGCGTCAACTTTGCTATTCAGAAGGGCTTGCAGATCAGCCGTTCCACCATTCGCTGGTTTGATCATAACGATCTCAAAAGCCTCGAGGACGTCCTCCAGAGTATCGAAAAGGAACGCCGCAAGCGCCGCGGTCCCCTCACTAGGCGATTCATTGTCACCGAAGGTATCTTTGAGAACGACGGTACCATATCCGATTTACCAAAACTTGTGAGTGGTTGATTTTTGAAGATACTATGATTGACTTGTTCTGACCCCTCCATTCTAGATTGAACTCAAACTCAAATACAAGTATCGCCTCATTCTCGACGAGAGTACCTCCTTTGGCACTGTGGGCAGAACAGGGCGTGGCCTTACTGAGTTATACAATGTCCCTGTACGCGTTCCCTTTATCCTTTTGTCTTGGTGTCGCACTCAATGCCGTGTCATTCAGGCAACCCAAATAGAATTGCTCCTCGGCTCGGTCTCCAAAGGGCTAAATGCGGGGGGCGGTTTCTGCGCGGGCTCACGCGTCGTCGTCGACCACCAACGCATCAACGGCTCCTCCTTCATCTTCTCCGCCTCCCTCCCAGCGATGCTCGCCGTCGCCGCCTCAGAGGGCATCAACATCCTTCGCAACACACCCTCGATCCTCAGCACGCTGCAAGAAAACATCCACGCGATGCGCGCCATCCTCGAGCGCGTCGACTGTATCACGATACCCTCGCACCTGGCTTCGCCCATCATCCACATCCACGTGCGCACACCCCCCACCACGCACCTGTCCCCGCTCTCCGTCCCCGCCGCTTCCGCCTCGGCAAAGCCGTCAAACCCCGCGAGCCCTGCGTCGCGCGACGCGCCGACGTTCGACATCGCAGCCGAGGAGCGGCTGCTGCAGGATATCGTGGACGAGGCGCTCGCGCAGGGCGTGTGGATCACGCGCGCGCGGCGGCTGAGGGGCCAGGAAATCGTCGAGCCGCGTCCGAGCATCCGACTCGCCGTCACGGCTGCGCTGTCGCGGAAGGAATGCGAACGCGCGGCGGGCATCGTCAAGGCGGCTGCGGTGAAGGTCCTCACGAAGCGCAAGTGAACGCTGGGAACGTGACTGAGACGCAAATCACTTTATTCATTCTCATCTTTGCGCGCTATATTCAGTAGACTTCTTTTTCCCTATCGCGGTACTACATACTTACACACATTTTTTATGCGGCTAACGAACCCACCATACCCTCGGTCTATAGACGATATTGCAGTGCCGGCGCCGATGTCCCACTGTAACATAGACGGTGCTTCCTCCAATATCAAGCACTCGAAATGGGTTACACATACTGTGGTGGCCAAGACTGAGTTATGCACAAAGCGAGCACTAGTTTTATTAGCAAGCTTCTGCTACAGTGGCAGGGCAGTACGGCGTGGCACATACAGCAGTAGGCATGGGGGCTCCTTGCCACAGCTGTAGCATCCCAGTATCCCACTCTGTATGCTGCGATGACCGCGATCGAACAGTTCTGGAGAAAGTGATGGCACGCCCCGGCGCCCTTGGAGAGACCGACGCCGATGTATAATATACCGCGCTGATTCTCGCCCCGCGCCGCGTTCGGGTTGCCTTGGCCCATTAGCACCGGACTATTACGCTTGCCCTTCGCCTTGGGTGCCGCGAGAGCCGTTAACTCGTTAATATTGATGATGGATGGCTTCGATTGAGGAGTGAAGGGTCCAGGCTTGCTGGATATAGCGTCATAATTACCCGAAACAAGGCCAGGGGATGATACAGGACGTTGAGAAGATTGCGAAGCTACTCATGATCTTATCTCTGGGTAATGCAGTATCAACCGCTGCACGGTTCCTCTGCGACACCTCGGTTGTGCCTGAATTTGCTTGCACAGCCGATACAGTAGACCCTCTGGAAATGTAATAATCGTACCAGGCTAAAAGCCATAGAGCGATGAACGAGCGAGTGGGAGTCGTAAGATAGTACATAAATGCTAATCCACCATGACGGCTCCTCCTCAGAGCAGTTTCACGTGACTCACTTGGCAACGGGTGTCATGGTTCTTCTCACGCCGTTGTTTGTCTCCCCCTGCGTACTCTTGCGTCCAAGTCCCACCTTGTCCCGAATACTTGCCTGGGGCGCGTGCGGGCGGATGGTTTTTCCGTTTCTAACCCATCCGTGCAGTGACTTTCCTCTGTTCGCCCTAGAATGCTGCCCTGCCCGGGTCAGCACATGGAATCGATGGAACGTACGACGAACCCTGATCATCGCGTCGCCGTATATTGCACCCTGGAGGGAGTTGGGGACCAACCACAATGGAAGGAGGAGGGGTCGATGTCGGCCGCAAGCTTCGTGCAAACCCAAGGGGTGTCAAAGTCGACAGATCAGCGCCGTCTTGATACAGAAGGCACTGGGGGGCGTTATCGACCATGCGAGGCCCCCACCATAGATACGCAGGCATGGTATGGTGGTTCGATGACGATATCGCCCTGATCTTGATCTGATACGTTAGTCCTGACATGAGCAAATTAGCAAGATGCATGTTCGCAGGGACGCGTTTTGCAAAAATTACTCTGACACAGAGCACTTTAAAAGTACAAAGGGATGTCACTGCGACGTCCGCGTCAAAATAGTGCGGGGAAGCCACGCGAGAGCGGCTACGTGGACCCGCGAGTTGGCGACAAAGCAGAGGGCAAAGTCGGAATAGCGGGCCCCAGATACGAGCTGTGGGCCGGTGAGGCCGCCGTGTGTTACAAACGGGTCACTGGTGCCACAGTCCCTGTGGGCTGTGGGCGCTGGCAATGCCCGAGCCCAAAGCCGGGCTGAGCTTTGAGGCTGCGAGCCAAAGCTAAGGGGCTCAATTTGGTGATCCCTTTGTCACGGTTTGGTGTGCACGTGGCGGACCAATTTAGACTTTTTCTCCGGCGGGCCACATATGGCATAGGTCGGGGGTGGGAAATCCTGAGAGGGGGTGGAATGCATACGCGTTCTGTCAGTTTCAACTGTCTGTTATCGCGCTCATTGCGGTTCTGATGGTTCCGCGAAATTAGAGAAGCCGATGGTGGCCTTAGCGCAGGGGGTGACGGTAGCTAAGCCAGCTGGGGAATAAAGGCGATAGGTACGAGACGACCGTCATTGGTTTAGTAGATACTTGTCGCGCTAGCAAGGAGGATCTTCGCAAAGGTCGCGTAACGCACCGCCAGACTATGAAGTAGCTTCGCTAGCGTGCTTGTGTGGCGCAACATCTAGCGTGACGAACCCCCCAATTAAGGCGGCGTTGGTCTGAGTGTGCCCCTGAGGGTTGAGGCACAAACTCAGTTTGATATACCCAAAACAAGGAGAGTGTTTACTGTCACCCATGGCGGTGGTCGTTGCTGATATCGTGGAAAGCGAGGCAGGTTCTCATATACCAACATCAACCAGTGTTGATGGGAGTTGGTGTTGGGTGGCAACATGGTCGAGTACAAGACAATAAGCCGATTACAGCCATGGAATCGCGACTCAATACCGGGTCACGTGATGTAATTTATCGAAGTCGAAGGCGATTAGATCCACTTTTCGATGAGTCGCACTAGAAATGAACCGGATGGAGTCAAGGCTAGTCAACCTAGTCAATTCAAATGAATGACTCTGGGCGCGTATCTTCACTCTCAGATCTCAGCGATCGACCATACAGTTTTGGGGGCTAACACTTGCACATTGTGGGGTGTTTTTCAACGGTGGTTGTGGGGGATAGGCGGGCTTGTGCCTAAGCAGACGAGTCAGCTATGAAACAAGATTCAACGAGGGGTTGACTCGCGTGAGGAACGGGAGTGAGCCCGAGATCTGGGATTGAGTGGACGAGCTATGCCGAAGAAAACAAAGCTATGCAAGTACAAGGAGGAGGTGGTCTTGGAAAGGCAAGGCTTGTAACCGAAGCGATGCGTCGCGAAGGGACGGGCTTAGGCTGAGGGATTGCGAGGAAAAGTACAACACAAGGAAGTCCATCGGTAGCGCGACTTGCCCAAGACGGCAACAAACGAATACCCAAAACGGCGCGTCCCACGGGTCCTGCGATATCCATCCGTTGTTCCTCTTCCAGCTTTCGCTTTCCTCGTATCTTTCCTCTCCTTATATTTAAGTCTTTGCCCTTTTTGCTTTCGTACTTTGCTCAGGGAGCGTTCATTCAACCGTTTCTCTTCTACTCCATACACATCATCCAACCCTTCATATCTGAACCCTCAACTCTCGATATGTTCCACGTTACTTCCCGCCCAGGACACCAGCACCACGAAATGTACCAGCACCAACACCCCGCTGCACCTCTTCCCAACCTCCAGCTTCCGCGCACTCTCAATCGCCCACCGTTCGCAGAGGTGCAGCGCGAGGCCATACTCGCCGTGGAGCCCAACCTCGGCCAGGTGCCCTTCGAATACATCCGAAAAGGCCTCCATGCGCGAGGAGATGAGTACGTCCAACCCAACCCGAGTCACGTACGAACAAATTTTGACTGACCGCCCGTGTTTTCTTCTTTTTTTCTCCATTTTATTTGTATTTTATTGCGTATTTTCCCTTTTTTTTTTCGCACAGACTTATGGCCTCAGTCTCAGCGGCAGTCGTCCCGCCCCAACTCCCGCGTTCCCGTGTCCCATCATCTTTTGACGTCGCCCCCATCCGCGGCGTCCCACCACCAACGCATATACTCGCCGTGCAATCGAGCCCGTCCTCGAAGCACCCCGTCTCTGACGCCGTCTTCCTCATCCCGACGCACCACATCGTCCTCGCGGCGAACTGCGCCCACATCCCACGCATCCCCGTCTCGCGCCCGCAAATGCGCTCCAACGGCATGCTCGCAGTACCCGTCATGCCCCTCGTCGTGCCCCACGCCGAGGCCTTTGCCCCACTCCACGCCTTCCTCGTCGCGCACCGGCTGGACCGGCTCATGAGCGCGCTCCTCCCAGTGCCACCCTCCAGGCTCTCCGGCGCCCGCGCGGGCTCCAGCGCAGCCGGTGGCCCCTTTGCCCACGTCTCTGCCCCCCAGGTCGCAACCTTCCTCGCCGCGAGTGCCTCGGGCGACAGGATGAGCGCCCTCATGGCGCTTACTCGCACCGTCAGCGCCATCTGGCGCAATGCGTGCGCCCTCGGCATCTATGACCGCGACCTATGGGCCGCCCTCGACTTTTCGTGGGAGGTCATCCTCGGCGCGATGAACATGGTGGCCACCGGTGCGGTCTAGAGAAAAATCACGCCCCGTAATAGCCGTACAGAGAAGCCCGCCTTTTACAAGTTTCCTTTAGACTCTTTTTTCTTTTTTCTCTCATGGGACCGCCGTGTCGTGCCCCGCCCTTGCCGCGCGGTGCGATGGAACAGGGCACATGAATATCTTTCTACCCGCTGTATCTCTAGCTGTTTCCCCCCCTCAAACCTCCTCCCCTGGCCCTCGTATATACCTCGTCTAGCAGGCTTCAGTACCCTAATAACCCTCCGCATACAGTTAATCGATCTGACTCCCGAACCCTGAGTGGATTTCCTTCTTCCTTCCTCCCCTCTAATTACCAAACACACAAAGTTAATTTATCGTGTATTGACGTTTTCGCACAGAGGCAATAAATCAATTGTATCTTCTTCCCTTTCTACATTCCCCATTGAGCGATCTGGGAACCACAGGGGTTCAAGAATTCCGATATCGTTAACTGATGTGGCGGGTCCTGTCATCCTGCGTCAGACTTGGTCGTGACAGATGCGCCCAGGCGCACGTGGCACAGCAAAGGCAAAGTGATCTAGTGATATTTTGGCCGATTTCGCACCATGGTACTCTGCTGGTTCGATACAGTAAGGGCCCCAATAGTTGCGTTAGTTGGACTCCTGTACTGTACTAAGACCTGCCCATGCATCACGTCGGGCCGGTAATGGTTATGACAGCTTTGGGTGTGCATGGATGGCCCCCGCCAGGGAGACGTAATAGGGAGCAGGTATGGCGCGCATCGTTGGTCCCGAGTACATGGAGCTTACTAGCTTGTCCTTGTCTATGCCATGATTGCTTGTTCCGCTCAGAAGCCTCGATGGGGCATACCGATAAGTGCCCCAGCTATTGCGTCAAATTGAGGGCTGCCATCAGTTTGAGTCTCAGCATCTGCACGAAGGTGGGAAAACTCGGACGCCCGGGAATGGGCCCGCCTCCGGTTCCGGAGCCGGAGCCGGAGCCGGCAGTAAATCGAGGCGCTGTTACGTGTGTGGGGGTCAGTTGCAGTGTTCCGGTGACCCTGCTGCCTCCACCTCCACCGCCACTTATCTGAACAGGAGAAGAAACCCGTTTAGGCAAATCGAGAGACAAAAGGACTACTAGTAGGGGTGTCCAAAGTGTGACTCAAAAGGGACCAAACGGTGCACGTTGCACATTATTCGCTCGCCGGGGATAGACTGCGGGCGATGAAGAGAGATCATTTGATGACTACTGTACACTTTTTTCTTGATCGTTAAACTGACACTGCCCTGATAGACAATAGGATAGGAAAGAAAGCACCTGTCAAAAAAGTTTTATTTTTGCACCGCACTTTTCTACTAGTGGGATGGGTGGGCCTGACTGCGCATCCGGCATGCCTTTTGTGTCGAGTCAGCGTGCTGCCTGTGGGTCACTTCGTCGACCCCTCGTCGGAATTCTTGGGAACGTCCGAGTTGAAGGCTCGGATACACCCGGCCTGCAGTGCCGCAGCAGAAGAAATAGTTGTCCATGGGGTCCGCTCCGGTCGGCCTGTAGGGGCAGAGACAATACGACACTAGGATCCAGCGATCACGAGGACTTGACCTTCTTCCTTTGGGACGAGTGGTGAAGGATTGGCTATGGGGCCTTTCAAGGTTCGCGCTCTAGATAAGACTTTTATGACAAGTCTGAGCTAACTGGGAGGTACGCTGTAACGTAAACTCGCTCGGACTACTATAGGTTACTTGTACGTGACGTAGGAGCCTGAGGTAAGGAAAAAATACCCACAGTCATATACCTGAGCTGGCTTAATCTTACGTTTTTGATCCTGGTAGAGGTGGGGGCGTAACTGTGGCAAAGGATGACGACCCGAGAGGGCCACTAGTATGTCAGACTCAGGGATGGGGTAGAGATACAGCACCTACTACCTACGCGGCTACGCCTGGGCTCGACGTTCGGACGTCCCTTGCCAATGACTCTTGATATCAAGTCAAGTGGGTTCTTCTCTCTTCATTTCTCGAAACTAGACAAAATGAAAGACCCAGCCGATTTTGTGCTGGCTCAGTAAAATTGTAGAGATGGACGCCGGGAGTGATCGCTGGGGCGCGTGCGGGTCCACGCTGGTGAACCACTGCCAGTGGTGGTCGTAGCCACTAGTAGGTCCTGCTGCTCAGTTGTGGCATTCTTGTCGTGGAATCGTTGCTGTCTAGCGAGACATGCCAATGGCACCTAGACTCGTAGCAGTGACGCAGCTCGGCGATAAGAAAAACCGATGATCAACGACTCCTACGCACGAAGTGTGACCCGATCATTCAACGACTCCATGGAGGTCCGGTGAAGTTTCCCACTTGGATGATACAGTATATGTGGTGCGCCACGTGGACGGACGACGGGGAGGTGATGCTATGCGCACGCATATCCGTGGAAATTTAGTATGTACTTGAGCGCCGTTCGAACGGTTTGTACCATCGACGCTGTCGAATATGTTCCCCATGGTGAGAAAGTCCGTCCGGAGGGCAAATAGCAGATGCATCGCACATTACGGCTCTTGAAGGTATTCCATTCTCGTGTCGATAACTCCTTTCACCGGTTGGTTCCATCAAAAACGGTACCCAAGCATAAATTCCTAGCGCGCGTGAGAATTGATTTATGAAGTCTGGGCACAAGGACGCACCATTCGTCGAGCAACTTTCGGCTGGCGTTCTTCTACCCTCATCAACACCCCTCCACCTATCCAACATGCTGGAAACCTCGGCGTCAACTGGTCAATGCGGTCGAACAGATTGTCGCATATGGCGAGTGCGCTTCCTGGCTATGCGCCACTGGCGACGAGCGGCCAATCGACACGACATGAACCAATCGTAATTCGTAAAACTATCGAGGGGTCTGGGGAGGCTACTTCAAGTTGGGATGGTCCACATGTGCGGCGGCTCGTGAACGCGAGCCTGGACTAGGTTTGACGCGTCGTTGGGGAGTAGATGGGCGTGAAACGGAAGCAGGGGCTCTCGTGAATACTGTAATGGATTCAATTTTCGGAGTTAGTATATGTCGAGAAAACACATGATGCATCATATATCATAGAATGACTCTGGCTGACGACAGTTGTACAGCCTCGTTAGCGGCTTTAATCGCCGCGACAATTTTCATCTCCCAGTGTGCCTTGACCTCCCATTCTTGGATTGCGAAAGTTGATTGGGGGGTGTGGAAAGTAAGTATTCAAAACGAGCGTGCTGGAATGGCTGACAGGCTGTCACGAATGCCGCAACTCGGACGTGAACTAGAGTGGAACAGACTCAAAACTTTATTTTAAAAAGATGACTCGGAAATGGCAAGCAAAGCATAACGATCAAAGACGATGCTTAAGGATAAACTCTGTATACTGTAGAATAGAATACTTATCAGGGGGTGCGGAAAACTTCTCCGTGACTTCGTTACGGATGTCAGAAGCACAATATCGAGAATATGCCTGATCCAAAACCTCATCTCTGGTTGGCTTAGACTGTGAGCCATAAGAAAGGCACACATGCTCGAGAATGAGAATTATCGCTATTTGGATGTCAGAAATTGCAAACGCAAAGAGAAGAGACGTACCGATCAGTTTGTGATGGACATTATCATCACTGGATATCAAAAGGGGGGGCTGAAACTGCGTTAGTACAACAAAAATAAAGCTCAAAAAGAAAAACAGTACATTGGCAAAAAACGAGCTTAGTTTGACGAGCAATGCCTGTAATGCAGAGAAAGGAAGACGTGAAGGCACAGGAACAAGAAACAAGAGTGTACAAGTGAACAGCTCACATTCTGGCACACATGGGAGAGAGGGACACATCAATACACCGAAAACTGAAAACTAGAGACTGGAAAGTACACACCGTCTGGAGAGTGCAGAGAAGCAGAATATCAGGATATCAAAAGAATGTGAGTCGCGCAAACGAGGGGCACGCACCAACTAGGGAGTGCAGAGGGACAATTCAGAATAGTGAAAGAAAGGGAGCAGGCAAGAGGCGCTCACTTCCTGGAGAGCACAGAGGGGACAAGTCAGGTTAGGAAAAGAAAGGGTATAAGCGAGGGGCATTCACTTTCTGGAGAGCGCAGGGGGAGGGGACAAGTCAGGGCATAGAAAGAAAGCGAGCGATTAAAGGGCACTCACAGACTAGAGAGTGCAGGGGGAGGGACAAGTCAGGGGAGCGAAAGGAAGCTCGCGAGCGAGGGGCACTCACGTTCTGGAGAGCGCAAAGGAAGGACAAGTCAAGATAGTGAAAAAAAATGAGCGAGTGAGGAGCACTCACGGACTGGAGAGCGCAGAAGGAAGGTCAGGACAGGGCAGCAAAAGAAAGCAAACAAGCGAGGGACACTCACCATCTGGAGAGCGCAGAGGGAGTGACAATTGAAGTTAGGGCAGGAAAGCGAGCGAGCGAATGGCACCCACTGTCTGAAGAGCGCGGAGGGACAAGTCTAGACAGCGAAAGAAAGGGAACGAGCGAGGTGCACTCACGAACTGGGGAGTGCAGTAGGAGCAATAAATCAGGACAGTAAATGAAAAAGAGTGAGCGAGAGGCACTCACATACTGGGAATGACAAAGGGAGGGACAGGTTAGAATAGCAAAAGAAAGTGAGGGAGCAAGGAGCATTCACAGACTGAAAACGGCAAGGGGGGGAGGACAGGTCAGGGCAGTGGCGAAAGAAAGCAGGAGAGAAAGGGCACCCACAGACTGGAGAGTGCAGAGGGAATAGTCAGGACAGCGAAAGAAACCGAGGGTGCGAGATATACTCACATACTGGAGAGAGCAGAGGGGGTCAAGTCAGGACAGGGAAACAAAGCGAGCAAGGTGCACTCACGGACTGGAGAGCACAGAGGGAGGGACAAGTCAGGACAAGGGAAGTGAACGAGCGAGCGAGGGTCACTCACGAACTAGAGAGTGCAAAGCGAAGGACAAGTAAGGGCACCAAAAGAAAGCGAAGCAGCGAGGTGCACTCACTCCCTGGAGAGCGCAAAGGGAGGGTCAGGGCAGGGCACCAAAAGAAAGAGAGAGACACCCACAGACTGGAGAGGGCAGAGCAAGGGTCATGACATGACACTAAAAGAAAGCGAGAGGAAAAGGGGCACTCACTTCCTAGAGAGCATAGGAGGGTCAAGTCAGGGACAGCGAATGACAGTGAACGAGCTAGGGGCACTCACAAACTGGGGAGAGCAGAAGAAGGGACAACTCAGGACAGTGAAAGGAAGTGAGCGAGCGATAGACACTCACTTCCTGGAGACCCCCGATGGAAGGACAACTCAAGACAACGAAAGGAGATAAGAGAACGGGGGGCACGCACTCCCTGGAGAGCACAGAGAGATGGACAAGTCAAGACAGCGAAATAAAGCGAGCGAGTGAGGGCAACTCACCAACTGGAGAGCACAAAGAGAGGGTCAAGTCAGGATAGCAAAAGAAAGCGAGCCAACAAGGAGCACTCACGAACTGGAAAGCGTGAAGGGAGGGAGAAGTTAGGACAGCAAAAAAAATCGAGCGAGTGAGGGGCACCCACACACTGAAGGGCACGGGGGCAGGGACGAGTCAGGACAGCGAAAAACAGCGAGCGAGCGAGGGTGACGCACGTCCTGGAGAGCGTAGAGGTAGGGATAAGTCTAGACAGCGAAAGAAAGCGAGCGAGCGACACTCACTTTCTTTAGAACGGAGGGTGGGACAAGTCAAGACAGCGAAAGAAACGAGCGAACGAGGGGCGCTCACTTCCTGAAGAGCCCCGAGGGATGGACAAGTCAGATTACCAAACGAAAGCGAGGCAGCAAGGAGCACTCACTCGCTGGAGAGCGAAGAGAGAGGGAAGTCAGAACTGCGGAAGAACGTGAGCAAGAGTCACTCACGTCCTGGAGAGCACAGAGGGAGGGTCAATTCAGGACGATGAAAGAAAACGAGCGAGCGAGGGACACTCACTTCCTGATGAGTGAAGAGAGACGAACAAGTCAGAACTGCGGAAGAAAGCGAGCAAGAGTCACTCACGTTCTGGAGTGCGTAGAGGGAGGAACAAGTGAAAACAGCGAAAGAAAGTGAACCGGCGAGGGTCACGCACGGACTGGAGAATGCAGAGGGAGAGACAAGTCAGGACAGCAAAAGAAAGCAAGCAGGAGAGGGGTACTCACAAACTGGAGGGCACAGAGGGAGGAACAAGTCAAAAACAGCCAAAAAAAAGCAAGCGAGAAAAGGGCACCCACAGGCTGGAGAGCGTAGAGGGAGGGGAAAGTTAGGACACTAAAAGAAAGCAAGTGATGAGGGGCACTCACGAACTGGAGAGCGCAGAGGGCGAGACAAGTGAGGACAGCGAAAGAAAACAAGCGAGCGAGGGACACTCACTCTCTGGAGAGCGCAGAGGGAAGGATAAGTCAGAACTGCAGAACAAAGACAGCAAGAGCCACTCACTCTCTGGAGAGCGTGGAGGGAGGGACACGTCAAGACACCGAAAGAAAGTGAGCTAGTGAGGGACACGCACCGACTGGAGAGTACAGGGGCGGGCAGAGACAACTCAGAGACAGAGAAAGAAATGAGCGAGGGTCACTCACAGACTGGGGTGTGTAGAGGGAGGGACAGTCAGGGACAGTAAAAGAAAGGGAGTGACCGAGGGTCACTCACCAACTGGATGGCGCAAAGAGACGAATCAGGACAGCAAAGGAAAGAGAACGAGCGAGAGGCACTCACTTCCTGGAGAGCACAGAGGTAAGGACAACTCAGGACAGTAAAATAAGGCTGGCGAGCGAGGGACACTCACAGACTGGAGAACGCAGAGGGAGAGATAAGTCAAGAGGAAAGAGAGAAAGAAAGCGAGAGGGGCACTCACCCACTGGAGAGTGTAGGAGGGACAAAGTCAGGGCGCAGAGAGAGGGCAATCGAGTGTAGGACGCTCACAGACTTGAGAGTGCAGAGGCAGGGCCCTACAAGTCAGGATCGTGAAAGAAAGGGAGTGAGGGGCACTTACTTCCTAGATCGTAGAGACAGGGGCAAGTCACGACGGTGAAAAAAAGCGAGCCAGCGATAGGCACTCACATCCTGGAGAGCGCAGAGGGAGTGACAAGTTAGGACAGCAAAAGAAAATAAGCGAGCAAGGGGCACTCACGAACTGGATGACGCAGAGATAAGGGCAAGTCATGAATGGTGAAAGAAAGCGAGCCAGCGATGGGCACTCACGACCTCAGGCTGGAGAGCGCAGAGGGGGTGAAAAGTTAGGACAGCAAAAGAAAATGAGGGAGCAAGGGGGCGAGGGGCCAAGGGCACTGGCACTCACGAACTGGACAGCGCCGAGGGAATGACAAATCAGGAAAATGAAAGAATGTCAAGCGAGGGGCACTCACAGACTAGAGAGTGTAGGGGGAAGCACAAGTCTGGACAGAAAGACAGCGAGCCAGCGAGGGGGACTCACGCCCTGGAGAGCGCAGTATAAAGAATCAGGACGTTGTAACATGAATGTGTAAAGGACTGACAGGATACTACATGGTAGTCATTTTTCAATAAGAAGAAATTCAGAACACGGCGTAACAACATACCCAGATCGATGGAAATGCCAGTATACATATCTTTATTATTCTTTCTGTACTCCCATTCCCTTGTACAAACGCAAAATGGGCCCTGTGATGGGACAATGCCCCTCTTGTTATTTCGTCCCACTATACAGAGGAACTTACCATTTAACCGCTTGATTTATGTTTAGCTCCAAGTTATCCTTCTGTACAGCTAAAAGCATGAGAGCAACGGCGCTGCCGGAGAGTGCATTTGCGGTCCTTTCCATAAGATTAGTACACCGTTGATCATGCCTGTGCATTCCTGCAGGACAGTAATTAGCGTCATAAATGCTAGCTGAGTAAATATCCTTACTCTCCAAACGTACGACCGGCGGAGATCCCTTAAGATTGGCCAAAAATTCTTCGTTGAAAATTCTTTCCATCTCGGCATTAACCAGCGCTGCGTCATCGGAGTTACGATCTTGGTCCTCCAACTTCATCCTGATGTCGCGCCTGAACTGATCGCATTTCGTAAATACCGCTATCACAGGAACTTGCAAAATCCCTCATGTCAATCCCAGTTCATAACATCGTGTTTGGACGTACCGTTTTTATCCGGGCAAATATCCTCGAAATGCTTTAACTCTAGCGATGGCCGAGCACTGTCCATCGGAACGCAGTACCTGAAAAGCAAAGCTTTGTGAATTTGCAAATGTAGATGCACAAAGGAACGAACCATATCGCGTGTAATCTATCCTTCAGTCGCCTCTCCCCCGACCTGCGTCGGACGAAATCTTGCACAGTCTTCAACTCGTCTGCACCGCCACCCTCAAATCCACGAGAGTCATGGAAGATATAACCATTATGACTTGAGAATATAAGTTCATGCTCGATGTCGTGTTCGCCACGCTGCACGAGCCGGATTCTAAGATCAGCATCACAGACAATGATAAAGCCTGCCCAACCTCCATTGTAGGGTTCAGTTGAATCTGGCTAAACGATAAGATCGAAAGTACCAGTACTAGTAGGAACGAGAACGTACCCGATTGCGATCTCCAGACGAATCAACGCTGTAGATCTCTGGACTGTCGGTGGTGTCACAAACTCTCTGCAGGATAGATGTTTTTCCCGCGTTTGCTTTTCCAATAATGAGGACTCGGAACTGGATTTTTGGGACTTTGGGAGAATCCTGTTGTGTATCCATAGCACGAAAGTAGCAATAAGGACGACTGGCAAGGGGAGGCACACGGTGAGTTTGCTGGGGATTGCGGCGACACCGAACCTAATGCCCCCCTAAGGCAAATACTCCGGAATGCTGCACGAATGCGGTTCAACGACCAGCTGACCCAGGACCGCAACCTATTAAAGCGCTCGTTAATGGGCCGGGAGGTGTCGTAAACGCCCGTCGAAGCCCGTCATCGGGCAAGGCCGAGTACGTGCACGGCACATGCCGTGATAAGGACTCTCCGAGTCACCTCTCACCTTTGGTGACGGAGGAAATCTGATGGGAAATTCGGGGGTCATAAAATCACCACTATACTATCACTACCCCAGAAGTCGGACACTTATGTAAGCCCACCTAGTAGTCAGACAATGCACATATATGCACAACAAAGAAACATTAAACATTGCTCTTTTTTCGGGGTAAAAGCAGGCAT
>Ga0137397_10000325_pt1 | contig 32331 bp, 32 predicted proteins | sample czorhiz116metaG_FD_106658 | JGI IMG/M metagenome (GOLD analysis project Ga0137397, IMG submission 106658) | Vadose zone soil microbial communities from Angelo Coast Range Reserve, California, USA - czorhiz1.16 metaG | ecosystem: Environmental > Terrestrial > Soil > Vadose zone | place: USA... | reverse complement strand
TAGACGTGCTCGACGTCGGCACCGGGAGCGGCGTGATCGCGCTTCTGGCCGTGAAGCTGGGGGCGGGGCGCGTGTGCGGGACCGAGAACGATCCAGTGGCGCTGGAGGTCGCGCGCCGCGGGGCGGAGCTGAACGGGATCGCGCCCGATCGGATCTCGTGGGCGCTGGCCGATCCCGACGAGCTGCCGGCGGCGCCGTATGGCCTCGTCGTGGCGAACATCCTGCTCAACACATTGGTCGAGCTGGCACCTGCGATCGCGCGAAAGGTGGCCCGCGGCGGGCGGCTGGTGCTCTCCGGGCTCCTGCCGCCGCAAGCCGCCGAGGCGGAAGCCGCCTACGCCGCGCAGGAGCTCGTTCCCGCCGGCCGGACCGAGCGCGACGGCTGGGTCCGCGTCGAGCTCGTCCGAGGATAGCTTGCACCGCTTGTTCGTGCCGCCGGAGCAGATCGCCGAGCTGGTGCGGCTCGACCTTTTGCAGTCGCGCCATCTGGAGCTGGTGCTCCGGCTGGGACCCGGCGCGCAGCTGGAGGTATTCGACGGACGCGGCGCGCGCTGGCCGGCGCGCATCGAATCGCCGGGCGTCCTCCGGCTGGGGCCGCGCGCGGAGCCGGAACGGGGCGCGGCCGACGTGTGGCTCGCGCAGGCGCTGGCCAAAGGCGAGAAGCTGGACCTGGTGGTGCAGAAGGCGACCGAGCTGGGCGCCACCCGCATCCTGCCGCTGGCGGCGGAGAGGTCGGTGGTGCGCCTCGACGAGGATCGCGCGGAGCGCCGCGCGGCGCGGCTGCGGCGCATCGCCCAGGAAGCCGCCCGCCAGTGCGGCCGGGACGACGTGCCCGCCGTCGACGTGCCCTGCACGCTCGCGGATCTGGCCGACCTGCTCCGCGCCGAGCCAGGACGGCGCGGCCTGCTCCTCGACCCCGAGGAGCGCTCGGTGCGCCTCTCCCAGGCCGCGCGCGGCGCTTCGCGGCTCCTGATCGTCATCGGCCCCGAGGGCGGCTTCACGCCGGCCGAGCGGGCCGAGGCGGCGGCTGCCGGATTCGCGCCGGTGGCGCTGGGCCGCCTGGTGCTCCGAACCGAGACCGCGGGCCTCGCTGCCCTCGCCATCGTGCAACACCTCGCCGGCGAGCTCGGCTGACCGGCAAGCTGCCTTCCGCCGACCGACGGTCGGCGCGCGCGGGAATCCGCGCGTAAGCGGGGGGAGGCTCGTCGGGCTTTGCCCGACGAGGGGACCGCAGGTCCCTCCAACGGGGCGCGGGCGCATGTCAGTGCGCCCGCGCGTGCTCGATGCAGTAATCGGTCAGCCGGCCGTGGCACTTCTCCTGGCAATCGCAGACGCGGAACTCGAGGGTGGGGTCGTCCTTCTCGCTGCGCCCGCATTTCGCGCAGACGCGTGCCTTGCGCGGAGGATCGGGTGTGAAACCGGCCAGCCGCCGCTGGCGCGCGCCCTGGGCGGCGCGGCCGCGGACCCGCTCGAAGAGCGGCCGCGCGAAGAAGAGGAGGTAGTTGAGGATGGCCGCCACGATCCCCGCCTTGACCCGCGCCGGACCGCCCACGAACGACCAGGCCAGGAATGCGCCGGAGAGGAAGCCGAGCCACTTCACCTTGAGCGGCAGGATGAGCAGCAGGACCTCGTAGTCGGGGAAGAGGGTGGCGAAGGCGAGCAGCAGCGACAGGTTCAGGTACTCGTTGGTGACGGGGCCGATGAGCAGCGAGCTGGCGATCGTCCCGACCGCGCCGATGAAGTAGTAGAGGTCGAAGCGGAACGCGCCCCACTCCGCCTCCAGGGACGTCCCGATGGTGTAGAGGAAGAGCAGCGCGAAGATGGTGAAGATGGCCCAGGGTCCGTTGGCCGGTCCCCAGGGAAGGAAGAGGAAGGTGACGAGCCTCCAGACCTCGCCCCGTGCGACAGCCGACGGGTCCAGGATGAGCAGCTGGAGCGAGGCGGGCTTCACGAACAGGATGGCGAAGGTGAAGCCCTGCAGGGCGACGATCCAGAAGGTGAGGTTCGAGGGCGCGTATCGGCCGAACCTGCGCTCCAGCCGCGCGAGCCAGCGATCCATGGCGGCTGCATAGCACGTGGGGTACACATCCGCCCCCATGGAAATCCGCCGGCCCGCGCAGGACGATCCCCTCCAGCGGTTCCTCGCCCTGCTCGAACGCGCCAAGGCGACCCCGCAGATCGTCGAGCCCACCGCGATGACGCTCGCAACCGTGAGCGCCGGGGGGCATCCCTCCGCGCGGGTGGTGCTGCTCAAGGACGCGGACGAGGACGGCCTGGTCTTCTACACGAACCTCGACTCGCGCAAGGGCCGCGAGGCGCTGGCGCGCCCCGACGTGGCCCTGCTCTTCTGGTGGGGGCCGCTCGAGTCGCAGGTCCGCTTCGAGGGCCGGGCCGAGCGCGTCGGCGACGACGAGGCCGACGCCTACTTCGCGACGCGCGCCCGCGGCAGCCAGCTCGGGGCCTGGGCATCCGCGCAGAGCCGGCCGATCGGATCGCGTGCAGAGCTGGAGGCGAAGCTCGCCGAGGTCACCGAGAAGTTCGAGGGGATGCCGGTCCCGCGGCCCCCGCACTGGTCCGGGCTGCGCGTGAAGCCGCTGTCGATCGAGTTCTGGAGGAACCGCCCGAACCGGCTGCACGAGCGGGAGCTGTACACGCGCGAGAAGCCGGGCGCGCCCTGGTCGGTGCAGCTGCTCAACCCGTGACGCGGCGGAGTCAGAAGAGCGGGATCTGACCGGGCGGAGCGGGCTGCGGCTCGTCGGGCACTTTCGCGCGCTCGAGCGGCACGTCGAACACCGCGGTGACCGGCGCGTGGTCGCTGGTGCCGAACTCGCGCGGGCTCTCGGTGGAAACGGCCTTCTCGGCAAGCGGCGCGCCGGCGAGCACGTAGTCGAGTCGCCACCCGATGTTGCGCTCGCGCATCTGCCGCCAGGGCGCCCACCAGGTGAAGAGCCGGTCGTCGTCGGGGTGGAACTTGCGCGAGAGGTCCGTCAACCCGTGCGCGATGATCTTCTCCAGCATGGCCTGCTCGGCGGGCGTCTGCCCGATCTGCTCCGGGTTGCGTAACTTTGGGTGCACGTCGCGCGGCTCGCGCGCCACGTTCAGGTCGCCGCAGAGCACCAGCGTGCTCCCCGCGGTGAGTGTAGCCGCCGCCCAGCGATCCATCCCCTCCAGGAACCGCACCTTCGCCGGATAATCCTTGCCGCCGTTCGGGACGTACGCGGACGCGAAGAGCAACCGGCCGGCGCGGGCGGTCACGATGCGCGTTTCGTGATCGAACTCGGGGTGGGCGAACTCGGGCTTTTCGGGAAAGGCGTCGCGCCGCAGATGAAGGCCGACGCCCGAGTACCCTTTGTGCCCGTGCCAGTAACACCAGTAGCCCGCGAGCGAGCAGATCTCCTGAGGCACCTTGTCGGGCGCCGCCTTGATTTCTTGAAGGCAGAGGACGTCGGGCTTCTCGCGCTGCACCCACTCGAGCACTTCTCCCGCCCGGGCACGGATGCCGTTCACGTTCCAGGTGGTGATCTTCAGGCTCACTTCGCTTTCGGACCGGTCATGTCCTCGGGGCGGACCCACTGATCGAACTGCTCGCCAGTGAGGAACCCCAGCTTGACCGCCGCCTCGCGCAGGGTGGTGCCTTCCTTGTGCGCCGTCTTCGCGATCTTCGCCGCCTTGTCGTAGCCGATGTGCGGATTCAGCGCCGTCACCAGCATCAGCGACTCGCGCAAGAGCTTGTCGATGCGCGCGCGGTCCGGCTCGATGCCCGCCGCGCAGTTGTCGTTGAAGCTGCGCGAGGCGTCGGCCAGGAGCCGCGCCGACTGCAGGAAGGCGTTGATCACCAGCGGCTTGTAGACGTTCAGCTCGAAGTTCCCGGAGGCCCCGCCGAAGTTCACCGCCACGTCGTTGCCGAAGACCTGGCAGCAGACCATGGTCATCGCCTCGCTCTGGGTCGGGTTCACCTTGCCGGGCATGATCGAGCTGCCCGGCTCGTTCTCCGGAATGCGCAGCTCGCCGATCCCGCAGCGCGGGCCCGACGAAAGCCACCGGACGTCGTTCGCGATCTTCATCAGCGAGGCGGCGAGCGTCTTGAGGCCTCCGTGCGCGAACACCAGCGCATCATGCGAGGCGAGCGCCTCGAACTTGTTGGGCGCGCTGGTGAAGGGGTGCCCGGTCAGACGCGACAGCTCCCGGGCGACGCGGTCGGCGAACTCCGGGTGCGCGTTGAGCCCGGTGCCCACCGCGGTGCCGCCCAGCGCCAGCTCCCGCAGGTGGGGCAGCGCGCTCTCGACATGGCGGATGCCGTGGTCGAGCTGCGCCACCCACCCGGACATCTCCTGCCCGAGCGTCAGCGGCGTGGCGTCCTGCAGGTGGGTGCGGCCGATCTTGACCACCTCTCGGAACTGCTCGCTCTTGCGCGACAACGTGTCGCGCAGGAGGCTCAGCGAAGGGATGAGCTGATCCACCACGGCGGGTACCGCCGCGACGTGCATCGCGGTGGGGAAGACGTCGTTGGACGACTGGCCGTTGTTCACGTCGTCGTTGGGGTGGACCAGGCGCCCCTCGCCGCGCGGACCTCCCAGGATCTCGCTCGCCCGGTTCGCGAGCACCTCGTTCATGTTCATGTTGGTCTGCGTCCCGCTCCCGGTCTGCCAGACGGCCAGCGGGAATTCGCCGTCGTGCTTGCCCGCGATGACCTCGTCGGCCGCCTCGATGATGGCCTTCGCCTTCTTCGGGTCGAGCAACTTCAGCTCGAGGTTGACCTGCGCAGCGGCGCGCTTCACCTGGGCGAGCGCCTTGATCAGCTGCGCAGGCATCTTCTCGGTGCCGATCTTGAAGTTCATCAGCGACCGCTGCGTCTGGGCGCCCCACAGCCGGTCGGCCGGGACCTCGATGGGGCCAAAAGAATCCTTCTCGATGCGGGTGGCCATGCTCGAGCCTCCGTGGCGCGCGGGTGAATAACGCTTCCGGACCGCTGCGACAAGGCGGCAGAATTGTTGACCTGACCCGCGCTCCCCGTACGTTTCGCCACATGCTCTGCCAGCGCTGTTCGCACCCTCTGCCGCCGCTCGCCGACCGCTGCCTGCGCTGCTTCGCGCTCAATCCGCGCGAGCCGGGCCCGGCCTTCTCCATCGAGTCCGACCCCCCGGCGCCGCCGTCCGTGCAACTCGCCGGCGACCAGCAGGGCGGCATCGCCTGGCAGGACGCCGCGCCCGAGCATCCGCCGCCGCCGCCGACCGACCGCTTCCAGGTGCCCGCGACGGCCAGGCCGATCTGGACGCCGTTGCCGCAGGCGGACGACCCCGGCGACGAGCCGTCGCCGGCCATCTCGAGCCCGACGTCGACCGCGACCGCCACCGCGGCCTCGATTGCGACCGCAGCCCCCATCTCGACCCCCGCCCGTCCCGCGACCTCCGCCCGTCCCGCGACCTCCGCCCGTCCCGCGACCCCCGCCCGTCCCGCGACCTCGGCGCAGATCCTGGCCTGGTCCGTCGACCTGGCCGTCGTCCTCGCCTGCGCCTCGCTCCACCTCGCCGTCGCGACCGCGCTGCTCCGCGGCGTGCCGGGTTCCGGGGGTCAGGGACTGGATCTCCTGCTCCGCGGACCTCGCCTGCCCGCGCTCTGGGGCGCGCTCTGCGTCCTGCTCGCGGTCGCCTACTCGTGGCTCTTCACCGCGCTCGGCGGGCGCACGCCGGGGCTCGCGCTGGCCGGCCTCCGCGTCGAGTCGCAGCGGGGCGGGACGCTCACCGTCGGCGAGGCGCTCGCGCGGGCCGCCCTGGCCATCCCCTCGGCCGCGCTGGGGCTGTCCGGGTTCGCCCTCGCGCTCGTCGACCCGCGCGGCCAGACCCTGCACGACAAGCTGTGCGGCACTGTAGTGGTGAGACGCGGCGCGGCTTGACCCTCGATCCGGTCAGGATCCCAAGGTGCGCCGGATTTTCTGCCGCCTCAAGGAGAGAACAACATGCATGCTGCTGCGAAGCATGTCCGCGTCCTGCTGTCGCTCGTGCTGCTGTCCATCGCGGTCCCCGCACGCGCCGACGCGCGAGACGACGACGACGACCGCGGCGACGGGATCGAGCTGACCTGGATGTCGATCGCCAACTGGTACTTCAAGGTCGGCGGCCTGCGGTTCATGATGGATGGCTATTTCACGCGCCTCCCCGGACCGCCTTTCTTCTTCGGTGGAGGCGGTGGATTCAAGAACACCCTGGGGCCGTTCGGCGTCGACCTGCCCACCGTGCTCCGCGTGCGCTACGCCCTCGATGCGCGCGGAAAGCTCGACTACGTCCTCGCGGGCCACAGCCACTTCGATCACACTTTCGACACGGCGACCTGGTCGGCCCTGACCAACGCGCCCATCATCGGAAGCATCACCACCTGCCTGCAGGCTCAGGCCGAGGGGCTGCCGGCGTCGCAATGCCACGTGGTGGCCGGCGGAGAGCGGCTTCGCCTCGGTCACGGCGTGACGCTCCGGGTAGTGCGCTGGAACCACAGCGGGAACCATGCCGTGAATCCGGAGCAGCACGACCCGATCGAGCTCCACGCGGCCCCGATTCCCGATCCCGTGACCGGCGGCTTGCGCGGCGGAGTCGCCGAGGACTTCCCCAACGGCGGCGGCGGCAGGATGTACCTGTTCACGGTGGACGGCGAGCACGGCAGCCGGCTGAGCTTCTTCGTGAACAATTCCGCGAGCGCGGTCGACTTGACCCAGGACATCGTGGTCGACGGCGTGAACTACGGGGCGCCGCTGGACAACCTCCGACGCGCCATGGCGGATGCGGGCCTGACCAGCGTCGACCTCTGGATCGGTACGGGCGGCTCGGCAGTGGCGCAGCTGGTGGTTCCCGTCCTGCGGCCGCGCTTCTACATCCCCAACCACTGGGACGGCCTGTTCAACCCCTTCTTCACGGGCTTGCCCTTTCCCTTCAAGGACGCCGGCCTGAAGACCTACCTCGATTCCCAGGGCGTGCCGATGCTTCCGCAGACCCAGTACTTCGACAAGTACCGACTGGACCGGAACGGCGTGAGCAAAGTGCCCAACGCGGCGCAGAAGGCGAAGCTCGGATTCTCCGACGTGCAACCCTTCGCCACCGCAACTCTCCGGGCAGCCGCAGCCGCGGAGACGACGGCGCTGCCCGACGACTGCAGCCAGTGACTCCTGGCTTGCTCCGGGGCGCGCGCGGCCTTAGCCTCGCGTCCCCGGAGGAAGCCGTGGCCGAAAAGCAGTACGTCCTGCCGATGCCGAGCAAGCGTGGCGTGCTGTTCTTCCTGGTCGCGAACGTGCTGGCGTTCGTTCTGTGCGGCGCGGTCTGGGCGCTGGTCTGGTACGGGGACTTCTTCAGCCCCGCGGCTGCGGCGGTGTGGGGGTTCCTCGCTGAGCACTCCGGCTGGACCGTCGGCGCCGCGCTCTCCCCCCTGTTCGCGGCGCTGGTGCTCGGCTACGGCTACATGCGCCGGGCGATGGCGCGCCGGGCGCGCGAGAAGGCGCAAGAGCTCGCCGAAGCGGCCAAGGCGGCCGGGACGCAGCTGCCCGCGTGACGGGACGCGCGAGCCCGGCGGTGTGCATGTGATCGCGATCGCCCTCTTGTGCGCGGCCGCCGCGGGCAACGCTGGAGCACGATTGGCGGCTGCGTTCGTCCCCGCGCGCTCGGACGCCGCTCTGCTGCTGGACGGCGCACAGGGCGCTTCCGGGCTGCGCGCCTTCTTCGACGGCGTGGCGCAGCGAGCGCCGGCGCTGGCTGCCGGACCTCGCATGGCCGCGCTCGTCGGGCCCGACCTCCTGGGCGACCCGCTCGCGTGGGGCCTCGCCCCGTCCGGCCCCCGAGCGGTCGTGCTGGCGAGCGCCTCCGCCGGCTTGACCGCGCCCGTGCGCGACGCGAAGGCCGCCCGGGCGGCGCTGCAGGCCTGGCTGGCCGAGTCGGGAATCGCGCGTCCGGTCCGTGCGCCCCCGCTGCGAGGTGCGCTGGCCGCCGGAGAAGGCCGCCGGACCCGCGCCGGCGCGGTGGCGCGCGTCGCGGGCGCGCCGCGGCTGCTCACTGCTTCGGGGCCGCACGCGATCGCCCTCCTGGCAATGCTGGCGCAGGCGGGCACGCGCGCCGCCGCGCCGCTCTCGTCCGACCGCCTTCTCGCCTCCGCGATCGCGCGGCTCACCGAGCCGGCCGCGGTGGTTACGCGCGGCGCCGATCCGCTCCGCGCCGCCGTGCTCTCGCTCGAGGGGTCGGCGCGGGGCCTGGTGGCGCGAGGGCTTCTGCTCGCGCCGGAGCCGCTCCTCGCCGGCGCCGCGCCCGGACCCACCGCCTGCGCGGGCGCATCGCTGCTCTGCCTGCGCGCCGGCCTGGGACCCTCGGGGCGCGAGGCCCTCGTGCTCGCGGCGCGCGCTTACCTCGGCGCCCTGCTTCCACCCGTCGCGCGCCAGGCGCCGGACCGGCTCGCCCAGCGCGCCGCCGCCGCGGCCGATCGCGTGGTGGTGCGGAGCGACGGCGCGGACGCGCGGCTGCTCTCCAGCGAGCGGGAAGCGCTGTGGGCCCTCCGGCTGCAAGCGGTCACCGCGCCTCCCCCGGCGGAAGACGCCGCGGACGCACAGGGGCCCCGGGCGGTCTGCGTTCGCGCCGAAGCCACCACGGCCTGGTTCGGCACGCCCTGCCCCGCCGCCGCTCCCGCGGACCCCGGCGCATCCGGCGGGACCTCCGCGCTGGAGGGACAGCTGGACCTGGGCGTGGCCGACGCCGTGCTGCAGAAGCTCACCCCGCTCGATGCGCTCCACGGCGGCCTCGCCGCCGGGCTGTACGCCGGCCGCCTGACGTTGGGGCGCCTGTTGCGCAGCTCTGGCCCGGTGGTCGTCACCGGCCGCCCGCACCCCGCGGGCGCCGAGGTGGAGCTGCGCTGGCCACTCCGTTAGGCCACCGTTCGACCACGCCGCTCCGCCCGTCTGGCCATTCCAAAACGCAGCGCCGCCCATCCGGCGGCGACTGGCGCGGCGCCCCTGTCTTCAGTAGGGTGCGCGCCCGATGTCCGACGAGAACGCGAAGGCTCCGCCGCCAGCGGAGCCACCCGGCGGAACCTCCGCCGCGAAGCGGAGCGAGCGGCTGGGCGCGCGCGAGAAGCTCGCCGCGCTCGACGCCCAGGCCGAGCTGGGCGGCGGCGCGCAACGGGTGGAGAAGCAGCACGAGGAGGGAAAGCTCACCGCGCGCGAGCGCCTCGAGCTGCTCCTCGATCCCGGAAGCTTCCTCGAGCTGGACAAGTTCAAGGTGCACCGCTGCGACGACTTCGGGATGCAGGACAAGAAGATCCTCGGCGACGGCGTGATCACCGGCTACGGTACCGTGGAAGGCCGGCAGGTGTTCGTCTTCGCGCAGGACTTCACGGTGTTCGGCGGCTCGCTCTCGGGCGCGTACGCGGAGAAGATCTGCAAGGTGATGGACCTGGCGGTATCCACCGGGTGTCCGGTGATCGGCCTCAACGACTCCGGCGGCGCTCGCATCCAAGAAGGCGTGGTATCGCTCGCCGGCTACGCGGAGATCTTCTACCGGAACGTCTCGGCGTCGGGTGTGGTCCCCCAGCTTTCCGCGATCCTCGGCCCCTGCGCCGGCGGGGCGGTCTACTCGCCCGCCATGACCGACTTCATCGTCATGACCAAGGGCACGAGCTACATGTTCATCACCGGCCCCGACGTCATCAAGACGGTCACGCACGAGGAGGTGACCAAGGACGAGTTGGGCGGCGCGCAGGCCCACAATACCAAGAGCGGCGTGGCGCACTTCGCCGCCGAGGACGAGGCGGGCGCGATCCGCATCCTGCGCGAGCTGCTCTCCTTCCTGCCGTCGAACAACCTCGACGGCCCGCCGGTGGTACCCACGCAGGATCCGCCGGACCGGCGCGACGAGGCGCTGAAAACCATCGTCCCCGAAAGCCCGAACAAGCCGTACGACATCAAGGAGGTGGTGCGCGCGGTGGTGGACGACCGCCATTTCCTCGAGGTGGCCGAGCACTACGCGCGCAACATCGTCACCGGCTTCGCGCGGCTCGGCGGCCAGTCCGTCGGAATCGTCGCCAACCAGCCGGCGGTGCTCGCGGGCGTCCTCGACATCGACGCCTCGCGGAAGGCGGCGCGGTTCGTGCGCACCTGCGACGCCTTCAACATCCCGCTGGTCACCTTCGTGGACGTGCCGGGCTTCTTGCCGGGGACCGGGCAGGAGTGGGGCGGGATCATCACCCACGGCGCGAAGCTCCTCTACGCCTTCGCCGAGGCCACGGTGCCCAAGCTGACGGTGATCACGCGGAAGGCATACGGCGGCGCGTACGACGTGATGTCCTCCAAGCACATCCGCGCCGACGTGAACCTCGCCTGGCCGACCGCCGAGATCGCGGTGATGGGCCCGGAGGGCGCGGTGAGCATCGTCTTCCGCCGCGAGCTGGAGAGCGGCGCGAAGACGCGTGAGGACCTGGCGCAGAGCTACCGCGACACGTTCGCGAATCCTTACAAGGCCGCCGAGCTGGGCTACGTGGACGAGGTCATCCTCCCCGAGGACACGCGCCCGCGCCTGTGCCGCGCGCTCCAGATGCTGCGCACCAAGCGCGCCGACGTCCCGCGCCGCAAGCACGGCAACATCCCTCTGTAAGATGCGGCGCGGAATCGAGCAGATCCCGCTGCTCTATGACGCGGTGATGGCGGTGACCGACCGCATCGGCCTGTGGAAGCTGCGCGCCTGGCTGACGGCCGGCGCGAGCGGCTTCACCCTGGAGGTCGGCTGCGGGACGGGCCGCAACCTCCCGCGATACCCGCGCGCCGCACGTCTGGTGGGGATCGACCCCTCGCTGGACTCACTGCGGCGGGCCCGCCGGCGCGCGCCGCTCGTCGCCCTCGTCTGCGCAAAGGCTGAGGCCCTGCCGTTCCGCGGGAAGAGCTTCGACACGGTCGCGATCAGCCTCGTCCTCTGCAGCGTCCCCGACCCCGGTGAGGCGCTCGCCGAGGTCCGCCGCGTGCTGCGCGATGAGGGAGCGCTGCGCATGCTCGAGCACGTCCGCTCGGAGCGGCGGTGGGAGGCGCGCTGGCAGGACTTCATCCAGCCGGCCTGGACGCGCATCACCGGAGGGTGCCATCCCAACCGCGAGACCGAGGACGCGGTGCGCCGCGCCGGTTTCCAGGTCGACGAGCGGCGCGCGAACCGCAACTTGCGCAGGCTGGTGGCGCACAAGTCCGGCTGACCGCGCCGGCGCTCGGGAGCGGCTGAACCATGTCGCCGCCGCACCCACCCACGTTCCGGATTTGAAGTCTTGCGCGCCCGGCCGGCGCGCGGCGAGGATCGGCCGATGCCCATGCCCGGGACCGCCCCACCCGCCGGCGCGCTCGACGCCGCCGCGCGGCTCGCTGATCGGCTGCGCTGGTTCTTCCTGCCGCTGGCGCTCTGCGCGCTCGTCGCAGTGGGCGTGCACACCGCGGCCGACGTGGTGGGCGAGCTGATCCTGGGGATGGTCGACGCCGCCGACGCTGCCTTCGACGGGCTCGCCGCGCGATGGACGCTGACCGCTCCACTGGTCGACCTGGTCGGCCCTTCGCAGCGCGTCTTCTTCGCCCGGGGCGTCGCGCTCCTCTGGGAGTTGGTGGCCGACTGGCTGCTCGCCCTGCCCATGCTCGGCTACGACGAGCGCGCGGACGAGGTGAAGCGGTTCCGCGAGCTCGCCGCCAAGGCGTGGGGCCGTCCGACCACGCTACGCGTCGTGCATCCGTTGGCGACGGGCGCGGTCGCGCTCGCCGGATCGTGCGCGGTCGGGCGGCTCCTGGAGGGGACGCTTCATTTCAGCCTCCGCGGCGCGATGGGTTCCGCGGCCGACGCGCTCGCCCGAGGATGCGCGCTCGCCGCGGTGCTCGGCCTGGTCGGCTTCATCGCCTGGCGCGCCGTCGTGCACGCGCTCGTCCGCGCCGACGCGCGCTCGGATCGGATCCCGCTCCGCCGGGGCCGGGCGTTCACCGTGGGGCTCCCCGGCGCGCTGCTGCTCCTGCCGCTGGCGCTCGCCGCGCTCCGCGCCGCGCCCCTCCTCTCGTTCCTGCGGTGATGCGGCGCGCGCGCAGCCTCGCCGACCTGGCGCTGGCCGCCCTCTGTCTGTGGGCGGCCTGGTACCACACCCCGCCGGGCGCGCTGCTGCGCACCGCCTTCGCGCGCCTGTTCGGGGCGCGGAGCGCGACGCCCGCGCTTCTCTCGTACTACGGGGCGGGCGCGCGCCCGTTCCAGCTCGCCGAACCGCTCCCTCCGCGCGCGGCGCTCTCGCCGGGAGCAGCGCTGGGCCTCGGCGCGCAGTCGGCCCTGGAGAGGACCTCGCCGGCGGACCGGGCCCAGGTGCTCGCCCGGGCCGGGTTGCGGTCGTTGTCCGCGGACGCGCTGGGCGACTGGCTCCTCCGGGAGGTCCGGCTGCAGGGATCCCGCGAGTCCGCCGTGCTGTCCCTCTTCTGCGGCGAGGAGGCAGCGCGTTTCGCCCGCGAGCGCGCCGGTGGGGGCCGGGCCAGCCTCGAGGAGCTCGCGCGCCAGCTCCCGCCGCGCTACGCCGACCGGGTCGCGCTGGCGGCCGCCGCGCTGACGCTCGGCACCGCGTACGCGCTGGCGTGGCCCCTGCCCGACTCGGCGCAGGTCACCTCTCTGTTCGGGGTGCGCGCGCATCCGCTGCTGGGCGGCCGCCGGTTCCACTCCGGGATCGACCTGGGGGTCTCGGTCGGCACTCCCGTCCGCGCGGCAGCCGAAGGCATCGTGCGCCGCGCCAGCGACGATCGCGTGAGCGGCCGGCTGGTGTTGCTGGACCACGGCAGCGGAGTCTCCACCGTGTACTGCCACAACGACGCCCTGCTGGTGGCGCCGGGCGACGCCGTGGCCAAAGGACAGGTCATCGCCCTCTCCGGAAACAGCGGGCTCTCCACCGGTCCACACCTGCACTACCAGCTCGACCTTCCGCAGGGCCCGGCGGATCCTCTCCTCTTCCGCGCGGCCCGTCCCCCGCAGCTCGCCGCGGGCGGAACGGAGCCGTGACGGGGGGGGACGCGGCGGCCGGAGCGGTGCTCCTCAGAAGGCACGCGGGGCTGGCCGCGGCGGCTCCCGCGCGATAAGTTCCCCGCCCCCAGGAGGAATGCAGCGTGGGCATCCGCAAGGTCCTCATCGCCAATCGCGGCGAGATCGCCGTCCGGGTGGCGCGCACCTGCCGCGAGATGGGGATCGGTACGGTCGCCGTCTACAGCGACGCCGACCGCGCCGCGCTGCACGTCCGCAGCTGCGACGAGGCCATCCGGGTGGGGCCGCCACCCTCGCGCGAGAGCTACCTGTCGATCGAGAACGTGCTCGCCGCCGCCCGCAAGACCGGGGCGGACGCCGTCCACCCCGGCTATGGGTTCCTCAGCGAGAACGCGAAGTTCGCCCGCGCATGCCGCGAGGCGGGCCTCACCTTCATCGGCCCGCCCCCGGAGGCGATGGAGGAGATGGGCGAGAAGACCCGCGCCCGGCGGAAGGTCAGCGAGGCCGGAGTGCCGATCGTGCCGGGCCTCAAGGAGCCGATCGCCGAAGGAGGCGAGGAGCAGGCCAAGCGGTTTGCCCAGGAGATCGGCTACCCGATCATGCTCAAGGCGGCCGCCGGCGGCGGCGGCAAGGGCATGCGGCTGGTCGCAGGGCCGCGCGAGTTCGACGCCGCGCTCGCCACGGCCAGGCGCGAGGCGCTCTCCGCGTTCGGCGACGGCCGCGTCTATCTCGAGAAGGCCATCTCGCGCCCGCGGCACGTCGAGATCCAGATCTTCGCCGATCACCTCGGCAGCTGCCTGTGGCTGGGCGAGCGCGAGTGCAGCGTGCAGCGGCGGCACCAGAAGGTGATCGAGGAGACGCCCTCGCCGATCGTGACTCCCGAGTTGCGCGCGAAGATGGGCGAGGTCGCCGTGCGCGCCGCGCTGGCGGTGAAGTACGAGGGCGCGGGGACCTGCGAGTTCCTGGTCGACGGCGACACGCGCCACTTCTACTTCCTCGAGATGAACACGCGCCTCCAGGTCGAGCACCCGATCACCGAGTGGTGCACCGGGCTCGACCTGGTGCGCTGGCAGATCGAGGTGGCGCAGGGAGCGGAGCTGCCCTGGGCACAGGAGGACGTGCTGCGCAACCTCCGCGGCCACGCCATCGAGGCGCGCCTGTACGCGGAGGACCCGGCGCGGAACTTCCTGCCCAGCCCCGGGCTGATCACCGACGTGCGGATGGCTGAAGGCCCCGGAGTGCGCAACGACTGGGGGGTGGAGTCGGGATCCGAGGTGCCGCGCTACTACGATCCGATGATCGGCAAGCTCGCCGTCTGGGCGCAGACCCGCGAGCAGGCGATCGCGCGCTTGCGGCGGGCGCTCTCCGAGACGGTGGTGAAGGGCATCACCACCAACACCCGCTACCTCAAGGCGATCCTCGATCTGGAGGAGTTCCGCCGCGGCGACTACGACACTGGCATCCTCGCGCGAGCCAGGGACCGGCTGCTGCCAGCCAAGCCCGAGGCGAAGCAGCTGACGCCCGAGCAGGAGATCGCGCTCGCCGCCGCCGCCATCTGGCAGCTCGAGCAGGACCAGCGCGCCGCGCTTTCTCCCGCCGCCCAGCCCACCGCCCGTGAATCGGCCTGGTCCCGGGCGGGGCGACTCGAGGCCCTGCGGAGGAACGGATGAGGTACCAGGCCATCATCGGAGCGGTGGAGCGCCTGGTCGAGGTAACCCCGCACGGGCAGACGTACCGGGTGACGATCCACGGCGGGACGCAGCAGGCGGCGAACGCCCGCGCGCTGGAGGTCGACACCGTGCATCTCGCCGGGCACGCGATGTCCCTCATCGTCGACGGGCGGAGCGTGCGCTGCGAGGTCGAGCCCGGCAAGGACGGCCGGGTCGCGGTGCTGGTCGGTAACGAGGTCCACGAGCTGGAGATCCTCGACGAGCGCCGCCTGCGCCTGCGCCGCGCGTCGGGGAAGTTCAGCCTCGAGGGTCCGCAGCGGGTCGACTCGCCCATGCCCGGCAAGGTGGTCCGCGTGCTGGTGAAGCAGGGAGACCAGGTCCAGGAAGGCCAGGGTCTCGTGGTCGTCGAGGCGATGAAGATGGAGAACGAGCTGAAGAGCCCGAAGGCCGGCGTCCTCGCCGAGTTGCACGCGCAGGAAGGGCAGGCAGTGGAAGCGGGAGCCAAGCTGGCCGTGGTCGTCTAGTCCAGTCGCCGCCGCATCCGGCGGCGCCACGCTTTTCACGCCGCGGACGTTGTGGAATGTAGTCCAAATGGACGCCGCCCCGCTGCCCGTCGCCGCCCCGCCGGACGTGCTCGCACGCGCGCCGGCCTGGCGGCGCGAGCCGTACCTGCTGCTCTTTCCGCTGGGCGCGCTGCTCGCCTGGGCGGGCGTCCTGCCCTGGCTTCTGTTCTCCCTCGGCGCGACCGAGCTGTACCGCCCGATGTTCGAAGCGATCGGTTACCGCGCCGCGTTCCATCCGGTCGCGCAGGTGGAAGGGTTCCTCACCTGCTTCGCGGTGGGGTTCCTCTTCACCCTCCTCCCGCGCCGCACCGGGACCGCGCCGCCCTCCTGGTGGCAGATGGCGGTGGCGCTGGCCGCGCCGGTGGCCTCGGTCGTCTGCGCCTGGTTCGAGCGGTGGCTCCTGGCGCAGATCTGCTGGATCGCGCTCATCGCGGTGCTGGTCGGATTCGTCGTCCGGCGAGCCGGGCACGGCAGCCGGCGGATCCCGCCCAGCTTCGTCTGGGTTGCCGCGGGCCTTCTGATGGGCGCCGCGGGGGCGCTCCTCGCGGGACTCGGCCCAACGCTCGATGCTGGAAGCTTCTGGTTGCACCTGGTCGGGCGCGGCCTCCTGCTGCAGGGCCTGTTCACCGGCCTGGTGCTGGGGATCGGCGGCCTCCTCCTGCCGGCCATCACCCGCGGAGTCGATCCCACCGTGGATACGCCGCCGCGCGCCTGGGCATACGCGCTTCACGCGCTGCTCGCGGCGGTGTTCGCGGCCACCTTCTTCCTCGAGCACCGTGTCTCGGTGCCGATGGCCTACGCATTGCGCGCCGCGATCACCCTGTCGGTGGTGATCGGCTCGCTCCAGGCGTTGCAGCCGCCGACCCTGCCCGGCCTGCACCGGCGCGTGGCGCGGTTTTCCGTGTGGATGCTGCCGGCCGGGTACCTGTGGGTGGCGGTCGCGCCCGAGTACCGGCGCGCAGGGCTCCACCTCGTTTTCCTGGGGTGCTTCACCGCACTGGTGCTCGCCGTCTCCACCCAGGTGGGCCTGTCGCACGGCGGCCGGCCGGGGCCGCTGCGCGGGCACCCCTGGCAGCTCGTCGCCTCCTGCGCGCTGCTGGTCGCGGCGCTGGTCGCGCGCGTCTTGCTCGAGGTGGACCCGCCTCACTTCCACCTCTGGCTGGGCGCCTCGGCCGCGGCCTTCCTCAGCGCGACGGTCCCCTGGGCGGCGCTGGCCCTCGCGAGGCGCTCGTGAGCGAATCCCGCTACATCCACGGCACCGCGCCCGACGAGCAGGCGCGGCTCTCGCAGCTCAACCAGCTGCTCAACGACGCGGCCTTGCACGAGCTGCGCCTGCGCGGCGGCGAGCGCATCGTCGATTTCGGCTGCGGGCTCGCGCAGCTGACGCGCGCGATGGCTCGCCTGGCGGGCGTCCGCGCGGTGGGGCTGGAGCGGAGCATCGAGCAGATCGCCGAGGCGATGCGGCAGGCGAGGGCGGCCGGCGAGGAGCGGCTCCTCGAGCTCCGCGAAGCCGACGTGCTCTTCGCGCAGGTGGAACCGGGCGCCTACGATCTGGCGCACGCGCGATTCCTGCTGGAGCACGTCCCCGATCCGCTCGCGGTGGTGAAGGCGATGGTGCGCGCCGTGCGCCCCGGCGGGCGCATCGTGCTCCAGGACGACGATCACGACGTGCTCCGCCTCTGGCCGGAGCCGCCCGGACTGCGGCCGCTCTGGCAGGCGTACATGCGCACCTACGATCGGCTCGGCAACGATCCCATCGTGGGACGCCGGCTCACGACGCTCCTGCACGAAGCCGGAGCGCGGCCGACCCGCTGCACCTGGCTCTTCTTCGGCGCCTGCGCCGGCGAGCCGGCCTTTCCGGCGTTCGTCGAGAACCTGCACTTCCTGCTGGTCGCGACCCGCGACAGCATCGTGGGGAACGGGCTGCTCGGGGCGCCCGAGATGGACGAGGCGCTGGCGCAGCTCCGCCGTTTCGGGAAGCGCCCCGAAGCGGCGTTCTGGTACGCCGTCGCATACGCGGAAGGCGTGAAGTAACAGTCGCCGCCCTGTTCGGCGGCGCTGCGCTTTTGATGGCGCGGACGTTCTGGGATCCGTTTAGGCTGTACCCTCGAGGACGCACATGGCCAGCAGCACGCGACGAGTCGAGGCGGCGCTCGAACGGTGGGCGCGCGAGGTCTACGGGAAGGCTGCTGCGAAGCCGGGCGCGCTGCGCCAGGAACGTTTCGCGACCGCCAGCGGCATCGAGCTCGACCCGCTCTACGGACCGCGCGAGACGGACTACGAGGAGAAGCTGGGGTTCCCGGGCGAGTACCCGTACACGCGCGGCGTCCAGCCGACCATGTACCGCGGCCGGTTCTGGACGATGCGCCAGTACGCCGGCTTCGGGACCGCCGAGGAAACCAACCGCCGCTTCCGGTACCTGCTCGCCTCGGGGCAGACGGGCCTCTCCACCGCCTTCGACCTGCCGACGCAGATGGGCCACGACTCGGACAGCCCCCGCGCGCGCGGCGAGGTGGGGCGCGTCGGGGTAGCGATCGACACCGTCGACGACATGGAGCGGCTCTTCCACGGCATCGACCTGGGCAAGGTCTCCACCTCGATGACCATCAACGCCACCGCCGCCACCTTGCTCGCGCTCTACCAGGCCGTCGCGGAGGCGCACGGGACCAGCGCGCGGGAGCTCTCCGGGACGGTGCAGAACGACGTGCTCAAGGAGTACATCGCGCGCGGGACGTACATCTACCCGCCCGGACCGTCGATGCGCCTGATCACCGACGTGTTCGCCTACACGGCCGAGGCGATGCCGAAGTGGAACCCGATCTCCATCAGCGGGTACCACATCCGCGAGGCGGGCTCGACGGCGGCGCAGGAGATCGCCTTCACGCTCGCCGACGGCATCGCCTACGTGGACGCGGCGGTGAAACGCGGCCTTCCGGTGGACTCCTTCGCTCCACGCCTGAGCTTCTTCCTCAACGTGCACAACAACTTCCTCGAGGAGGTGGCCAAGTTCCGCGCCGCCCGGCGCCTGTGGGCGCGCACCATGCGCGAGCGCTTCGCGGCCAAGGACCCGCGCAGCTGGACGCTGCGCTTCCACGCGCAGACGGCCGGTTCGACGCTGACGGCGCAGCAGCCGGACAACAACGTGGTCCGCGTCGCCTTGCAAGCGTTCGCCGCGGTGCTGGGCGGTTGCCAGTCGCTGCACACGAATTCCCGCGACGAGGCGCTGGCGCTGCCCAGCGAGGAGTCGGCGCGCATCGCGCTGCGGACGCAGCAGATCGTCGCGCACGAGAGCGGAGCGGCGGACCTGCTCGATCCGCTGGGCGGATCCTACGCGCTCGAGGCGCTCACGGACGATCTGGAGGAGAAGGCGATCGCATACCTGACGCGCATCGACTCGATGGGGGGGATGGTCCAGGCGATCGCCGCCGGGTACCCGCAGCGCGAGATCGAGGAGGCCGCCTACCGGTACCAGAAGGAGATCGAGGACAAGGAGCGCGTCATCGTCGGCGTCAACGAGTTCGTCAGCGAAGGCGACGCGCCGCTCGAGACCATGCAGGTGGACCCGCGCCTGGAGGAGCAGCAGGTCGAGCGGCTGCGGGCCTTCCGCGCGGCGCGCTCGCAGGAGGCCGCCCAGCGCGCACTGTCGGAACTGAAGCGCGCGGCGCAAGGGACGCAGAACGTCATGCCGCACATCGTCTCGGCGGTGAAGGCGCGGGTGACGCTGGGCGAGATCGCGAACGGCCTGCGCGAGGTGTTCGGGGAGCACGGGCGGAGCTAGCCGGCGCCGATAGGGCGGCGCTCTGTCTTTCACGGCGCGGACACCATGGGTTGCCCTGCGCGGTCACAATCGGCGCTTCAGCGAAGATGCCACCCTGGAGAAGCGCCGCAGGAGCGCTCGCGCCTTCGTTGCCCTGCGCCTGCGTTCCGCGCGGGCAGCGCGGACCAGCTTCTGCTCGGCGCCGAACTCCTCGAGGCGCACGTCCGCGTCGTGCACCTCGCCGAGCGTGGTCTGGAGGTCCGAGAGCAGGTCGAGCACCTCCTCCAGGTCGATCGCGTCGCGCAGCAGCTCCGCCTCGTAGCGCAGCTTCTTTGCGGCGACGCGGATCCGGTGGGCGGCGGCGGGCTCGAGTGGATCGCTCACCGCGAGGGCCTCTTCCAGCTGCCGCAGGCGCTTGCGGAGCCGCTTCCGCGTGCGCGGGCCGCCGAGGGTTCCACCACTGCGCACGTGCGACAAGGCGCGAAGGACCTGCGGCTCCGAGCGGCGGCTCCAGAACGCCAGCGCCTGCCTGAGGTGGGCCTCCCCCTTGCGCAGCCTGGCGTGGACCCGGCGCGCGTCCCCACGGTGCCGCTTCAACCATTGGACCTGGAGCTGCAGGTCGCGCACCTCGCCCAGCGCGTCCTGCAGGTGCTCGATGCGGCCGTCCAGCGCGCGCAACCTCTTCTTGCCGAACATCTTCACTGCCGCGCGCAGCCTGCGGCAGGCGACCCGCAGATCGTGGATGGTCTCCGGGTCGAGCCGCCGCAAGGCGCGCGCTTCCGCCGCGTGCACGTCGGCCAGGCGCGCCTGCAGCAGCCGCTCGGCGGCGGCGCGCAGGGGCGTTCCCGCGTGCAGCCCGGAGACTTTTCCTGGCCGCGTCACCGGTCCTTCTCGTACGCGTCCACGGCCTTCCGGACCAGGCGCCGCGCGGCGCCCGGTCCGGCGAAGCCGAGCGAGCGCGCGTCCTTGGCCGTGAAGAAGGTCGTGTCCAGGCAGAACTTCTCCACTTCGGCGCGCATGCGCGGCGCCAGGTCCCGCACCTCGGCGATCCGGCCCCAGCGGGCCAGCTCCACCGGGATGGTGACCAGCCGGTCGTTTCGCACCCGCCCCTTCTTTCCCTTTTGCTCGATGCGCAAAATTCCCAGGGCGCGGACCGGCACCACCACTCCAGGCCAGGTGGAGGCATCCTCGCAGAGGATCAGCGCGTCGAGGGGGTCCCCGTCCTCCGCCCGCGTGCTCGGAATGAAGCCCCAGTCGAACGGATACGAGAGCCCGAGGGGCAACGTCCGGCCGACGACCATCGCGCCCAGCTCCGGATCCCACTTGGTCTTGACGTGCGCGCCCTTGGGCGCCTCGACCACCGCGCGCAGGATCCCGTCCTCGTCCTCGTGCGACAGCTCGTGCAGGGAGGGCATGCCGCGAGAGCCTCGCGCGGACCGCGTGCGCCCGCAAACGCCCCGCGGGAGCGGCGTCGATTGCGGCACAGGGATATGTTCGGGTCGTGATCAGCGTGCTCCTGCCGGCGCGAGATGCGGCGGCGACCGTGGATGCGGCGCTGCAGGGAATCCTGCGGCAGCGCGGAGCGCCTCCGTTCGAGGTGGTCTGCGTCGACGACGCTTCGAGCGACGGGACGGGCGACGCGCTGGCGCGCTTCGCCCGCTCGGACGAGCGCGTGCGGGTCTTCCAGGGCGAGGGACGCGGTCTGGTCGCCGCGCTGCAGCTCGGGCTGGCGCACTGCCGAGGCGAGTTGATCGCGCGCATGGACGCGGACGACCTGGTGGATCCGGACCGGCTTCGCCTGCAAGCGGAGATGCTCGCCCGCGACGTGTCCCTCGGCGCGGTCGGCAGCCTGGTCCGGTGCTTCCCCCGACCGCTCACGCCGGGCCTCGCCCGCCTCGAGGCCTGGCTGGACTCCGTGGTCACTCCCGAGCAGTGCGAAGCGGCGCGCTTCATCGAGGCGCCGCTGGTGCACCCCAGCACCACCTTCCGCCGCAAGGCCCTGGAGGCAGTGGGAGGCTGGCGCGACGCCGGGTGGGCGGAGGACTGGGACCTCATGCTCCGGCTGGCAGCGGGCGGCTGGCGGCTGGCGAAAGTGCCCAGGGTGCTTCTCTTCTGGCGCGACTCGCCCGGGCGGCTGACGAGACTGGGCGAGGCCTATCGTCCGGAGCGCATGATCGAGCTGCGCGCGCATCACCTGGCCGGCGGTCCGCTGCGGGGACGCTCCTTCGACGTGTGGGGCGCCGGGCCCACCGGCAAGCGGCTGGCGCGGGCGCTGGAGGCGCACGGGCTGCGGCCGCGCCGCTTCTGGGACGTGGACCCGCGCAAGCGCGTCGCGCGCGGGGTGCGCGTCGCCGCGCCCGCCGAATTGCGCGCGCCCGACGGCGCGCTGATCCTCTGCGCAGTGGGCAGGGCGGGGGCGCGGGAAGACATCCGCGCAGAGCTGGCGACGAGGGGGTTCGAGGAAGGACGAGACTTTCTCTTTGCCGCGTGACCTTCCTCACCGAGGATCCGCGTTGCCCGTGCTAGCGTGTTCGCTGCGCGGATTCTCGCCTGGGGGAAACGTTGTCCGGAGCGGAGCAGATCGGCCGTCTGCTGGTCTCGAAGGGGTACGTCGAGGACCGGTGGATGCGGAGCATGCTGGCCGCGACGCCGGCATCCGCGGCGGCCTTCCTCGAGCGGGTACTGGAGAGCGGCGCCGTCAACGAGCCCGAGCTGCTGTCGATCGTGGCGGAGCACTTGGGCATCCCAGCGGCGGACCTCTCTCGCACCGCCATCCCGCTCGCCGCGCTCGAGCTGATCCCGCGGCCGGTCGCCGAGGCGGACCTGCTCCTCCCCATCTCCACCGAGGGCGCGCGCCTGCACGTGGCCGTGGACTGCACCTCCTATACGCAGGAGACGCTCGCCGAGCTGCAGTTCATCACGGGGATGCTGGTGTCGCCGTACGCGGCCCTCCCTGCCACCCTCGAGAAGGCGATCGCGGCCGCGTACGAGGCGCGCGATCGAGGCGAGGAGTCCTGGCACGGCGAGGGCCTTTCGCGCGAGGCGCCTCCCGGCATCGCCGCCATCCGGCCGGGAGAGATCGGCGTGCGCACGGACGAGGTGGACATCCCCACCATGGAGATCGACGCGCTGGCGTTCGAGATCGAGGGCGCGGAGCCCCCCGCCGACGAGGAGATCGTGCACCAGGAAACCGTGCGCGTCGGCCCGGCTCGCGTGCTGGTGGTCGACGACGAGCCGGAGATCCTGCGGCTGCTGGAGAAGTCGCTGCGCGCCGAGGGGTACGTGGTGGAGACCGCCCGGGACGGGCTCGAGGCGGAGCAGAAGTTGAAGGGCCCCCCGCCCGACCTGGTGGTGCTCGACGCCATGCTCCCGCACGTGCACGGGTTCGAGCTGTGCAGCCGCATCAAGGGCGATGCGCGGCTGCGCAACGTGCCGGTGCTGATGATGAGCGCCGTCTACCGCGGCTGGAGGTTCGCGCAGGATGCCCGGGAGGCGTTCGGCGCCGACGACTACCTGGAGAAGCCCTTCCACCTCGCGGACGTGCTCCGCCGCGTGCACAACCAGTTGGAGAGCCCGCGAGGCATGTCGGCCGAGCAGAAGGAGGCCGCGGAGCGCAGCTACAAGGAGGGTGTGGATCACCTCTCCCACGGCCGCCCCGCGCAGGCGCGCGGCGCGCTGGAGCAGGCGGCGAAGGCCGACCCGTTTTCGGCGCGCAACCACTTCGCGCTGGGGCGTGCGCTGCGCGAGACGGGCGAGGCCTTCCGCGCGATGAGCGCGTACGAGAAGGCCGTCGAGCTGCGGCCGACGCACTTCGCCGCGCTCTGCAGCCTGGCCGAGCTGTACCTGGAGAAGGGGTTCCGCCGCAAAGCCGTCGAAGCGCTCGAGCGCGCGCTCAACTGCGCCCCGGACGGCCGCACCCGCGACGGCATCCGCACCCGCCTCCTCCGCTTGCTCTAGAAGTCAAAAGCGGTTCACGCAGAGCCCGCTGAGCTCGCGGAGGATTCTGGTTCGGGTGCACGATCCGGGCGCGAGCGGCCGATCGGCGCCACCGAAAAACAAGCCCTCTGCGTTCTCCGCGGGCTCTGCGTGAAAGTCTTCTTCCGTTGCACAAGGGGGGTTTGCGCGACATGCTCGTGGCGTGCGCGTGGATGAGGCGGCGGTGCGGAGGAGGAGGGAGCAGAATCTCGCGGCGGGTCGGCCCGATACGCGGTCGATCGCGCCCAGCATCCGCAGCTTCGCCCAGGCCATCGACCGGCAGCGGCAGGCGGTGGAGCACGTCCCTCTTCTGGCCGCGGCGCGGCCGGGGCTGACCGGGTCGGCTTGCGCCCTCGACGAGGCGGAGGTCGCCGCGCTCGCCATCTCCGTCGAGGATCCGCAGGCCGAGCTTCCGGCGCTCGCGCAAGCAGCCCACGCCGTCTCGGTCCCAGTGCTGCGCTGCGACCTCTTGCTGGAAGAGTTCCAGGTATACGAGTCGCGCGCCGCCGGGGCCGACGCGGTGCTGCTCCATGCGGCGCTCCTTCCCGGCGAGCAGCTCGAGCGGCTGTGCGGCGCCGCCCGGGCGACCCACATGGCCGCTTGCGTCGCCTGCGAGACGCCCCAGGAGGTGCAGCGCGCCGCCGCCGCCCGTGCCGCCGCCGTCGCCCTGGCGCGCGCAGGCGAGGATCTCTTCGCCGCCGTCCCCCGGCGCGTGCTGATGCTGGCGCTGCATCCCGCCGCCGCGGTGCGCGGCCGCGCCGATGCGCTGATCGACGAGGCGATCGGGTCCGCATCCGACCCGGCCGCCGCATTCCGCGCCGCCCTGGAGCAGGACTGAAGATGCCGCCCCCCTTCCGCAAGCACCTGTTCGTCTGCCTCAACGACCGCGGCCCCGGCCACCCGCGCGGCTCGTGCGCGCAGAAGGGGAGCGAGGCCTTGCACCAGGCGTTCAAGGCCGCCTTGAAAACGCGCGGCCTCGACGCGGAGGTCCGCGCGAACAAGGCCGGCTGCCTGGACAACTGCGCGCTGGGATGCTCGGTGGTCGTCTATCCCGAGGGGGTCTGGTACGGCCGGGTCACCTTGCAGGACGTCGACGAGATCGTCGAGAAGCACCTTGTCAAGGGCGAGCCGGTCGAGCGCCTGCGACTGTACAAGCCTTAGTTGAGCAGTTTTCCAGCGCCGCGCAGGCGGTCGACGCGGGCGCGGAGCGCGGCTGCGTCGGACGCGGCCGGTTGCAGGCGCAGCACCGTCTCCAGATTCGCCGCCGCGGCCTCGGGGCCGCCCAGTTGCTCGCACAGCCGCGCGCGATCGCGGAGCACCCGCACGTCGTCGGGCTGCAGCAGGAGCTGGCGGTCGACTGCGGACAGGGCGCGAGGCAGGTCGCGGCGCTCGAGGTAGATGGAGCGCAGGTTCTGCAGCATGCGCGCCAGGATCTCCTTGGGCCGCGCGGCGCGCAGGAGCCGCGGTTCGAAGCGCGTGGCGTCGCCGGCGGCGGACGCGAAACGGCGCTTGAGCTCGGCGAGCCCCAGTAGCTGGCCGCGGTTGAAGGCGTCGACGATCAACTCGCCGTCATCGAGCGTCACCTTGCAGAGGAAGTGGCCCGGGAAGGAGACGCCGTCCACCCGCAAGCCGCAGCGCCGTCCCACCTCCAGGTACACGAGCGAGAGCGAGAGGGGGATCCCGGTGCGCCGCTCGATCACTTCGTTGAAGAAGCTGTTGCGCGGGTCGTAGTAGTCGGCCTGGTTGCCCGTGAAGCCGAGCTCGTGGAAGAGCACCGCGTTGAGCCTGCCCACCCGGCGCTCCGGAAGCGCGCCGGCGGGCAGGCCCCGCGTGACCTGAAGGGCGAACTCGTCCAGCGACTTCAGATAGTGCGCCTCGTCGAGCTGGGGGTACTCCTCGCGAGCGATGGCCAGCGCCGCGCGAGCCAGATCGATCGGCTCCCGCCTGGCGAGCTGCTCCAGCTCGCGGCGCGACGCAGCGGAAGGGTCCACCAGCCCATTCTATCCCGATCGTGTGGGGCGAGGTGCGAGGCGGCTAGAAAGCGTCCTGGATCAGGCGCTCGAAGTCGACCTGGGTGCAGGGGCGGGGATTCGACTGGTGGCAAGCGTCGGCGAGGGCCTTCTCGACGAGCCGCGGGATCATCTCCCGCTTGACCCCGGCCTGCGACAGCTTGCGCGGAAGCCCGCACGCTCCGCGCAGATCGTCGACCATCTCGGCGCAGGCGTGCGCACGCTCCTGCGCGCTCATCCGCGGGTCGGCGCCGAGGGCCACCGCCGCGGTCGCCAGCCGCTCCTCGGCCGCGGAACGGTTGAACCGGATCACGGTCGGGAGCATGAGCGAGTTGGCCAGCCCGTGGTGCGTCCCCGCGACGGGCGTGAGCGCGTGCGCGACCGAGTGGCAGGCGCCCAGGCCCTTCTGGAAGGCGATGGCGCCCATCGCGCTTCCGAGCAGCATCTGCTCGCGCGCCTCCACGTCCTTGCCGTTCTTCACCGCGCGCCCGAGGTGCTGCCCGATGCGGCGCAACCCGTCCAGCGCGATGGCGTCGGCGAGCGGGTGATCGCCCTTCGCCACGTATGCCTCCAGGTTGTGCGTGAGCGCGTCCATTCCCGTCGCGGCGGTGATGAACGGCGGCAGGCCCACCGTCAACTCGGGGTCGAGGAGGGCGGCGTTCGCGAGCAGGTGCGGGCTGAAGATCACCACCTTGGTCCCCTCGATCACCAGCACCGTGGAACGCCCCACCTCGCTGCCGGTGCCCGCCGTGGTGGGCACCGCGAGGAAGGGGGGTTGCCTCCCGGTGATGTACCGGTCGCCGCCTTGCGCGTCGTCGTAGCGGTCCAGCGGCGGATCGTGGTGGACGAGGAGGCGGATCGCCTTGCCCATGTCGAGGGAGGCGCCGCCGCCCACCGAGACGATCGCGTCCGCGCCCGCGGCGCGGTAGGCCTCGATGCCCTTCAGCGCGTCCTTGTCGGTGGGGTTGGGATCGAACTCGCTGAAGACGATGAACGGCACCCCGGCCTGCTCGAGCAGCGGCGTCACGAACCGCAGGAGTCCGGCCTGGAGAATGCCCTTGTCGGTGACGAGCAGCAGCTTGCGCGCACCCGCGCGCCTCAGCTCGGCGGGCAGCTCGCGGATGGCGCCGCGCCCGTGGACGATCCGGGTGGGAAAGGACATGACGGAAGGCATCGAACTCTCCTCAGATGATCTCGAAGTAGCGCTCCAGCTCCCACTTCGTCACGGCAGCGTCGAACTGGCGGCATTCCCACTCGCGGGTACGCACGTAGTGGTCGACGAACGCGTCGCCCAGGAGCTCGCGGACCTCCTTGCTGCGCGCGAGCGCCTCGGTGGCGGCGCGCAGCGTCGGCGGGAGCGGCTCGGCCTTCGCGTCGTAGCCGTTCCCCACCGTCTCGGGCGGAAGCGGCATCTCGTACTGGACCCCGTGCAGACCGGCAGCGACCGAGGCGGCGATGGCCACGTACGGGTTCATGTCGGCGGCGGCGAAGCGGTACTCGACGCGCGTCGAGGCGGGCGACCCCGCGATGACGCGCAAGGCGGTGGTGCGGTTCTCCACACCCCAGGTCGCCATCGTCGGCGACCAGGCGCCGCGCACCATCCGCTTGTACGAGTTCACGGTCGGCGCGATGAGCGCGGTCATGGCCGGCATCAGCGCCACCTGCCCGGCAACGTAGTGCTGCAGGAGCTTCCCCATCCCCTTGTACGCGCGTGGATCGAGGAACAGCGGGTGCCCGTCCAGGGTCCAGAGCGACTGGTGCAGGTGCCCGCTGCAGCCGGGCAGCTCCTTGCTCCACTTCGCCATGAAGGTCGGCATCACCGCGTGGCGCGCGCAGATCTCCTTCACCGCGGTCTTGAAGAGCGCCGCCTTGTCCGCGCCGCGGAGCATCTGGTCGTAGCGGATCGCGGCCTCGTACACGCCGGGCCCGGTCTCGGTGTGGAAACCCTCCACCTCGATGTCGAAGGCGGCGAGCTGGTCCAGCAGGTCGTGCACCAACCCGGCGTGCTCGCTGGCCCGCAGCCACGAGTATCCGAACATCCCAGGTGAGAGCGGCGTCAGGTTCGCGTACCCCTTGGCCCGCACCGATTCCGGCGTCTCGCGGAAGAGGAAGAACTCGTATTCCGAGGCCACCTTCACCGCGAATCCCATCGAGCGCGCCTTCTCCTCGATCCGCTTGAGGAGCTGGCGCGGAGAGACCGCGAGCGGCTTGCCGGGCTCCGCCTCGAAGTCGAGCAGGAAGGCGGCCGTCCCCGGTTCCCACGGGATCATGCGGAAGGTGGAGAGGTCGAGGGTGGCGCGCGCGTCCGGGTAGCCGGTGTGCCATCCCGTGACGGTCGCGTTGTCGTAGAGCTGGTCCATCAGGTCCCAGCCGAAGATCACGTCGCAGAAGCCCAGGCCGCCCTCGGCGGCGCCCCAGAACTTCTCCAGGGACACGTACTTGCCGCGCAGGACGCCGTCGACGTCGAAGCCGCCCAGCTTCACCTTGCGCACGCCGTGCTTCTGGAACTCTTCGCGCAGGGCCTCGATCTGGGTGGCTCGCGTCTTCTCCATGGGGCCTCATTGGTGGGGACACCATGTTTTGATGGTGTCCCCTCGCGTCTCACGTTCAGCGGCTCCACGGTGGAGCCGGGGGGAACGGCCGTCAAGCGCTCGGCGAACCGGCCCCGGGACGAGGACTCGCGCAGGCGGGCCGGAACCGTTATGTTTCCTGGGCGGAGGGCTTCGATGTCCATTCCTCGACTGGTTGTGGTCCAGACCGGCACGGCGGCGCCGGAGATCGTGCGCCAGCACGGCGACTACCCCGACTGGTTCAACCAGGCGCTGGGGGGTGAGCTGCCGGTGCTGCGCGCGCACCTGGGCGAGCCGCTCGAGCTGCCAGCCGGGACGCAGGGGGTGATCGTCTCGGGATCGCCGTTGTCCCTCACGCGGCCGGAGCCGTGGATGGACGAGGTCGCCGAGGAGCTGCTGCGCATCGGCGAGCGCGGCACGCCGGTCCTGGGCGTCTGCTTCGGCCACCAGTTGCTCGGCCGGGCGGCGGGCTCGCAGGTGGTCCGCAATCCCAAGGGTCGGGAGATGGGCACCGTGCGCGTGCAGCTGACCGCCGCGGGCCGGACGGATCCGCTGTTCCGCGGCTGGGTCCCGGAGGACGGCCTCGCCGACGTACAGGCGACCCACGTCGACTCCGTCGACCCTGTTCCGCCCGGCGCCATCCTGCTCGCCTCCAACGAACGGTGCGCCACGCAGGCGCTGCGGCTCTCCGACGCGGTGGCGTCGGTCCAGTTCCATCCCGAGCTGCGGCCGGAGACCCTGCGCGACCTGATCGAGTCCCGCGCCGGCGCGCTGCGCGCCGAGGGCCTCGACCCCGATTCCTTGCGCGCGGACGTGCGCGAGACGGCCTCCGCGCGACTCCTGCGCGCGTTCGCCGACGAGGCCCGCCGGAGCTGATCCCGGCTCGCGGGTCCTGATCCCCCCGCGCCGCGGGTTGGCGATGTGCGTCTTGACGCCAGCCTGCCACACGGGCGTAGGCTCGCCTACATGAACGTTCGCACGATTCTCATCGGTGCCGGCGTCGCCGCCCTGGGCGGCTTCGCCCTCTACGATTACTACAGCCCTGACTCGCGCCGCGCGCGCGCGCTCCACGAGGTGGAAACGCTCAAGCCCGACGTGAAGCCGCACGCATGCCTTCCTCCAGGGCCGCTCACCAAGGCGTTCGCGGCGGCGGTGGCGCTGGACGCGGTTCCGCCGACCACCTTCGACAGCGACGCGCGCAAGCGCGGCTTGATCAAGCACGACTGCATCCGCGGGTCCGCCCAGCACTCGACCGTCGACCGGTTGCTCGACGCCACCGGCGAGGACATCGTCGCGTACGCGGCCAAGGTGGTCGACTCGTGCCAGCTGGGAAAGAACGACTACCCGGTTCCGCAGTGCGTGGCGCTGGACATCCTCGGCCGGCGCGTCGATCAGTCCCCCGCGGCCGTGGCGGCGCTGGAGAAGGTCGCCAGCGAGCGGAAGGGCGCGAAGGAAGTCTGGGAAGGCGCCCTGTACCGGCTGATGTCGATGCCCGCGTGGCGCACTCCGGCGCAGCTCGCCGCCCAGCTCGCCTCGGAACCGGAATGGGAGGCGCGCGAGCTGATCCTGGAGAAGGTGCGCGAGCGGCGCGACGCGTCCACCCGCGCTTCGCTGGAAACGGCATACGCCAAGGAAGACGACCAGAGCACCAAGGGGCGGATCAAGGCGGCGCTGCTCGAGGTTGCGAACCCCGGCAAGTGCGTGGTCGAGGACGAAGGACGCGCCGAGGACGGCACCTGCCGCTATGTCTGCCGCGATCAGAACCTGCGGCTGCGCTACCCGAAAGAGCCGAAAGAGAAGGGGCCGTGCACGCTGGTGCGCGAGCCCGAGCCGCCGAACGCAGCGGCGAAGCCGCCGTTGAACTCGGCCGCGCTGGCGAAGTAACGCCTAAAGCACCGGCACCGGGCCGAGCAGCTCCATCCCGCCGGGGTGGGCCGCGCAGCGGAGCCCCGCGACCGCCACGCCCGCGCGCCGCGCCGCCCGGAGCGCTCGCGCGAACGCCGGATCGATCGATTCGTCGGCCGCGATCGCGCTGACGTCGCCGCGCTGCGCGCAGAGGACCAGCGCGGCCGGCACCCCGCGCCGGGCGAGGCGCGCGAGCAGTGCAAGGTGCCGCAGCCCGCGTAGCGTGGGCGCGTCGGGGAACAGCGCCACTCCTTCGCGCGCGGCTCCCACGCTCTTCACCTCGCACGCGACGTCTTCGCCAGACGGGGCGCGCAGGAGCAGGTCGATCCGCGGCCGCGGCCGCGCGCGGAGCCGCGGAAACGTCAGCTCCCTCCCTACGACCGAGTGCCCCGCAAGCTCGGGCAACAACCCTCGCTCCAGCGCCACCGCCACCAGCCGCGGCGCTCCGGCCGGGTCCAGGCTGACCCACGGCGACGGCGCCGCGCGCGCCCTCGCGAGCAGCACCGTGTACCGGGTCCTCCTCCTCGGTATCCCCTCCTGTCCTCCTACCTCGACCAGCACCAACGGCTGCCCGGGTACCAGCAAATCCAGACATCTCCCCCGGTCCGGCACATGCGCCTCCACGGCGCGCCGCGCGATCCGGCAAATCGCCAGAAACTTGTTGGGCCGCTCGACCAGCGTTGCGAACACGGGCGCCCCCAGCCACCGGTGCGGGATCAGCCCTGGCTCGGCAACACGCATTGACATCCATTCACCCATACCTCTCCGTCTCCGTCTCCGTCTCCGTCTCTGTCTCTGTCTCTGTCTCTGTCTCCGTCGCTGTCGCTGTCGCTGTCGCTGTCGCTGTCGTTGTCGTTGTCGTTGTCGTTGTCGTTGTCGTTGTCGAACCTCGAACCTCGCCCTCCCCCTCCAACCTCGACATCCCCCGCCCGCCTCTGCTAATTCCCTCCCTCCTTGGACCTCGTCCGCCTGGAACGCGCGGTCATCGGCTATCGCACCCCGCTCCTTCCTCCTCTCGACCTCTCCGTCCGCTCCGGCACCACTTTGGGCGTCCTGGGCCCCAACGGCGCCGGAAAGACCGCGCTGCTCAAGTCGATGCTCGGTCTGTTGCCGCTCCTCGGCGGCCGGCTGTTGTTCCCCAGGGGCCGGCCGCCGCGCGTCGGCTACGTCCCGCAGCGGGACCGGCTCGACCAGAGCTGGCCACTCTCGGTGCTCGACGTCGTGCTGATGGGCCGCACCAGCCTTCTCGGACCCCTGCGGCGATTCGGCCCCGAGGACAGGAAGCGGGCCCGAGAAGCGCTGGAGGAGATCGGGATCGGCGAGCTCGCCGAGCGGCCCCTGTACGCGCTTTCGGGCGGCCAGCACCAGCGCGTGCTCATCGCCCGCGCCGTCGCCGCCGAGCCCGAGCTCCTGGTCCTCGACGAGCCGACCAGCGCGATGGATCCGGCCGCCGAGCGCGTCCTGCTCGAGCTGGTCGAGCGGCTCAAGCGCGCGCACAACCTCTCCGTGGTGCTGGTGACGCACCAGCTGACGGCGGTCGCCGGGTTCGCGACCGAGGTCGCCCTGGTCGATCGCGCCCGCGGGCTGTTCGAGGTCGGCCCGGCGCGCGAGATGATGACGCCCGAGCGGCTCGGCCGCCTCTACGGCCGCGAGGTGCGGGTCGCCGAGCTGGACGGCCAGATCGCCATCGTGATCGCGCGCGCTGCCGACCGCGACGACGGCCGCGGCCGGGCCGACGGCCGCGCACCCGAGGACGTCGGGTGACCGGATTCGCGGAGTTCTGGGCGGGCCGCGAGCTGTGGCGCGAGCCCCTGCTGGCCGGCGTGCTCGCCGGCGGGTTGCTCTCGTACCTGGGCGTCTTCGTGGTCCTGCGGCGGATGGTGTTCGTCTCCGCCGCGCTATCCGAGATCAGCGGCGTGGGCGTCGCGACCGCCTTCTACGTCGGCGCGGTCGCCGGCATCGATCCGCATACCCACCGGGCCATCCCCCTCCTTCTGGAGCCGGTCTGGTTCTCGCTGGTCTTCGCCTGCGCCGCCGCGGCGCTGTTTTCGCTGCGCCCCGGCCATCGCAAGCTCGCGCCCGAGACCATCGTCGGCCTGGGGTACATCGTCGCCAGCGCGCTCGTCCTGGCCATCCTGAACAGCCCGCGCATCGCGCAGGAAGCGCACGCGGTGGGCGACATCCTCTTCGGCAACGCCGTGACCGTGCCTCGCGCGCAGATCTACGCTCTGGCCGGCGCGGGCTCCGTCGCGGTGCTCGCGCACGTCCTCTTCTTCAAGGAGCTGCTCTTCGTCAGCTACGACCCGGAGACCGCCATGGTGCAAGGCGTGGGCGTCTTCCGGTACGAGACGCTGCTCAACGTGATCGTCGCGGTGGTCATCTCGGTCGCGACCCGCGCGGTCGGCGCCCTGCCCGTGTTCGCCTTCACGGTGCTCCCGGCGGCGGCCGCGCTGATGCTGACGGAGAACATGCGCTCCACCATCCCGCTCTCGATTGCCTTCGGGGTCGTCTCGGCGGCCGTCGGCTACTACGTCAGCTGGATCGAGCAGCTCCCCACCGGCGCGACGATGGTCGTGGTGGCCTCCGTCTTCCTGCTCCCCGGGCTCGCCCGTCTGGCCAAGCGCAGCACAGTCTGAATAAACGGGGCAGCCGGCCGTCCGAGCGCTCCAACAGTCCGGGAGGGTATCCGATGTTGATCTTGCTCCTCGCGTTGAGCGCCGCCCCTGCGCAGGCGGGCCAGCCGGACGGCGGCCCGGGCACCGCCGCGGATGCGGGTCCTGCGAAGCCGGCCGGCTCGGCCGACGCGGGGCCGGATGACGAGGCGCTCCGGCGCGAGCTGGAGAAGGCACTCGGAAAGGATGCTGCGGCGGCCGCTGCCGCGGGCCAGCCACCG
>Ga0137397_10000324_pt1 | contig 32398 bp, 37 predicted proteins | sample czorhiz116metaG_FD_106658 | JGI IMG/M metagenome (GOLD analysis project Ga0137397, IMG submission 106658) | Vadose zone soil microbial communities from Angelo Coast Range Reserve, California, USA - czorhiz1.16 metaG | ecosystem: Environmental > Terrestrial > Soil > Vadose zone | place: USA... | reverse complement strand
CCCAGACCGCATTGCCGTGATTGCCGATGCTCGTGAGTCAGTGTGGAAGCCGAGGACCACTGAACCGCCCCATAACCTTGCAGAATTCGGTCCGACTCGTGCTTGCACTCGTTCTGAGAATTCTCATATTCTGGGCTGAATGAACCGAAGAGAGTATACTTGGATTCCGCCGGCAACCATCGAAGCTGGGCCGGTTACTGTAACGAGTATTCTTGCCATAGCCATTTGTTTAACCCGATTACTTTCGGTGCTGCGCCACGGGCGGAAGAATTGCCAGCCGAGTGAAACTTCAGAGAGAGACAGACGAGGGCGTCTTAACCCAGATTTTATGTTTGGATTGGCGCTCCCAGCTTAGGGGATGTTAGGTTATCCTAGCCACACAAGAAAATGCAACCAACCCCCTCATGAATGCACATTAGAGGAGGAGCCGACTGCTCACACTTGGGTGTGACGGCGGGAGTGTGTGTGGTACGTGGCTCGCCGGTAGCAATCGCAATCCCTCTCCATTGTTATTTCATCGCAGCGTTGGATGTAGATGTGATCTACCATCTATTTGTAACACAGCCCATGATAATCACATCCGCAGCTTTCGCTCCATATCCGCATGAATGTCCATGGGTGGGTCGGCTGGGTAGTCTGGATATCGGCAGTAAATCAGCCACGGGCAGAGACAGAGCGTAAGGAAAACATACGAAAGAAGTCAGTGACGTCAAGGGTTTCGTCGCGTCCTTCAAGGATATCAAGATGGATGTTGGATTGGGGCACGGCTGGCATGTGGGGATTCTGTATCGCAAAAGTCCGAGATAAATCCATCGTCGTGCGAGAGAACATAATTCAAAGACCAACATGGGATACGAGCTTGCGCTCCATGAGTTGGCGCATTGGGGCATGCAAACCATAAATGTTGCGATGCATCGTCAGCTTGAGGGTACGCTGTGTCTCATCCCACTGTGGTAGCGCGGCCGCATTTCAGCGGGTATGATGGTATAGGTCGAGAGTAACGTACGTTTTCGAGCCGAGATTGCAGCGGATTCGTTGTCTTGACTTCATCGGCGAGACTGCGTGGACCATAGTTGAGAGTGTCGTGAAGACCGAGAGAGTTGGCTGTGTCCGAAATGGATGCCTTGATGGGTGCCTTTGCGGGAACGAGGCGAAGAGAAGGTTCCTGATAGAGAGCATGAGCGATGAGGGCGGTAAGTAAAGACGGGGTATGTTACAGACCATGGCGGGTGGTTAGGTGTGTTGGACGCGCGTCGGCTGTGTTGTGTGTGATTGTGGGAAGATGCCAAATGGGGAATGCTGTACGATGCGACCGACGCCGACTTAGCTGCACCTTCAGTTGGACTGAGATGGCGGCCAGGCCATCCCCGACTAATCGCTCGTCTAGCATGTCTATTCCGAGACCTCCGCTACCTTCACTCGAGGACATCATGTCTGCTGTCTCACCCACCAACACCCGCACCGTGTTGCCCACCACGTCCGTTCATCGTCACCAATCCGGCTCTGCCCCCTCTGGCTCTGCACCGTCTCACTCAACCTCATTTCCTCGAATCATTCGCGCCAACAACGCTTCTGGCAGCTCTGCGGTCCAGTCTGTCAGCGCTTCTCGGGCAGATGTCGCGTGCACACCCCCTCTCTCCAACTCTCCCACACGTACTCGCCGACCCAGCGCAGGTCCGTTGAGTCTTCGTCAACCCACCCTGCATCGCCCGGGTTCTCACGTCCACACCACTCTCTCGTCTCCGCATCTGGCTCTTCATCAGGGTCCCCCTCCCTTCCCACGGCCTGGATACCTTGGGCATTCGTCTCTCCGCCATCTCCTTCAAACGGAGCTCCCTCCTAATCTTCCTCCCTCACGCTATTCACAATCCACCATATATCCTTTTGTTCCCCGTCACCAGCACACCTCGGTCACCCCTGCCCTCATAGATGACAGTGACGCAGAGAGCACTACTGCCAGTCCACCACCTGGGCTTCCTCCCTCGTCCCAAGCTTCGGCCACCGCCAAACCCCCGAGCGAACTTGTAACTCTGGTTAGCAATAGTCCTGTTTTCAGACTGCCCACTCGCTGGAGCGAACAAGATCGCCATCCATATTTGAGCGTGTCAGCGGACGGTCGGGAACTCACCTACCAGGGTTAGTATCTTTCATTCCTCCTTGATGGACCTTATGCTCATCTTTGTCCAATCAGGAGGAAGCTTCCAGAGTAAGATGTTGTTACTCTTCTTAATGTATTTCCTGACTCTCCCCAGATGGTAGTTCCACCGACAACGCCGGTATGGCCCGCACTAATCACCCCATACCCCCGGCGTGTGGCATCTACTATTACGAACTAGAAATCTTGAGCAAGGCGCCGAAAGCGTGAGCTCTTCTCCTTTGCTCTATATCATCCTCATGTCAACGTTTCTTCAGTCACATAAGCATTGGGTACATCGCATCGTCCGTTCTACAACGCACTATATAACCTCTCTCCTTCTCCAGGTTCGCTGCCGGAGATACTCGCCTCAACAAGCTTCCTGGTTGGGAGAAAAATTCATGGGGCTACCATGGCGACGACGGTTACTCCTTCTCCGCCGAGAAAGCAGGGAATACCTATGGGCCCACCTTTGGCGGTATGTACATGTTATTCCGTCCCTCGTGGTGGATGTTGGTCTCACATATTTAAAGGAGGAGATACTATTGGTGCTGGCATCGACTTCAGCCAGAATCGTGCTTTCTTTACGAAAAACGGCGCTCTCATTGGTATGGCGACATAGATTCCACCTAATCCATCACTGATATATCCGATCTAAGGGATGGTCTTCGAACATGTCGCTTGCGATGTGCAAGTATTTCCTGCTGTCGGCTTGCGGCACTCCAACGAACATGTTCGGGTTAATTTCGGGCACACTCCATTCAAATACGACATCGATGATCATGTGCAACAGCGACGCGATTCTGTGTGGGCCAATATCCAGAGCAAACCCCTTGACTGGCGCATCCTTAATTCAGGACGGGATGGCGCCAGTGCCCCGGCTTCGCAGGGGGATGGAGATGGTGCCCCACGCACCACCTTGGATGATGATGGGCGCGACGAGGCTGCGCGTCTTGTGCTCAATTACCTTGTTCACCACGGATACGCCAAGACAGCAGATGCGTTTCAAGCACAGCTGGCTCGCGCTCCAGCTCGTGCTGTCTCGCCTGCGCTTCCCATCCCGCCGCCCACCTCGGCGTTGGCTCCCGCGCCTGACGCTGACTCACCGATGCCGCCCGCGGACCATGAGAATGACAGTGGGGGGCCTAATATGCTTGAACAACGCCTCATAATTGTGCGCGCGGTCCGACGAGGAGATATCGAGGGTGCGCTCGACGACCTCAGGGGCCGGTTCCCGGATGTGCTGGCTCGCGATGGGGGTATAATGCGGCTCAAGCTGCGTTGCCGCCAGTTCGTTGAACTGGTCAACGTCGCGGCTGAAGCGAAGCGCACCTTCTCCGCTTCAACGTCCTCGCACAACGGGGCGCAGGATGTGGACGCGATGGATGTGGACGACGATGCGCCGGCGCAGGCTGCGTTAAAGGCTGCGTTGGCGTACGGTCGTACATTGCGGACAGAATACAGGAAGGAGGCAACTGAGCGTCCGGAGGTCCATGCGCTGTTGGAGCGCACGTGGAGCGTCATCGCGTACCATTTCCCGGTCGAGGCTGGAGGTGAAGTTGGCCGATGGGCAGGACAGGATGCTCGGGACACACTCGCAGGAGAAGTCAACCAGGCTATCTTGGGTGCGCGGTCATGATTTTTTTACCGCTTTGTTCATCTGCGCTCATGGTTTCCCCTTTCTTTTTCCGATTCACGTTGTGGCTTCGCAGAATCGCAAGGATTCCCCAGGCGACCGGCGCTCGAGCGTATATATCGCCAGACGGGCGCGAGCCTAGTCCAGCTCGGTTTCCTCGGTGTTGGCGCGGCAGTGTTTGCTGACCTGCAACGCGAGCTGCTGGATTAGCATCAATCGATTCACAGATTCGCTCGCATGACTCCAAATCCCACAATCGGACCTTCGTAAACCCTCCTCCCCACTCATGTGTACTTTGTTTGCGGTAGTATGCGATTGCTTGCATACGTTGCTGATAGGATGATTTCTGTGCTGTTGCTAAAATCACCTTTTGTTCCTCTGGCGAGAGCGTGTTATTGTACGATAAATAATGTATACCTGGCTAGCGTCGAGGGCTCCGCGCTTCACAAGCTTCACAGTCCATAAACATGTTGGTCTCAAAATCTGACACCATTGAACCATGCCCGCGTCGACGAGTATGTCAGTGTATGGCCGACCCGTTGTGGTTTGATTCTTGCCCATTGCGTCGATGCCGAGTTGTAAGCAAGGCCTTGCCCACTTACCCACTAGGATAATCACACACGCTGCCAGCTTCGTAAACTGCACACGCGCACCAACAACGTATGTTCAAGTCAACACATAATTTCTACTGCGCGTATAGAGGTACATGAGCATGATAGTGTACTGAGAGGCGAAGTTGTAAGTCTTGTAGGTTAAAGTACGACGATGGTGGTGTGAAGGGGTGATATTATAACGATACAAACGGTAGGTCCGCGTTATGTCTTTACGGTGAATGACTCGCCACACCCACAAGCATCCGTGACATTAGGGTTCTTGAATATAAACTTTGAACTGAATTCGTGTCGTTAGGCAATCAACAGCTCGCTCAAGCCAGAAGTTGTAGGAGCCGTACCTAAGCGCGTCTTCGTGCCAGTCCATTTCGCTTCCTATGATGGAGAAGAGTGCCTTGCTGTCTATGACGACTTTGACACCGTCCTGTTCTACTACTTCGTCGAACTTTGCCGGACGGTCTACGTATTCGAGGTTATAGGATAAGCCAGCACAACCCTTGTTGCGGACTCCTATACGGACGACTTGTGGCGTTGGACTGCTCATCAGGATTCGCAAACGTTCCACAGCCAAAGGGGTCTACATATTATGCGGGTAACAGGAAAAAGAAAGAAAGAAATGGTCAGAGATTGCGGGACTGTGGAAGAGAAGTGGGGGGGGGGGGTTGACGCGACGATTGCTTACGATAGTGAGGGCTACCTTTTGCGCGCGAATGGTGGGCTTCGGGCGCGTTATCTTAGGTGCTGGGGGAGGACGAGCGGCGGTTTGCGGAGAACCGGCGTCGGGATTTAAGGGTGCTTTAGAATCGGGTATAACGATTGGGGGTGAGTCGTGCAGAGGTGGTTGCGGTTTTGCGGCGGTTTGGGGCTGGGGAGAGCTGCGGGATGACCAAGTAGACATCATAGCGCGGCGACGACAAGAGTACGATAAACAAGTTGGGAAATGTATCCGGTAAGCGGCATGGATGCGTACGATGGACGAGGCCATCGTGGTCACGGTCATGGTCGTGGTCGTTTCAGCCAATCGCTATCGTTGGGTTTCGTAGTCACGTGTCTAATTACCATGGGAATATTTATCCAAACTGGGAATCATCCATTGTCGCGGCAGCCGAGGCTGTAGCCGGCGTGGGAGAGTACTTGTCTTGGCTCTCATCTCCTCGTCTCTCATGCAATTAGCTCGTCTATAGCGAACACCCTAATGGTAGTGTTCACATTACTCTCTAGTATTTTTCCCAGGATGACCTCGTTCCATCCATAGGTATTTATTAACAGCCAGAAATTTGCATGGTGCGTCCTCCAGTGCCCGCCGTTCATTTGCGGCCCTTGGCTAACTTTTGCACATGCAGCGAGTCCTGCATCAAGGGCCACCGCTCCTCGTCATGCACACATACTGAGAGGCCTTTGTACGAAATAAAGAAGAAAGGACGACCTGTTTCTCAATGCGAGCGTTGTCGCCAGCTGCGTAACACGAAGCGGGTACATTCAAAGTGCACTTGCTCAGACGGATCCGTCCCTAGGACCCGGGAAGTCACTGATAAAGTCTTTGGAACGAAACGTCTGTCTTCTCCTTCCGCTTTAGCGTAACTATCTTCTCATAGCCTCCCTCTCTGACAGAGAAGCGTTATATCCCGATCGTCCCGGCTCTACCTAACGGTCTGAAGGACGCTCTCAACTTGTCAAATACGACCCCAATTTCCCCAGCCCACCCACGCCAGAAAGGTATGCCCTATTAATTGTTATCTTTCGTGTCCAGCTGAACCCTCATCTGTCGCGTGTCCTCCCCGCAGTTGCTTCCTTGCTGAACCCTTGCCGGTGCAACGACGTACTGAACTGTGGGTGCAGAACATCAACGACACCGTCTGCGTCAAAAGTGCCGTGCCCTAGCAAATTTGCCTCTGGATCTCGAGTGCTTTCTTCCAATGGCGATAATGGCGCCTCTCCTTCTGTTTCCTGTGATGGCCTTGAAACACTTGCGCGTGCCGCGGCTGCCGTTCTTTTCTCATCGCCCCTAACCCCTCAGACACCCCCAATCCAACCTCAACAGACCACGTTATTTTCGGGATTGTATGAGTATGCTTCTGGGACAACCGCACCCCCTTCCCCCACATTGACTCTTACACCTGTGCTCGATCTCCCTCCCCTTCTCTTCCCGGAGGTTCCCGGCCCCACCCCCGTAGTGCCTCCTTTCAGTACTTTCACCACGCTCGCCGGCTCCGGCTGCACATGCGGGTTGACTTGCCAGTGCCCTGACTGCGCCAGTCACCGACCTCATCCCGATGTCAACCCAAGCAATGCCCAGGATTGCATGAACTGTGTCGATCCGTCACTAGACGTGATCGACCGAAGCACAAACGGCGGCTTCTACATAAAGTCTCCCGTACTCGAAAAGTTCTTCGCAGACGCGAAGCGAGTACCCCCGCCTCCCACTGTAGGGGGCAAGCCGGTGGAACTTCCGAAGCTATGCTGCGGGGGTTCGTGTAACTGCGGAGGTGCTTGCGGTTGCAGTGGCGACTGCAACGGTTGCTGCCAGTACGCTGAGAGTGGAACACCTAGGAATACACGAAATGATCCGGTCTCGGTCTCGGTAGACCCTCCCACGCAGTCACTTTGAGAGACGTCTTCATGAGTTTTGGTTTTGCGTGCGCACGCTTCTTTCCTGTCATAGTAGGTCGACCTATTGGTCTATGTGTACTCGCCCCCATTTCCTGCACTACCTTTTCTGCTGTTTCCTTGGGGCCTTTCAGTCATCATGTGAACCTTTTGTATATTTAGTTCACGTCTCCCTCACGCTTACGCTACTGGTGGATACCACCTGCATTACTTTCACCACAGAGATCTGACAGACACTTTGAATCCCACATCGGAAAAATAATATATGTACATGTATGCGACTACCAGGCCGCAGCGGGAACCACCGTGAAACGATGTCCAAAAAAATATGGTTATATGTTGATAGAGAACAATTAAGACGGCTACAAATGCACAAGTGCCCAGCGACCGGAGGGAGTAAGGCAGGTGGAATCGGATCAGTTAGATGTACAGCACGTTCTACACGCTGTCAACATATTGTGAGTGTTTATGATCCGTGTAAATCAGAAAGTACGAACGTATCGTCTGGGGTAAGTGGAATGGAATCAGTAACATACAAGTAGGAACTGATACCCAAAACGTACCATGATAGACAAAGCGCGTCTTGAAAATGTTTTGGGCACGATCAGTATGGCACGACGTGGTCATATGTATAGCATATAGTCACCTTCTTCGGGTTATCAGGAGCCGTGCGGACGTAGTCGTCGTTACCTTCGGGCCTGCAAAAGATCAGAATTGCATGATGGGTCCGAGCGTCGGCCTTGGCTCACAATTCTTTCTTCTGTAGGGACCAGACCAAATCTCCGCAAAGATACAGCGTTTTTTGATATGATACGTACCTTGCACGAGGCGAGCATGCTCTGAATCGTGATGCATATTGCCATCACGCTCAAGGTGGGCGACCAATCATCGCCAAGTATAGAAGCGCATATCTGAGAAAGGTTAGATGTAGGGGGCATAACGATATCGAAAAGGGGCACGCGTACGTGGCCGTTCGTGTAGACGTGCTTGGATGGGGTTCACCATGAGTTTGGTGCGAATGAACTAGAACCAAGGAGGAACGTACTGGGTGCACGGGCGGCTTGACCTTATCGGAAACGACAAACTGGACAGCGGGAGATTTAAACGGATACTCCGGATCGAACCTGACCATGAGGTGAAAGACTTCGTTCTAGAATTCAAAGATAGATGCCGTTAAAACACAGGGGAAAGGGGCGGGGGTGGGGGCGTGAGGCGTGGTGATCGCGTTGCAATACGCCGGCTGGCGTGGGTAAACGCACCTTGTACAGACTTTCCCCGAGAACCTCTATCGAGAAATACCACGTCTTGAGATCCTCGGCCTGGAGCAGCTGGATACCTGTTCAAGGGTGCAGGGTGGCGCTCGGGATGGGGCTCTAACCGGTAGGAGAAGAAAAAAAGCAAATAGGACGAGACGCACCTGCCGCTCTCTTAGCGGGATCTGCCTGTTCGATCTGGATTTCTTGCAGCTCCTTCTTCAGCCTTCGCGAGTAGACGACCGACATTTGGGGTTACGCGGGGGTGCGGGTGCGGACGCGGGGTGCGGGGTGGTGCGTGGTGAGAGGAGCGGGTTGAAGAGCAAATTTGACCTTGGTCGTCGGTGCTGTGGGTTGTGTGCTTGGGCAACGGGCAAGGGTGCGCCACTAGTGCTTGGGGCGAAGGGTACGTACGACGACTCGGAGGCAGAGGACCGCCGACCCGTAAAATATGCTGAGCGAAAAACAGGGTATTTAATCCCGCACAACCACGAGAGCTGCAGCTGCCTCGCCTCGACAAACACGCGATTGTTATATATTGACGCGAAGGACAGAGAGATCAGAAAGTTTACCCCGGACTAGCTCCTCACATTCATCATTTCACATAAACACCAATACAATGCAATTGACACCGAGGGCCACTCACCATCCTCATTTTATCGATTTCCCCAGGAACGCCAAGCACGACCAAATAAGACTAGAAAATAAGACAAGCCTGGCGCCGAGTTCTTCCTTCAACAGTCGTCTCTGCCTTAGAGTCACTTGGATTCCCCTTCTTTCATTCAGGGACTTTCAGGCGCTCGCGGAGATGCAGAGTGACTCTCGCTGCGGTCAACGGTTGACTGGTGTGTTTTCCATCTAGTTCGACGCAGACTCCCAACGAGGCACATGAGTTGTTGTTGCTCTTACATCTCGTACAATCTACTATTGTACATACGAATCAGCAGTAATACAACCATATACTTGGATTTTTTGCTTCGTTGGAGTTGAATTCATTGGGATAAAGGCGCAGTCTCCCCGGCTGCGGCAGCCGCTGCGTCGACGTTATTCACCTCGGTCCCCGTTGCTTGACCCGCCGACCGCCGCTCTCGATCCTTCGCAACCTCATCCAAAATCTCCCTTCCACCAGCTTCAACAAGTGCCCTCGCCAACTGTGCCCCAAGTTCCTCCACCTCCTCGGGGCTCCTCACCACGCGCGCGATTTCCTGCTCGACGTGGCGTCCCCCATCCACAGCAGTGATGGTCCCCACGAGCCGCAACCTCGCCGCGCGCACGTCCCCGCCGCTGACGCTACCGCCTTCTGCAGCTGTCGGAGAGTAGTCGTCGGGCACGAGTTCGCTGTGCACGCCCACGGGCACGCTGCAGCCGCCCTCGAGGACGCGCAGGCAGGCGCGCTCGGCCAGACAGCGCCACGACGTCTGCCAGTGCGCGAGCGCATCGCACAGACTCCGCGCCTCCGCGTCGTCCGCGCGAATTTCGACCGCCAGCGCGCCTTGCCCGACTGCGTGGAAGAGCGTCGGCGGCACGATATCGGACGTCACCCGATCGCCGTATCCAAGGCGCAGCAGCCCCGCTTTCGCTAGGATCAACGTGGCATAGGGCCCGTCGGGGTTGTCCAGTTTGTCGAATCGCGTCTGGCTTTTTAGCACACATCAGTTCCAGTATTATTTTCAGGATTTTCGCGGTTGTGTGTAGTGGGATAAGACACGCACAGGTTTCCTCGCTTTAAGGGCAATTTTTGTTTTTGTCGGTTGGGCAAGAGGGGTCGTCATAAGCGAGCATAGCATGGGTTGGAGTGATCACGTACCACGTCCTTGAAGACCAGATCTGGGTACCGCCGCTTCAGCTGCGCGACCCTACGCACGCTGCTCGTCCCGATCACAGCGCCGGCGGGGAGATCATCGAGCGTGTGCACGGTCCCCCCATCGACGGTAGTATACCCCTTCTTAACGACCAAGCTGTCCTCCCCATATTCGCGCTCGAGGATCGCGCCCAGGGCGCAGCCGTCCGGCAGGGCGGTGGGGACATCTTTGAGGCTGTGGACGAGCATGTCAACCTCCCCACGCAGGAGCGCGACCTCGAGTTCCTTCGTCCAGAGCGACTTGCCGCCGAGTAGGTACAGCGCCCGCGAGAGGTCCTTGTCGCCTTGCGTGGTCATGAAGGACGTGCCGAATTCGCGGTCTGGGAAGGCTCTCTTCAGCGCGTCGAGGACGATGTGCGTCTGAATCTGTGCGAGCTGCGATGCGCGCGAGGCGAGCACGATGCGGCGGCGGTTTTCTGCAGACATGACCCTGTGGTGTCTGTGGTAGAGGCTCAGGCCGCTCAGGTGCAGTAAATGAGTTTTTGTTCGCTGTGCTCTTCTCCGGCTCTCGGCCGAGAGTGGTGTGTGGGAAACTGGGGTCTTCCTATGTTAGCTCAGGGCTGAATATCCAATAAACTTATTTGTGATGAATGAGACAGCACGCGCAGTCGTCAGGATGCGAATACAACAGATGGGATGTACTGCATTCGTCTACGAGTGTCAACAATCAACAAGGACATATCCGGCTACGTGCTCATGTACTGTGCAAGACTACCAGGCAATTAATGTGAGCGCAGCCCGTCGCAAAGAAGTGCGAGCACTCTTACACACTTACTCAGAGTCACGCTTTTCTGCCTGATGCTGCTTGTGATGGAGGCGCTGCTCGAAATTGCTGAATTCGTCCTGCGCAATCTTTTCTTCTTCACCCAGAACCTGTCGGAATCCAACCATGTGGTCATCCCAGAAAAAAAACGAGAAGAGGTGACGCGCGCTCACCTGTTCTGTCCCTTTGACCTCGGGGATATAATGCATGAGCATCCGCTCGATGCCCGTTTTCAGCGTGACTGTGCTCGAGTCGCACCCACGACAGCTGCCCTTCAACTTGATCTGCACGATCCCGTCGTCCGTGAAACCACGATACTCGATGTCCCCGCCGTCCTCCATGATCGCGGGGCGCACGCGCGTATCGAGCAGCTCCTTGATCATCGCGACCGTGTCCGAGTCCGTCTCTAAAATGCGCGTATCCTCCCGCGCGCCGCCCGCGTTTGCCCTGTCCTCCTCGGAGCGGAACAACGGAGGCGGGTTCGAGCCAGAAGCAGAGGCGGAGAAGTGCTCCATCAGGACGGAGTACACCTCGGGCTTGACCACCGCCCACGGATAGTTCTCCCCGTCTTTCGTCACGGTCACAAAGTCGGGCCCGTAAAGGACAGCCTTGACGCCCTCGATGCCGAAGAGCCGGATCGCGAGGGGCGATGCGAGCGCCGCGCGCGTGTCGAGGAACTCGGCGGTGCCCGTTTCCATCACGGGCGTCCCTGGGATGAACTTGAGCGAGTGATCGTTCGGCGTCGTTTCGGTCTGTATGAACATGGACCGGGCTGTGTGCCATGCGACGACATGGGTCAAGTCCAGTCAGGTCAGGTCAAGGCGTGGTGAAAATATGGGGTGTTTGGCGCACTCATGGGAGGGTGAAGGCGACTTGAAGTGAGTCCCGTCGTACTCGGCCGGATGCCACCACTGGCGGTAGTGGTGAAGAGGGAGTGCCGATGATGATGACTTGCTGCGCGGGACGACGTTGCGTGAATGTTGCGTACTGCCGCCAGACCGGTGGAAGGTGGACGACGTCTACATTGAAAGCTCGCAGCACGAAGGGTTTTAAAAGAGGTCGAAGCAATCATTGCTGAGGCCATGTTGTGGGTCCTGTTGTAGATACAGCAGCAGTAGCATGGAGCATGAGTGAAATCATATGGCTGACGGCTGTAGCGGTTGGTCAGCAAGATGACACATTGCAACGCGCTGAGTTGTGCCTTTCCGTACCCCCACCACCGCTTAAAATGTGGGATCTGCTCACAGGTTCTACTCTCCCCCAACTGATCTATGTTATTGTATTCTCTTGCGTGGTATGGCTGCTACTGTCGAGGAGGTTGCCAAGCAAACGCGAACCAAGTCTTCGGTCCGTGGCGATTCTTGTGCTCGGAGACGTTGGCAGGAGTCCTCGCATGATGTACCACGCGGAGAGCTTCGCAAAGCTACAGTTTGAGACTTTCCTGGTCGGATACAAAGGTATGTGCGCTCTCTGAATGCCTCCCATCGGGACTCCCCCCGTAGACCTGCCGCAGGCTCCAAACCGGTACCGTCGCTACTTTCTCTCCCTCGCGTCCACTTTCTGTATCTTTCGCAACCACCGGTCTTCCTCCAAAAGCTGCCGTTCGTGGTAGTCGCGCCCATCAAAATCACTCACCAAGTACTATCCATACTCGGCGCTCTCATATGGTGCATCCCTCACTCTCCCGAGTTTATACTCGTGCAGGTGAGTTCTCTCATCATCTCTGCGCAAGCGTTATAAAGAAAATATCAAAGAATCCACCCAGCATTCCTACCTTGGCTTTGGTATGGCTGGTTGGCACATTGCGGGGAAGCAAAGTCATTATAGATTGGCATAATCTGGGATACAGTATCCTTGCGCTCAAGCTAGGATCAGACCACGTCTTTGTGAAGCTTGCGAAGATGTCATTACACCCACCCTTTCTTATACAGATAGTCAAACTGAGATTTCCACAGGTTTGAGGCAAACTTTGGTCGGGTCGCATATGCACACCTTTTCGTGACAAGGGCCATGCGCGACTTTCTCGTGAAAGAATGGAAACTGCAGTACGAGGCACACATTTTCCCCTGAAATAACTGGTCGGTTAATGCGATCAAAGGGGGCTTAAAGCTGTTCTCCACGACAGGCCTCCCGCACACTTCCACGCTACCACCGCCTTTGAAACGCACGAGGTAACAAAAACGTTGCTCAGTCATCTCGCCATTTACATCCACCCTTCAGCTCTTCCTTCGCATTCCCTTTCTGCCAGTTGCCTTCCTGCCGGCGTACAATCCACCAGCATCCACACCTCTTACTCAAATCACGTCATCCGCGCTCCCAAGTCTGCGGCCTGACCGCCCAGCTGTGCTTGTCAGTAGCACAAGTTGGACGGAAGACGAAGATTTTTCAATACTTCTGGACGCATTAACGATATATGAGCGCCGTGCTCGGGCTACGCGTGGAAAATTGCCCCGTGTCCTGATGTTTGTGACGGGAAAAGGTCCTCTGCGTGAGACGTACATGCACAAAGCTCGCGGTCTGCAAGATGGAGGAGAGGGAGAGAGGGACCCATGGCAATGGGTACACATCATGAGCACGTGGCTCGAACCAAAGGACTATCCCCTGCTCCTTGGTAGGGCCTTCTTGTGACCTCCTGATCCAGGTGTTAATGCGTTGAAACGGCTATGGGCGCAGGGTCAGCGGACTTGGGGATCTCGCTGCATTCGAGTTCTTCGGCACTAGATTTGCCCATGAAAATTGTGGACATGTTCGGCTGTGGCGTGCCCGTATGCGCACTCGATTTTGCGTGGTAAGTACCGTATGCTGTGCAGGATCGGAGCACGATAGTTTCATATTCATATAATGGGAAAGCCTCTCGGAACTCGTCACGGATGGTACGAACGGCGTCATATTCCAGAACGCTGCAGGACTGGCCGATCATCTCGAGGTATGTTCTGTTTCCGCCATTTTTCCGCGCGTGCCCGAAGAAGTTGACTTCCCATCTGGGACGGCTGTTTATATGTTCTCGATCGCTGTATGCAGAACCTCCTAGAAGGCTTTCCAAAAACCCCAAATCTCGAAAGACTGCGAGCATCGTTTGAGCTTGCCGTCGACCCTAGAAGCATATCACACCGGGAAGAAGAGCAGTGGGTTTGGAATTCATGGGATGACAACTGGACAAGGGTAGTTCGGCCGCTTGTATTACCGAATGTACGCGTCGCTGGATGACGTCTACTCGACGGACCGAGAACACTAAGCAGTGCGTCAAGGTGCGCTGTGATCAGTAGAGTATCACATGGAGGTTGATACAATATGGAGTCATTGCGATTTTATCCTCATGAAGCGTGTGAGGCTACGACTTCGAATGGTCCTGGGTGGAGCTTATGACGTGTAGAGGCTTTGGGCTGTCCATTGAGGGCCGGTTGCTGGCAAGGCGAGGTCGAGGCTTGAGTGGTTGCGTCAGCGCCAATTGAGTTTGCAAGGGCAAAGGTGGTGGCGTCTTGACCTGCTCTGCCATGTTCCAAGGGGGACGCGTGTGGTGTTCTCGACTGGCGGCGTTGTAAAACCTGTGATTTAAAATGGCGAATATTGAATGTCCTTGAGGCGGACATCCTTGCGCCTCATGATCTCGCATTTTTGTCCTCGCGTGGGTGAGAAACCACTCGACGGATCAACGATAGCACAACGTGGGCCGAGGCGAGACGCCCGATGACGTCAATTTCATAGAAGCGATGTGTTGTGTATCGAGATGCGGGAGTTTGTGAATCGGGATGTAAGTTTCCGTGCATCGGGCGCGCGACCCGTTTCGCGAATTTCCTGCCGCCAAGGCGCATAAGCGCACATCGACAGAATTCCGGGCAATAACTATGTAAAATACTGCACGTGGCAGAGAAGCAACAGCGGCCCTGATGTGGAGGTGGGTCGAGACCCACAGGGGAAGGAGATAACCGGAGACATCCCAGGCGCTCGATAAGATTGGATGGTGTGTAATTGCCAACGGTTTAAGCTTCCATCAGAACAGTCTGCGTGTGGCCACCAAACCCTGAAGTTTGCAGGAGACGATACATGTTTCATAGCACGGGATGAGCTCGATCTAGGTGGATGTAGGCTTCAGAGCACACAATACGCGTCTCGTGGAGCGTCGGAGGGACAGAGGATTTAGAGATAACGAGGAGGGGAAAGAGCAATGAAGGGAACGTGGGACAGGGAGGGACGGTGGCCTGGGGTCTAGGCCCTTTCCATGGAATGGGGCGATGTGTGGAGCTCAGAAGCACGTGGGACAGTAAGCGGGTGGAAGGGGAAAAGATTGATTGGCGGGTGGAGCGGCCGGTCGAGACTATGTCCAAAAGAAGGCTGTTGTTGGTTAGGTATGGCCTAAGGGAGTCGCGCTGGTGAAAAAAAAATTAATGAAGGAAGAGTGGACGATGAGCGAGGAGTGGAGATGTGAGTACGGGCAGGGGGAAGGTGATGTCAACGGGTTGCGGGGCGGGGCAGCTGGGTTGGGATCGGTGCAGAGAGAGGAGATGTATGCGGTGTAAAGGAGGGAAAAAAAAAGAGCGAGTGACGTCATAGATGGATGGGAGCGTTGAGCTCAGGCTGAAGGCTCGCCTAGAACACTGGCACTGGCGCGGGGGCGGGATGGCCAGGCAATGACTATCACTACCTCGTCTCTCTCGTCTCCCTCATCCTTCGTCCTTTCCCCACTATGGATTTCTTTTCCCTTCCCCATCAGAAGCACCCAACTTCAGCAGAGGACGAAGACGGTCCCACAGAATTATTCGTAAAGGCCATTGACGACAGATACAGCAATCCCGTTCATGTCGCCTCGACCTCAACCTCCGCGCCATCCAACAATAACAATAACAGGATAACTCCCCTCTCCCTCTCCATCCCCCCAATCCCCCGCAACACACATCTACCCTCCCCGCACATCTCTTCCCGTTCTCATTCCCATCATCTACCGGCGCCTTCTCCCTTCGCCGCCCTCTTCACCGCCGTCAGTCCCACGGATTTACCAGATTTCCTCTCCGACCCCCATACTCTCATCCTAGACATCCGTCCTCTCCCCTCCTTCCTCGCCTCCCGCCTCCCCCATGCCGTCCCTCTCTCCGTCCCCTCCACTCTCCTCAAACGTCCCCTGTTCTCTACGCAGAAATTAGCCGAAATGCTGCCCAACAGGGCCGCACGTCGCAGGTTTTCTCACTGGCGTTCCGCACTACGCATTCTCGTTTACGACGCCGACTCTGCCATCCTACCTGAGGGTAGCAACATTCTTGGCCTTCTCCGGAAGTTCCGTGCCGAAGCCGGTCTTTCCGCTGACCCACGGCCAAATGGTGGACAACTTGAACCTGGTTCGCCGGACGGGTTCCCTCAGCTCAGTTGGCTCAAAGGCGGTTTCCAAACCGCTTGGCGAGAACAGCAATATGTTCTCGACTTCAATTCCGCCACGGATGATGACGATGACGATGATACCTCATCCCCACCCTCCTTCGCAGACCCAGACCATCTCGGCAGCTCTGAGAAGTCTGACCCGACGTCCATGGCATCCCGTCAAATGATGCTGTCAATGCCCACTGCAAATCGCCCTACACTCCTCCGCACAAAACACTTACCTATGAGTGCGTTCACCGTCAGTTCAACGGCGTCACAGCGTTCTGGGTCGGCCCATCACAAAGCCTACGCAGGTCCACGGGAGTTCATATCCGCCAACCCTTCTGCGGCTCCTGCCACCGAGTTTGTTCCCAGGCCATCAATATCTGGTGCCCCCACAGCCCCTCAGGGCACATCCAATCCTGGTCCACATGTCGCATACAATCCATTCTACGACACCATCCGACAAAACCTCGAGCTCTCGCACGGCGTCACCGAGCGCATACCGCTCAGAATTAGTCGGATCGCGAAGGATCGGATTGACGAACTCCCCTTCACTTGGCTGAGGGAACTTGGCCGGTGGGCAGACGGCGAATTCCTAGATGACGAAGATAACTTCGACGGCGGAAGCGGAAGTGGCATCAGTGGAGGTGACCACAGTGGGATGAGTAGTGACAGCGGAGAGGACAGCGGGAGTGGCCAAGAGTATGCAATCGGACATTTCGTGCGGATGAATAATCCCGCTGTGGCGCCCACAGTTTCGCCCACGAATCACGCAGCGACGACACCCGAAGACGCACAGGCGGAAGGATCCGAAGCGCTCGCGATGCAATTTTATCGCATCGAACTCGGAGAACAGAGGCGTCTCATGGGTGTCATGGAGCATCATTCGAAGGAAAGCGGGCGCATCATGGGAGAAGGCCAGTCGAAGAGCCACAAGTCAAAGTCAAAGAGGAGTAAGCAGCGTAGCAAGGGCACGGGCCGGGCTTCACGAGGGAAGTACGGGTCTCGGGATTTTCCCTACAGCATCACCGCAGGCGTGGAAAAGGGTGCAAAGAATAGGTACGTGCAACATTTGATAGCTCCGCTCGGTGATTCTCCAAAGTAGTGACTCGTGGCGCTCTCAGGTATCGTAACATTTGGCCCTTTGAGCACGCACGTGTGCGTCTCCAGAAGAAGAACCCGAAGCAGCGGCCAAGTGGCAAGTCAACTCCTTCGGATTATCCAAATCCCGGCACTCTCCATCCCCTTACTCTTCCTCAACCAATCGATTTCCTCCCACCGGTCACACTTTCACTCTCAAGCGCACGTTCTATTCAACTCCCACTGTATACCCCGGCCGCGTCTTCCACTGATGATTACGTCAATGCATCCTACGTTCAACCTATTGGTACTAGGAAGCGGTACATAGCAACTCAAGGCCCCCTACCCGAGACTTTCAAAGACTTTTGGTTGTGCGTTTTCGGTCTCCATTCTCTTCCTTTCCAGCTGTCCTAAAAGTTATGTCTCTAGGCTAGTATGGGAACAAAATGTACACGTCATTGTCATGCTCACCCGCGAGGTCGAGGGATCAACGGTCAAGTGCGGCAACTACTGGTCTGGCGGGAAGTTTGGTCCAGTCCGCCTCAAGCTGCTTGAAGTCTCCGGTGCAATCGAAGAATATGAGACGTCGGATCGCAGAGCGCCTGGTGACGCGTTTTTCCCTTCCATGTCTAATGGTCCGACGGTGTCCACCGAAACCGGTTCTGGCTACCGCAACGACAGTTTCCCCCCATCGACCGTCAAGCGTATACTCGAGATCTCTCACACCGGCTTCTCGCACCTGCCACCGCGACGCATTGTGCAGTTCCAGTACCTTGATTGGCCCGACCTTAACGTTCCGGGCGACACGCGCAGCATACTTGAACTCATCCGAGAGGTTGAGCGCGAGGCCGACCTGAGCGAGGAGAGCCGCGGATCATGGGAAGGTCCTCGTCGGCCTGATGACTGGCGTGGACGCGCTATGATCGGCACAGTTCGCCCGCGACGTTCCACTCTTCGCAACAGTCGTGAAATAAGTCCGAGCGGAAGTGGAAGCCGCAGCAGTGGCAGTGGGTCCAGCAGTCCGAGCCTCGACGCAATCGACTCGGATTCGGGTATCATGAGGAACGCTCTAGGAGAACGTCCCGTTCTCCTGCATTGCTCTGCCGGCGTTGGACGCACGGGAGGCTTCATCGCCATCGACGCAGTTCTGGACGGCGTGCGCCGCGAGATGAGGAAACAACGCGAGGACTTGCGACATCCTGGCAGTACATGGGGTGATAGCCAAAATTCCAGAGGTCGTAGCGGAAGAGACAGCGCCGAGCGGACCGGACATACAAGTGGCAGCAGCACAAGCGAGAAGGACCGCTCATCATCAGGCGACGAGGTGGCCGCGATGGATGTTGATGAAGCCTCGGCTGGAGGACGCGCACCGCCCATCCCGGGTCTAGTAATGAAGTTACCAGCCGAAGACAACAAGGCGGTGGTGCATGTCCCCATTGTGGGCATGATCCCTCCATCAACGCGTCTACAGGAGTTGGGTGGTGCGCTCTCACACGGTGCATCGATGGACGTCGATAAGACAAATATCGCCGCAATGTCGCCGTGGGCTACCCGTGACAAGTTGCAGGCCTGGATTCCGAGGACTCACCAATCCGGTCCTCTTTCTTCTTCGTCGTCTTCTGCCCACGAATCTAGACCTCTAGTTCCTTCCGGTGAGGCGATCAAGCTATCTGTCCCACAAGCCTTGTCCCGATCCCTGTCGCCGTCTGGCGATTCTTCGCGCTCTGATATTTCTGCGTCGAGCCTTCCACTTTCTTTAAACTGCACGGGGAGCTTCTCGCCTTCCGGCCACGGTGCGAATTGCATATCCCCGCAACACCGTGCATTCGGCAGTCTTGCTACGACCCTCGGCGCCAATCTGCCCTATCGGTCGTCCTCGGCTCCTACCACTGCGCCAACAAACATCGAACCAAGCCCCGCGTCATCTTCTCCATCCCAGCAGCACCTTTCGTCTACAGGAAACGCGCAGCCTGTCACAAAGCGTGTCCCGGGTCCCTCCGTACCTCCAGACACAGAAACTGGCTCCGACTCATCTAGAGAACGTTCGACGGGTGCATCGTCACGTCTCTCGTCAGGCACAAAGAGTGGCTCTCCAGAGACTTTGCCGACTGATCCTTCTCTCATGGATCTGTCATCCGCAACCAAGACCGACCTGGAGAGCCTGCGGTTGCCCTTACCTGGAATGTCCGTAAGAAAGCCGGGATCGAGAAGTAGTGATTCGCCTCCAGTCAACGAGGATTCACCTCCCAACTGTTCAGATCCATACTTCTCGCAATCTCAGTCCCAGTCAGAGCAACACTCACCACCTGTATTCGACTACACTCTACCGCGGCGACTCCACGACAACCGGCATAGCCCTGTATTACTATCGACACTCGACGAGCCAATTCACCGCGTTATCGAAGACATGCGCGAACAGCGCATGAGCTTGTGCCAGAGCTTGCGCCAATACGTTTTCGTACACCGTGCGGTGATCGAGGGCGTGTTGATATTAGTTGATGAAGAACGCTCGCTTTATGGCAAAACGTGGAAGGATAACGATACGGAGGAGCTATCGAAGTCCGTCGCCGAACGCTTCCCTGTCTTCACGACGAAGCAAAATCCGGCAAGCGAAAGCGGGAGCATCGAAAACTTTACTGATGCAGCCGTGAGTGTTGGAAGCGCCGCCAACACGGGTGGGAGTGGAGCCGCGAGTGGCAGTGGCGAGAGTAAGTCCAGTATGGAGGTGTTATCGATGAAGGGCAAGCGTCGCGCATCGCCGACAGAGCTACCCAAAGAGGACAAGAGGGGCGACACGCGGATGTCAAAGCGGCCCAGCATCAAGCACTCTCTGCGCAGTAGCGATGAATCCTCGCCAGATGGCTTAGCCGCGACCACCAGATGCGTGGAGGATGTGGCTTTGACGCCGCTCGCCATGCGTTGATGGTCCCACCGTCGCCGGTTTCGGAGTTCGGTTTGTAGTGAAGCGATGGCCACCTCGTTGGTAGCTTACTTCCCTCGTGCATTTTATCACTTTGACCATTATTTCTTTTAGACTTTCATGCATTTTCTGCTCCCATCTCGAGATCGATTGCAATATACCGATTAACAGCATCTATGTCACTACTTTACAGTCGCTGGCTATGCAATATGCCCTATCATAGTGATCACCACATATATATCGTAGTATATTTTTTAACCACTCGCTCTGATGTATCACTGCACTTTTTATGGCTCTCTCGCACGAATACAACATTAGACATTTCATTCTTCAACTCGCACTCGTTGCGTTTGTGTTGAAAGTCAGCGTCTCCACGCGACCCTTTCCCTTCACGGTTTTATTGAGAAGCTCAGAGATCACACGGAACTGCCCTGGATCGATTAGCATAGTCTATGGTGATGTCGTGATGTCGTGAGTTGAGGTCGAAGGGGAGTGATGCGTTTACCCACCCCTGACCACACCTCCCCCGTTTCTTCGTGCTCGAGCTTGTCCACGCCCTGGAGGAGTCTATCACGCAGACCATCGATCTCAGACGCGGGGACGGTGACACGAATCCGCATTTTGGCACGTTCGATGGGAAGGGTCGAGTCCGATTGGAGTATCTTGATACACTCGGACACCTAGATACGAATTTACAAAAGTCCGCATAGGATAAGGGTCTGGCCTAGCAACTAACTAGACTTTTCGCGTTCTTGTTCGCACGCACGGAGTAGCCCGCTTCCGCCATCGCCTTTTCGATGATGCTGACGGAGTAAGGCGTCTGCGTGGCAGGGTCTACGCACTTTTCAGCGACGAGAGTGGCGATCTCGCGTCGGAGGGCCGCGATGTCGTGTTCTCGCTCTTTCTCTCCGACTTGAACTTCGCCTTTGCTGAGGATCTGTATAAGAAAGGAAAGGCTCGCGTCAGGAGAGGGCTGGAGCTTGCGCGATGTGGGGGGGAAGGGACCAAGACGACGATGACGGAATGACATGCACCTCTCGAGCGATCGCGTTTCGGTCGTCTGTACCAAAAGATTTTTCGAGGTCGTTCGACTTGGCCACCTCTCCTTTTGAGACGTTCAAGAAGACGTTGGAGATTTGGAGGACCTCGTCGAGGTCTTTTTCCCTGCAAGAAAACGGCGGCGGAAATGCCATCCCTGTTCGTTTCGGCTGCACGACGATGACTGTGTCAAAGACAGGCGCACACTCCATTTCGCCACTCCTGGACTTTGTTTTTATAACATGCGATCTGTTTTGTCAATAACGGGTGTTTTGATTTTTGGTTGGAGCATCGAGATGTGAGCAACGTGCGCACCTCGAATCTTTTCCCGCCTTTCTTCAGGCGTACTATGGATACATTCGTCAACCTAGAACAGTGAGGGATCAGGAAGTTGTTTATATGGAAGACGCATACTTGATCTGATTTGAGGGCTGGTTGATGGGCATGGCAGCAGCGGGTAAGATGATCGAGCTTATCTCATCGAGTATTGTTTCGTCGGTCCCGCAACCTCCCGCAACCTCCTCACAACGCCTGCGGACCCTCGCCCACTTGCCTCCGAGAGCCCTCCGAACTTACTGGATCTCCACTGAATCATGAAAGGAATATCTAAGGCTATCAAGCGGTATCTCTACTACTTTCCCTCTCCCGAACGATCCTAATACACGAGCGCGTTCGAAAGGACACCACACATGGTGGGTTCAAAGGTCGGCATGTCCAAGAGTAAGCATCGCCACCTCCACCGCCCCCCTCCTCTTCTGCCTGTCTGCATCTGCGCTCGACATTCTATGTCCTGGGACGCTGACGCATCTTCCTTTCCACTCCTCCATCTCCAGAGTCCGCCGATCCAGAGTTCGACGACTTCCAACGTAACTTTGCCATCCTCGAGATCGCCACGGAGAAATTCTTGAAGGACACCAAGGCATTTACCGATGCCGTGAACAGTATGCGTCGCGTTCGCCTTGTCTTTCACGAAAACTGACATCTTCGGCAGCACTATTCACGGCCGGAGGCAGCCTAGCCCAGCATTTCTCCATCATCTTCCATCCTATCTCTTCCGAGTATGACCTCCTCGGCAAATTTCCTCAGGCTACGCACACGATCCAGAACGTTGACGCGTACCATACCGCGTTGGAGGAGCTGCGAACTTCTATTCGCCCCGAGCTCGAGCTGATCGAGAGCCGCGTGGTGGGGCCCGTGAGGGAACTTCAGGGCATTATGAAGTCCATAAGAAAGATGATCACGAAGCGAGACCATAAAGTAAACATTCCATGCAATCATATGTGATCTACTCGTCCTCCTCCTGACGTCGTCATCTTTTAGTTGGTGGACTTCGACCGGTTCAACAACTCGTTGACAAAGCTGAGGGATAAGAAAGAGAAGTCTCTCAGCGACGAGAAAAACCTGTACAAGGTGGTTCCTTCTTGTCGTTCTCTACTGTAGCCATTGTTCGTGACCCCTTGCCGCAGTTAGAGCAAGACTTTGAGATTGCCACCAACGAGTATGAGAATCTCAACGCCGCTATGAAGCAAGATATTCCTCGTTTCATGACACTCGCCACGCGTTTCATCGATCCCCTCTTTCATTCATTTTACTACATGCAGTACGTGCATCTCCCCACGCAACATCTTCGTCTCCGATGACACCCTCGGATTAAAGACTTAATATCTTTTACATGATTTCTGACAAGATCAACCAATTCTCGGAAGGCAAGTACACCCTCGATGTGCCCGCCGCCCAGATCGTTGCGGAATTCGAGGAGAAACGCGGCGATACGGCAACTGTCGTCGAGGCGCTCAGCATCACCCAGCGTTTCGTCTCCACGTGTAAGCAGCTCCATCCCATCCTCCCTAATCGCCTTCGAGACTTAATCAAACCCCCTTTCCTCGCAACGCAACGCCTCAGCCAAACTTGTCAACCAGCACCGATCGACATCCACTGGAACAACAATCGCTATCGGCCGCTCAGCATCGACGGCCTCGTCGTCCACGACGAGCACTTTCTCAAAGAAGATGCCTCCTCCCCCACCCGCTCCTCTCGGCTCGGGTAAGGCGCTCTATGCACACTCATCTCCCGTACCCCCTGCGGCAGCACCGCCCCCATACACCCCCTCGCCCTCTGCCCCCGCCGCCTTTGGGGCAGCCGCCGCTGCCGCTGCCGCGGCAACGAAGCGTGCACCACCGCCACCTCCGCCTCTCAAGCCCAAACCCGCGCCGGTGAACTACGTCGTCGCGCTGTACGATTTTACCGCGCAGGCCGACGGCGACCTCGACTTCAAAGTTGGCGATCGCATCGAGGTTATTGAGCGCACGGAGAGCACCGAGGACTGGTGGACCGGTCGTGTGGACGGTCGAACGGGCGTGTTCCCCGGTATGTGGCCATTTTCCCTTTTGCTTCAGCGGCATGTGGTCTGATTGCGATGATTCGCCCGCGCGTCATAGGCAACTACGTCCAGGACGCATGACGTCGTTCGTCGAGAACGGTAGATGTCAAAGACAGTCCTGTTTTGTTTTAGTCACAGAGCCGCCACTGTATCTATCACCTGTCGCGCACGAGCTCGACTTATACTTTAAAGTGTTACCATTACTGTACCACTAGGTGTAGGAATTCCAACGTGAATATGACCGATTCTATACAGCAATAAACAAATACAAAAATGTGATTCTACTACATGTAGTTTAGCAGACCGCATGGAATAAATGAAGGAAAGAGAACAGAACAATCCCATGATACCCCGAAACAACAAAAGGAACAGATATTAAGGTCAATGAGATCACGGTACTCGGTAGGCAAAAGAAGAACGTGGAGATGGCGGGACAATCAAGTACGGGTTGCGTTGTGCTTCAATCGTCCTCGCTTGGCGTGAGGTATTCGTCATCGCTGACGATCTGTTTCCGTCCGCTCTTCGTTTTAGGTGGCGCTCGGCCCTCCTCGCGATCCTCGTCCATTGGCGTCAGCGCCTCATCCAAACCACCTCCGCCCACGACGGACGACATGTCCGCGCCTGGAAGCCCCGAGTTGACCACGTGGCGCGCGTACGCGGCATCGAACACCTTTTCCATCTCGACGGCATCGACGTAGACCCAGGAGCCTTCTTGGTTGTACGTCCGTGCATTGGTGAACATCAGCCGCACGTCGTCGCGGAAGGCCGTCACGGTCTTGTACTGGTGCGTATTGATACGTTTGCGTATGTGCGAGAGTGCGATGGGGGATATGATTATGCGATAATAGTCTGGGTATTCGCGCTTGTCGGGCAGCTCGCGGAAGAGATCGCACCGCTTGCGGCCGCTTTCGTCGGTGCAGTTCATGGTCGCCTTGTAACACTCATTGAACGCCTTTTTCATGCGCTCCTTGACAGCCGTCGGCAATTCGACGGTCTTGAGTTTCCGTCGTTTCTTCACGATTGTCAGCAAAACAATTTCTGATCGAAGACAAACTGACATACCATGTCACGATCTTCCTCGTCATCGTCCATCACAGACGGAGTGACGGACATTGACTTGTTATTCATGCCGCGCTTCCGCTTGCCGTTCGCGGGTTCGAAATCCACCTCATTCATTTTGGCTTTACCCTTACGGCCACGACCACGGCCACCTTCAGACATTGGTGTACCAGAGCCAGATTCCAGCTTGGCCGCCCTTCGTGCCTGCTTGAGCCGGGCCTGCTCGGAGAGTTGTTGAATATCTTCGCCTTCTTCCAAAGCCTAATGGGACCAACCCACGTGAGTGACAGGCGGAGGATCTAAAGTGGAGTACAAACCATGGCCCACTGGTCGTCGCTGAGACCGTCATTGTAATTAATGACTGCGCGACGACGATGACCGCGGCCTTCAGCTTCTTCAATCTCGTCCTTCGCCTCAAATGGTTCGTCTGTGCGATAGCATTCTGGCAACTCTTCGAGTGAAATGAGAGGCGGTGGGGGCTTGCCGCGATTTCCGGCTGCCTTCCAGTTTGTGACTGCATCGCGTTCGCGCTGCATGTCCATCTCTGAGAAGAGACGACTCTCCTCGTCTGTACGGGCAATGATCTCATTGATCTCATCGTCATTCATGTCGCCGGCTTCCTCATTTTCCTCTTCTTGGTCTGCTTCGAGGATGGACCGCAGGAACTCTTCTTGTTCTTCTTGCGTCGACTTGTTGTCAAAACGACCTGCCTGGATGACCTTGTCGTCGATATCGAGCTTGTACCGGGCACGGGCATACATCGCTTCTTCCACGCTCTTTTCTGTGATGAACCGCAGGATTCGAACCGACTTCGTCTGACCAATACGGTGGGCGCGGTCCTGAGCCTGCAGATCGGCATGAGGGTTCCAATCCGAGTCAAAGATAATGACTGTATCAGCCGTTTGCAAATTCAGACCGAGACCACCGGCTCTGGTAGAAAGGATGAAGATCTGGATCTCCGAGTCCTTCGCGTTGAAATGCTGCACATGAGCAGCACGCTCTTCGGTCTTTGTGCCACCATCCAGACGGAGGTGTTTCCATCCCATCATCTTGAGGAAGTCTTCCATGATATCCATGACCTTCGTCATCTGGAAGAAGATGAGAACCTAAAAGAAAATCAGCCATTGAACGCATGGAGGTGAAGGCAGCAGTGCGTACCCTGTGCCCAGTAGCGAAAAATTTGGGAAGAATCCGAGATAGCAACTCAATTTTGCCAGAAGTACGAATCAGTTTGTCATCGATGAGACCGGCGGGGTTCATCTTGTCCTCGACGCTGTCGAACAAGAATGGGTGCTGGCAAATCTTGCGCAGCTGCATGAGCTCATTGCTCAGACCTTTCACACCGCCCGTTTTCCTAGAATTGAGCCGCGCAGCCTGTGAGGAGCAAGATTTCCAAATGCAGTAGCTATGTACATACCCAGGTTTGTCGTTTCCATCCGCAATCATCTTGTACTTCTTCATTTGCTTGTACAATTGCGCCTGCAGTGCGCTCATCTTCACCTTCACTACTTTCTCGACTTTATCGGGCAACTCCGCCTCGACGTCCTTTTTCAGGCGACGAAGCAAGAAGGGCCGTAGCACCTTGTGAAGACGTCGGATAATGAGCAATGCCTCTTCTTCGTTCAGTTCAATCTTGTCAGGCGTGCCCGAGTTGGCAAAAGGAGTATTGAACCATTCATCAAACGATTTGACGGAATTGAAGATTTTAGGGAGTACGAAGTTAAGCAGCGACCATAGCTCGGGAAGGTTATTTTGCAAGGGAGTACCCGTGAGGATGAGGCGGTAGCGCGAGTGATAGTACGTGCTGAGTGTCTGTGCAAGTTTGGACTGGGTGTTCTTCATACGGTGGCCCTCATCTATGACGAAGTTAGTTGTTTATTCGTGCTTTACTATGAAGAGGAAGTTTACCAATGACCATATGAACCCATTTCATTTTGCTCAAAACTGGCCGGTCCTTGATGATGTATTCATAAGTTGTGAGTAACACCTGGAACTGGTTGACCCTGAGCTCGGCTTGCAGAGCCCGACGTTGCATTGGATTGCCCTTGTAGGAAATTGCCTTTACTGCCGGCGCCCACTTAGCAAACTCTCCAGACCAATTGGTCATTGTGGACAATGGGACGATGACTAGGTAGGGACCTCGTTGCTTCTTGACCTCGATAAGGAACGCGATGAGAGAAATAGTTTGAATAGTTTTGCCGAGACCCTGAAAGCGGCCACGTCAGCTCGCGCATAACATTGTGACACGATATTACCATTTCATCTGCAAGGATACCATTCAGCCTGTTGTTGTACAGGCTAACCATCCACTGCAAGCCCTTCACCTGGTAGTCCTTGAGAGTACCACCGATCAGAAGCGACGGCTGTTTGGTGACCCTCTCCTTGAACCTATGTGCGACAGCATAATAATCAATTTTGCCCTTGTCTTCCTGTGAGTCGTCGAACGACTTGTGACCACCGAAAGTCTCTTCGCTGGTAGCTTCTTCCGTCATATCGAGAGGATACTCATTCTGCTGAGCAAGGACTGCTTGAGCAAGTGAATCTAGGTAGGTATCCGTCTGCTTCAACAAATGGGTGATGCGTGTGTCCTTGGCAGTGTCGATGAGTTTCATATAAGCCTCTTCATCGTCTGCTTTGAGGGCCTTGAGACGCTCCTTGGAAATGCGCTCAATACGCTTCTGCTCCTCGCGTTCGGCATGGGTGTGGAATGAAAGGACGGCTTTGCCGAGGCGAATGACACGGTCCTGCGCACTGCGATTCATTGAAAGCACTTCTCGGCCATGCGCACAGATGATGTTGAGTTGTTCGACATGCTTCTGCTTTGCGCGCCGCTCGCGATCAACACGCTGCTTGCGCTCGAGGTTCTCAGTCATGTGGGTATCGCGTATTGCGGGCTTGCGCACACGGCGGAAATCCGAGCGGTTGAGAGGGAGTAAGGAGCCATGTGTGAGACGTTCGGCAACCATAGCACGCAACGCTCGTTGTTTGTCGAGGACGCGAAGTGATTTGAGTTCAATCACAGCGCGAAGCTTTCCATGAGCAGTAGCTGGTGGGTGGACGTAGTCGAGGTTGGCCACCTTCTTGGAAGCCCCAGGCTCAGGCTTGACTACATTCTCCTTGCTCTCGTCCTCGAAGATAGGTTCAAATCCTCCATCGCCTATAGTGGACGACATAGCTTCAAGCTCCCGTATCCTTTGTTGAATCCGTGACTCAACAAAACGTCGGCGCTCATTCAAAAGCTGGTGCGGGTCGAGACCTAAGGGCATTATGGAGGGTACAAGAAGACGCTGAAGGCGAGTGGCATAGGCTTCTGGAGAAGTACCGACAACTTTCAAATGGGTGAAAGGGTGGAGGTACGCATTGTAGGGGTAAAGGGGTGCATCGGGATCCTCATCCTGTACGACAGCCTTCGAGACATCGTCTAGTTGAGGGGTACCCTCAAGCTTGACCGTAGCGTCTTGATTGGCCGGGGTTGCCGGGGTTTCTGGCGCTGAAGGAGTTGGATGGGCTTCAGTGGAAGCTTTCTGAACCTTCGTGGTATTGTCAGCAACTTTTGCGACCAGTTGCGCGGACAGTAACATGTCGATTTCTGGGTTGTTAGACTGAGGGGGGCGGATAATATTCTGTAGCTCTGCAGGAACCGGGAGACCCCGTTGTAGAGTCTTGAATGCTTGGATTTGTGCGCGGAGGATGTTTATCTGCTCTAGTGTGAACGAGACTGGTGTGGTGGAAGGCCCAGGGTGTGGAGGAAATGAACCAGAACCGAGGGAACTTTGGGGGGAGACGGTCGTTCCATTCAGAGTGGGCTGTGTCTGTTGTGGGAGGGGAGGGTGTCCGTTCACAGCGAGGGAAGATTCCGGATTTGGGTGTTCTTGAGCTATGATTCGAGCTATGTGGTGTGAAATGAAGCCAATGAAGGGTGTATGAGGCGGTTGATAAACGCACCATTCTGCTGAGCTTGCTGGGTCTGAAGGTTGGAAATAAACCGTAGGAGATTCTGAAGTTCTTGATTATTCTCAGCGGTAAAACCCTGAGCGCGGAGGTGGTGTGCACGCTGGATTTTAAAATGTGAATGGAAAGTGTATGCGCAAGGGGTAAGAGGAGAGCACACCTGGATGATCGCCTGTACTCTCTCCTTTGCGTAGGCGGGATTCTGTTGACGTTGTTGTTGATTGAGAAGCTGGAGTTGATTGTGATGCGCGAGATTGGGAGTCGCCATTTGTCATTCGGGGGTGTCGCGCGTCGGTGTGTCTAGCCGCGCCTCTCCCGGGACCGTTTCGGTTTTTCGTTGGTCTCTTCTCTCCACGCCACAGCTCGACGCCCTTGTCCCCCATTCTTCAGCCACCCGGTTTTAATCCCCGACAAATCACGTGACTCGTCGCGTCACCACGTTTCGACGCGACGTCGCATTTCATCAGCAGCCAGTATGCCTTCAGGAGCGGGTGTGAGTATTTTCAAAAAAACACACAGATATATGCTTATACTTGCAAGTCAACTGCTACCATCTTCATTGTGGACGTGTCCCCGACTATGGGCAGGACACGTACCCTCGAGCTCCCTGCCGGCCCAAACGGCGAACTCAGCACCAAACAGGTCACCCATCTCCAATGGTCACTGCAGTTTGCTATGCTGAAGATACAAGAAATGGTCTGCTCAAAAATACCTGTGATATTCTCAATCTGTTGAACACCTCTTAGATCTTCAACGGCAGGAAAACAGACCAATGTGGCGTCATTCTCTTTGGGACAGAGGGTACGTACTTTGTTCAAGAGAACGGGGACCCTAATATATGAATTCGCGAAAAGAGACGGACAACATAGTCAACAGAGCAGATGGGGGCTATGAAAATGTCACTGAATATATTCCAATCGCTCAGCCGAACGCAGGCACTCTGACAAAATTAGCCTCTCTCGAAGCCTCTGACGTGTCGGGAGACCGTGCGTTATCCTCGTTCTCTCCCATCCTTAACCAGCCTCACCCGGTGTTTAGCTGTTGATGCCCTAATTGTCGGTGCCGAAACTTTGAGCAGGTACCTCCGCACCAAGCGATCCTGGACAGGCAGAATAGTACTTCTGACAGATGGAGAGAGCCCCATACAAATTGAAAATTGGGAATCAATTGCAAAAAAACTGAGCAGCTTCAAGTTTCGTATCACCATCGTGTGCGTTCTCCCTACTCTTGCCGCAAGTATTTCTGATAGTTCGCAGTGGTGTCGACTTTGATGACGATGAAATAGACTTTCACGAAGAGGGAAAATCACACATAAAGGTGACTCCAACTCGATCAGACTATGCATGTTGCCTAACTGCGTCAATTAGCGCGAAAACGAAACCTTTTACCATAAATTCACTGCCATTATCCCCGACTCAATCGTGGGAACACTCTCATTCGCACTGGATGAAGTTAGCAAGCCAGAGGTGAAAGAGACCCGTTCTACTCTCATGTCTAACATCCTGCGTCTCGGTGACCCGGAAAACAACCCCCTCGAAGCCCTCGAAATTGTTGTCAAAACAAGTAAGTGTACCGCCCTCGCACGCCCCAAATCATGGAAGCGCTTCGCCCCGCGCGAAAGCAAAGCCGCGGACGAGATGGACGTGGATACGGAGCCAACGAGGGTGCGCGATTTGGACGAGGATGCCAAGAAGATCGTCTGGGCACAGCTAAAAATGCGCACCGAATTCCACGTTGAGCACGACGAACAGGAGGATGAGGATAAAGGAAACGAAGACAACATGAACGTCGATGATGAAAAGAAGAGCGGCGCAAAGGTGGAAAAGGAGCAGCTGATCCGCGGATTCAAGTACGGGAGCAGCTATGTGCCGTGTCCTGATGGACAATTTGCAAAGCTAAGCACGCATATGGGAATTTCGATTTGCGGGTTTTTCAGTGCGGACAATGTATGCCTAACTTCACTTTTTGGACTCCACATGATGACACCCTGCAGTTTCGAAGACAATTCTCCATGGGCGAGGTACAATACGTGTGGGCAGATCCTCGTTCACCCGCCCAGCAAGTTGCGCTCTCGTCGCTTGTCGCGGCTATGAACAACCTCAACATGTATGCAATCACCCGCTGGGTTTCCAAGGACAACTCAGAACCAAAGATGGGAGTGCTTTCCCCATGTCGATTTGAGAAAGTCGACTGCTTCCTATGGGTGCAGGTGATCCGCCTACTTTCGATTATTCCTTGCGTTTTGCTGAAAGTTGTTTGTGGATGCCAGATGCCTTTTGCCGACGATGTCAGGAAGTATACGTTCTCGCCTCTGCTAAACCTTTCCAATAGGAAGGGTCAAAGAGTGACAACGCATCCTTATCTCCCCACTCATGAGCAGATGGAAGCAATGGATTGCTTTGTGGATGTCATGGACCTCATGGAGGCAGGAGAAAAGGACGACAATGGGTAATACTTTTACTCGAGCCTTATTTTCACACATTCACGGGTTCATCCAGGGATCGACCTCCGTGGTACGACACTCGTCTGTCGTACAACCCGGCCATCCACCGCATGAAACAGGCCCTATTTCATAGTGCAGTCATCGAAGACCTTGCTGCTGAACCGCTTCCACCGCCACACCCCGAGCTTACCAAGTATCTTGAACCCCCGAAGAAGGTGTTGAAACGCACCAAAGAAGTAGTTGATGAATGCAGGAATGCATTCGCGATTAAAAAAGGTGTGTGATCTGAATCAGCCATGAGACAATATCTCTTTACGGTGTCTACAGTCCCGAAGAGAGTCGCACGACCCCGCAAGAATGATCACAAGCGAGCTCGAGATGATGACGACGAAACCCTTCTTCTTGATCGTGTGGCGCCGTCAATTCCCTCGCAAACTCTTTCGCACTCCCAACAGGAGGCACCAGACTCTCAACCACAACGCCAAAAATCTCCTGCTGCTTCTGCTGCTGCGGCGAAACGTCCGATTCCCAGGAAGGGAGATGACGATAGCGAGACAGAACCCGAGTCCGATGTCGACGTGTGGCCCCCGTCCAGCAAGAAGGGCGCGACATTCCCAACCCCAACCCCATCCCCTGAGCCCGGAATTGTCACAGATCCTCAACGCGCTCCAGGGCGTATCATAGGCATGGCGGCACCCCTTACTGACTTCAAGAACAACATTTCTCAGGGAGACGTGGTCAGTAAAGCTGTGGAGGACCTAGGATGGGTTGTGAAAGAAGTGGTGCTACGTCCGTTTGCGGGCCGTCGGCACGCGGAGATGATCGAATGCCTGAACGAGCTGAGAGACGTCTGCTTGCAGGAGGACGAGATCGATGCTTGGAACAGGTACGTGTTGCCTTTACATTATCTGATCTCTGATTTTATGGACCACTGGGAACAGCATCCTGCGCGAGTTAAAGAAGGCGTGCGCGAAGAAAGCAGGGAACCCCGTTTTCTGGGACGAGGTGAAGGAACGGAAAGCCGACTTAGGTCTGATAACCTCTTCCGAAGCAGCGAGACATGGAGGCAGGTCAAACATCCCAGATTCAATGGCTGAGGAGGTGAGAAGTTGTTCTGGAGAAGGTTCACCCTGCTGATACCCTCTAGTTCTGGTCAAGCTAATCTGATGACTATCCTGAAGACTGAAATGGTAGTTGCCTGCATTTGGTTCGTTGGCTATCGTTATCGACAACTGAAGCCCATTGCCTATTGACTCTCGAGCGCTGTATGATATCATGTATTAATAACAGTGTACAACAATCATTCGTAT